>ENA-OQAA01000464-OQAA01000464.1-human-gut-metagenome-genome-assembly--contig:-NODE-464-length-27950-cov-6.492326_pt1 | contig 27950 bp, 29 predicted proteins | sample MGYA00242489_ERZ504515 | MGnify/ENA primary metagenome ERZ504515 (study PRJEB26092, sample SAMD00036237) | human gut metagenome | host: Homo sapiens | study: EMG produced TPA metagenomics assembly of... | reverse complement strand
AAGTCAGTCATTCCCGGAGGGAAAAGGAACGAACCTATCGCGGATTCAACTTTTTTGATTCCCGTGATCTGTCTGTACTGGAAGCCATCAGCAAAGGGGAATACATGACATTCGGGATACAAGGAAACCCGGCGTCCAGCATTCTTGGCAGCTTCCGTCTTCTCAGAAACTTCGAGATAAATGGCTTCTGTCATTTTCCCAGAATGTTGATGGCTTTTTTAATACATCAAGCGCATCTTGGGCGTCACGTAATTCACGTCTGAGACGAGCGATTTCTTTCTGTTCATCAGAAGCATAATTACCGGAACCACGAACAGAGATATCGCCAGATTCCCGGAAATCTTTCAGCCACTTTGTTAAAGTGCTGTATCCGATTCCGAGATTTTCCGCACATCCACGTACACCTAAATCCTTATGATCTTCGTAGTACTGGATTGCATCAAGTTTAAACTGTTTGTCATGTTGTCTTGCCATATGAGATCCTCCTTCAGCATGTCTCTATTGTACCATGCTTATGTGTATTTTGGGATTTCTCTTTTGGCTTGTACTATTTATATTCTAACTCCTGACGATGATTCAGAATATAAGTGGATTTATAGGAAGCATAAAAAGGATTTGGTGTGGATGCAATATTTACATCGGATGATATAGTACCGCTGGGTTTAATGCTGCAGGAATGTTTTTACGACAGGTTCTGCTTCGGAGAGGGATTCCATTTTAGTTGAAAGAGCGGAAGATTGCAGAATGAATCAATAAAGATGTAGAAAAATTACAGAAAATCTTAAAAAATTCCCATAGATTTTGTTTGAAATATACTACTATGTTTATAGCAATATGTGGGATAGAAATACACAAGGAGGTATTTTGATGAAAGATATAGCAAGTATACTTTCAAAAGTAGATGCAGAAGAAATGCTGACAAAAGAGGATGCAGTGACATTGCTGAATATAGACAATCAGTCGAAAGTATTTTATGAGCTGATTGCGAAAGCAAATGAACTTTCCAGAAAAGAGTATGGAGACAAAGGATACATTTTCGCGCAGATTGGATTAAACAGTGAGCCTTGTTCCGGTAACTGTGGATTGCGGTAGAATTGCTTGATAAAATGAAAGGCTGTAAAAACTTTATTTTAGCACCCGGATGCGATATGCCTTATGATGTTCCTGTGGAAAATGCAATCGGAGTTGCACAGGCAGTTTATGAGACAGATTCTGTAAGAGAAATGTTAAAGAACTATGTGGCAGAAGACGAAGATATTGAAGTAGAGCTTCCGGATTATGAGCACTTAGAAAAACCACTGGTAGAGGTATTTACTCTGGATTCTGCGACATGTGCGGCATGTACCTACATGATGGGCGCAGCAAATGAAGTGAAAAAGACATTTGGTGATGCGATTGATATGGTAGAGTATAAATTTACGCTCAAAGAGAATATCGCAAGATGTAAAAAGATGGGCGTTCCGAATCTGCCGTCCATGTACATCAATGGTGAATTGAAATTCCGTTCTCTGGTACCATCTAAAGAAGAATTGGAAGGCGCGATCCGTGCGGCAATGAAATAATGAGTAGACTGTATTTGATCACCGGGTTTCTGGGTGCAGGAAAGACAACATTTTTAAAACAGTTTATGAAACAATTCTCTTCGGAACGGATGCATATTATTGTGAACGAGTTTGGAAAAGAGGGCATTGATGGAGAGCTGCTTTCGGAGCTGGGGATTGCACTGGACGAGATTAACAATGGCTCGATCTTTTGCTCGTGCAGGCTGGATAAATTTGAGAATGTATTGCAGCAGGTATTACAGGAGAAGCCGGATGTGATTATAGTAGAAGCATCAGGGCTCTCCGATCCCACAAATGTTAAGAAAATATTGAATCATAGGGAAAATTTCCAGGATTGGAATATATGGGATGCGTCTGCCTGCTGGATGCACGGCAATTTCCGAAAGTGTATGAAACGGCAGTTGTAGTAAAAAAAACAGATTCAGGTATCAGATCTGCTGCTTCTGAACAAGAAGGATCTTGTAAAAACAGAAGAGATAGAGCAGATTCAAAAGATTCTGAAGGCCCATCGACCGGATTTGCCGTTGCATATGACATCATATGGCATGATGGAAGAGAGGTGGCTGCAGGAGATGCAAAAGCCAAATCTGGAAACAGAAGAACAGCTGTTGCAAACTGCAGATGTGATTTTGCGAAAATATCTTCTGCACATTCAAGAAGAGATAAAATTAGAAACACTTTCTCATTTTCTGAATATGCTTTTAGTGGATACATTTCGAATCAAGGGCTTTGTATATCTGGAAGACACGTGGTATCTGGTCAATGCTGTAGGAAATATGTTGTATATCGAACCGTGTAGTGAGAAAAAAGAAACGCAGAAAAATATACTGGTTATTTTATCAGGATATGGACTGCCAACGAAGAAAGCAATCAGGAAAGCAATGGAATGGTATCCGGAGGTTGTTTTAAAAATTGAATAAGGGAAATTCACCAAATCACCACTTTACCTTAAAAAAGTACTTGACAAATCCTAAATAGGACATTACAATTAAAAACATCAAAAGCAAAACCGATGAGAAAGAAGAGTAGGTTTTAAAAGAGATCACAGAGAGCAGCAGGCGGTGAGATTGCTGTATGGATTTTAATTCTGAATGGACTTTCGAGGGCGGCCTGAAATGAAAAGAGTAGGCGTCGTCGGGAACCGAACCCGTTATCAATCAGGAGCGTATGTCAGTACGTGAGAAAGTGGACATTTGTCAATTTGAGTGGTACCGCGATAATGAATTTGTATTTATTACCGTCTCAAGCATATAGCTTGGGGCGGTTTTTTTATACGATCATTGCAGAGCATCCACCCTGTATCCACATGATCGGCTCCTTTGCTTTTGGAATATAGTAATAGAAAAGGAGAACCAAATTATGAAAAAGAGAGTATTCGCAGTTATTTTAGGAAGTGTAATGGCAGTCAGCCTGATGGCATGTGGAACAAAGGAAAATGAGACAAAAGATGGTACCAAAACATATACAGTAGGGATTTCCCAGTTTGCAGAGCATGCCTCTTTGGACAACTGCAGAGAGGGATTTATTGAAGGACTCAAAGAAGCCGGATTTGAGGAAGGAAAGAATCTTACGATCAAAGAGGAGAATGCGGCGGCCGATCAGGGAACAGCAAAGCAGATCAGTGATGGATTTGTTTCAGACGATGTGGATCTGATCTGTGGAATCGCCACTCCAAGCGCGCAGGCGGCATACAATTCAGCAATGAATACAGAGATTCCGGTAATCTATACAGCAGTGACAGATCCAAAAGCAGCAAAGCTTGCAAATGACGATGGAGCTCCGGTGGGAGAGGTCACAGGAACCAGTGATGAGCTTCCGATCAAAGAGCAGCTGGAGATGATCCGCGAGATGCTGCCGGATGCAGAGAAGATCGGGATCCTCTATACAACAAGTGAAGTGAACTCTGTATCAGCAATTGAGAAATATGAAGAGCTGGCAGGAGATTACGGATTTACGATTGTGAAAAAAGGTGTGACGCAGACAGCAGATATTTCGCTGGCAACAGAAGAGATTTTATCCGAGGTGGACTGTCTGACAAATCTGACGGACAATACGGTTGTAAATTCTCTGGCAACGATTCTTGACAAAGCCAATGAAAAGAAAATCCCGGTGTTTGGAAGCGAGATTGAACAGGTGAAACTGGGATGTCTGGCAGCAGAGGGGTTGGATTATGTGGCGCTTGGAAAACAGACCGGAAAGATGGCAGCAGAGATTTTAAAAGGAGAGAAGACGGCGTCTGAGATGAACTATGAGACGATTTCTGAACCTGGACTTTATATCAATACAAAGGCAGCAGAAGAACTGGGAGTTACGGTAGACGAGACACTGCTTGAAGGTGCAGCGGAAACGTTTGACAGTATTTCAAAGTAAAAAGTAGAAACGGAGAGGAATTGAGATGGACATTTTTGTAACGATTTTGGAACAGGGACTGATTTACGGAATCCTTGCTCTTGGAGTTTATATCACATATAAAATTCTGGATTTTCCGGATCTGACAGTGGATGGAAGTTTTCCGCTGGGGGCTGCAGTGACGGCGACAATGATCACACAGGGAGTGAATCCGTACCTGACCATACCGGTCTCTTTTCTGGCAGGAGCAGCAGCCGGAATCTGTACAGGATTGATCCATGTCAAAGGAAAGGTCAGGGATCTCCTCTCCGGTATCATTATGATGACTGCGCTGTGGACGATCAATCTCAGGATTGCAGGGAAAGCAAATGTTCCGATTTTTGGAGAAGAGAATATTTTCGACAATGAGACAATGAATGGGATTTTCTCAGGCGGGGCAGCGAAATATAAAGTTCTTGCAGTAGTACTTATTCTTGCAGTGATCGTGAAAATAATTCTGGATCTGTATCTGCAGACAAATCCGGATTTCTTCTGAGGGCTGTGGGAGATAATGCAAATCTTGTGACTTCCCTTGCAAAGGATCAGGGAAATGTAAAGATTTTAGGACTGGCGATCGCCAACGGAATGGTTGCTATGGCAGGCGGAATTTTCTGTCAGGAGCAGAGAGTATTTGAGATTTCCAGCGGTACAGGAGCTATCGTGATCGGGCTGGCAAGCGTGATCATCGGAACCAGCCTGTTTAAGAATCTGACATTTTTGAAAGCAACCACAGCAGTTCTGATCGGTTCTGTCGTTTACAAAGCCTGCGTGGCAGTTGCTTTGAAGTTTTTTGAACCACAGGATATGAAGCTGATCACAGCGGTATTATTCCTCGCGATCTTACTCATTGGAATGGAACGGAAAAAGAAGGTGAAGACAAATGCTTGAGTTAAAACATATTCATAAATATTATAATCCAGGAACAGTCAATGAAATGTGTCTGTTTGAAGATTTTAATCTGACAGTAGAACAGGGAGATTTTGTTTCTGTGGTAGGAAGCAACGGCTCCGGAAAGACTTCCATGCTTAATATCCTGTGCGGCAGTATTCCGGTAGAAGCAGGACAGATTCTGATGCATGGGGAAGATATTTCCCGCATGAAAGAGTATAAAAGAAACCGGAAGATCGGAAGAGTGTATCAGAATCCGGCGCTTGGAACCTGTCCTTCCATGACAATTCTGGAAAATATGTCTCTTGCAGACAACAAAGGCAGTTTTTACGGATTGAGAAAAGGAATTAATAAAAACAGAAAGTCTCATTATCAGGAGCTATTAAGCCAGTTGAATCTGGGACTGGAAAATAAGCTGAATGTAAAAGTCGGTTCTCTCTCCGGCGGGCAGCGTCAGGCAATGGCACTTCTGATGTCAACCATGACACCGATCGATTTTCTGATCCTGGATGAGCACACAGCGGCGCTGGATCCAAAGACGGCAGATCTGATCATGGAACTGACAGATAAGATCGTGAAACAGAAAAACCTGACAACGATCATGGTGACACATAATCTCCGCTATGCAGTAGAATATGGAAACAGACTGTTGATGATGCATCAGGGGGAAGCAGTGATGGATCTGTCAGCAAAAGAAAAACAGGAATTGAAAGTAGAAGATATTTTGGAAAAATTCAATGCAATCAGTATTGAATGTGGAAATTAAGAGAAAGATAGCAAGTACAGATGTAATAAGTCAAGGAACTGCATTGTGTCAGTCCCTTGACTTTTAAATTTTTTGCTATTCTACAGATTTTAATGCGCTGAGCATATCTAAGTATTTGAGTTTTCGATTCATTATGTATCCTAGAATAAATGTAATGACTGCAATCAAAATGGCAGGAATCACAAATGCTTTTGCACAAAGAGCGGGGTTAAACATCACTTCATCCGGTGGAACAACTGCCAGTATGTACTGGTAAAGCAGATCACCGACTCCAAATCCTGCTAAAATACCGAGCAGGGAAAGGAGTATTGTTTCCCGGTAAATATAGAGTGTTACTTCTTTGTCGTAGAATCCGAGAACCTTAATGGTTGAGAGTTCACGGATACGCTCTGCCACATTGATGTTGGTAAGGTTATAAAGGACTTAAAAAGATTCTTTTATACAGAGGCAATCGCGGGCACATTACTGGAATGGATCGTGAACAAAGAAAAGCATGACAGGCAGCAGACGATTGATTATATTTCTGTTATTTTCCGTACCGGGCTGCTGCTGCCATCAGGCAATATTCAGACGAGGCAAAATAAGTTTTATGATTTCAATAATCTGAAAAAACTTCTTGACAATAAAAAATATCCTCCGTATAATGGTTAAAAGTTAGGGAACTAACTATATAAAGAGAGAGGGATGGAATTATGCAGGATATAGAAGATAAGGAAAGGTACATCAATACCGGCAGGCTGATTCACATTCTTTCCAATCAGATGAAGCGCAGAAATGCGTCTGAAGCAGTGGGAGATGATGGCCTGACCACCATGCAGAAGCATGTGTTAAAGCATATTCTTTTGGAAACGATGCACAGGGAAGTATATCAGAAAGATATAGAAGAAGAGTTTCAAATCCGGAAGTCCACAGCCACAGGGATTTTGCAGCTCATGGAAAAAAATGGATTTATTTCCCGGGAAGTTCGAAAAAGGATGCCAGATTAAAACGTATTGTACCGACCCCAAAAGCAGAAGCACTCAGACCTGAGATTCTGGAGCACATCAGAGATACGGAAAAGCGGCTGATACAAGGGATAGATCAGGAAGATGTAAAGATTTGCAGAAAGGTGCTTGTGCAGATGATTCAAAATCTTGCAGAAAACAAAAAAGAAAATAAGGAGGAAGACGAGAACGATGAATAAAACACTTTTAAAATCAGTCCGGGAATACAAAAAGCAGTCTGTGTTGGCTCCATTTTTCGTAATCCTGGAAGTTTTAATGGAAGTTCTGATTCCGATGGAGATGGCGAAGATCATTGATGTTGGAATCATGCAGGGAAATTTGAGCTATATCGTACGGCGGGGATTGATTCTGGTCATTATGGCTATGCTGGCTCTGTATTTCGGTATTATAGCAGGAAAAATGGCAGCAACAGCAGGTGCAGGATATGCCAAAAACCTGAGACATGATATTTTTTATAAAGTACAGGAATTTTCATTCAAAAATATTGACCGGTTTTCCACATCCGGTCTTGTAACACGTATGACAACAGATATTACCAACGTACAGATGGCATATATGATGAGCATTCGTCTGTTGGCGAGAGCTCCGATCATGATTGTTTTATCCTGGATCATGACACTTTTGATCAATAAGAAAATTGCTTTGCTGTTCCTGATCATCATACCGCTGCTTGGAGGAACACTGATCTTTATTGCAAAGAAAGCGCATCCACATTTTATCAAAGTATTTGATGAGTATGATATTCTGAATAATTCCGTACAGGAAAATGTCAATGCATCCCGCGTGGTAAAAGCCTTTGTACGGGAAGATCATGAAATTGAAAAATTCCATGGAATTCAAAATATGTCTATACATTATTTACAAAAGCAGAAAAGATCGTGGCATGGAACTCACCGGTTATGCAGTTTACGATCTATACGGCGATGCTTCTGATGGTAGCGATCGGAGGAAGAGAAATTGTATTCGGTGCGATGGAAATCGGAGAAATGACCAGTGTGATCGTGTATGCGTTCCAGATCATGATGGCTCTGATGATGGTTACATTTGTATTTGTTATGATCATGATCGCAGAAGCGTCTACAGACCGTATTACGGAAGTTCTGACGGAAGTTCCGGAGATGCAGGACAAAAAGAATGCGGTTACAGAAGTGGCAGACGGAGAGATCCGGTTTGAGCATGTAGATTTCAGTTATGCGGGAGAAGGCGGAAATCTTTCGTTAAAAGATGTCAATCTTCATATTAAATCCGGACAGACGATCGGGATCATCGGAGGAACCGGAAGTGCGAAATCAACATTGGTACAGCTGATCCCGAGACTTTATGACGTGACAAAAGGAACTGTAAAAGTCGGCGGACTGGATGTCAGAGAGTATAATCTGGAGGCACTGCGCGATCAGGTATCTATGGTATTGCAGAAAAACGTTCTCTTTACAGGAACGATTTACGATAATATCCGCTGGGGAAATGAACATGCCAGCGAGGAAGAGGTTCAGAGAGTCTGCAAACTTGCACAGGCAGATGGATTCGTAAAAGAATTTCCGGCAGGTTATCATACGATGATCGTGCAGGGCGGAAACAATGTTTCCGGCGGACAGAAGCAGCGTCTGTGTATTGCACGGGCACTTCTGAAAAAACCGAAGATTCTGATTCTGGATGACTCCACAAGTGCGGTAGATACAAAGACAGATGCGCTGATTCGAAAAGCATTCCGGGAAGAAATTCCGGATACTACAAAGATCATCATTGCGCAGCGAGTTTCTTCTATAGAAAATGCAGACCAGATCATTGTACTGGATGAAGGAAAGATCATGGGAGTCGGCACATCCGAAGAATTGCTTGCGACAAATGAAATCTACAGAGAAGTATATGAATCTCAGGTAAAGGGAGGTGAGGACGATGAATAGAAAACCAAAGGTTTCAAAAGAAAATTTACAGACCGCAAAGCGGCTTTTAAAATATGTGACCGGAACGTACAAGGTTCGGTTTGTGATCGTATTTATCTGTATTTTGTTAAGTTCGATCGCATCAATTTCGGTATCATTGTCCCTCAAGTTTTTAATCGATGATTTTATCAGTCCTCTGATCGGACAGAAAGATCCGAATTTTGCAGAACTATATCGGGCACTTGCGGTGCTTGGAAGCATTTTCCTGATGGGAGTCATTGCTACATTTACTTATACACGACTGATGGTCTACATTGGTCAGGGTGTTCTTAAAAAAGTAAGGGATGATATGTTTGAACATATGCAGACTCTTCCAATCCGTTATTTTGACCAGAATACGAATGGTTCTATCATGAGTCTTTACACGAATGATACAGATACGCTCAGACAGATGATCAGTCAGTCGATCCCACAGGCACTGATGTCCTTTTTTACGATTATCGTAACCTTTATTTCAATGCTGATCTTAAGTCCGCTGCTTACAATTTTAGCAGTTCTGATCATTGGTCTTATGATCTTCGTAACAAAAAAGATCGGTGGAAACAGTGGAAAATATTTTGTTCGTCAGCAGAAATCTCTGGCAGATGTGACTGGATTTGTGGAAGAGAGAATGAACGGACAGCGCGTAGTAAAAGTGTTCAACCACGAAAGAAAGTCAGAAGAAGAATTTGACAAACTCAACGAGGCGCTCTTTGAAAGTGCTGCACAGGCAAATACCTTTGCAAATATGATGGGACCGGTAATCGGAAACATCGGAAACCTGCAGTTTGTACTGGTCTCTGTACTTGGAGGATTCCTTTCTATTATGGGAAGCGGAGGGATCACTCTGGGAGTTATGGCATCTTATCTGCAGTTTACAAAGAGCTTTACACAGCCGTTTATGCAGGTGGCGCAGCAGTTTAACTCCATTGTTATGGCACTTGCCGGAGCAGAGCGTATTTTTGCTCTGATCGATGAAGAATCGGAAAAAGACGAGGGATACGTAACACTGGTCAATGCGAAAAAAGACGAGAACGGCAATATTATCGAATGCAAAGAAAGAACCGGAATGTGGGCCTGGAAACATCCACATTCGGCAGACGGAAGTGTGTCTTATACAGAACTGACCGGAGATGTGCGTTTTGAAGATGTGACATTTGGATACAACGAAGATAAAGTGATCTTAAAAGATATCAGTCTGTTTGCAAAACCGGGACAGAAGCTGGCATTTGTCGGTTCTACCGGAGCAGGAAAAACAACCATCACGAACCTGATCAATCGCTTTTACGATATTCAGGAAGGAAAGATCCGGTATGACGGAATCAATATTACAAAGATTAAAAAGGATGATCTGAGACGTTCCCTCGGAATTGTACTGCAGGATACCCATTTGTTTACAGGAACCATTATGGATAATATCCGTTATGGAAAACTGGATGCTACTGATGAGGAAGTATACGAGGCTGCAAAACTGGCTCATGCAGATCAGTTTATCAAAATGCTTCCGAAGGGATACGACACTATGTTAAGCGGTGATGGAGAAGAGCTTTCACAGGGACAGAGACAGCTTCTTTCCATTGCGAGAGCAGCAGTTGCAAATCCGCCGGTACTGATTCTGGATGAAGCAACTTCCAGCATTGATACCCGTACGGAGAGTATTGTGCAGAAGGGTATGGATAACCTGATGAAAGGACGTACAGTATTTGTTATCGCGCACAGACTTTCTACGATTCGCAACAGTGATGCGATTATTGTTCTGGAACACGGAAAGATCATCGAGCGTGGAGATCATGCGGATCTGATCAAAATGAAAGGAACGTATTACCAGTTATATACCGGAAAACTGGAGCTTTCATAAAAATTTACTGTGAATGGCAGACCATAAAGCGGATGGAGTTTTCTTACAGAAAGTGTAAGTGTTTTTCATCCACGATACGGCTTATAATATTCTTATCACGAAAGGGAGGGATATTATGAGCCGTACTATTTTGGAAATAGAATCGTTGTACAAAACATATGGGGAAAAGGAGAATGCAGCAGAGGCACTCAGAGGAATCTCGTTTCAAGTATATCAGGGAGAATTCCTCGGAATTATGGGAAGCAGCGGTTCGGGAAAAACGACGCTGTTAAATTGTATTGCTTCGGTTTTAAGACCTACACGAGGTAGGATTCTTCTGAAAGGACAGGATATCGGAATGTATACGGATGCTCAGCTGGCAGCGTATCGGGGAAGACAGATCGGGTATCTGTTTCAGCAGTTTGAATTGCTGGATAATCTGACGGGTGGAGAAAATATTCTTTTGCCGGCACAGATTCACAAAATGCCGGAAAAGGAAAGCAGAAAAAGGATGCAGAAGCTGGCGGAATATTTTGAGATCGAGGAGGTGCTGGAAAAGTTTCCGAATCAGATGTCCGGAGGACAGAAGCAGAGGGTAGCCGCATTAAGAGCGCTTCTTTTGCATCCGCAGATCGTACTGGCAGATGAGCGACCGGTGCGCTTGACAGCCGAAGTGCACGAAGTCTGATGGAGCAACTCTCCGGAGTGAATCGAGAGGATGAGGCTGCGGTTCTGATGGTGACACATGACGCACAGGCTGCGAGTTTTTGTTCCAGAATTTTGTTTATTCAGGATGGAAAAGTATTTCATGAATTACGGAAGCGAGTCGGGGAGGAGACAAACCGGGAATTTTATGAGCGCATTTTGTCCGTGATGGCGCAGTTGGAGGAGGAAGCAATTATGTTCTCTGAACTGATCAGACGAAACAGTAAACGAAACCGGCAGGAAAACACGCTGTATTTTGTTACGATGATTCTCACGGTGGCGGCATTTTATATTATCCTTGCGCTGGATCATCAGGATGTGATGATCTTTCTGAAAGAGATGGAGAGAGATGCTGTAAACAAGCTGCTGATGCTGATTCCGATTTTATATGTGGTATCTCTGTGCCTGCTTTATTTCCTGGTATATTTTACGGATAAGTATCAGATGGAACAGCGAAGTCATGAGTTTGGAACCTATGTGATGCTTGGTATGAAGAAAAGAAGTCTGTTTCAGATGCTTTTTCTGGAAGATCTGCGAAATATTGTGTATGCGCTTGTGATCGGGATCCCGGGGGCGCTGCTGATCTCGGAACTTACAAGCCTGATTACGGCGAAGCTTGCAGGATTTGGAATTCTGCGTCATCAGTTTACATTTTCCGGTTCGGCTGCATTGTGGACAGTTATTGGGATTTGCGGAATTAAAATGCTTGCCCGGTTTGTGCTTTGCATCAAGCTTTGGAAAAAAGAGGTTTATGAATTGTTATCCCGTGAACAGAAAGAAAAACAGCGTGCATTTTCGCCCATAAAAACGTGTGTGAAGCTGATGATGGGAATCATTCTTCTGGCAGTAGCCTATGGGATCGGATGCGGGATACTGAGTTCGGAACTTGGGATAAAACGAATGTTTCGTATGACTGCAATTTTATGTTTTTGTGGAGTACTCGGTACATTCTTTTTCTTTCAGGGCCTGGCATATCTATTTGATAGGATATGCAGAAAACTTCCAGGGAAAAAGCTCTGGACATTTACATGCCGTCAGCTGCAGGAAGCGGTATTTTTAAAATCATCTTCGTTGGCAATTTCTTCCCTTCTGATTCTGTTTGCGATCATATGTTGTTCCTATGGAGTCGGGATGAGTGGGCAACTGGGACAACAGGATACGGCAGGGATTGATTTTACATTTGACGAGAAAAAAGAAACGTTAGAAGAAGTGCTGTCATCTCAGAAAGTAGACCAATATTTTTCCAATCTGTTTGAAGTACGAAATGGATTACTTTGGACAGATCTGGATTTTACGGAAGGTATGGAGGAGCGAAAAGTATATGCATATGACTGTGAGGAATTATATGAGCGTCTGAAAAACAGATTGAATCCATATTCTTGGGAAGAATCCCCATTTTTGATCGCAGAATCAGGGTACAATGAGATTTTGCGTTCAAAAGGAATGGAACCTTTGAACTTAAAGGAACATCAGATGGCAATTTACGGGCACCCCACATATTTGTCGGATGAGACTGCAAAGAGCGTAGAGAAACTTCTGAAAGAGAAAGTCTTTGTGCAGATAGAAGAGACCGATTATGAAATCATTCCAAGAGTATGCAATGACAATCTGGTGGCAGACCAGATGTTGACGATTATGTATGGTTTTATTGTACCGGATGAGGTTTTTGATGTCTTTGTAGCAGACGGAAGCTATTCTTACTGGAACGGGATTCTTGATCCGGTTCTGGTAAAGGAGGAAGGATTGCTCAAAGCAGTGATGTCTGTCAATGACCGTCTAAAAACAACCGATCTGCATTATGAAAGTTATCTGGGAACAGCCGGACGGCATATGTTTTATCAGGTGGCATTGGGATATACGACGATCTATCTGGCTGTGATTTTTTTGATTATCGCAAATACACTCATTGGAGTTCAGTTTTTAATTCAGCAGGAGAAGACCGGGGCACGCTACAGCGTTCTGCTTACACTGGGAAGTAACTACAAAGAGCTCTGTCATTGTGCGAAAGTTCAGATCTGGTGGCACTATGGACTGGTATTGAGCGTTGCATTTTTCAGTAGTGTGTTTGGGGTCTGGACATTGTTCCGGCTGATTGGACAGGTGCAGGAAGTAAAAGTTTTCTGGCAGATGGCAGGAAGTGTGTTTCTTTTCTTGTGTCTGATAGAAACAGCTTATATAATAGGAGTTATAAAGACAAGCAATCGCAGGATTTTGAAATTTATTCAGAGAAAACGGCAGGAGTAGAAGACAGGCATGCAAAAAATCATGATCGTAGAAGACGATGAATTCCTTCGGGAAGAACTGGAAAATATTTATCATAAGGCAGGCTATGAGGTATGCTGTGTAACGGATTTTCCAGAAACCGGTGCTGTCTGTGAGGCAGAGCATCCGGATTTGTTAGTGCTGGATCTGGGACTTCCGGGAATCAGTGGATTTGCACTTTGTAAAGAAATACGAAAGAAAGGCAGCCTTCCTATTCTTGTGCTGACCTCCAGGGATAAAATGCAGGATGAGTTGAAAGCACTGGAGCTGGGAGCTGACGAATATCTGACGAAGCCGTGTCATAAAGACCGTCTGCTGGCAAGGACAGAAAATCTGCTGAAACGGGCAATGGGGAATGCACATTTACTGGATGGAGACGATTTTCTTTTTGATACCAGAACCTATACGGTCTGTCAGGGGAAAGATGCCTGTCATATTCCGGAAAATCAGGGGAAGATCTTAAAAATTCTTTTGGAATATGCAGGAACAGAGGTGAAAAAAGAATGCATTTCAAAGGTATTGTGGGGAACAACCGAATACATTGATGAAAATGCGCTTCAAGTCAATGTGACAAGGCTGAAAAAGACATTAAAAGCGCTTGGTCTGGAGAATCGGATAGAAACAATCCGTGGCAGAGGATATCGGTGGAAGAGAGAGCAGTAATATGGAATATATCAGACGAATCTGGAGCGAGATCAAAGAAGAAAAAATATGGTTTGTGATCCTTATGTGTACAGAACTGGTATCGCTATTCTTTCTGTGGCTGTCGGGGATAGAGCAGTTCAAAGTTCTGGCAGGACTGGAAACCAGTTGTTTTGTAATTATTTTCTTGTATGCAGTAATCTGGAACGTAAGGAAAGAGCAGAAAAAGAAAGAGCGGTTTCTTACATTTCTGGCGGATCCGAGTGAAGAAAATGAGAGACTTGCGATCGGGGGAGCAGGAAATGAAGAACAGGAAATCCTGCGGGAGATCGGGGTATATCTTCGAAAAGCATACAGGCAGGCTGATGCAGGGAGGATACAGGAAGAAGAATATGAACGGTATGTAGAATTATGGACACATGAAGTGAAAATTCCATTATCTCTTTTTACACTTTTGCTTGAGAACAGAAGTGAGGAGATGTCACCGACAGTATACAAAAAAATGGAGCATGTCAGACTGCAGATGCAGTCCTATGTAGAGCAGATGTTATATTATGCCAGGGTTAAAGCAGTGAATAAAGAGTATTTGTTTGAAGAGATAAGTCTGGAAGAATGCTGCCGGGAGGTGCTGGATGAATACCGTCTGTATCTGGAAGAAAAGCAGATCCTGGTGCAGTTGGATCTGAAAGAGAAAACCGTACTGTCAGACCGGAAAAGTCTGTGTTTTATGCTCAGTCAGCTGATCGCGAATTCCATCAAATACACAGGATATGAAGCCGAAAAGTGTCCGAAGCTGAAAATCAGTTCCGGAAATGAGAACAACAGAGTCAGCCTTTCTGTCTGCGACAATGGGTGTGGCGTAAAACCATATGAACTCCGCTATCTTTTTGAAAAAGGATTTACAGGAGAGAACAGCCAGAAAAAATCGACAGGGATGGGATTGTATCTGGTACGGCAGATCGGACAGGAATTAAAGATAGAAGTAGAAGCAGTGTCGGTCTACGGAAAAGGAATGGAAATCAGACTCTGGTTTCCGGTGGTGTAGGGCAGTTCCATGTGGAACTGCTCTGTTACTGTGGCTTGCAGAGTTATTGTTTACAGTAACTTTTTACAGGATATTTATGGAAATTTAATTGTATCCTGATCAAAATTCAAGTATAATAAAACCAATCTTGAAAGGAGTCCCTTTCAATTTTCAAATATGGCAAAGAATTGCCATTCAAAAGTTATTCCCAGATAAAGAGTAAAGAGATGGATAAAAGAATAGAGGGAGTTTGTCTGTATTTGCGATTGTGAAACATCGCGTCAAAAGATATAATAAAATCAACGATATAGATACATACTCGCCGAAATATTCTGGTTTCCATCAGAACAAAGGAGGAGTGTGTATGAAGAAAGAAAAAACAACACAATTTTTAATGAAGCCAAAGGTAGATTTCTGTTTTAAAGAACTGATGCAAGATGAAGAGGTGCGCAATGCATTTCTGGCAGCAGTACTTGGGATCAATCTGGAAGAAATCGTTGAGAGCAGGATTTTGCCGTCCCACCTGCGTCAGAAAGACAAAGATGATAAACTGGGGATTCTGGATGTACGGGTATTGCTAAATAATAAGGAGCAGATCGATATTGAAATCCAGGTGACATCCAGTGAATACTGGGTAGAACGTACCTTGTTCTATCTGGGAAAGATGTTTGTGGATCAGCTAAAACCGGGAGAAGACTATCAAAAATTAGAAAAATGTATTCATGTCGGGATTTTAAATTTTACATTGTTTGATGATGAAGAATACTATTCCCGCTTTCATTTCTGGTCGGATCAGGGAAGAAAGATGTATAGTGATAAGTATGAAATCCATACGCTGGAACTTCCCAAGCTGGCAAAACATGAGTATCCGGAGACAGAGCTGCTGAAATGGCTTCAGTTTATCAATGCAGAGACCAAGGAGGAATTTGAAATGGCAGCGGAAAAAAGCGAATATATTAAGAAGGCGTATGAGGATTTGAACCGGATCAGCGCAGATGAAGAAAAGCGTCTGGAATATGAAGCAAGAGAGCGTGCGATTCGAGATCACCAGTATTTTTCTACTGTTTACAAAGAGACTGGGCTTAGAGAGGGACGAAAAGAAGGCCTAAAAATAGGCCGACAAGAGGGTCTGCAAGAGGGGCGACAGGAGGGCCGGCAAGAAGCATACAGGCCGTAGTAGAGTTGCTTTAGGAAATGGGAATGGAGAAAGAAATTGTATGTGTAAAAATTCAGGAAAGATTTCAGTTTTCTCTGTCAGATGCAGCGAAGGAGGTAGAAAAGTACTGGAAATCATAGAGGAAGCCGAAAAGGAGGCATCATTAAAAATTCATAATAAAATTCCCTGACAGCATTTTGGTTGCTGTCAGGGGGCTTAAAAACGAAAATTTAATCTATAATTTGCGGGAAACGAATAAACACACGTGTTCCGATACCTTCCTGACTTTCGATAAAGACGCCAGAACAACACTGGAAATGAATCGAGAGGGCAGGCGGAAACTGCCCTCTCTATATCTTAGGAAAATGATGTAAAATGTAAATTAGAAATCTAATTCATATAAAGTTCCGATTTCCTGGGACAGAACATCACAGCCGTTTTCTGTTACGGCAATGCCTTTTTCCCAGCGAACACCAAAGGTATCTGTTGAAATGAAGGTATCGATTTGGAATGTCATGTTTTCCAGTAAATTGTAGTTGGAATCAGTCTCTACCCAAGGAGCTTCTACTTCGATCATTCCCGTGCCATGTAAAGGTCCATAAACAAAATTATCTTTAAATCCATTGTCTACATAATAGTTATAAAAGTTTTTGGCGATCTGAGATGCCGGGATTCCAGCTTTAATTTGTTTTTGAGTCCACCGATGAGCCTCTAATCCGAAAAGAACCACTTCTCTGCATCTTCCTTCCAATTTTCCCAATACGATTGGATAACCGACAGCGGCAGAGTACCCATCAATCCTTGCGGATAAATTTAATTGTACGATATCATTCTTCTGGAATTCCCGGTACGAAGACCGTGAAATAGCATGTCTGGTAGAGGACTCGGAGAAAACGTACATAGGGAGTCCTTCATATTCTGCACCATTTTCATAAATTACGCGCTGAGCGACTCCGACCATTTGCAATTCGGTCATTCCTGGTTGTATTTCCTGAATAACCTGCTGCATTGCCAATTCAGCAATGCGATATCCTTCTCTTAAACAATTGATCTCATTTTTTGATTTTACAGATCGCAAAGCAGTCATGATATGATCTGCGCGTACGATTTCAGCATCTGGAAAAGCAGCTCTGATTCCATCCATAATCACAACGGATGTATCCAAATAGCTGGCTACGCCAATCCGGATATTTTTTTGTGTCACTCCAATTGCATGAAATACATCCTGGAAGGTATCTGGAGTTAATTCCGGATAGGCTGGGTCTGCACTCTCTCTATATTCCTTTAAAATAAAAATCTTTTCAATCTTAGAACGGTCAGCGGCAAAATAGCGGCTTTCAGGCCCTACCATAAGGGCAGCATCTCCGGATGCAGAGATGGCAACCCCGGCACGTTCAAAAAGTGGCCAGAAGCCAGAAAAATATCTTGCATTTGCGTAATCAGCTTCATTCGAATTGACAATCAGAACATCAAGATGTTCTTTTTCAATCAGCTTTGCAGCATTTTGGATTCTTTCCTGGTATTCATGATCAGGTATAAAAATTCTTTTGTTTGTACTCATTGTTTTCTCCTTTTCTATCATTTGATATGGTTGATGTCAGGCTAATTTGTGTTGTACCCGGGTGTTGTATAAAAAGCTACAGTTCTCGGATCAGCTCTGCCGTATTGTGCGATGACAGGACAATCACTTTCCAGCATAATGGCATATTGTTCGCTGATAGGCACAGTATAGTTCCCAAAGTCCTGTTCACTATTTGTCCGAAGGCATCGTACACGTCTGGCATTTACTGTGACCTCAGACAGTTGAACAGGATCTTTGTCTGTGAAAAACAAGGTAAGCGTAATATGTGCATCACAGTCACATGTATTCGTTATTATAATAGATTCATGTCCTGGTATACTGTTTACGCCTTCAGGCGGACATTCCGCATCTGGAAATATCCAGATTTTACTTCCATAATTCATAAAGTTCACCTCATAGTTAGTCGTATAAGTTCGGGGCGATTTTATCCTCGTCCATATTTTGAGCATGGTACCAATAGCAAGGGGTTGCAATGTCGGAGACAGTTTCATTGTCTGCGATTTTTGTTAATGTTTCCACGGTAACCCGGCCCATTTCCATAGGAGCCTGTGTTACAGCACCTAGCATAATTCCGTCACGCACAGCAGTTTTGATCGTTGCTCCAGCGTCAAATCCAACCGCCAGGACATTTTGAGTTGGATCGGATCCTAAAACATTTAAATTGACATTGGCTGTTAAAATTCCTTCTGCGGCGACCTGATTAGAGCCATAAATAGCAACTGTGTCTTCTTTATTTAAAATTTTTGAAGCTTCTGTTGCACATAATTCTACGGTTGTCTGTGCAGGGACAGCAACTTCAATTACGATGTCCGCATCTGAGATATTTCCAGGATCCTTACAGTGGTCGGTATAATATTCATGTCCTGTTACGGCTACTTTTTTCCCGTCATTTTTCGCCAGTTCGCTAAATTTATCGATAAATCCCATTCCTCTGGAAATAATGGATTCAGAAGTTGCTTCCTGGTTGATTTCCCCAATTCTAACCGGTGAAGAAGCAGCAGCTAAGGTATCTTTTAAAGCATCGTACAAATTTTCAGCAGCTAATTCCCCTGCCTTATAGTTGTCACTTGCTATTGTGGAGTAGACAGATCCTTCCGGGGCATCTGGTACACCAGAGTCAAAACACACAACAGGGATTTTTTTATTGTAAGCTTTCTGCAAAGAATCTAAGACAGAATTTTGATCGCAGGCAGCGATTCCAATCCCATCAGGTGAGCTGTTGATCGCGCTGTTGATCATATTTACCTGATCGGCAATGTCTGACTCAGTGTTAGGTCCCGTACAATTTACATCTACATTGAGATCAGCGGCAGCTTCCTGAATTCCAAGCGCAGCAGCCTGCCAATAAGAAGATTGATAGCTTTGCACGATAATCTCAAAATGATATTTGCCTTTGTCTTTATCAGTTGTATTATCTGCCTGCGTATTTTGTTCACCACATCCAAATAGACATGAGATGGATACACAACTAAGTAATATTGCTGTAATTACCTTTTTTTTTCATGGAATGTACCTCCTTTTGATTTGGAATAAAAAGTGCACTCTTGATTATGCCTCATTGTAAGAGTTTTGCTCAGCAGAGTCAACAAAAGAGGGTGAAACTAAAAAGCATTTTATTAAAACGTTTAACTATATTTACAAGATGGAAAGATTTGTGATATTCTAAAAAAAATGAAAGGGAAGTTATTTCATGGTAACAATAAAAGATGTCGCAAAAAAGGCAGATGTTTCGATTGCTACAGTTTCTAATTATTTAAATCGGACAAAACCTGTAAGCAAAGAACTTGGGGCAAGAATTCAAAATGCAGTGGATGAATTGGGCTATTCTCTCAATCTGAATGCAAAGATTTTGAAGACTGCACAATATATGGATATTGGTGTGATCTTACCGAGTTTAAATGATTCTTATTATGTGCAGCTTTTTCAAGGAATTAAGACGTATTTTCAAAATACGAACTATTTTATTAATTTGGTGTTTTCCAATAATATTCCCGAACTGGAAGTTACCATTGCTCAAAATTTGAAACGGAAACAAATATGCGGGTTGATTTTAGTTTCATGTCAGCCGGAAAATTGGAAATTTTATTACGATAATTTTACCTCGAAAAAATTCCTTTGGTGTTGATCGACAGAAAAATATATGGATTGGAAACCAATTTTGTGTCTTGTAATAATCGAGTCCTGATTCGAAATATGGTGGATGAATTGCTGAAAAGAAAGATGGAAAACATATTTTTGCTGTCAGGGCCAGAGAAATTTTACTGTGAACTGGAATGCATGAAAGGAATGCGGGATGCATTTGAAAACAATGGAAAACAGAACGTTTCTGACTATTTTATTCAAACCAACATGGGGAAAGAAGATGCTTTCCGCAAGACATTACAGTTGTTAAAGAGGAAGAAACCGGATGCAATTGTTACAACATCAGAATCGCTGGCATTGGGGATTATTGAAGGGATTCGTTTGATCGGATATACAACGGTCGATATTCCGATATTTACGTTGGGAGAACAGCACTGGAATCTCCATACGCATTCTTTTGCAACCAATTCTCTGGTGCGTCCGGCTATGAATTTGGGAAAGACAGCTTCGAAATTATTATTAGAACAACTGGAATCACCATTGACAAAAGAATCGGAGAAAATTATATTGGCGGGATGCAGTTCAGACTGGGAGCATGAGAAGAGGTATCTGTCGGTAAAGAAAAAACCGGAATCAGAACAGAAAAAATTACGGGTTTTAATGTTGGATACCCCACAAGTCGAATCTATTTCCGGATTGATTCTTAATTTTGAGAAAAGAACAGGAATAAAAATGGAAATTATTACAATGCCTCATAATGAACTGTACAATACGATCTTAACGACGTATTCAGAAAATCAGGAAAAGTCTTATGATGTGTTTATGTATGATATGCCCTGGCTTTCCTTCCTGGCCGCAGAAGGAATTTTGGAAGACATTTCTGACAAAATGAAAGAGATGGATTTAGAACTCTTTTTCCCGGGAGCTCTGAAGTATTATAGTATGTTCAATGGTCGATATTTTGGAATTCCGTTTATGTATGCACCACAGGTACTTTTTTATCGAAAAGATTTGTTTGAAGATGTTGCGGTCAAAAAAGAGTACGAAAAGCAAAACAATATTTCACTGCGACCACCGGTTACATTGAAAGAATTTAATACAATTTCTGAATTTTTTTCCGATAAAACAAATATTATCGAATATGGAACTTCAATTCCAACGGCTTATAACGAATGCTTAACACCAGAAGTTTACATGAGATTGAAAGCATTTGGCGGACACATTTTTGATCAGAAAGGAAATGTAGTGTTTGAATCAGACCAGACACTGCGTGCATATATTAATTTCCTGCGAGCAATAAAATTTGCAAAACCAGACTATAGAATTGCAACAGATATGAGCGCAGCGCAGGATTTTATAGACGGAAAAATAGCAATGTTAATTTCCTATCCGTCATTCTTGAGAAATATTCCGGATTTGAGAAAAAATAGTATGATAGGTTCTATCGGGTATCATTTAATTCCCGGGCGAACCCCTTTATTGGGAGGGTGGAGCCTTGGGATCAATCAGCATTCTTCAAACAAAGAAGAAGCATTTCAGTTTTTAAAATGGACGTGCGAAGAACAAACAGCGAATTATACTACGTTGCTGGGAGGGCTGACAGTTCTGACAAATACTTATGTAAATGATGAATTATCAGATTTGTATCCATGGCTGCCGTTATATTACTCTATTTATCAATATACGAAACCAGTTATTCCGCCAAAGCTGTTGAACAATAAGGTGATTCCACAGTGGGAAATTGATGAAGTAGTGTGTAAATGGTTATATAAATTATTAGATTCTGAAATAGAAGTGCGCGAGACAATCTCAGAAACGCAAAAAGCTTTGCAGATACTGGCAAAGCAATATCAATAAAAAATTGCTGTAAAAGACTTTTTCAGTCATTTTACAGCAATTTTTCTTAGTCACGGAACATCTTCATGCCCATCCATTGCTGCATATGATCCAGCATCTTTTCATCCGGATCGATCAGGATACAGCTCATCGTCTGTTCAGCCGGGATTACAATGGCATAAGTACCTTCGCCTGTACCTGCGGAAAAATCTTTTGTCTTGTCTGCGTGTACAGAATCAAGACGGTGAGAATTTTTTGGCGCAATGATCTCAGCTGCTGGATATCCAGAGTCATGAGTTTTTTGCGTTTTGATTTACTGTAAATAGCGTCAATTTCCAGATCGTGGTTCAAAAGTGTATACTCATATTCTACATCGAGTTTCGGAAATACAAAGTAGTAAATCAGAACTCCGAGAAGAATCGTAACGAGAACTGCCAGAGAACCGATAAAAAGCATACCTCCGCAAAGCACGACTACGAGAGCGGCAATGCACAAAATACGGATCACGAGGTCCATAGGTCGGGATTTACGAGTAACTAATTGTTCATAAAGTGCGTCATTCATGTGGTATATTCCTTTCAGTATATAAATAATTCATTACCATAGAGGCGATCTTAAATGTCATGGCATCTTCAAACTGGCGAAGATCCAGACCGGTCCGCTTTTCAATCTGCTCCAGACGATAGATTAAAGTATTGCGGTGCATATGCAGCTGCCGGGAGGTCTCTGCGATATTTAAGTTATTCTGTAGAAACTTATTAACGGTTGCAGTGGTTTCTTCATCCAGTGCCTGTGGAATCTCCTCTCCGAAAATTTCATGAAGAAAATTCTCACACAACGAAGTTGGAAGACGGTAGATCAGACGTCCGATTCCAAGTCGGTTATATGGAAATACCGTCTGTTCGGAATAGAACAGCTTACCGACTTTCAGTGCAAGACTTGTCTCACGAAAAGCAGTGGAGAGATCCAGCAGATTATGCAGAGTCTTGCTGTACGAAACACGGACACGTGCCAGAGCTTCCGCGTTTACGGTATCCACGATCATGCGGGCAGTAAGATGTACAGTTTCCTGTGAAGAATCTGCCAGAGATCTGACAGGACAGAGAATGGCACAGGAAGCTTCTGTCAGCGGAATTCGAAATGCTCCTGACTGGGATGGAAAGAGATTCTTTAAAATCTCGGAAATATCTTCGTCCAGGCTGTGAGAAGTCTCCAGAAGATAAAGGATACGCGGCTCTTCCGGAGCAATGTGAAGACGGGCAGCCCGGTCATATACATTATATGTAGGGATGCTGTCTGTCATCAGGCTCTGAAGAAAATGAATCTTGTTATACTTTTCTTTGTATGCGGAGGAAGGAGCTTTAACTGCTCCAGCGCTTTTGTCACTTCTTCTTCTGTTTCTGCGTGAATCTCCATAGAAATTCCGGTAATATGTCTGAGGTCTGTCAATGCTTTCTCTAATTCGGCTGTATGATTCATAGTGTTTCTCCCGGTAGACAGAGAAGGAGCTGCACAATCGTACAGCCCCCTGTCATTTTTAGTTATAACTATTTTAAAACATTAGTTTGTAATCGTCAACTCTGTTTCTTTGTCGAAGATGTGGATCTTTTCCATATCCAGAGCAAATACTGCGTGATCTCCGTTTCTTAATGTTGTACGAGGATTTACGCGGGCTGTCATCTGTGTACCTTCTAAGTCAAAGTACAGATATACTTCTGCTCCAAGCAGCTCATAAACTTTGATTGTAGATTCGATCACGCTGTCAGGTGAATTGCTGATGAATGCCTGTGAATCATGTACATCTTCCGGACGAATACCAAGAACAACAGTTCTTCCGTTGTATCCACCGTCGATCAGTGCCTGTTTTTTAGATGCAGGAACTTTCAGTGTATGTTTTCCGACAGTCAATGTTACATCATTTCCTTTGATATCAACAACAGCATCCATGAAGTTCATCTGAGGAGATCCGATGAATCCTGCTACGAACAGGTTGCAAGGTGTGTTGTACAGGTTCTGAGGTGTATCTACCTGCTGAACAACTCCGTCTTTCATAACAACGATTCTTGTACCAAGAGTCATAGCCTCTGTCTGGTCATGTGTTACGTAGATGATTGTAGCGCCCAGATTTTCATGCAGTTTGGAAATCTCGATACGCATCTGAACTCTCAGTTTTGCATCCAGGTTGGAAAGAGGTTCGTCCATAAGGAATACTTTTGGATTACGAACGATCGCACGTCCCATAGCAACACGCTGTCTCTGTCCACCGGAAAGAGCTTTTGGTTTACGGTCAAGCAGTTTTTCCAGGTCAAGGATTCTTGCTGCTTCTTTTACTTTTCTATCAATCTCATCTTTCGGAACTTTACGAAGCTTCAGTCCGAATGCCATGTTATCGTATACTGTCATATGTGGATACAGAGCGTAGTTCTGGAATACCATCGCGATATCTCTGTCTTTTGGTTCCACATCGTTCATAACTTTTCCGTCAATCTCCAGTGTACCGCCGGAAATATCTTCCAGACCTGCGATCATACGAAGTGTTGTAGATTTACCACATCCGGAAGGTCCTACAAAGATGATGAACTCTTTGTCTTCAATGTCCAGATTGAAATCTTTTACTGCGTGAAATCCGTTCGGATAAATTTTCTGAATTCCTTTTAATGATAAACTTGCCATTTTAAATAGCCTCCTTAAAATCAGTGTTTCGTTGTTTTCTGTAATTAAGTATACCTTTGGAGGCCAAAACAGACAATGTTACGAGTAACTAAAAAAAACAGATAATGGTGTACAAAGTGACTATAGAAGCTTTTTGATCGCAGGAATGGAAAGTCCGTCCTGCCGAAGAGAACGAATCTGTTCGATTCTTGCGACCGCCGCCTCTCTGGGGAAGCGGCGTGTCAGATTTTCTTCTGCCTGTTCAAATGGCAGCATTCCTTCTTCTGTATAAAATTTTAAAGTACTGTAGCGGCAGCCGGTGATGCGCACCAGCTCGCCGATCGAAACATATTCCGAGACCAGAATTTTCTCCATAGAACGTTGTCTGGACATAAGAACACTCCTTTTACATAATATATCTTCTAAGCTGAACACCGAAAACAGGAACCCGGTAATATTGACGCTGTGTCGGGATACATTCATAATAAAGATTGTCAATCTGAAGAAGAGGTACCGTGCCTGCGCGGATCACATGGACTTCATTTCCGTTTTCTTCTAATCTGGAAATGACGCCTTCCAGACGCTTTTCGGCATTACAATATAATTCTTCTGATTCAATGAAAACGGCGCTGGAACGTTCCATAAACGGAACCTGAAATAAAACGCCGATACCGAGCTGGGTGGAAAAAATTGCTTTCTTTTTCGAAAAGAGCCCAAGTGCCGCACTGTCAAGCGCATTGTGGATGGAAACGGAAAGCAGTGTTTTTGCCAGAAGGGAGTTCAGGTATAACTCGTTAATTCTGGAAGTGAGGTATTTTTGTTCCTCCCTGGAAAACAGATCATAAAAGCAGCTGCTTTCACGTAAAAGCCAGAGCATACATACGGTTTCATCGAATACGTTGCCTTCTTCCATCAGTCTGCACGAAGACTCTCTGTCTGCCGTGAATATTCATCGGAATCCGTGCGGTATTCCAGAATCTTGTTTCCGGCAGAAGAAAACTCCAGATCACAGCTGACCAGGGAGGATGCTTCTGTCATCAGTCCCAGATTATTTAAACGGGTATATACTGTGTGTTCCAGCTCTTTTGCAGCAGAAGAAGATAAATGAGCTGCTTCCTTCAAAGAAACAGATAAAGCATCCAATCTGGAGCGGTATTCGTCAGAGTCTTCGGTGAGCTCTTCTGTTTCCTGTAGAAATCGATCCAGTACACCGGCAGCAGAGATACAGCGAATTGCTGCTTTTTTTGCAGTAGAATTACGTGTGCTGTTTAAAGCGTTTAATGAAATGAGTGAAAAACGGTCCTGTAATGATAAGTTCGTCATAGGAAAACCCTCCTCGTGGATAAGAAAATTTATATTTACTTATTACTTACTACTTACGATTTAAAAATACTGCGATAACAGGAAAAAATCAAGAGATTTTCAGCAAGTTTTCAGAAAATTCCAGAAAAACACAATGCGTTGACGAAATCGTGCAAATCCGCTACAATAACTTCATATACGGCTTCTTCAAAGCCGCAGTTTGATAGAAAAGAGGAGAAAACATATGGCAAATCCAGTTGTTACATTTGAAATGGAAAACGGCGATATCATGAAAGCGGAGTTATATCCGGAGATCGCACCGAACACAGTGAAAAATTTTGTATCGCTTGTAAAGAAAGGATTTTATGACGGACTGACATTCCACCGTGTGATCAGCGGATTTATGATCCAGGGAGGATGTCCGGACGGAACAGGTATGGGTGGCCCGGGATATACAATCAAAGGAGAGTTCCTTCAGAATGGCGTGACGAACAATCTGGCACATGATGAAGGTGTTCTGTCTATGGCACGTGCAATGCATCCGGATTCTGCGGGAAGCCAGTTCTTTATCATGCATAAGAAATCCCCGCATCTGGATGGAGCATACGCTGCATTCGGAAAGATTACAGAGGGAATGGATGTTGTGAATAAAATTGCAGACACAGCCACAGACTACAGTGACAAGCCACTGGAGCCTCAGGTAATGAAAAAAGTGACAGTCGAGACTTTCGGAGAAGAGTACGGCGAGCGGAGATGGCGTAGTTGATAAATAGTAAAAAGCAGCGATTTTGGCTGCTTTTTACTATTTATTGTGTCACAGTAAAAATAAACCCCCTGCTATGCAGGGGGAGGACAGATCTTTAGATATAAGTATGAACTCCTGTGCTAAAATAAAAGTGGGTCTGCAAAACCACAAATAAAATAGCACAGGAGGTCCTAAGAATGGACGTAAATAGTTTAGCTCATACAAAATGGGATTGCAAGTATCATATCGTTTTTGCACCAAAATATCGCCGTCAGGTAATCTACAAAGATATAAAAGCGGATGTGGGGCAAATATTAGGAACAGTATGCAGAAGAAAAGGGATAGAAATTATCGAGGCAGAATGTTGCAGTGATCATATCCATATGCTGATAAAAATTCCACCGAAATATTCCGTGTCAGAAATAGTGGGATATTTGAAAGGGAAAAGCTCGCTTATGATATTTGAAAAGCATGCGAATTTAAAGTACAAGTATGGGAACAGACATTTCTGGTGCCGAGGATATTATGTAGATACGGCAGGCAAGAACACCGCTGCGATTAAAGCGTATATTCAGAATCAACTGAAAGAAGATTTAGAATATGACCAGATGTCATTAGTAGAGTATATCGACCCGTTTACGGGTGAGCCGGTAAAGAAAAACAAGAAATAAACCACTTGGAGTGGTAGTAGGAAATCAAAGCAAACCAGCAAGCCCCCTTAGGGCTAAGCCGGAGTAAGGAAGCGCTGAGTAAGCCCCTTTAGGGGCAGCTGTGGATGTGGTGCAGTTGGCAGACCTTCAGTGCGCCTTCCGGGCGCAAGCAGGTAATAGCCCCTTATAGGGGCAGAACAAGCCACCGGCTAAGCCGGTGGTCTTGACTGGTTAAGATCATGTAACTTGTCTCCAAGTCCGGCAAGTGCATTTGTCCATTCGTCATAGATTACAAGAAGCTTCTCGTAAAATTCGACATTGGATGGAATTGGTTCCAGGCGGTCTTCAAGTTTGTGGATGTCTGGAATCATGTCATAACTGTTCCAGAGTTCACAGGCATTTGCAGCCAGTTCTGGTATCTGAAATCTCCAAGGTCTTTCTTTTCTAATGGTTTGAGGGAAGTCTGCTCATTCGCATTTCCTGGAAATAGAGAAAACGCAAGTGGAATTCCATCCCCATTCATAAACAATCCCATTTGGATGAGCGGATTTGGTCTATGTTCTTTGTTTTTGTCATATTTCTTACTGCCATCTTCCTGTTCAGTTTCAAAGTAATAATTCGAACAGTCATAATAAAAAATCTTATCATTTCTTTCTCCGAGAAAGTGGGAATTTTTGTAAACTTCTATCTGGATAAGATCAGATTCAGCACCAAGAACATCCAATGCACGGTAGACATCATGGAGTTCGTAGGAAGGTTTTTCTAAAAACTCGGAAGCCACTTTGTAAGAAGAACGCTTGATGCAAGGTTCTAAGATTCTGCACGGCGAACAGACGTGTCCGAAGGAACCCGTTTCTTCCATGCATTGTAACCCGAACGTGAAACGCCTAATTTTTTCAGTATTCCGCTGACAGAAACCTGACGTTTCACGGGCAGGAATTTGAT
>ENA-OQAA01000463-OQAA01000463.1-human-gut-metagenome-genome-assembly--contig:-NODE-463-length-28036-cov-10.027088_pt1 | contig 28036 bp, 33 predicted proteins | sample MGYA00242489_ERZ504515 | MGnify/ENA primary metagenome ERZ504515 (study PRJEB26092, sample SAMD00036237) | human gut metagenome | host: Homo sapiens | study: EMG produced TPA metagenomics assembly of... | reverse complement strand
GCGCGCGCGATCGCCGAGCTCAAGGTGCAGCCGCGCCCCGTATCGCTCGTCTACGAGCCTCGCCCGTCATGGATATCATCCTGGGCGCCGCCAAAGAGGGCGCGTCTCTCTACGCCGTCACCGACCCCGCGGGCATACGCACCGCGCGTGGGAGGTCAAGCGCGAGGACGCCGTCGGGGCCATCCGCGCTATGCTCGACCAAGCACCGGAGCCGGCACTGGCCGACAACCCCGCCTACGCCGCCGCTCTGACCGGGGCGTCGCAGCTGCTGGCCGATGAGGCCCGTGCCGCCGGAACGTACACCGGCAAGGAGCCGTTCAACTTTACCGTTGCCGTGCTCTTCCCCGCCGCGCAGGTCAGCGGCGCCGCGCCGCAGGTTCCGACAGGTCTGCTCACGCACCAGGTCGCGCGGTTCTAGCAAGACCAGACCGCCCAGCACAAAAATCGGCAGCTCAACAAACAGGGGGCGGAGATGCAGCAGGTACATGCATCTCCGCCCCTTTCGCGTCGAGAAGTTATGCCGGCGACCCGTGCCGCCGCGCTCGCGTTATCCGCGCTGCGGACCCGCAGTAGCCACAAGCGGTTCAAGCCCCAGCTCGCGCGCGTAGTCTTCCTGCGTAAAAATCTCAACCAGTTCAAACGTATCCGTCGCATCATCAAACGCAAAGTGCAGCACCGAGCAGTTGCCCGGCACGCGATCGCGCTCGTCGGCCGCCGAACCCTTCACGTGATCCATAAACTCCTTGATAGCCGAGCCATGGCTTACCGCGAGCACGCACGTATGGTCCGGACGCTGCATGAGTTCGGTCAGCGTCGCCACCATGCGCTCGCGCACCTGGATCTGGCCCTCGCCGCCAAATTGACGATAGAAATCGCGCCACGGGCGCTCGGGCATAAGCATCACGCGCTCGGCCTCAAAGTCGCCAAAGAACCACTCACGCAGCCGTCCAGGCGCTCGTACGCCAAGCCCGGCCACAAGTTGGCGATAGTCTGCTCGGTGCGATGAAGCGTGGAGGTGTAAGCATGATCGGGCTCAATGCCGCGCGCACGTAAAAACATGCCGGCGCGCGCCGCCTGGTCGCAACCCAGCTGCGTAAGCGGCGAGTCACTCCACCCCTGAATGATACGCTTAAGGTTGAATATCGTCTGTCCATGACGGACCAGATACAGATCTTTATTCATAGGGGTCCTTTCGTTCGTTACCAACCCAAGAGCGAAAACGCCCCGTCGCAATAGCCAAAATGAAGCACGGCACCGTTGTCGGGCAGCTCTCCCCCGCCAGTCACATACTCAAGAAACTCCTGGCAGGCTGAGCCGTGGGAAACCGCCAGCACGCAGTCGTGCTGCGGCCTGGCCATGATGCGGGACAGCACCGCGACCATACGTGTGCGAAGCTCACTTTCCGACTCGCCACCAAAGGCAACCGGATAATCACCCCAGGGCTGCGGCGGCATCTCGCGATTTGATGTGCCTCCAGCGAGCCAAAATGCCACTCACGCAGGTCATCGACCAGCTCAATGGAACGGCCCTCGCCAACGATAAGCTCGGCCGTATGCCGCGCCCGGCCCAACGGCGAGGAATACACATGATCAAAGGCCACGCCACGCGCCGCAAACGCCGTACGCGCCGTCAGCGCCTGCTCGCGCCCGCGCTCCGTAAGCGGCGAATCGTGCCAACCCTGCAAAATGCTCTGCACATTGAGCTCAGTCTGCCCATGCCGCACCAAATACAGATCTGCCACACACCCTCCCCTCGTACCACCACAAAGGGGACAGGAGCCTTTGTGGTGATTTTGCCGCCGGATTGCACCGCAACGACGCACAACTACAGCAGCACGTCGGCAAGCGGACGCTTGGGTACGTGGTGCACCCGCGCCTCGTCGCGCCAATAATTGATGGAGCCGTCGGGGTTGGAATCGATCGCATCGATCACCTGCGTCTCGGCCGGAACGCCAAACGCCATGATCAGCTTGAGCTCATACTTGTCGTTATCGAGCCCCATGGCATCGAACGCGTGGGGCGTAAAAGCCTTGAACATGCAGGCAGCCACCTCGGGCGTGGCGCTGCGGGCGGCGAGCATCATCGTCTGCGCGGCAATGCCCGTGTCGACCTCGGTAATGGGAGCGGCGGGCTTGCCCGGAACGGCGCGCTCGGCAAGAATCGCGATGTAGCCGGTCGGGCGCTCGCCTCATCGGGACCCGACCAATCCTTGAGCGCACCGGCCCATGCAAGCTCGTCAAACACGCGAGCGCAGTCCTCGGAACCGCTCACCACATGAAAGCGTAGGCGCTGAGCGTTGGCGCCGCAGGGAGCCAGGTGCGCCAGTTCCGCCAGCTCGAGCAAAAACTCGCGCGGCACGCGCATGGACTCGTCAAAGCGGCGGCACGTGCGGGCGCGGCGAACCAACGCATCGAACGCGTCCAGGCCGAGCTTTTCGCAACCTTGCTTTGCCATCGATTCGACACTCGACGGTGCTCGGGAACTGCTTCGTTCATAGGGACCCCCAATACAAGCCAATTGTCCTTAGGAAAATCTAACCTAAAACGTAGGCAATAACGAACAGGGCTGCAATGTTCTACACCTGTTGAATAGAAAATCGCGACCTGGGGAACAACGGAAACAATTCGGGACCTTTGGGTTACGTTTCGCCCTCCCCGACCCATACGCCAGAGCCTTTAGGCGATACTGGTTGTAACGATCAAGGCTTACGCCGCACGGAAAGGAGACATTATGGGCATCTTTAAGAACGATGACCAAAAATCGAGCCAGTTTGGATTTGACGAGAAAAGCATGGCGGGCAAAGCGTCAAGGCCGTACGCTGGATCTACGCCATCACGGGCGTCTTAGCGCTCATTGCTGGTATCGCACTGCTGTTTGCGCCCGCCAAGTCCCTCGTCTTCCTAACGACCGTCTTGGGCTTCTACTTTGTGATCACGGCCGCGATCAGGCTGTTTACCGCTGTTTTCGAGCCACTGCTGCCCACCGGCTGGCGCGTGACGAGCATCATCTCCAACCTACTCATTATCTTGGGCGGCGTCATAATCCTGCGCAACCAGGCCTTCTCGACCGCGACGCTCACCACGATGGTGGTTATCGTGGCCGGCTTTGGCTGGATCGTCGAAGGTGTCATGTCCATTCTGGAGTCCGAGCTTTCGTCCAACCGTGCCCTCGCCATCCTGAGCGGCGCGCTCTCCATCATCGCCGGCATGTTCGTGTTTATCTATCCGCTGTGGTCGGCCAAGATGCTCGTCATCTTTAGCGGCGCCGCACTGCTGGTGTTTGGCGTAACGCTGATTGTTCGCGCTATTCAATTTGGCAAACTGGTGCACTAGATGCCGCGAACGCTCTTTATTGATGCAGACGCCTGCCCGGTCACGCGCGAGTCGATTGACTGCGCGCGGCGGGCGGGCGTTGCCGTCGTTATCGCCGGCAACAGCACACAGAACCTGGAACGCCACATTCGCCGCAACGATCCGCGCGACGTCGAGCATGCGCGACGCGGATTTTGGGTCACGACGCTCGATGTGAGCGTGGGCGCCGACAGCGCCGACTTTGCCATTGTCGAACGCCTGCAGGCGGGCGACGTAGTCGTGACGCAGGACATTGGCTTGGCGAGCATGGTGCTCGGGCGCGATGCCGCCGCCATCGGCGTGCGCGGGCGCGTCTACGATAAGGCGACCATCGACATGCAACTGTTTATTCGCCACGAGGAAAAGAAGGTGCGCCGCGCCGGCGGTCGCACTCGCGGTCCGGCGGCATTTACCAGCGAAGACCGGGCCCGCTTTAAGCGCAACCTCACCGAGCTGCTGCGCTAACCAAGGTAGATTTTCGGGACATGCCCGGAAATCTACCTTTTTGTTTTGCGCGGTGTGAGCGCTCGGAATCCATGGCTCAACAAAAAACGGGCTTCAAAATGCCATGCGTCGCCGCATTGCGCAGGCGCCGAGCATGGCTATTTGAAGCCCATTTTTTAGGCCTACTTAGAGGCCGAAGGCGGATAGGATAAGGCCCCAGCCGGCGCCGATGACGTACATCATGACCAGGAACACGACGTTTTCGCGGGCGCTGCGGTTGGTGCGGAACAGCACCAGGTAGCCCACGCCGGCAGAAATGAGCGTGCCGGCGAGCATCGGGGCCAGCTGCAGCGCGCCTTCCAGGTACAGTTGCGTGATGACGACGCTGGCCGAGCAGTTGGGAATCAGCCGACAAGCGCCGAGCCCAGGACCGCAAGCGTCTCGTTGCCGCGCAGGAACTGCTCGATCGCCGACTCGCCAAAGGTCTCGAGCACGGCGACCAGAATCAGCGTCACCAGGAAAATGAATACCGACACCTGCACGGTATGCGAGATCGCGCTGCGGATGATCGACACGATGGGCGCGCCCTCGTAGGAGTGGCTGTGGTCGTGGTGGCGCTCGTGCTCGTCCGCGTGACCATGATCGTGGCTGTGGTCGTGCCCGTGCTCGTCCTCATCCTCGTCACAGCCGCAATGATCGCGTTCGCACAGCTCGTGGATGTGATCAGCACTTACGCCCGCCTCGGCCACTTCATCAATGATGTCGCCCCCGGTATGGTCGTCGTGCGCGCAGTTCACATGAGCCGGATTGGCAGCGGTCCCCAGCACGGTACGGCGAATCGCCGCATGCGCGCGGGCATTACGACGAAGGCCGCGGATAGCCGCATCCACGATAAAGCCCGTGACCAGCGCGATCAGCGCCTTCGAGGCGAGCAACATCGCCATGGTCTGCACGGGAACTTGCTCGGCGAGCAACAGCGGCAGCATCTCATCGGAGGTCGAAAGGAACACCGCCACCAACGTGCCCAAGGTCACGACACGACCGGCGTACAGCGTTGCCGCCATTGCCGAAAAGCCGCACTGCGGCACCATGCCCAGCAACGAGCCAACCACGGGACCCGCGGCGCCGGCGCGCTTGATGGCGCCGTTAACGCTGTCGCCCGCGACGTGCTCCAGGGTCTCGAGGGCCAAATATGTCACCAATAAGAACGGTACCAGCGAGAGCGTGTCCTTGCCGGCGTCGAGCAGAATATCAATCAGCAAATCCATGACGGATGGAACCTTTCGTGTCTTTCGGCAGCATTGTAAAAGTCCTAGCGGTCAACTAGGGTATTGTAGTTGTCCTAGGCGCGATGCCAATAGTTGCCCATGGTAAACTATCATCTCGCCACATCTTAATGACACTGAGCCGCACGACGCGGCCCATCCAAGGAGCAGTTGTATGAACGTTTCACAAGCACTCGAATACGAGCGCCAGCCGTTTATTCCCATGTTTATCTATGGCGATCACGGCGCCATGGAATCCGAGCGCCAGAAGGGCGAGGAGGCCCTTAAGGTGCTCGAAACCGAGTACTTTACCGCCGAGGGCGACCCCAGCTTCGACTTTGCCACCGTGCGCGACCTGGCTGACCGCAACCGCGACCTGTGCGACCAAATTGGCGAGGCACGCCTGCGCAACGTGACGCCCGCGACGCTTTCGCGCGGCCTGTCCGATGCCGACACCTGCGCCGCCATCGGCAAGATGCAAAAGCGTACCGCTGCGTCCGTCATGCGCGAAATCCGCGGCGACCGCGACGCGCTCGGCGTGGCGTACGCCCGCAAGCTATCCAGGCACGGTGCTCGGCATCGACATCGAGACCACCGGACGTGCGCCCGAGCGCGGCTACATTATCAACGTGGGCTGGGAGATCATGGAGCTCACCAGCGACGCCGTCCCGCACGACGCCGAGGCACACTACTGCGGCCTGCCCGATATCTACCGCGGCGAGGATGTGCCGTTGTCGAATATCCACCACATCACCTGGGACGACATCGACGGAAAGGAGCCGTTCCGCGAGAACAAGGAGCTGCAGAAGCAGCTGCTCAAGCTCATGAAGAAGTACCCGTACATGGCACACAACGCCGCGTTTGAGGACAGCTGGTTCAAGATTCACCTGGACGGTTACGCCGAGGCGCGTCGTGCCGGCAAGATTATCGTCATCGACTCGCGCCAGATCTGCCGCAGCCTGGATGCCGACGTCCGCTCGCTCCCCCGCGAATCCGCCCCCGCCGCGCTCGAGAACTGGGCGCGCCGCCGTGGAACCCTCGCCGCCGACGCCAACGAGCAGCATCTGGCCTGGACGACACCGACCTCATGCTCCGCACCGTCCAAGCCGAGTTCAACCTCAAGAACCTATTCGCCAAGTAGAAACGCCTGCGACAAACCCCGGCGTAGATCACGAGCGGCCCCGCAGCGGGAAACCCCGCAGCGGGGCCGCCCTACGTTCCACAGATAGATTTGCCATCACAAATTCTGAACACTCATTGCGAACGATTTCGGCCAATTCCCGACACGTAATTCGTTGTCGATGGTGATGCATCACTATCAAATGTGCGGCAATTGAGTATTTATATGCTATAGCTAAGCTGCGAAAACTTTTATTTAGGGCATACCAACTCATAATTGCGTCAAGCTTTTGGACAGCATTTGGTTAGACCTCTAAAACGGCTTTTCCACTCAGCGCCGTCAACACGGCATTAGCTGACACGATATATATCATGAGTATCGTATTGTCACATACCACTGCAAAAGCGGTCTACCAGGCCGCGCATTCGGTGTCTGCGAAAGGCATCGAGTCCTGTAACCCTGCCGCGATTTACGGATCATGTCCCACCGGAACGCTCCTTGACGCAGCCGCAGAATGGCTCACCAAACATGATGTTTCCCTCGACGCGAATGATTCCCTCGAGGTGATGGTGTTTGATCGCAGGAATGCGCGCCATGCAATGAACTGTCAATGCCACGTTTCTTCAAAACGATTCTCGAACTCACGCTTTATAGAGCTTGAAGATGGCATCTTCATTGTTGGCGTTGAGCTTTGCGCACTTCAGGCCGCCACCTATCTTCCTTTTCGCGAACTGGTGGAGTACTACTTTGAACTATGCGGCGCTTATTCCCTTGGAACCGACTCTCCCACCTCCTATACCGAGCGTTTCGCGCTCAACTCGACCGAGAGATTGAAACAGTTCTTTAATTCCATTACCAGATGCGACGGTCTGGCTCTTGCCCGAAAGGCGATCCAATGTGTGCGCGACGGATGCCGGTCTCCTATGGAAACAGCCTTTGTCATGATGCTAACGCTGCCCAAAAGCGAAGGAGGGCTTGGTATTAAGGGAATTGAGACCGATTACGAGGTACAGGTCACCGCTGCCGCAAAGAATCTCACGAGACGCAAAAAGTTCTTTATGGATGCATATCTAAAGAAATCTCGCACAGACATTGAATACAACGGTTTTTATCATGACGCGGAAGAAGACCGCGCCATCGATGAGGAGCGCAAGAATGCACTTGCGTCCATGGGATACGGAATCATCACCGTCAGTCGTTATTCCTTTATGCATGCCAGCTCTTTCGTTAGGGTCATGGAAGCAATCCAGCGGAAAGAGGGCGTACGCCCCTCGCGTCTGCCAAAAGACTTTCAAATCATGCAAGAGGACCTGAGACAGTTTGTGCTCAGAAGGTTTATAGAAGAGAAAAAGCGAATTCAGAAGCAGCTTCGCCAGGATTCCGAAGAGCGTCAACGAATCGACCTCGAAAAAGCAACGCTCGAAGGCATCACGCTGGATGACCCGACAATTAATGAAGTTCCGGCAATCGATGACATGCAGACTGTCGAATCCGACAGCCCATCATTTGCCCAAACAAGCAGCCTCGCGCCCGAGGGCAGGGTCTTCGGGGCCGGAGACTAGGCCGGCTAACAAGGTGGGTACCTAGCGACGTGCAAAATTGCGAGTATTCAGCAGGGTCGGGTGTCTATCACCTCGAGTGGATCCAAATGTGAAGCGAAATCACTCTTGCGTGAGAGCGTTAGGCAACATTTGAGGAAGAACTCATCGGATTAACACCCTAAGATAACTCTTGAACTGCATTATATGACCTGCAATAAATTAGCGGACCCCCTATAGTTGCAGAATACTCCATTTTTTTGCACGGCACGAGTACCCACCTTGGCATCGACTATCAAAAAAACGCTCAGTCCGGGATCTCGTCCACTATTCCCCATCATTTTGTACAACGAATTACCTGAACGTCATTGACATATGAACATGCACTCATATAATCGAAAGTAAATTATATGAGCGCATGTTCATATGAAAGGATATTGCAATGAGCATCCGCGTTGATGAAACGAAACCCGACATCGAGGCCACCGAACCCGCGATCCCCACCACCTGCTCGCCCGAGGACCTTCCCGACGAGGAGCTTCTCTACGACCTCGCCGACCTGTTCAAGGTCTTCAGCGACACCACGCGCATCAAGATCCTTTACGCCCTCATGGGCCGCGAGCTCTGCGTGGCAGACATCGCCGAAGCGACCGAAACCTCGCAGTCCGCGGTGTCGCACCAGCTGCGCACACTCAAGCAGTCGCACCTGGTTAAATTCCGGCGCGACGGGCGCAATATCCTATACTCGCTCGCCGACGACCACGTCTACACCATGCTCAACCAGGGCATGAGCCATATCTGCGAATAGCAACCAACCACGGTACCAGCGCGGCCTGCACCCAAGCCGCAAAAACGGGAAAGGAACCCACCATGAAAAAGCAGTACAAGCTCGATGAGATCGATTGCGCCAACTGTGCGCGCGAGCTTCAGGACGAGCTGGCCAAGCTCGAGGGCGTCAAATCCGTGTCCGTCAACTTTATGACCCAGAAGCTGACGCTCGAGGCCGATGATGCTGAGTTCGACGAGGTGCTCAACCGCGTTGTTGAGTTTACGGCCGACGCCGAGCCGGACTGCGAGATCATTCTCTAGCCCAGGTTTACGCCAACCTGCAAGGCCGCGCTTGCCGCGGCCTTTGCTCGCGAAATTATATGAGCGAGTGTTCATTCATTCAAATGGGAGGATACGAGTCATGGCCACCGCCGACCCCAAAAAGAAAAAGAAGAAGCGCAAGAAAAAAGAATCACTCGAGCATAAGCGCAACCGCATCCTGGTAGCGCTGGGCATTTTTGCCGTGGTGTACGCCCTCGATGAGCTCGGCACCCTCACTGCCGCATTCGGCACCCCGGGCGACATCTACGCCAGCTTTGTGCTGTTCCTCGTGCCGTTTTTGATTGCCGGCTACGACGTACTGCAAAAGGCATTCAATAACATCCGCCGCGGCAAGGCCTTCGACGAGAGCTTCCTCATGGCCGTCGCGACCATCGGCGCGTTTGCCATGGTGCTCTTCCCCGATACCGACCCGCACATGGCCGAAGGCGCCGCCGTCATGCTGTTCTACCAGGTCGGCGAGCTGTTTCAGGCGTACGCCGTGGGCAAGAGCCGCAAGTCGATCAGTGCCATGATGGACATCGCGCCCGACTACGCTAACGTCGAGCAGCCCGACGGCACACTCGAGCAGGTCTTCCCCGATGACATCGCCGTCGGCACCGTAATCGTGGTCAAGCCCGGTGAGCGCGTGCCTATCGACGGCGTCATCGTCGAAGGCGAAACCCAGCTCGACACCGCCGCACTCACGGGCGAGTCAGTTCCCCGCCCCGCCAAGTCCGGCGACGACATCATCAGCGGCTGCATCAACATGACGGGTCTCATCCACGTGCGCACCACCAAGCCATTTGGCGAGTCCACCGTCGCGCGCGTCCTGGAGCTCGTAGAAAACGCCAGCGAAAAGAAGGCGCGCACCGAGAACTTCATCACGCGCTTCGCCCGCGTCTACACGCCCGCCGTCACCGGCGCTGCCGCGGTGCTCGCGCTTGGCGGCGGCTTGGTCACCGGCGCCTGGTCCGACTGGATCCTGCGCGGCCTGACCTTCCTGGTCGTCAGCTGCCCGTGCGCGCTCGTGATCAGCGTGCCGCTCAGCTTCTTTGGCGGCATCGGCGGCGCATCCAAGCTAGGCGTTCTCATCAAGGGTTCTAACTACCTCGAAACGCTCGCCGACGTGGACACCGTCTCTTCGACAAGACCGGCACGCTCACCAACGGCACGTTTTCGGTCGTGGCGGTGCACCCCGAGTCTGGCTATACCGAGCAGTCGTTGCTCGAGGTCGCAGCCCTTGCGGAGTCGTTCTCCGATCACCCCATCGCGCAGCCCGTGCGCGCCGCCTACCATGGCGAGGTCGACCCCAAGCGCGTAAGCGACTCCACCAACGACGCGGGCCATGGCGTGACGGCAACCATCGACGGCAAGCACGTCGTCGTTGGCAATGCCAAGATGCTTGCTGCGGCCGGTATCGACGCTCCCAATTGCGAGGTTGTCGGCACAATCCTCCACGTGCTCGTTGACGGCGTGTACGCCGGCCACATCGTGATTGCAGACACCGTTAAGGCCGATGCCGAGCAGACGATCCGCGACCTGCACGCCGCCGGCGTCAAGCGCACCGTCATGCTCACGGGCGACCGCGAGGAAGTGGCTGCTGCGGTGGCCAAGCAGCTGGGGCTCGACGAGTTACACGCGCAGCTGCTGCCGGGCGACAAGGTCGAGCGCGTCGAGGCATTGCTGGCAGCCGAATCGGGCAAGGCAAGCTCGCCTTTGTCGGCGACGGCATCAACGATGCGCCCGTGCTCACCCGCGCGGACGTTGGCATTGCATGGGCGCTATGGTTCCGACGCCGCGATTGAGGCCGCCGACGTTGTGCTCATGGACGACAAGCCGTCCAACATTTCCCGCGCGATCCGCGTGGCACGAAAGACCATGGCGATTGTCTGGCAGAACATCATCTTTGCGCTGGGTATTAAGTTGCTGATTCTGGTGCTTGCGGCACTGGCATCGCCAACATGTGGCTTGCCGTGTTCGGCGACGTAGGCGTGGCGATTATCGCCATCCTGAATGCCATGCGCGCGATGGGTGTCAAGAACCTGTAGCACTCGTGGTCCCTCCGGCCGGGGTCGGGCTTGGTTTTGAAAACGTCCTCGCGCATGAGGCCCGTCTTTCCTGCTCCTGCGGAGCAACGGAAAGGCGGGCCTCGCGCTGCGGAGTGTTTTCAAAACCAAGCCCGACCCCGGCCTACGGTGACGTTGCTGGTGGTTCTTGGGCATCGCTTGCTGGCAGGGTTCCTTTGCTGAAATGGACTTGGCCGAAAGGGCCGCTGGTCCCAGTCGCTGGTTCGCGCTTTGCGTGAACTCCGCGCTACTGTGGGACAGTTAGCTTCTGTTGTTGGACCCGCTACATCTTCCCGACCCAACATCGCCCGTAGCTTCTCAAAGCTTTCCTCGCTCAGGCAGTGCTCCATGTGGCAGCCTCTTGCGACGCGACCTCAGCCGAAACACCCGCATCCTCCAGCAGCCCCACGAAAAAGCAGTGACGCTCCCACATTTGACGAGCGACCTCCAGACCACGCTCCGTCAGATGAACATCTCGCTTGCCCATTTCGACGTAGCCGTTGTTCTCCAACGTCGCCATAGCTTTTGAAACGCTTGCCTTAGTTACGCCAAGGTACTCTGCAACATCAATCGAGCGCACGATGCCCTGACGTTGCGACAGAACGTAGATCGATTCGAGATAGTCTTCTCCGGATTCACGTAGGGCCATGGGCCGCCTTTCGCGATGATTGCTAGTTAGCCGTTGGATACTTTCCACGGCTTACTTTACCGCAAAAGTTGCCCATGTCTTACTACTTTGCCTAAAAGTTAGCCGTGTTTCACAAAACGAGCGGGACGAAAACAAAGTGGGAACACGCCCCGCAAGGAGTGTCCCCAAGTGCCGGGTCGCAGCTACACGAGTCCAAAGTGCTTCGCGGCGTTGTAGATGCCGTCATCGTCTACGGCGGTCGTTACGTAGGTCGCTGCGGCCTTCACGGTCTCCTGCGCGTTGCCCATGGCCACACTTGTGCCCACGGCCGAGAACATCGACAGGTCGTTCTCGCCGTCGCCAAAGGCAATCGCCTCGCTCGCGTCGATGCCCAGGCGCTCCAGCGTCGCCGCCACGCCCAGGTCCTTGCCGCCGTTAGCGGGAATAATGTCACAGAACAGGTCGCACCAGCGCGTGGTGAGCGAATGCGACACGGCATCGGTCACGATATGCTCGTCGTCAGGGTCCACAAAGGCGCAGACTGGTAGACCGGTGCGTCAAAGGCGTGCTCAAACGGCTCCTCGTGGTAGACGATTCCCGCGTTGCTGCCAGCCGTCACCACGCGCTCGGACAGGCGGTTCACAAACGAGTTCTCGCCCTGCATGCACAGCGAGTCGTAGCGCCCCTGCGCCACCTGGTCCACAATCACCGCGACGTCGTCCGAATCGATCGGGCAGCTGCGGTAAACCCCCTCGGCATCAAAGCAGTGCTGGCCCGAAAGCGTAATGTACGCATCCCAGCCCAGGTCGAACAGCCAGTCCGGCATCTGGTAGGTCGGACGGCCCGTGGCGATCACGCACGCGATCCCCTGCTCGTGAAAGCTGTCGAGCGCCTGCTGCGCCGACGCCGGAATCCGGTGGGTCTTAAAGCTCAGCAGCGTGCCGTCGATATCGAAAAACGCGGCTTTGATCATTCTCGCCTACTCCTCGCCCTCGAGCTTTTCGCTCGCCTCGAGCCACGCCATCTCCAGCTCGTCCATGGCAGCGTGAGCCTCGTCGATCTTTGCCTGCTGCTCGCCGAGCGCCGTGTAGTTGGTGGGATCGACTTGGGCCATCGCGGCCTCGGCCTCCTCAACGCGGGTGCGCTGCGTCTCCATCTTGCGCTCGAGCGAACTCACCTCGCGGCGGAGCTTCTGGCGCTCGGCGTTGGACAGGCCGTTGGGCTGACCGCTCGACTTGGGCTTTTCGGCCGCAGTTGCCGCGGCACCGGTGTCGAACGTGCCGGTCTTGGCGCTCGGCGCGCCCACGGGCTCGCCCTCGGCGGTAGCGTTGCACAGGCGCAGGTACTGGTCCACGCCACCGGGCATATGCGTCAGGTGGCCGTCGAGCAGCGCCCACTGCTGGTCGGTCACGCGCTCCATCAAAAAGCGGTCGTGCGTCACCAGGATCAGCGTGCCGGGCCAGCCGTCCAGCAGGTCCTCGACAATCGCGAGCATGTCGGTATCCAGGTCGTTGCCCGGCTCGTCCAGGATGAGCACGTTGGGCTCGTCCAGAATCGTCAGCAACAGCGACAGGCGACGGCGCTGACCGCCCGAAAGATCGCCGATGCGGCTCCAGAGCTGCTGCGTCGTAAAGCCCAGACGCTCGCAGAGCTTCTCGGGCGAAGTCTCCTTGCCGTCGATGACGTAGTACTTCTTATAGTTGCCGAGCACCTCGCGGATCGTGTCGTCCATGTAGGGCTTGAGCTCCTCGAGCTGCTGCGACAGCACGCCAAAGCGCACTGTCTGGCCAATCTTCACGCGGCCGCGCGTGGGTTCAATCTTGCCCTGGATCACGTCAAGCAGCGTCGACTTGCCAGCGCCATTCTCACCCAAAAGACCATAGCGGTCGCCCGCACCAATGAGCCAGGTCACATCGGAGAGCACCTGCTTGGGCGCGCCGCCGGCATCCGCATAGCCGGCGTCCACGTCGACCACGTCGATAACCTGCTTGCCCAGGCGGCTCACGGCGAGGCGCTTGAGCTCCAGCTCGTCACGCACGGGCGGCACGTCGGCGATCAGCTCGCGAGCGGCATCAACACGAAACTTGGGCTTGGTGGACGCGCCTGGGCGCCGCGGCTCAGCCACGCGAGCTCCTTGCGCGCCATGTTGCGACGGCGCTCCTCGGTAACCGCGGCCATGCGGTCGCGCTCCACGCGCTGCAGGATATATGCGGAGTAACCGCCCTCGAAGGGATCGACCTGGCCGTCGTGGACCTCCCACATACTGGTGCAGACCTCGTCCAAGAACCAGCGGTCGTGCGTGACCACGAGCATCGCGCCCTGGCCGCGCTGCCAGCGGGCCTTTAAGTGACGCGCGAGCCAGTTGATGGTGCGCATGTCCAGGTGGTTGGTGGGCTCGTCGAGCATGAGCACGTCATAGTCGCCGATCAGCAGGCGCGCGAGGTCCACGCGACGGCGCTGGCCACCCGAAAGCTCGCCCACCGTGCCCTCCCAGGCACATCGCTAATAAGGCCGGCCAGAATCTGGCGCGTACGCGGCTCGAGGCCCACTCGTATTCAGGCGTGTCACCGACGACGGCATGATGCACGGTGTCGGTATCGACCAGGTTATCCTTTTGGCCGAGCAATCCAATCGTCGTGCCGCGGCGGTGCGTCACGCGTCCGTCATCGGGCTCCAGCGTGCCGGCGAGCACGCTCAGCAGCGTCGACTTGCCGTCGCCGTTTTTACCGACGATACCAATGCGGTCATCCTCGCCCACGCCGAGCGTCACGCTATCGAAAATATGCTTGGTGGGAAACTCTAGGCTGACGGAATCGCATCCCAAAAGAATCGCCATATGCCCTGCTCCTTCGTAGAAATTCAACGTTGTCCATGATAGCAGCGAAAAGGCGGGCCGCACACGACACAAAAAGGCGGGCCATCTCCCACAAGAGATGACCCGCCTCTCCAATCAGTCCCGTGGCGACCGTGGCCACCGCGGGCCTCAAGCATGTCCCGGACTAGGAGAACATGCCGGTGAGGTAATCATTCAGCCGCTTGTCCTTGGGCCGTTGGAAAATCTCGTCAGTCTCGTCGTACTCGACCATATCGCCCATGTAGAAGAACGCCGTGCGGTTGGACACACGCGACGCCTGCTCCATGTTGTGCGTCACGATGACGATGGCGCGGTCGGCAACGATCGACGACATGAGGTCCTCGATCGCCAGCGTCGAGATGGGGTCGAGCGCCGAGCAGGGCTCGTCGAACAAGATCACGTCGGGGTTGAGCGCCAGCGTGCGCGCGATGCACAGGCGCTGCTGCTGACCGCCCGAAAGCGCATGGGCGCTCTTGTCGAGCTTGTCCTTGACCTCGTCCCACAGCGCCGCGCCGCGCAGGCTCTCCTCGACCATGCGGTCGAGCTCGTCGCGGTCGGTGATGCCGTGGCGCTTAGGCGCAAACGTGATGTTGTCGCGAATGGACTTGCGGAACGGGTTGGGCTGCTGGAACACCATGCCAATGGAACGGCGCAGCTCGTAGGTGTTTTCGGTCTTGGTGTTCACGTTGCGCCCGCGATAGTTGATCTCGCCCTCCACGCGGCAGCCGCGAATCTCGCGATTCATGAGGTTGAGGCTACGCAAGAAGGTCGACTTACCGCAGCCCGAAGGCCCAATGAGCGCCGTGATCTCGCCCTTGTGGAAGTCGAGCGACGTATTGTGCAGTGCATGGTGGTCGCCATAGTACACGTTGACGTCCTTGGTGGAGAGCACGACCTCGTCGCTCACGGCCTTGCCGCTCACGCGCACGCGCTTCTCGCTCTCCCCCACGCTCGACAGGAAGTCCTGGGTCTCGGACGATGCCGCTTCGGTTGCGGGCGTTGCATTCATCTCGCTCATTCGGCCGTCATCCTTCTTGCCAGTTGCTTGCCCACGATACGGGCGACTACGTTAAACAGCAGCACGCAAATCATCAGCAGCGCCGCGGTGCCCCAAACAATCTGCTGGGCCTCGGGGCTGCCCTCGCCATAGATCTTGTAGATGTGCACGGCGAGCGACTCGCCGGGACGGAACACGTTCCAAGCGCAGGTGGGGCTCGACAGGTTAAAGCTCAAGAAGTTCAGGCGAACCGGCGAGCTCATACCCGAGGTAAAAAGCAGTGCTGCGGCCTCGCCAAACACGCGACCGGCCGAAAGCACGATGCCCGTCACGATGGCAGGCATGGCCTCGGGGATCAGGATGTGCAGCGTGGCCTCCCAGCGAGTGAGGCCCATGGCCAGGCACGCATCGCGCTGGGCCTGCGGCACGTCCTCGAGTGCCTGCTGGATCACGCGCACCAGGATGGGGATGTTGAACATGGTGAGCGCGACGGCGCCGGAGATGATGGAGTACTTCCAGCCCAGCTGCACCGAGAACACCAGAAAACCGAACATGCCGACAACGATGGAAGGCAGCGAGGACAGCGTCTCGATGGCGGTGGAGGCAATGTCGCGGACGGGTCCGTCGGGTGCGTACTCAACCAAAAAGACCGCGCCACCCAGGCTGATGGGCACCGAGATGATCAGGGTGATCAGCAGCAGGTAGAACGAGTCGAACAGCTGGTAGAGCACGCCGCCCTGCGTTCCGTTGGCGCGCGACGGCTCCGTGAGAAAGCCCGGCTGGAACAGCGTCGAGATGCCCTCGAACAGGATATAGGCCACCATGGAGACGACGATGAGCATGACGATGGCGACGATCGCCGTCAACACGCCCGTGGCGAAGCGGTCCTGCTTTTGGACACGCCCGAGCCTCGCCTCGTCGATGTGGATACGCGTGCTAGCCACGAGCCTTCGCCCCCTTGCGGCCGATAAGGTGGATGATCAGGATGAAGATGAGACTCATGCCCATCAGCAGCAGGCCGAGCGCCCACAGAACATCGTCTTGGGCCGAGCCCTCGGCATAGACTGCCATGGACGTGGTGAGCGTGGTGGTGATGGTCGAAGCCGGCGACAGCAGCGACGTCGGCATGGCCTCGATGCCGCCGATGACCATGCGCACGGCGAGCGTCTCGCCAAAGGCGCGGGTCATGCCCAAGATAACCGCGGTCATGAGCGACGGCATGGCGGACTTGAGCACCACGTGCCAGATGGTCTGCCAGCGGGTGTAGCCCAGCGCGAGCGAGCCCTGGCGGTAGCCGTCGGGCACGGCGCGCAGGCCATCGACCGAAAGCGTGGTCATCGTCGGCAGGATCATGACGGCCAGCACAATGGCACCGGGCAGGATACCCAGCCTGTGCTCACGTGGAAAACGCTCTTCATAAGCCGACGACCACGTGAAAACCGATCAGCCAAAGACGACCGAGGGAATACCAGTCAAAAGCTCAATAAGCGGCTGAAAGACCTTGGAACCAAACTTAGGCTGGATCTCGACCGCAAAGATGGCAGAGCCGATGGCGATGGGCAACGCGATGAGCGTGGAGAGCACCATGACCGCAAACGAGGTGACGATCAGGGGCAGGGCGCCGGTGTAGGGCAGGCCGTTTTCGGCCGTGTTGGCCAGGTCCCACTTGGTGCCGGTGAAAAACTCGACGACCGAGACGCCGTCTTTGACAAAAGCCGAGAGGCCCTTTTGGGCGACCATAAAGATGAGCGCGGCAACGACAAGCGTCACGAGCGCTACGCACGCGCCCGTGACGCCCAGGCCCACGTTCTCAAGGTCGCGCTTTGGCAGCTGTTTTGCCATTGCAAACCTTTCCGGGGCGATTACTTATTTAGCGGAGACCTTGCCGCTGGCGTCCTTGACGACCTTCATGGCAGAGACGGGGATAAAGCCCTGCTCCTCGACGAGCTTGCCCTGCACGTCGTCGGAAAGCATGAACTCCAGGAAGGCCTTGGTGGCGTCGTCGGCGTCCTTTGCGCAGTACATGTGCTCGGTAGCCCAGATCTTGAAGGAGTCGTCGGTGACGTTTGCACTCTTGGGCTCCACGCCCTCGACCTTAATGGCGTTGAACTTGGAGTCATCGAAGTGCGAGAAATCGAGGTAGGAGATGGCGTTGTCGGTGCTGCCCATCTGAGTCTGGACGTCGCCGGACTTGTCGAGCTCGGCATCGCCCTTAAAGTCGACGGTCTCGTCGCCAAAGACGGCGGCCTCGAAGGTGGCGCGGGTACCGGAGCCGGCCTTGCGGTTGAGGACGACGATGGTGGCGTCGTCGCCGCCGACCTCCTTCCAGTTGGTAATCTGACCGGAGAAGATACCCTTGAGCTGCTCGAGGGACAGGTCGTCGACCTTGACGTTCTTGGAGACAACAGGACCCATGCCCACGACAGCAACCTCGTGGTCGACGAGGTTCTTGACCTGGTCGGCCTCGAGCTTGGTCTCGGCGAAGACGTCGGAGTTACCGATGGTAACGGTGCCGGCGGCGACAGCGGTCAGGCCCTTGCCCGAACCGTTGCCCGAGCCGGAGACGGAGACGTCCGGGTTGGCATCCATGAACTTCTCGGCAGCGGCCTCGACGAGAGCCTGGAACGAAGAGGCACCGTCGTAGGTCACCTCGCCGGAGACGGACTCGGCAGCAGCGGCGCTACCCTTGTCGGCGGCGTCGGATGCGCCGGAGCCGCCGCAGCCAACGAGACCGAGACCGACGATGCTGACAAGACCACCAGCGAGGCCGAGGAACTGACGACGAGAATAAGCCTGATCGAGCATGATCTTCCTTTCATACATGCGACTCGCGGGCACCCTGCCCGCTTTGCTGTTTGGAAAGATACGACCCCGACCGGGCAGCGCCCGCGCCAACTGCGGTTTTTTACGGGCATCTGATAGACCCTTACCGCAAGCTCTGTCCAGCCTTTACAAACGGATAACAATCCAGCGCCGAACATGGCGCACCTTTTACACCAAAGGAACGTCCCCAATGACTACCCCACCGCAACAGAAAAAGCCCGGGCCGAAGCACCGGGCTCGTAATGCAAGTTTGTATCCAAGCAGGATATAGGGGTTTCCCAGGTGCCCGAGATTGCCCCGAAAGAGGAGCGCCGCGTACTTTGGTACGCAAGCGACGGTTTGAGGGGCAAGGTCGGGTGCCTGGGGAAGCCCTACAGTTCCAGTTCGTTGAGACGAAGGATCGCCACGATGTAAATCTTGAGCGCCTGTTTAAGCTGTTCCTCGTTGGCGCACTCGTTGGGGCCGTGCATCTGGCCGCCCCATGCGGGCAGCTCCAGGCCGGTCTCCTCGGGGCCAAACGAGACGGCGCGGGCAAAGTTGCGCGCGTACGTGCCGCCGCCCATGGCAAAGGGCTTGGCATGCTTGCCCGTAAACTCGTTATAGGTATCGATAAGCGCCTTCACGGCCGGATCGTCGGCAGACACCGAGAACGGCACCTTAGCGCGACCCAGCTGGCACGTCACGCCAAAACGGCCCACGAGCGGGTCGAGCTGCTCGCGGATGGTATCGGCACTCGTGCTGTCGGGGAAGCGCACGTCGATGACCTGCTCAATATGGCCATCCGCCACGCGGATGACGCCAGCGTTGCAGGTAAGCGGGCCAAACGCCGAGCTCGTCGCATCGATACCCAGGCCGCGGCCATAGGCGTCTGCATGTACAAAGGCCAGGAACTTGACGAACTCGTGCTCGGCAGGCGTCAGCAGGCGCTCGTCACGGGCACCAAACGCGTCCTCGGCCTCGCGCAGGTACGTCACGATCAGGCCGACGGCGTTGATCGTCCCCTCGGGCATCGAAGCATGGCCACCGATACCGTGCGCGAAAATCTGGGCATGGCCGTTCTCGAGCGCCGTGATCTCCAGGCGGTCGGCGTTCTCAATGGGCGCCGGCAGTTCATCGGCGGCAATCGCAAGCTCGCAGATAGACTGCGACGGAATGGCGTTGCTCGCCTCGGCGCCGCTCCACGATACGATGCGGCCGCCGTCGATCTTGGGGCTCACAAACGTCGCCCCAAACTGGCCCTTCTCGGCATTGCAGACCGGGAACTCGGCATCGGGCGTAAACAGAAAGTCAGGGTCTGCGTGGTTCTCCAGATAATGGTGAACGTCGGACATGCCCACTTCCTCATCGCAGCCCAGCAGCGCGCGGAAGGTATAGCGCGGCACAATGCCGTGCTTGATCAGGTAGGCACCGGCGTAGAGCGACAACACCGCCGGACCCTTGTCATCAATCACGCCACGGCCGAGCAGCCAGCCCTCGCGACGCTCCATCGCAAACGGTCGGTGTTCCAGCCGGGGCCGGCGGGCACCACGTCCACGTGGCAGATAGTCGCGAGCTGCTTGTCGCCGCGACCCGGGATATCGGCAATGCCACATAGCCCTCGTCGTCGCTCGTCTGGTAGCCGAGCTTTTGCGCAATGCCGAGCGCGCAATCGAGCGCATCACGAACCGGGCGGCCAAACGGCGCGCTAGGCTCCGCATCGGCAGCAACGGCTACGGACGGATAACTCACCAGCTGCTCGATATCGGCGACGACGTCCTCCCAGACCTCGTCGACATACTCGGTAACGCTCTGCTCCACCTGATTCATGGACGACCTCCTTACCAATGAGCGACGGGTACGCCCGCCCCTCACATTGCGTCTATTAGATAGCGAAAAGTTTAGCAAGCTCGGCCACCGAGTGCACCACTGCATCGGCACCCGCCGCCTCGTGCTCGCCCGGCGCCGCCGCGCCCGAATAGATACCAATGCACGGTACGCCCATTGCGTGCGCGCCCTCCACATCGTTAAAGCGATCGCCAATCATCACGGCATCGTCCGCGGCCGCACCCAAGGCCGCCAACGCGTCGCGAACCGAATCGGCCTTGGTCTCGCGCCCCTGCGGTGGATTCATGCCAACCACCGCCTCAAACTGCGAAAGCCCCAGCTCGCCCACCATGTCAATGCACTTTGCCTCCATGCGCGACGTCGCCACGGCCAAGCGCTTGCCCTGGGCGACCAACCCATCCAGCAGCTCGGGGATTCCATCGAACACGGGATACTCTTCCGGTCCCAGCTCATCAAAAAAGGCACGGTACTCGTCAGCCACCACAAGCGACTCCTCGCGGGAGAAGCCATAAAAGTCGTGAAAGCTCTTCCACAGGGGCGGCCCGATCATGCGGCGCAGGTCACCCATCTGCGCCTCCGAAAACCCGCGCGCGGCAAGCGTCTTGCGCGTCGAGGTCATCACCGCCCGACCCGTATCTGCCACCGTGCCGTCAAAATCAAACAGCACAATCGGCCGCTCGCATAGCTGTAATGCCGCCATCGGCATCCCTCTTCCCCAGTTGATGATTTCCACACCGTCACTTCAAACTGTTGACTATTCAACAATTGAACCTAGCAATGTAGAGCAACTCCACTATACTTGTCGCACTTTGCTCTCAGAAGGCGGCGCGCAGGCGCCCCAACGAAAGGTGCAATTATGTCTTTTGCCATCATAACCGACTCCACGTCGGACATCTCCCCCGCCCGCGCCCAAGAGCTCGGCATTTACGTGATTCCGCTACATGTGATTATCGAGGGCGAGGACCTGCTCGACCAGGTGCAGATTACCGCCGAGGAATACGTCGCCCGCATGGCCGGCTCCGAGCAGCTGCCGCACACCTCGCAGCCGAGTGCCGGCGAGTTCAAGGAACTCTTTGACCGCGTGCGCGCCGACGGCACGATAGCGCCATCTTTATCTCGCTGTGCAGCGAGTGGTCCGCCTGCTATGCCAACGCCAGCCTGACGGCCGAAACGCACGAGCTCGACGTGCGCTGCATCGACTCGCGCACCGGCTCGGGCGCCGAGGGCCTGCTGGTGGAGTACGCGCTGGCCATGCGCGAGGACGGCCGCAGCCTGGACGAGACCGAGGCGCAGATCCGCGCGACGCTGCCCGACGCCCACCTGCTGCTGATCCCCCGCACGCTCGAGAATCTCGTTAAGAACGGCCGCGCGCCCAAGCTCGCCGGCCAGCTCACGCAAATGCTCAACATTCGCCTGGCCGTTTCGCCGGAGTGGAAATCGGGCGAGATCAAGGCCATCAAGAAGGGTCGCGGTGCCAAGCGCATCGTCGCCAACACCATGGCCGATTGCCTCGCATTTTTGGCCGAGCACCCGGGTTCCAGCGTGCGCGTGCTCACGACCGGCGCCGCCGAGGAGCAGGAGCTCGTCAACCAAGCGCTCGCGGGCCAAGACTACGTAGACGCCGGCACCGGCCCCATCGGCTGCACCATCGCCACCCACGTGGCGTCGACGCCATCGCCATCGGCTACTGCCCCCGCTACCAGCCATCCACTAGGGGCACCTTTATCACTTGCGTGATAGGGACTGTTTTTGGCTTATTAGCCGCCAATCAATCCCTATTCCACCGCAACTTAGAAATCGGCAATCAGCCTGCGGACCCTGGAACAGCTCCTCATGAGAGCCCATTCTGACCAGCCGGATCACAGGATTAGTCTTATGCGGCAAGTAGAGAACGACCACGTCGACCAAGCCATCGGATAGATGGAAATCGATGTGGCCGTTGTAGTTGCCGCCCGGGTTTGAAAGCTCATGGGCGCCATATTCCGCGGGAAGCGAGCCGTGAGCTGCAAGCTCTGCGACCGCCGCCCTAAACTCGGTTTTTAGCTGCGGATGGATGCGCATCGTCCGTTTGTAATCCGCCTTAAACTGAGCCTCGACTTTAATCTCAAACATCGCTAGTCCTCATCGAGGAACGATATAAGCTCATCAGCGTTATTGAATGACGGGCTGTCGTCCGTCAAAATCCCCAACTCATGAGCCTCGGCGATCACCATGGCGCGTCTCGTCGCCTCGTTGGGCACCTCTGCCCTTCCTACGATCTCAAAAGGAATCTTTCGCTGATTTACCAGCTGCCGAACAGCAAGGTTGAGATACGAATTGAGACTTAGACCAACCGTATCCAAGAACTCAGTCGCCTGCTCCTTGAGCCCCTCTTCGATGCGAACCGTCGTAGGCTTAACCGTTGCAGTGGACATACGCGACCTCCTCGCCTCGTCTTTTGCATCAGTATACCCAATTAGATGCAGACTGATGTTAAATAGCATCAGTCTGCCATTCACAATACTACAACGACAGGCACGCTCGCCCTATATCAACCCGCTCAGGCGATGTCGACGGCCTCGTTGAGTCGTCGGTGATGTGGACGAGGTCTGGATCGAGCGGGCTAATCATGCCGGCATCCATCACCGGGCCGTTGAGCCAGTCGAACAGGCCTTGCCAGTACTCGCTGCCCACCAGTACGAGCGGCATGCGCTTGACCTTGTGCGTCTGCACCAGCGTGAGCACCTCGAACATCTCGTCGAGCGTGCCGAAACCGCCGGGGAACACGATGGCACCCGAGCTGTACTTAACGAACATGGTCTTACGCACAAAGAAGTAGCGGAAGTCCATACCCAGGTTCACGTATTTGTTGAGCCCCTGCTCGTGCGGAAGCTCGATACCCAAGCCGACCGACTTGCCGTTGGCACTCGCCGCCCCCCTGTTGGCCGCCTCCATAATGCCGGGGCCGCCGCCGGTGATAACCGCCACGCCGCGCTGCGCGATCTTGCGGCCGACCGTGCGCGCCGCCTTGTAGAGCGGATCGGTCTTGGGCGTGCGGGCACTGCCGAAGATGGTCACCGCGGGCCCGAGCTCGGCAAGCGCGCCAAAGCCATCGACGAATTCTGCCTGAATACGAAGGACGCGCCACGGATCGGCATGCAACCAGTCGGTTGAATCTTCGGGCGCCAGCAGGTTGGCGTAGGTGTTGTCCTTAGGAATCATGGGGCCGCGCATGACCACGGGGCCGCGGCGGTACGTCTCGTCGTAGGCGGGCTCGCCCTCGACGTTCTCATTCTTAATCATGGGTGCTCCTATCGAGAAAAAGAAAACGGGCGGGGTCGACGCCATGCGTCAAACACCCGCCCGAACATCAACTATTCGGTATGGTACCCACGATGCATCAAGTGCTTGCAAGCTATCGGTCAGCGGTCGTGCGGCCGGTGTCAGCAAATGTGACGACCGGCCGCCGCTCGCCCCTTGCCGTTGCCCGCGCTCTGCAAGCGCCCGCGCCGCTCTTAGTAGTCCACCGCCGCAGGGCTGTTCATCCAGTCGCTCACAAACGCGCCGTAGCGGCCCTCGATAATGGCCTGGCGGGCACGCTGCATAAGGTTGAGCAGGTAGTAGATGTTGTGCATCGAAAGCAGAATGCCGCCGAGCATCTCCTTCTGCGTGACCATGTGACGGATGAGCGCGCGGCTGTAGCCGCCCGTGCACACCGGGCAGGTGCAGGTGGGGTCGATGGGGCCGTCGTCGTGCGCAAAGCGCGCGTTGCGGAAGTTAAGGCGACCCTCGCTGGAGAACGCCGTACCCATGCGGCCCGTACGCGTCGGCAGCACGCAGTCGAACATGTCGATACCCACGCCCACACCGCGCACGAGGGTGGTGGGGTTGCCGACGCCCATCAGGTAGCGCGGCTTGTGCTTGGGCATGTACTCGCTTACGAGCGGTGCCAGGGTCTCGAACATGGTTTCGTGGTCCTCGCCCACCGAGTAGCCGCCAATGCCGTAACCGGGAAAGTCGCCGCACTCCTCCAGATGGCGCAGCGAGCGCAGGCGCAGATCTAGGTGCATGCCGCCCTGAACAATGCCAAAGAGCGCCTGGTCGTCGCGGTTATGCGCCTTATAGCAGCGCTCGGCCCACATACTCGACAGCTCAACGGCACGCTCAACGTAGGCGCGCGTGGCGGGATAGCCCGGGCACTGATCGAGCTGCATGCAGATGTCGGAGCCGAGCTTCATGGCGATTTCCATGTTGTCCTCGGGCGTCCAGAACACGTGGCGACCGTCGTAATCGTTGACGATGAAGCGCACGCCCTCGTCGGTGAGCTTGACGGCGTCGTTGTGGCTGAACACCTGGAAACCGCCCGAGTCGGTGAGGATAGGACCGTGCCAGTTCATAAACTTGTGCAGGCCGCCCAGCTCGGCGATAGTGTCCTCGCCGGGACGCATGGACAGATGATAGGTATTGGCAAGCACGATCTGGGCGCGAGCTGTTTGACGGTCTCGGTAGGAATGCCTTGACGTTTGCCTTGGTGCCCACGGGCATGAAGATTGGCGTCTCGATGTCGCCGTGCGGGGTGTGCAGCACGCCGGCACGCGCATGCGTCGTCGGGTCCTCTGCGATCAGGTCGAATTTAAAAAGGCTCTGGTCCATAAACTGGAACTCCTTGGTTGCGGTTCATACGCAAACCATTATACGGGCAACCCTCAAAGAGCACCGACTCGACAGAAACTGATGCATTAAACGACTAGTTGTTGGGGACACTCTTCAGCGCCATCTTGCAAAGGAGTGTCCCAATCTGCCGGCACTTAGGGACTGTCCCCAAGTGCCGGCAAGAGTGTCCCTTATGACTAGTCATTTAAGAACGTCCCCAACGACTACGAGATCATCTCCAACAGCCAAGCAACGCCGATGCTCTGGCGACGTCAGCGAGCGGTCGCTCTGGTGACCGCGCAGCGTCGAGGCGTTACGCGGTTTGGTAAAACCGCGTAACCCCTAAGGACGCTGGCCCATGCCACCCTCGAGGGTGACGGTCTCGCCGTTCATGTACTTAAAGTCGGGACCGCAGAGCTGAACGACAACGCGGCCGATTTCCTTCTCGACGTCGCCGTAGTGACCCGCCGGCGGCATGTGGACGTTGGCCTTGAACGCCTCGGGATAGGCATCTTGGAAGTTCTCGAGCGCAGCGGTCCAAGCAAGCGGGCAAACGATATTGACGTTGATGCCGTCCTTGCCCCACTCGTTGGCGGCAACGCGGGTCAGGCCGCGGATGCCCTCCTTGGCGGCAGCATAGCTGCACTGGCCATAGTTGCCAAACAGGCCGGCGCCCGAGGCAAAGTTGACCACGGAGCCCTTGGTCTCCTTCAGGTGCGGATAGGCCTTCTGCATGTACAGATAGGTAGCATACAGACCGGAGTAAATGGCCAGGTTAAACTGGTCCATGGTGTGATCGGCGATGGTCACGCCCGAGGCGCTGGCCTGAGCATTGTTGACGACGGCGTCGATGCGGCCGAACTCCTCAATGGCCTTGTCGATGACGTTCTGGACGACGGCCTCGTTGTCCTGGCCAGCCGAGACATCGGCCTGAACAGGCAGAACCTTGACGCCGTACTCGGCCTCGAGGGATTCCTTGGCAGCCTCGAGCTTGGCGACGTTGCGGCCGGTGATGACGAGGTTCGCGCCCTCCTTGGCAAATGCGATATCGATGCCGTAGCCGATGGAACCAGCGGAGCCGTCCTTAAGCGTGGCCTTGCCGCCGCCGGTGACGATCACGGTCTTACCAGTGAAAAGTCCCATACAAAGTCCTTTCAAATCGCGACGGGCACGCCCGCCGACTGCGCGTATCCAACTTCACGCGCCAAAAGCTGAGATGCAACTTTAGCGTGTTCAAGCGAAAATAAAAGACTGCGGTAGGCGAACGGCACCACGTCGTTCGGCGAAGGGATTGTCAAGTACAAACTGGATAAAACGGCCGAGTTATTGTTATCAAATCGAGCCATCGAACACGTTTTGAAACTTTGCTGCGGCGCGTGGGATGTCGGCGCGAAACTTTATCATAGGGTGACAAACAACGATGAGGAGCACATGCCTATGACAGACGAGCTGGACCCCCAGACTCAACAGCATATTGATGATTCCGCAGACGTCATCGCAGATACTGACGTTGTAACCTGCGATGGTATCGACATCGACGACCCCATCTTGGACGAAAGCGCTACGGCGGAAACCCCTGCCGCAGAAAACGCCGATGAGCAAAACGACGATGCGCCCGCTCAGGACGACGCCCCTGTACAGGACGACGTCCCGCAAGCAGCGGGCCCCATCGAGGTCTCTTCGGAAGAAGAGCTCGATGCCGTCATGGACTCCATGATGGATGCTGTCAAAGCGATGAAAGACGCCGTGGCCGATGCCGATATTGATGCCGAAGAAGAGGAGGCCGCCGAGGCGGCCTCGACCTTTGTGCCCGGCGAGACTCCGGTTGCCGACCAAGGCAGTACCATGCCCTCGTTTCTGCAGCTCGAACATCCCACGATTGGCGCCGATGCGGTCGATCCGCACGCAGCAGGCTTTTCTGTGATCGAGGGCGGTACCGGCAATATCGCCGTGCCGCAGGCTGCCGATGCGGACGCTGCCGGCACCGCTCGCCCGACCGTCCCCCACTCCCCCGCCGCGAGTCGCGATCTGGGGACCGCTGTCTCGAACACCGCGAACGCCGTGGGCACCTTTATCGCCCAGGCGCCTCGGCCATGCGCGAGATGAACGCCGCGAAAAAGGCACTTGCCGATGCCCGCGCCCATCTGACCGAACTTGAGCAGCGCATTGCCGATCAGGCCGAGGAACTCGAGACGCGCCAGGATATCGCAGGCCGCTACGACCAGATCGTCGCCGACCAGCGCCAGGCGATTGCCACGGCCCAAAAGACTGCAGCGGCCGCCGAGATTGACCGTGATGCCCACGCCGCCAAAGCGACAGAGCTCAAGAGTCAGTTCGAACAAATGAAGACAGAGGATGACGCGACTGAGCTCCGGCTGAAGGCCGCGCTCGATGCCGTGGAGGCCCGCGAGGCGAGCTCGCGCGAGACCGGCAACCGCCTCATTCGACGTCTTGAGGATTCCAAGCGCATCCGCGACAAGGTGAAGGCCGAGCGAGACGCCGGCATTGCCGCCGCACAACAAACCGTCGACGCCACGCGCGCCCAGCTCGAGACGCTGCGTCATGAGTATGCCGAGCTGCAACGCAATCCCTCGGCAAATCCCGCCAACTATACGGTGCGCACCAGCGAGCTCTCGATGCAGATCTCCGACACGGCAGATGCCCTGCGTAAAGCCGAAGAAGATGTCCCGCGCATCACCGCCGACCTTGAGCACTCGCTTGCCGCAGCCGAGCAGGCCGTCGAGCAGGCTCAAGCCCCCATTGCCGAAGCCAAACGCGCGCACCAAGCCGTGACGACTGAGGCTGATGCCGCGCGCGACGAGCTGCAGACGGCGAAGACTGCCGCCGCGACGCGCCAGCGCGAACTGCGCGAGAAGATCGCTGCCGAGGACAAGGCACGCCGCGACCAGGAGCAGAGCATCGCCAACGCCCAAGCAGATGCCGCGCATGCGCAGTCGATTATCGAACAGGCGACCGAGGTACACGACCACCCAGAGATCACTGAGTCGCTTGCAGGGTCCTTGGCCCGAGACAAAGCCGAACACGCCGAGACCGAGCGAGAAGTCGCCCAGCTCGAGGCCACCGAGGACGCGGTGCGCGAGCGTACCCGCGACTCACGCATCAAATTCACCGGCGCCATCGTCTGCATTGTCGCCGTGATTCTAGTGATCATCCTGATCTGGCTGTTCGCGAGCAAGTAAACCAGCTGCCAAAAAAACGCCTCAACTCAGTTGCGGTGAGAAAGTTCCTGTTTGGGGGTGCGGACAGAAAGTTGGACCGCGGGGCGGTCCGGACTGGAGGTCCGCATGTACAGCAGGGAGAAGGTCGAGCTCTTCCTCCTGGCGACGGAGGACGGCATGGGCCCACCGCCGCCGCGGAGTTCGCGGGGGTCTCGGAGTCGGCGACTG
>ENA-OQAA01000462-OQAA01000462.1-human-gut-metagenome-genome-assembly--contig:-NODE-462-length-28043-cov-2.242764_pt1 | contig 28043 bp, 48 predicted proteins | sample MGYA00242489_ERZ504515 | MGnify/ENA primary metagenome ERZ504515 (study PRJEB26092, sample SAMD00036237) | human gut metagenome | host: Homo sapiens | study: EMG produced TPA metagenomics assembly of... | reverse complement strand
GTTGGCGAGAGGATAAGCAGATGGCGATTGGTGCTGTTGAGGAATTCTTGGATCTGCAGCTTCAGGATGCTATGGATGAAGTGGCAAGAGTTGAGAAGGCTTTGGAGGATGCAGGTGTACCGAAGGAATCTATCCAGGCTGGTCCGAAGGAGCTTTTAAAAGAGGTAGATGGAAAGTTTATTCCTTTGGTTTATATGCTGATGGGTGCTCAGACTTATCTGAAGTTTGTTCAGAAGAGACGTGATTACAAATATATTGTGTCTGCGGCAAATACGGCGAAGCCGATGATTGCTATTTCCGTGTCTGATTTGGATAAAAACGAGAATCTGATTAACACACCTTATGCAACCTATGACCTTCGAAAAGGGCTTGCAGGGGAATTGCCGCATAATCCTGAGGATCTGATTACAAAGATTACTGCGTGTTCTCCGGGAGAGGATGGGAAACAGATATGGCTGGATGCTTGAATCTTTTCTTCTGCAAGGATCAGAAACTGATTGATTATGTGCAGGAGACGGTTGGCATGGCTGCAATCGGTAAGGTTTATCAAGAGCACATGATTATTGCTTATGGTGGCGGAGCAATGGTAAGAGTACCTTCTGGAATACCATTTTCAGAGTGCTTGGCAATTATGCAGGAAAGCTTTCTGCTGAGGCATTGACTATGAATTGCAAGAGAAATGTGAAGCCGGAGATGGCAGAGCTTAAGGGGAAACGTCTCATCATTCTTCGGAAATGGAGGAAGGTATGAGATTGAATACCGCTGTGGTGAAGCAGCTTTGCTCTACGGATGAGATTCAGGCAGAGAAGAAGTATAAGGATCCGTTTTCCTTTGTACCGTCACATACATTGGTTCTCTATACCAACCATCTTCCAAAGGTAGGAGCCAATGATGACGGTATCTGGAGAAGGCTGGTGGTCATTCCCTTCAATGCAAAGATTACAGGTAAAAGTGACATCAAGAATTATGCGGATTATCTGTTTGAGCATGCGGGTCCTGCAATTATGAACTGGATTATTGAAGGGGCGAAGAGAGCGATTGATAAGAATTTCCATACAACACTTCCAGATGTCGTAGAGGCTGCTATCCAGGCATATCGCGAGGACAATGACTGGCTGGGGCAGTTTCTGGAGGAATGCTGTGAGATTGATCCATCTTATAAGGAAAAATCGGGTGAACTGTATCAGGCTTACAGAGCGCATTGCATGCAGAACGGCGAATATATCCGTAGTACCACGGATTTCTATTCTTCGATGGACAAGGCTGGCTATAACCGTATTCGCAAGAATACCGGAGTGCAGGTCGTGGGATTGAAGCTTAAGGAAGGACAGGATTTTTTGGAGTAAGAAAAAGCCCTTTTGTGTAGGTCGTTAACCTCAGTACATAAAAGTCCATTTAGGAAGAATTTGAATAAATATCTGCTTAAGAGAGTTTTACGGAACGAGGTACTCGACCTGCACACCTGTTAAGAATGATGGAGGCGTGCGATGCGTGAAAAATATATTGAACAGAAATTAGTGAGAGAAGTTAAAAAGCGTGGTGGCTTGTGTGAGAAGTGGAATTCCGGTTCATCGGGCTGGCCCGACCGACTTGTTTTATTACCTGATGGGAAATTTGGGTTGGTGGAAGTGAAGGCGTCAGGAAAGAAACCAAGAGTTTTACAGGAGCACAGGCATGACCAGCTAAGGTCTCTTGGATATAAAGTATTCGTCCTGGATGATGCAGGACAGATTGGAGGGATTCTTGATGGAATACAAACCGCATGATTATCAGCAGTTTGCAATCAATTATATATTAGAACACCCGATAGCAGCCGTGATACTTGGAATGGGACTTGGTAAGACCAGTATTACGTTGACTGCTATTGAACAGCTTATTTATGACAGCTTTGAAGTAAGTAAGGTTTTGGTGGTGGCGCCACTTCGAGTTGCAAGAAATACCTGGAGTGATGAGATTCATAAGTGGAATCATCTGAAACACCTGAGATATTCCATTGTTCTTGGTTCAGCAGCAGAGCGGAAAAAGGCTTTGGAGGCGGATGCAGATATTTACATTATTAACCGTGAAAATCTGCAGTGGTTGATTGAACAAAGTGGAGTGAATTTTTTCTGGGATATGGTAGTTCTGGATGAGCTATCCAGCTTTAAGAATTGGAACTGTAAACGCTTTAAGGCATTTATGAAGGTTCGGCCAAATGTGAAAAGGGTAATCGGGCTCACTGGTACACCTTCCAGCAATGGACTGATGGATCTGTTTGCAGAATTCAAATGTCTGGATATGGGAGAAAGACTTGGAAGATTTATCAGCCAGTATCGTGTGAATTATTTTGTGCCAGACAGGATGAATGGTCCGATTGTTTATTCTTATAAGCTAAGAAATGGAGCTGAGGAACAGATTTATGAGAAGATTTCCGATATCACGATTTCTATGAAAGCCTTGGATCATTTACAGATGCCGGAGCTTATCAGTAATGAATATCCGGTTTATATGAATGATGAGGAAGCGAAGCTTTATGCGGACATGGAAGAGGATTTATTTATTCCTTTGAAAAAGGGAGAGATTACAGCAGCAAATGCAGCGGCTCTTTCTGGGAAGCTTCTTCAGATGGCAAATGGCGCTGTGTATTCCGATGATGGCGATGAGATTGTAATCCACGATCAGAAGCTGGATGCCCTTGAGGATATGATTGAAGCGGCAAATGGCAGACCTGTTATGGTGGCTTACTGGTTCAAACATGATTTATCAAGGATTATGCGAAGACTTACTGAGAAAAAGATTCCTTTTGAAAAATTGGATTCTGAGGAAAGCATCAGAAAATGGAATCGTGGGGAGCTGCAGGTGGCGTTAATACATCCAGCTTCTGCCGGGCATGGCTTGAATCTGCAATCAGGTGGAAATACCCTGATTTGGTTTGGACTTACCTGGAGCCTGGAGCTATATCAACAGACGGTGGCGAGACTTTGGAGACAAGGACAGACTTCGGAGACGGTGGTGGTTCAGCATATTATTACTGCAGGTACGATAGATGAAGATGTCATGAAGGCTTTAGCTAATAAGGATATGACACAGAATAGATTGATTGCTGCAGTAAAAGCGAGGGTAACACATGGCAGGTAAGAACCAATTTGAAGACCCATATGAAAGGCTTGCGAATGCGATTATCCTTAGTGCGGTTGCTGATTACAGAGCCGCACTCAAAAAGGTAAAGCGTAATCCCAAAAGCAAGTCAGTAATAGATGAGGCTTTACAGATTGAGAAGTTTTTCAGAAGTCCGCGGTATCAACAGCTGACTTCGGTTGATGGAGAGTTTCTGATTCGTAAGCTTCAGGAAGAAATAAGACAATCAGAGTAAATCCGAGGGAAATAACTTTTCGGAGGTGGCTTATGACGGCTAAAGAGTATTTGAAACAGGCATATCTGTTGGATAAGCAGATACAGGTTGAAGTGAAGGAGCTGGAACAGCTTCGTGAAATGAGAGGCACGATTCAGGGATGTTCTTATGGAGAAAAGATTGGTACCAATCCGAATAGAAATCTGGAAGCGCCGTTTATAAAGACCATTGAAAAGATATGGGATTATGAGCAGAGGATTGATGCACAGATAAACAGATTGGTAGACCTACGTTCAGAAATCAATGCGGCGATTGAAAGTATGGAGAACCAGAGGAAAGACTTCTTTTGAAATATCGTTATCTGAAAAACGAGAGTTGGGAAGATATTTCCTACGAGCTTAATGTGTCATACAGAACTGTGCATCGTATTCATGCATCGTCACTAAATAATTTTGTTGTACCGGAATAAGGTTGGCACACTTTGTCCCAACATGGCATAAGCATATATGTTAATATGATAGTGTCGAAGTAGGATAAAACGAAGAGCCTTGAGGGAGCAATCCTTCAGGGCTCAAATTAGTAGGAGGTGCGTATGCCAAGAAGACCGAACATACCGTGTAAACATCCTGGCTGTGCAGCACTTATTCCGCATGGTCAGATGTATTGCGAGAACATAAGCCTTTACACACAAAGGACAGAGCCCATGCAGCAGAGCGTGGTTATGGTGCTAAGTGGCAGCGTGAGAGAAGGAAGTTCTTAGAGAGCAATCCATTCTGTGTGAAGTGTTATGAGGAAGGTCATATTACTATGGCTACCGTCGTGGATCATATCGTTCCGCATCGTGGAGACCAGAAACTCTTCTGGGATAGGTCGAACTGGCAGCCTTTATGTGAGCATCATCATAATGTAAAGACGATGACCGAGGATAGATTTAAGGAATATCGGTTCTGATGGAGCAAGGGTAGGGGGTATTTGAATCTTCGCAGGCCTTAGGCTACAAGACCGGCGCCCCCTTTTCTGTACAAAATCGCGAAATGGAAGAGGGGGGTATCGTAGAATTGCAGTAACTGAAATGGAAACTAAATGAATAAAATGATATAAAATGGTAACTATAATATTGACTTTAATTCGTGTGTGACATATAATAAGCATGAGGTAGAATGACTTTTGTTGATTGGAGGAAGTTAATATGTTTGATGTGAATTCCATGATAGCTGCAAATATTGTGGCAATTCTTAAAAAACAGAATAGAAAACAAATAGATTTGGCAGGGGCATTGCAGACAAATAAACAGACAATAAGTAAGATGCTTAATGGTTCAAGAATGATTAATGCGATAGAACTGAAGCGTATCGCAGAGTTCTTGGGTGTTAAGATGGAAGAACTTACCAAGCTTCAGGGAGATTCTGTTGATACAGATATTGTTCATGCGTTCATGGGAAAAGTTGAATCAGAGGAAGCTAAAGAAGCACTTAATATTGCTGATAAGCTTTCAAACATGATTCTTTTCCATAGTCGAGTTAGAGATAATGGTATGGCTATGATGAAACCTTGGGAGGCATAATGGGAGATACTTTTTTTGAAAACTTGTTTTATAAGCAAGAGAAGCAATTTGAAAAAATAAATGATTTATCAAAGGCTTTTGCTGTAAATTACTGTGGAAATACCATTATTAGAGAATCTATTTTTGGCATAGTTTCAAATTATGCACGTAAGAGGGAACTGGCTCTTGAAGTGCTTCGTTATCCATTTAGGATGATGAATTATGGGCGTTTACCTTTGTGAAGAAGGGTACGATTTTCTTGTGTGTGAATACAGAACTGCCAATGTGTAAGCAGATTTTTGCAACGGCACATGAGTTATATCATATTCATTGCTATGCAGAGGATATTAATACCAGCACTATTACATCAGGTTCTTTATTGGATTCAAAAACGGTTGATGAAGTAGCAGCTACGCAGGAAGATCTTGAAGCAAATGCTTTTGCAGGGTTGCTTTTGATGCCGGATGCCAGTGTGATAGAACAGTTTAAGATGTTTGGAATCTCAAAAGAGAATATGGGGATTGATGATGTGCTGATTCTTATGGATTTGTTTGCGCTTCCTTACAAAGCAGTTGTATTGCGCTTAGTAGAGAGCGGTGTGATTACAGAAGAGAAGGCCAGAAATCTTTATCAAGAAAAAAAGTGAAAGCATTGCAATCAGAATTGAATTGACTGGAAAAGCAGAACAGTGGCAGCAGAATAGTGGAAGTTTACTCCGCTATGGAAGTTTGTTGGATAATCTGGCTTTTAACTCTGAACACGAATTACTTGTGGATAGTAGAGAGGAATCTGATAGGGCATACTTGGAAAAAATCGGAAAGGAATTTCGGAATCGAAAATAAGGTGAGTATATGGCAAATGAAAAATATGCCTTGCTGGATACTGACTTTATATCCAAGATGCATTTGATACGCAAGGATGATCATAATAAATTAATAGACAAAATTATGGCAATGCCAGGCTATTGCTTTTATTGTCATAAACAGATTCAAGTAGAAATCATGCGTCACAATATAGCTGGGGCACCAGAATGGTTTCAGTCGAAAATTGAATCAAAATCAATATGTATGTATGACGATGAAATGATACTGGATGAATTATCAGGAGTCTATGGTGAATGGGCTATCAGCGCATATGCAGGAATGCTTAAAACTGCGTGCGATGCATATAAAGATGGATATTTTGAAGAGAAGTTTGTTCTTGTGTCTCAAATGGACTGCCGCAGTATAAGTAGAGAAGATTTTTTGAAGCAACTGCAAGATGATTGTGACACTATCGGCGAGGGACAAAATCTCGGAGAACTGAAGTCATATGTCTTATTGCAAGTGCTGAATTTGAAGTTCGGTGAACAAATCTATGTCTTTTGTTCTGATGATAAAAATGCCAGAAATGGTGTAATCAGTATAGGCGGAGCTAGATGTATTAGTGTATTGTCATCGTTTGTAAGGCTGAAAAAAGAAATTAGCTTTACGAAAGAGGATGCTATGCCATACATCGATTCTTATATGAATACTTGTTTAGGAAAAGATCAAACAGCATTCAGGGTTCAAGATACTTCAAAAGAGAGGCGAATGTGCAGGATACCATGTGAGCAAGTATTTGAAGAGATATTTGATGGGAAAATAGATGAGTTAATAACTGGAAATTTAAAATACATATAGATATTCATCATGAGGATCGTGTAGAAATACATGGTCCTTTTATTTTCACGAGTAGTAAGGAAAATGCCATGCTTGCATGAGCATTTGACGAGCACCGCGATAACCCAAGAAATTGATTTCTTGGGTGTGCAGAAAATTAAGGAAGGAGGGGATTCCAGTGGCAGGAAGAAAGCCAAAGCCTACAGCGGTTAAGAAACTGGAGGGTAATCCAGGTAAAAGAAAACTGAATACGAAAGAGCCAGTTCCGGCAAAGGGAATGCCTGACTGTCCGGAGTGGCTGCTTCCAGAGGCGAAGAAAGAGTGGGAACGACTTGCGGATCTGATGAATCAGATGGGAGTTCTGACCGAGGTGGATATGGCGGCATTTGCTGCATACTGCCAGTCTTATGCCAGATGGAAGGAAGCGCAGGAGCATATAGATTCTGAGGGGTCGACCTTTGAAACGGATAAAGGATATCAGCAGCAGACACCTTGGTTGGTATTGCAAATACCAATCAGAAGCTGATGCTGCAGGCGGCATCCGAGTTTGGGCTTACGCTTCATCCAGATCACGTATTGTGGCTGGTAGTGCAAAGGGGAAGGAGCCGGAAGATGAGATGGAGGCATTGCTTGGGGTGATTCTTAATGGCAAAGGAACCAAGACCAAAGGGATATCCGAAGCTTAAGAATTATAAACCTTCCCAGTTCATGCTTCCGACTTCACATTATGATAAGAAGAAAGCAGACAGGGCAGTGACCTTTATTGAGAATCTTTGTCACACCAAAGGTAAATGGGCAGGAACACCATTCTGGCTATTACCGTGGCAGGAGCAATTGATAAGAGATATATTCGGGATTGTAAAACCTGATGGGAACAGGCAGTTCCGCACTGCATTTGTGGAGATATGTAAGAAAGTAGGTAAGAGCGAATTAGCAGCAGCAGTCGCTCTTTATTTATTGTATGCGGACAATGAGCCTTCCGCAGAAGTGTATGGTGCAGCGGCTGACAGACAGCAGGCATCCATCGTATTTGATGTGGCAAAACAGATGGTAGAGATGTCACCGGCTCTGATGAAAAGAAGCAAGCTGATGGGAGCCACTAAGCGTATTGTGAATTACAGTAATGCCGGATATTATCAGGTGCTGTCAGCTGAGGTTGGCGGTAAACATGGATTTTCGGTGAGTGGATTAGTATTTGACGAAATCCATACTCAGCCAAATCGGCAGTTATACGATGTACTTACCAAGGGTTCGTCGGATGCAAGACAGAATCCGCTTCACTTTATTATCACGACTGCAGGCAATGACAGACATTCTATTGCATATGAACTTCATACGAAGGCAGTGGATATTCTGGAAGGCAGACGTGTGGACCCGACTTTTTATCCTGTAGTCTATGGACTTAAGGACGATGAGGATTGGGAAGATGAGGCAAACTGGTACAAGGTTAATCCTTCTCTTGGATATACCGTTGATATTGAAAGGTTGAGGGATGCATACAGGGAAGCAAAGCAGAATCCGGCTGATGAAATCACATTCAAATGGCTTCGATGCAATATGTGGGTCAGTTCGACCGTTGCATGGATTCCTGATGCGATTTATATGAGAGGCAATGAGCCGATTGATATGGACGCACTTGCTGGTAGAGATTGCTATGCGGGCCTGGACTTATCCAGTACTGGAGATATTACGGCACTGGTACTGATATTTCCACCAAGGATGAAGAGGAAAAGTATGTACTTTTGCCATATTTTTGGATTCCGGAGGAAACCATTCCGAGAAGAGTGAAAGCCAATTCCGTACCATATGATATCTGGGAGAAACAGGGTTACATCATGTCTACCGAAGGAAATGTGATTCATTATGATTTCATCGAGAAGTTCATCATGGATTTATCCGAGAAGTATCACATTTTAGAGATTGCGGTGGATAGATGGAATGCGACTCAGATGATTCAAAATTTGGAGGGCGAAGGTTTTACCATTGTTCCTTTTGGTCAGGGATTTTCTTCAATGTCAGCTCCGACGAAAGAATTTTATCGCTTACTGATGGAGGGAAGAATTATTCACGGTGGGAATCCAGTGCTTAGATGGATGGCAGGTAACGTTGTTATTGACACAGATCCTGCTGGCAATATTAAAGTAACCAAAGCTAAATCTAAGGAGAAGATAGATGGCATTGTTGCCGCAATTATGGCGCTTGATAGATGTATACGTCAGGAAGGGCAGAGTGGCAGCGTTTACGATGAGAGAGGATTGTTGGTATTTTAAGGAGGATGTATGGGATTTTTCAGTAATTTATTTCGGGGAAGGGGTGCTCCTTCTAACAGTACAGCTGGAAGCGGGTGTGGATTCTTTATGGGGAGTACGGCTTCCGGGAAGAGAGTGAACGCAAGGAGTGCCATGCAGATGACTGCTGTGTATTCCTGTGTGAGGATTCTTTCTGAGGCGGTGGCGGGTCTGCCATTGCAGTTTTACAGGTATAACGATAACGGAGGTAAGGAGAAGGCGGTGGATCATCCGCTTTATTTTCTGCTGCATGATGAGCCGAATCCGGAGATGACTTCTTTTGTGTTCCGGGAGACTCTGATGACGCATTTGCTTTTGTGGGGGAATGCGTACAGTCAGATCATCCGGAATGGAAAGGGTGAAATTGTGGCTCTTTATCCGCTGATGCCTGACCGGATGACGGTGGACAGGGATGAGCATGGCAGGCTTTATTATGAGTATCTGGTTTATGACGGGGATGATGTGGACGGAAGAACCGGGACAGATCCGAAAGCAAATGGAAAGATTGTGCGTCTGCATCCGGCGGATGTGCTGCATATTCCGGGGCTTGGATTTGACGGGCTGGTCGGATATTCACCTATTGCCATGGCGAAGAATGCGATCGGGCTTGCCATTGCTGCGGAGGAGTATGGAAGCAAGTTTTATGCCAACGGTGCCGCTCCGTCAGGAGTGCTGGAGCATCCGGGGACTTTGAAGGATCCGGGCAGGGTGCGTGAGAGCTGGCAGTCCACTTTCGGGGGAAGCAGCAATGCCAATAAGGTTGCTGTCCTGGAAGAGGGAATGAAGTATACGCCGATTTCCATTGCACCGAATGAAGCCCAGTTCCTGGAAACCAGGAAGTTTCAGATTGATGAGATTGCCAGGATTTTCAGGGTACCGCCGCATATGGTCGGGGATCTGGACAAGTCCAGTTTCAGCAATATTGAACAGCAGTCTTTGGAGTTTGTGAAGTATACACTGGATCCCTGGGTGAGCCGGTGGGAACAGGCAATGGTCAGGGCTCTGCTGTCTGCGGAGGAAAAGAAGAAGTATTTCTTTAAGTTCAATGTGGATGGCCTGCTCAGGGGTGATTACCAGTCAAGGATGACCGGTTATGCCACGGCAAGACAGAATGGATGGATGAGTGCCAATGATATCCGGGAACTGGAAAATATGGACCGGATCCCGGAGGAGCTTGGCGGTGATCTGTATCTGATTAATGGAAATATGACAAAATTACAGGATGCCGGTATCTTTGCCGGATCTGGAAAGGGGAAGGATACTGGTGAAGAAGTTTTGGAACTGGAAAAAGAAAGTGATAAATCTGGAAAGCGGACAGGAAGCTGAGGAAAGAATCCTGTTCATGAACGGAGTTATCGCTGAGGACAGCTGGTTTGACGATGATGTCACGCCGGCTCTTTTTAAGGATGAGCTGAATGCGGGAACGGGGGATATTACCCTGTGGATCAACAGTCCGGGCGGGGACTGTGTTGCCGCAGCGCAGATTTTTAACATGCTGTCGGAGTATCCGGGAAAGGTTACGGTGAAGATTGACGGGCTTGCGGCATCTGCTGCGTCTGTCATTGCAATGGCCGGAACTGAGGTATGGATGAGTCCGGTAAGCATGATGATGATCCATAATCCGGCGACGGTTGCGTGGGGTGACCATTCGGAGATGAAGAAGGCTATGGAACTTCTGGATGCGGTGAAAGAATCTATCATCAATGCTTATGTACGGAAAACGGGACAGAGCAGGGCGAAGCTGTCACATCTGATGGATGCGGAAACGTGGATGGATGCGAATAAGGCTGTGGAGCTTGGCTTTGCGGATGACATCCTGTTCCAGAAAGAGGAACAGGGCAGTGAAGGCGAAAATGGAGATCCAGGTGCTGGCCGTACAGAAAACGGGACATCTGATTCCGTAATGTTTTCCAGACGGGCAGTGAATAATGCGCTGATGAATAAGCTGGAGAGGCATTATGGAAAAGACTGGAAAATCCGTGAAAGATCAGGCGGGGATCGGCTTGAATGGAAATGGTGCTGAGGGGGACGATCCTGTAATGGATGTTTCGGGCGGCGGAGAATGCCTGCCAGAAGTGTGAAAAGAAGAAAGTGAATACGAATGTTACAGGCGTTCTGCGGATGATCTGCGTGAACGCTTAAATTTTATCAAAAAATATATCTGAGGAGGATACGGATTATGACGATTCAGGAATTAATGGAGAAGAGAGCTAAGGTTTGGGAAGCTGCAAAGAATTTTGTGGATACCCATGAGAATGAAAATGGTGTTCTGTCTGCGGAGGACAGTGCAACCTATGAGAGGATGGAAGCGGAGATTGAGGATCTGACAAAGGCGATTGACCGCCACCGCAAGGCTGAGGAAATGGAAAAGAACCTGAACCAGCCGGTAAACCAGCCGCTGACCGGGAAGCCTTATGCAGGCGGCCAGGGTGAGCCAAAGACAGGACGTGCTTCTGATGAATACCGCAGGGCAATGCTGAATGCACTGAGAAGCAACTTCCGCCAGGTTTCCAATACCCTTCAGGAGGGCGTGGATGCCGATGGTGGTTATCTGGTTCCGGAAGAGTATGACAGAAGACTGGTTGATGTTCTGAATGAAGAAAATATCATGCGCCGTCTTGCCACAAGAATCGTGACTTCCGGGGAGCATAAGATCAATATTGCAGCTACCAAGCCAGCGGCAAGCTGGATCGAGGAAGGCGGGGCGCTGACTTTCGGGGATGCGACTTTTGACCAGAAGATTCTGGATGCACATAAGCTTCATGTGGCGATCAAGGTAACTGAGGAACTGCTTTATGACAATGCCTTTAATCTGGAAAATTACATCCTTGTCCAGTTTGGAAAGGCACTTGCCAATGCGGAAGAGGATGCCTTCCTGAACGGAAACGGAACAGGGAAACCGACCGGTATTTTTGACGGAACAGGCGGAGGACATCTGCTGAATACACTGGCTGCGGCTTTGAAATCAGATGACATGCTGGATCTGGTGTATGGCCTGAAACGTCCGTACCGTAAAAATGCATCCTTTATCATGAATGATGCAACACTGCCTTCCCTTAGAAAGCTGAAAGACAATAACGGTGCTTATATCTGGCAGCCGGCTTACCAGGCAGGGGAACCGGACAGGATCCTGGGATATAAGGTGGAGACTTCTGCCTATGCACCGAAGGACGGCATTGCTTTTGGGGATTACAGCTATTACAACATTGGTGACCGCGGAAACAGATCTTTCAAGCAGCTGAATGAACTGTTTGCAGGCAACGGAATGATCGGTTTTGTTGCAAAAGAACGTGTGGACGGAAAACTGGTTCTTCCGGAAGCCGTGCAGATTATGAAACTGAAGGCAGACTGATTTTTTGAATAAGGGGACCGGCAGGAGAAGTACAGGCCTGCCGGTTCTGTTTTGAGGTGATGCAGTTGGCAGTGACAGTGGATGAGATGAAGAATTACCTGCGTGTGGATTTTGAGGATGATGATGCGCTGATCGGGGACCTGATCAGGCAGGGGAAGCAGATCTGTATGGATGTGGCAAGGATTGCGGATGCGGATGAGTTTGAAAAACTGCAGGGTACGAAGATTGCTGTGCAGTATGCAGCGGCGTATCTGTACGAACACAGGGAGGAGGCGGATCATCATCAGCTGGTGCTGGATTTACGGAGCCTGCTTTTTGGAGTGAGGAAACTGGGATTCTGAGGTGGTTGGTTTGAATATTGCATTGATGAATGAGAAGGTTGTTTTTCAGAAATGTTCTGTTGTGAAGGACGGGATCGGGAATCACAGGAATGAGTGGACAGAGGATTACTGCTGTTTTGCAACAATAGGCGGTGAAGGGCTTGCCAGTTCCAGGGAAGCGGAAACCGCAGGGACTGTGGTGGAAGATGTGGGAATGACTGTGACGGTGCGGTACTGTAAAAAGACTGCAGGCATCCGGTCTGTTACCCACAGGATCCTGTTTCGTGATCAGGTGTATGACATTGTGAGTGTAGATCATCTGAATTATAAGAAGAAGTGTCTGAAATTCACATGCAGGAAGGTCCGGAGGTGAGAGTATGGCAGAGGACAGATGTACAGTCAGCCAGATGGCAGATGTGATCATGGAAGGCTGGAAGAGTATGCACAGCTTGCTGCGGATGATATGAAAAAAGCAGTGAAGAAGGCAGGGACACAGGCAAGGAAGGATATCCAGGAGAATGCCCCTGTGAAGACCGGTGCCTATGCAAAGAGCTGGGTGGCGAAGACCACGAAGGAAACTGCCAATGCAATGGAGATCGTGGTGTATTCCAGGAACAGGTACCAGCTGGCCCATCTGCTGGAGTTCGGCCATGCGCTGAGAAAAGGCGGCAGGACAAGGGCATTTCCACATATTGCGCCTGCTGAGGAAAGGGCTGCACAGATTCTGGAACGGGAAGTGGAGAAGGCACTGAGGTGATGGCGGGAGGTGAAAGCACATGACACTGGAAGAACTGGCAAGGATGCTGGAAAAGACTGGTTTTCCTTTTGCCTATGACCATTTTGCGGAAGGGGAAAGTACGGATCCGCCGTTTATCTGCTATCTGCTTCCTGGAAGTGATAATTTTGCGGCAGACGGGCGGGTATATTTCCGGATCAGTGAAGTGAGGATAGAACTTACACGGACCGGAAGGATCCCGGGGCAGAAGCTTTGGTGGAAACAGTTCTGGATGATGCCGGGATTTTTTATAATAAGTCGGAGGCTGGATCCAGAGCGAAAAGCTGTATGAGGTGCTGTACAGTATGGAACTGTAATGATTTGTTAAATGATGGAGGGATAATATGTCTGATAAGAATAACAAGGTGAAGTATAATCTGAAAAATGCGCATTACGCATTACTGACGATCGGAGAGGACGGGGCGGTGTCCTATGCAGCACCAGTGCCGCTTCCGGGATCCGTATCACTGTCCCTGGATGCCAACGGGGAACCGGAGAATTTTTATGCGGACGGCATTGCGTACTATGTAATCAATAACAATATGGGCTATGACGGGGATCTGGAGCTTGCACTGATTCCGGAGAGCTTCCGAACGGATGTGCTGAGAGAGAAGCTGGATTCCAAGGGAGTTCTGATTGAAAACTCAGATGCGGAACTGGCACTGTTTGCTTTGCTTTTTGAGTTCGACGGGGATGTGCGGCATATCCGCCATGTGATGTATAACTGTTCGGCTTCCCGTCCGAAGATCGAGGGCAAGACCAACGAGGAGAAGAAGGAAGTGCAGACGGAAACACTGACTATCAAGCTACACCATTGGCGGATGGAAAGGTGAAGGCGAAGACAGGAGATACTACGGATGCAACTGTTTATGCAGACTGGTATAAGTCGGTGTATCTGCCGGCTGCGGATCCGGCTTCTTTGCAGGCTTCTGATAGTGGAAAGTCTGTAGTGAATGCTGCAGGAAATGGAAAAGCACTGAGCTGAGGAGGATTCAGATATGAGCATGATGAAGAAGATTGAGATTGACGGGAAGGCGGTTGCTTTTAAGGCTTCTGCCGCTATTCCGCGTATTTACAGGATTAAGTTCCAGAGGGATATCTACAAGGATTTATCTGTTCTGGAAAAGAGTATCGGGAACGGGGATCCGGAAAAGTCTTCCCTGGATCTGTTTTCCCTTGAGATGTTTGAGAATATTGCGTATGTGATGGCCAAACATGCGGATCCGTCGATTCCGGATAATCCGGAGGAATGGCTGGATGAGTTTAATACATTCAGTATTTATCAGGTTCTGCCGAAGCTGATCGAGCTGTGGGGAATGAACATCAGGACGGATGTGGAGGCTAAAAAAAACTTCATGCAATAGACCGTGAAATGACAACTCCCTTGTTTCTTCTCCGGTGTGTGCAGCTGGGGATTTCCATCCGGGATCTGGATCTGCTGACCATTGGCATGGTGAATGATATGTTTGTGGAAAGCAGGAATGATGAGTATAAGGGATGGAGACAGGTTGCCACACAGGAGGATTTCGACAGGTTCTGATCTGATGAAATGTGATGACAGGATGATTCAGAAAGGGTATAATGGTTTCATTAAATCGGAAGTTGTGAAAAGAGGTGTTGTTTTTTGATTCTTGATTATAGTCAGTTTATTACTGAAGAAGGAACAAAAGGAATTGTTAATTTTGTAAGTGCTGATAGAAATGCATCAGTCTTTAGGCACGATTCTATATGTCCATTTTGTAGAAGAAAAATTGAAAATGTAGTATATCAAAAGCATAAATATGATACTCCAGAATGGTTATTTGGTTCTTTTGAGGAATGGGAGTATGTCATTCAATGTGAATCTTGTGGTTGGTGGGAGTATAAATATTCAAATTGTAGTGATGCAATTATTGACGGAATTCGTGCATCAGATGTTAAATATTCTTCTGCAATTTTGAAAAGCTATGATGAAGATTCAATAAATGTACCTGTAAAAGCGTTGAGAGAGTATATTTCCAAAAATCCCGAGGTAATCTACAAAATTAATGCACATAAGATGGAAGATTTGGTAAGGTCAGTATTTTCTGATTTCTTTCCGTCTTGCACTGTTAAAAAATTTGGACAAACAAGAGACGGTGGGCGAGATGGTTTACTTATTGACGAAAACGGACAACAATTTTTGCTCTCTATTAAACGAAGAGAATCACCAAATGCTACTGAAGGCGTGAGTACATTACGAGATCTAATAGGGGCAACAATTGTTGAAGATAATGTTAAAGGTTGTATTATAGTTTCCACAGCGGATCATTTTTCAAAATCTGCAAAGGATTATGCAGGGAAAGTATTATCTAAAGATATAATAACAACATTTGATTTGATTGATTGTAAAGAATTTTTGAGAATTACTGATTTAACCAGAAATAAATTACCAATTGCATGGGAAAATCTTATTAAACTATGAGAAAATAATTTCAATTTGATAATGTTTTTACAACACTATAGCTTTTAGTTTTGTGGAAAGAGAAATAATGTTAAAGGCATTTGTCAGGATGGCAGGTGCTTTTTTTGTGCCTTTTTTTATGGGATTTAGGGGGGAGCCGTATGGCAGGGAACAGAATTAAGGGGATCACTGTCGAGATTGGCGGCGATACCACGAAATTGCAGACTGCCCTGAAAGGGGTTAATACTGAGATCAGAAATACGCAGAGTCAGCTGAGGGATGTGGAGAAGCTGTTGAAGCTGGATCCGGGGAATACGGAGCTGATCGCGCAGAAGCACAGACTGCTGGCACAGGCGGTTTCTGAGACCAGGGAGAAGCTGGAGACTTTGAAGACTGCGCAGCGGCAGGCGGATGAGGCACTGCGGAACGGGACAATTTCCCAGCAGCAGTATGACGGGCTGCAGAGGGAGATTGTTGAGACGGAGCAGGAACTGCGGAGACTGGAACAGCAGGCAGAGCAGTCTGCAACTGCTTTGCAGAAGATCGGGGCAACCGGGGAGAAGCTGCAGGCAGTGGGGGGATAAGGTCTCCGGTGTGGGACAGAAGCTGCTTCCAGTGACGGGAGTGGTGACAGGGCTTGGAACGGCGGCGGTGAAAACTGCCGCTGATTTTGATTCTGCAATGAGCAGGGTGGCGGCTGTGTCCGGGGCAACGGGATCTGATTTTGACAGCCTCCGGGATAAGGCCAGGGAGATGGGTGCTAAAACGAAGTTCTCTGCGACTGAGGCAGCGGATGCCATGAATTACATGGCGATGGCCGGATGGAAGACGGAGGATATGCTGTCTGGTATAGAAGGCGTTATGTATCTGGCTGCGGCATCCGGGGAAGACCTTGCAACGACTTCTGACATTGTGACAGATGCGCTGACGACTTTTGGGCTGACTGCGGAGGATTCAGGACATTTTGCAGATGTGCTGGCGGCTGCTTCCAGTAATGCCAATACCAATGTGTCTATGATGGGTGAGACGTTTAAGTACTGTGCACCGGTTGCAGGGGCTTTGGGATTTTCGGTTGAGGATACGGCAGAAGCTATCGGGCTGATGGGGAATGCGGGGATTAAGGCTTCCCAGGCTGGTACTTCCATGCGTTCCATTATGACCAACCTGACCGGGGATGTGAAGCTGTCGGGGGCGGCGATCGGGGATGTGACCATTGCTACCACAAATGCGGATGGTTCCATGAGGAGCCTGTCTGCGATCCTGGCTGACTGCAGGGTGGCTTTTGGCGGAATGACTGAGGCAGAGAAGGCGAATAACGCGGAGACTCTGGTTGGGAAGAATGCAATGTCCGGGTTCCTTGCACTGATGAATGCGGCTCCGGAGGATATTGCAAAGGTATCCGGGGCAGTGAATAACTGCAAGGATGCGGCAAAGAACATGGCGGATACCATGCAGGATAATCTGGAAGGACAGCTGACTATTCTGAAGTCACAGCTTCAGGAGCTGGCGATCTCTTTCGGGGATCTGTTGATGCCTGCGGTGCGGAGTATTGTTTCCGGACTGCAAGGATGGTAGATGTGCTGAATGCCATGCCGGATGGGGTGAAACGTGTGATCATGATCGTTGCACTTCTGGCTGCGGCTCTGGTCCTGTGCTGATCATCATAGGAAAGACCCTTTCGGCCATTGGAACGATTATGACATGGGCACCGAAGCTTGCCGGTGCAATCAGTACGGTGAAGGGTGCTTTTGCAGCACTGAGTGCCACGATGATGGCGAACCCTATTGCTATTGTGATCGCTGCCATTGCAGCTTTAGTGGCGGCGTTTATTTATCTCTGGAATACGAATGAGGAGTTCCGGCAGTTCTGGATCAGGCTGTGGAATGAGATTAAGGAAGTCGCTGTTCAGGTATGGACAGCGGTTTCCCAGTTTCTGGTTTCTGCATGGAACGGGATCCGGAATACGGCGGTGGCTGTCTGGAATGGGATCCGTGCTACGATTATGGCGGTGTGGAATGCAATTTCAGCATTTCTGGGTTCTGTCTGGAACGGGATTAAGTCTGTTATTACGAATGTGGTGAACGGGATCCGGACGTTTTTGCAGAGTGCATGGAACGGGATTCGGACAGTCATTACTACGGTGATGAATGCAATTCGGACGGTGATCTCTACGGTCTGGAATGGGATCCGGACAATTATTTCCACCGTGTTGAATGGAATCAGGGGTACTGTCAATTCCGTGTGGAATGGAATCCGGAATACGATTTCTTCTGTGGTGAACGGGATTAAGAATACAGTTTCCAGTGCGTTTAATGCCATGTGGTCCGGGATCCGGAGCACTATTTCCGGAATTTATAATACGATCCGGGATGGACTGGGAAATGCGGTGAATTATATTACGGGTCTTGCATCTGCCGGATGGCGGTGGGGTGCGGATATCATCAATGGCATTGTGAATGGTATCCGGAGCTGTATTGGTGCAGTTGCCAATGCGGTGACAGATGTGGCAAATACTATTCGTTCCCATCTGCATTTCTCTGTGCCGGATGAAGGTCCTCTGACGGATTTTGAGAGCTGGATGCCTGACTTTATGAATGGTCTGGCTGAGGGCATTGAGAAGAGCAGGGGAATGGTGAAGGCGGCTGTGAACAGTGTGGCTGAGGATATGGTGGTTTCGCCGCAGATGGCTGTGGCAGATGGCGGTATGATGACCGGTACGGGATCATCCGGCAGTGCGGATCTGACATCTGGTATTGTGGCGGCACTGAAGGATGTGTTGGGAGATCAGAAGGGACAGCAGGGGGATCTGGTGATTCCGGTTTATCTGGGGAACCAGCTGCTGGATGAGGTGATCGTGACGGCGCAGCAGAGAATGAGTCTAAGGAGCGGAGTAGATAGGATGGCTTTTTTTCAGTATCTTGTGTTTGACGGGGAGAACCTGCCGCTTCCGGATTCTTATGAGGTGGAGCTGGAAGATGTGGAGGCGGATTCCGGCGGTGAGACAGAGGCGGGAACGACACAGAGGGATGTGGTGCGGCATGGGGTTGCACGGATCCCCGTGTCGTTTTCTGTGACTGCGAAGTGGCTTAAGAAGCTGGCGGTGTATGCGAAGAAGGATAAGATCAGTGTGCAGTATTTTGATGCGGAGACAGCGGAACTGAAACTGGCGGAGATGTATGTGACGGGGTATAAGGCGAAGCTGAAAAAGGATACCAGTTATAAGGGATTGTGGACGGTTAGTTTTACGTTGAAGGAGATGTAGGGAGATGGTATAATGGGAGCATCAAATCGGAATTTACAGGAGAAGAATATGAAGATCATTTGGATAGATGGTACTTTTGGAATTGGAAAGTCTGCTGTTGCTGCTGCGATTGTTGAGGAAATACCACAGGCACATCTGCTTGAATTCGATGCATTGCAAGAAAAATATAAGCCAACTTCAGTTTCTGATTATTTTGGGAAAAGATATCCAGAAGCTAAAAAATATTTGGTTGATGCTCTAGTTGATGAAATAACAGAAATAATACAAGAAGGAAGTTGCGACTGTTTAGTCATTCCAGTTGCATTGATTAATGATTATTGCAATCAGAAACTTATAGATGGCTTCGCAAATATTGAGAGTCACCATTTTATATTAACGGCCAAGAAGGAAATCCTACATCAACGCATAAATAACCAAGAAAATCGAGACATCGATTTGGCAGTAACCTATATGCCAGAGGCAACACAGTATTTAAGTAATCACTATTATGATGCAAGCAGAATAGATACGTCTAACATGAGCATTGATAGTGTTGCAAAAGAAATAATTGAAAGCATAACTCGGTAACTTCCAGGTTGTAGTGATAAACAATAACATAACACAGCATCAGTCACCTAGTTGGCTGGTGCTTTTTTCGTGGGGAAATGGAGGTGGCGGGATGTATCCGGTGTCGGATGCTTTTCTGAGGGAAGTCAGGAGTAATACGAGGAAATATTTTTGGACGGGTACGATCGTTACCAATGGCGGAATGACGTATGAGTTCGGGGCGAAGGAGATTGTGAAGGGTTCCGGTATATTTCCAGGCAGTGCTGCGGAAGTACGGAGATTGAACTGGGGACGGTGTATGCTGCGGAGATGGGGATCACGCTTCTGAGTGATATTGACAGGTACACGCTGGAGGATGCACAGGTGACGCTGGTGTTTCATCTGGTGCTGGCGGATGGTTCGGTAGAAGATGTGCCGATGGGAGTTTTTGAGGTCAGTGAGGCGAACCGGCTGGCAAAGTGCCTGGAACTGAAAGCATATGATTTTATGCTGCGGTTTGACAGGAGCTTCAACGGGTTTGAGACTGTGGGGACTGCTTATGATTTTATTGCTTTGTGCTGTAAGAGATGCAAGGTGGAGTTTGCGAATAAGAGGGCGGAGATTGATGCCATGCCGAATGGCGGGGTGACGATTTCTGTTTATACTGAAAATGATATTGAGACCTGCCGGGACGTGCTGTTTTATGTGGCACAGGTTCTGGGAGGTTTCTTTATTATCAACCGGGAGGGGAAGCTGGAACTGAGGAAGTACGGGAAGGATCCTGTGATGAAGGTGGAGCAGAGGCACCGGTTTTCTTCCAGTTTTTCAGATTTTATCACCAGGTATACGGCGGTGAGTTCTACCAATAAGCAGACACAGATTGCGGAGTATTATGCGCTGGATCCGGATAATGGGCTGACCATGAACCTGGGGGTGAACCCGCTTCTGCAGTTTGGGTTAAAGGAGACCAGGGAAATGCTGTGCAGGAATATCCTGGCAGAGCTGTCGGTGATCCGGTATGTGCCGTTTGATTCGGAAACCATCGGGAACCCTGCACTGGATCCGGGGGATGTGCTGACATTTGCAGGAGGACAGGCGGATGAGGGACAGATCACCTGTATCAGCTTCCATCCGGACAGAAGATCGGGGGAAAGCAAGACCCTGAAATGTGTGGGAAAGAATCCGAGGCTGGCTCAGGCAAAGTCAAGGAATGACAAGAATATTTCGGGGCTGCTGAATCAGATTGAAGATAATGCGAAAACTGGGAAGATCGGGATCCACACGTTTACCAATGCTTCCGCACATGAGATCGGGCAGACTAAGGTAAAGCTGATCAGTATTCAGTTTGCTTCTTCTGAGGAAAAACCATATGCAGTTTTTTGCACAGGTTGTTGTGGATGTGGCTGCGGATCCGGTGGAGAGATCTGCAGAGGCTGCCGGGACTGTGGTGATTCCGTTTCCGGGCGGAAGCGGCGGAACTGGAAGTGGTACGGGTGGTTCTGATGGAATCGGGGAGACATCGGATGCCGGAAATTCTGAAAATGATGTGGCAGGGAATGAAGTTGGAAATACTTCCGGGAATGAGAATACAGGGAGTACGGATGATGTCTCTGGTGGATCAGATTCCGGATCCGGATCAGGGGTGGTTCGGAGGTTTCTGTGGATGTGTGTCTGCCGGTGAAGTGGCAGGAGGACGGACAGGCGTTCTGTCATGTGGTCTTTGAATTTAATAATGAGGAGATTGTGGAGCATTGTCCGGTGGAGACCTGGCATTCCGGGAAACATATTTTGTCACTGTATTATCCCATTGAGAAGATCGTTGCCAATTATACGAATACGTTCAATGTGTATCTCTGGATGGAGAATGGCAGTGGGACGGTTGATGTGGGAGACTGCATTGCTTCTGTCAGCGGACAGGCTATGGCTGCAGGGGAAGCCTGGGACGGAAAGCTTGAGGTGGAAGATTATACCACGAGATTTGCCATTGGCGGAGGCCTGAATGTGAATGGCTTCAGGGATTCGCTGTCCATGCAGATGAAGGAGACGGTGAACAGAGGCTTTGAGGTGCATTTTGCTGAGAGAGCGGGAATCAGCGGTTTCTGCAGGCCTGTAGAAATGGAGGGTGTGTGATGAAGTTAAAAGGTGAAATGGTCATTGAACTGACCGATACGAATACGGGTGCGGTGGAAACCGTGCAGGAGACGAACATGATCACGGAGGCAGTGAATAATATTCTGGGGCTGAATCCCATGGGGATTTATCTGAAAGCCAGCGGGGAGTATGACAATTCTGTTCTGTGGAACGGGACGCTGCTTCCAATCTGCCCGAACATGATCGGGGGGATCCTGCTGTTTCCGGCAGTGCTGGAAGAAAAGGCGGACCATATTTACGAGCAGGGGAAGAACCTGCCGGTGGCTTATGCTTCCAACAATGTAAATTCCGGTTCTGATGTAGCGAGAGGAAGTCTGAATCAGACGGAGAGCAAGAAGCTGGACAATGGATATAAGTTTGTGTGGGAGTTTACTCCCAGCCGAGGGGAATGGGAATATTGCAGCGGTGGCACTGACCAGTGCCTGGGAGGGCAGAATGCTTTTGGCAGTGCGACAGGGGATGCCAGCACGTTCCTGCTTCTGAAAAAGGTGGATATCGGGGATATCCCGAAGGCGAAGCAGATGACACTGTTTGAGGCAGTGGAGCTGGATTTTGAAAAGAACCTGCTGTATTCCATCACCTTTGGGACTTCCAGTGTGACCATTACGAAAATCCGGATCCCGGTGTTTAACATCGGGCTGAATGAGAAGCTGGATGATACCACTTATACCGTACTGGAAGAGCAGACACTGACAACGGAAAGCTTCACATTCCTGGGGGATTATACAAAGTACGGGGAATTTATGGACGGGCATGACGGTACTGGTATGGATTTTCCAATGAGCCGAATTCTTCCGGGGATGCGAAGATGGTGTGGATCCGGATCTCCAAAAAGGATTATTCCTTTACAGAAGGAAGCTGGACACTGTCCAAGGCGAAGCTTTCGGAAGTGGGCACAAGGGCAAAGGACAGTTCCTATCCGGAGAGGAATGTAAAATGCTGTGTGAGGAAGGGGTATCTGTATGTGCCTTCTTACGATAAGAAGGGAGTTTATAAGATCAATACTGCAAATTCAGCGGATGTGACACTGATCCCGCTGGGTTTTACTTCCAAGCTGAAATCCTTAGGCGAGGCTGGTTCTTGTGAGGTGTATATGACGCTTCTCGGGGACATGATCGTGGCAGGAGATTTCCAGATTACGGCGGATGACAGAGTGATCAAGACGCAGGGGAGCGCAAGGTTTGAAGCCATGGCAACGCCTCTGTTCCAGTATAAGAACTTTGTGTTTATGTGGGGCGGCAGTTACGGGAAGGAGCACAGGTGTGCTTACCTTCTGACACCTTATCTGGCAAGTATCAATAATCTTTCATCAGCGGTGGTGAAGAATACGGACAAGACCATGAAGATCACGTATACGCTGACGGAGGAAACAATGTAGGTCTTTCTGCCGCAGGGCATGAAGATAGAAAACTTATTTACGGTAGTTCTCAGAAATGGGAGCTGCTTTTTTCATGGGAGGAGGATTCTGGCATGAAGGAATTTTGGAACTTTATTCAGATGGTTTTTATGGCTGTAGGCGGATGGCTGGGCTGGTTTATGGGAGGCTGTGACGGGCTTCTGTATGCATTGATCGCTTTTGTGGTGATCGATTATCTGACCGGGGTGATGTGTGCTTTTGCAGACCATACGCTTTCCAGTGAGGTGGGATTCCGGGGGATCTGCAGGAAGGTGCTGATTTTTCTGTTGGTGGGAATGGCGAATATTCTGGATGTGGCTGTGATCGGGAATGGATCTGTGCTGAGGACTGCAGTGGTGTTTTTCTATATTTCCAATGAGGGTGTGAGTCTTTTGGAGAATGCAGGGCATCTGGGGCTGCCGATCCCGCAGAAGATGAAGGAGGTGCTGGAACAGCTGCATGATAAAAGTGAAGGAGACTCAGATGATGCATCAGAGGATGAGGTAGGAGGTGAGTGATTATGAGATACAGTAATAGTTCTTTGGTGGCGTACACGTTGCTCAGTCCGAATCATTCCGGACTGAGAACGGAGCAGATTGACAGAATATCGCCGCACTGTGTGGTAGGTCAGTGTACAGCAGAAGGTCTGGGGGACTGGTTTCATAAATCTTCTACCCAGGCTTCTTCGAATTATGGAATCGATAGGAATGGCCGGGTCGGATTGTATGTGGAAGAGAAGAATCGTTCCTGGTGTACTTCCAGTAATGCGAATGATCAGAGGGCAGTGACGATTGAATGTGCTTCTGACAAGGTGGAACCGTATGCTATGCATCAGGTGGTTTATGACCGTCTGATTGATCTGTGTGAGGATATCTGCAGAAGAAATGGAAAGAAAAAACTGCTCTGGTTTGGAGATAAAAATAAGTCTCTGAATTATCAGCGAAGGCGGATGAAATGCTCATTACCGTGCACCGGTGGTTTGCGAATAAGAGCTGTCCTGGAGACTGGCTTTATGCGAGACTGGGAGATCTGGCTGCGAAGGTTACTTCAAGACTTGGCAGCGGAAATGTGGAAGTGATTTCATCAGGGATGCAGGCCGGGGAATTTCAGGGGCTGACAGAAGAACAGGTGCTTGCAAAGGTTGGCCCACTGTTTACCGCAGATCAGAAAAAATCAGGGATTCTTGCTTCGGTGTCTATGGCCCAGTTTATTCTGGAGAGCAGTTATGGAAAGAGTGAGCTTGCGTTGGGAACCAATAACTGTTTTGGAATGAAGAAGTCACTTTCCGGTAATACCTGGAGTGGTTCGGTCTGGGATGGTGTGAGCATTTATAAAAAGAAGACACAGGAGCAGAAGGAAGATGGAAGCTATGTGACTATTACTGCTGATTTTAGAAGATACAGTTGTGTGGAGGATTCTATTGCAGACCATAGTGTTTATCTGCTTGGAGCCAAGAATGGCAGCAAGCTCAGATATGAGGGATTGAAGGGATGTACTGATTATAAGAAAGCAGCACAAATCATCAAAGCAGGAGGTTATGCTACGAGCCTTACTTATGTAGATAAGCTCTGCAGCATTATTGAGAGATGGAAACTGACTCAGTATGATGTGAAGAATTCTGGTGCTTCGGATGCTGTGGTGAAGTATTACAGGGTAAGGAAGTCTTGGAAGGATGCTGGCTCTCAGCTTGGTGCTTATACTGTACTTGATAATGCTAAGGCAATGGCTGATAAACATGAAGGCTATACTGTGTATGACTGGAATGGCAAGGCAGTGTATGGGGCTGAGGTTACTGGTGGAAGTGGTTTGGCTGCAGAGTTTTCTAATGCGGACTGTCCATTCATGGTGAAGGTCAGTATTGATGACTTGAATATCAGAAAGGGAGCCGGAACGAATACGACGAAGACTGGAAGATATACTGGGAAAGGTGTGTTTACCATCATGGAAGTGAAGAACGGAAAGGGCTCTGATAATGGATGGGGAAGGTTGAAAAGCGGTGCCGGGTGGATTGCGCTGGATTATTGTCAAAAAATATAGAGAAGCGTTTTGAATTTCTTGTGGATTAATTGATATAAAGAATATATAATAATTGGATATCCAAAAACACTTGACAATTATCGGATATCCAATTATTATATAATTAGTGGATATCCACAAATAACAGAAAGTAGGTGATAATATATGGCAGGAAGACTCCAAAGGAAGATAGCAGGGATAAGCAGTATCGAGTACGATTAAATGATGCTGAAGACGAGATGCTCAGCTTTTGCAGTGAAGAGACTGGTGAAGCCAAATCAGAAATATTTAGGAAAGCTCTTAAAGCATATTACGAGAATACAAAATATTTTAAGAATGTTCTGAAGGAAAGAGAGGAATGTTCTGAAATTGATTATCCAGATGACGTGGAATACGAAGATTACGGAATGGATCATATATCTTTAAAAAGAGCTATAGCATGTCCTTATTGTGGTGCCGAGAATAATATGGATTTGAAGAAGACTGTGATAGTTTTGATGAAGAAAGACAAATGGGACCTCAAATAACGTATACTTTTGACTGGCCTGATTGTGAATGTGAAGAATGTGGAAAACGCTTTAAAGTGAGCGGAAGCATATGGGAATATCCTATGGGAGCATACAATTATGAAGATATCGATGTTGAAATATATGATGACGAGATTGATGATGAATAATATGCAGGAGGCAGTGAGCTGATGGAAAAAAGATTAACAGCAGAATTAAAGTCGCTAAAGGAAGAATTTGATTTTATTCATAAAAAGATTGGAGATTTGGAATGGGAACGTGCAATTAGATTCTATGGAAAGAAAGCTGTTCTAAGTTCTGACGTTGATAAGATAGATATGCAGATTGAAAACTATAGAGACAATATGATTATTCTTATTGGGAAGATAGAAGATGCGGTGTCTGAGGCAAACAAAATAGAAAGAGAAATCAAATAGCGAAAAGTGGGATATATGGCCTGTGGGTAGAAATACCTGCAGGTCTTATTTTTTTGTCCTTTTTTCGTCATTTCACCGGAATTATCTCGGCAAAAGGCGCTTAGGAAGATAGAAGGGAAGAACCTTACTGTCTTATGGAGGTGTCGATATGACCGAGAAGAGAGAACTGCTTGGTGGCAGAAATACACATTAACATTGAATGAAGCATCGGAGTACTTCGGTATCGGATACAAGAAATTGAAACTCTTTGTTCAGGAACATTCAGATGCTGACTTTGTTCTCTGGAACGGCAACAGAGCGCTGATTAAGCGTGAGCAGTTTGAGAAGTATATGGACAGTCAGATGAATGTGATTTAGTTCATAAAAAGTTTTTAAATTTCTTGTGGAAAAAGAGCTTTGTCTGTGGTACACTATCAATACATAGTCGGATACATACTATGTGCTATATGAATTAAGCAGCAAGGCTCTCCCGATTTGAAAGGAGACGATGTTCAATGAGCGAAAAACGACGCGATAGTAAAAATCGCATTCTTCGCACAGGAGAGAGCCAAGAAGCGGATGGACGATACAAGTTCCGATATATAGATGGCAATGGAAAGCGTAAGACGGTTTACAGCTGGAGATTGGTAGCTACGGATAGTATCCCAGCCGGAAAAAAAGATAATGCACCTTTACGAGAACAGGAGAAAGCAATCAACAGAGATTTGGATGATATGATTACTCCTGATGGCGCAGGCTTGACAGTCTTGATTTGGTAAAGAAATATATTGCAACCAAGACAGGCGTTAAGCATACAACCAGAGCTGGTTATGGTACCGTAATAAATTTGCTGGATAAGGATCCCTTTGGCGCAAGACGAATTGATAAAGTCAGATTGTCAGATGCAAAGGAGTGGTTAATCAGATTGCAGCAGGTGGATAAGAAAAGCTATTCGGCGATTCATTCCATCAGAGGGGTGGTTAGACCGGCATTTCAGATGGCAGTGATGATGATATATTAAGAAAGAATCCATTTGAATTTCAACTGGCAACTGTGGTGGTAAATGATGCGGTCACTCGTGAGGCCATTACAAGAAAACAGGAAAGAACTTTCCTTGATTTCATCAAAAATGATACGCACTATAGCAAGTATTATGACGGTATGTACATTCTGTTTAAGACAGGGATGCGTATTTCGGAATTTACAGGATTGACGGTTAAGGATTTGGATATGGAGAACAGAACCATCAATATTGACCACCAGCTTCAGAAGACTGGGACGTTGGTCTATATTGATACGACAAAGACCTATGCTGGTACAAGAGTGATTCCGATGCAGGACGATGTATATGAATGCTTTCAGCGTATATTGAAAAATCGCAGACCACCAAGGGTAGAACCGATGATTGATGGTTATTCCGGGTTCCTTTGCTTTGATAAGGACGGTAAGCCGATGGTGGCAATGCATTGGGAGAAATACTTCCAGCATGCGGTTGATAAGTATAATAGCATCTATCGTGTACAGCTTCCTAAAATCACACCTCATGTATGCAGACATACATACTGCTCTAATATGGCTAAGTCCGGAATGAATCCAAAGGTACTTCAGTATCTGATGGGCCATTCCGATATCAGTGTCACCCTCAATACCTATACACATCTTAAGCTGGATGATGCGAGAGAAGAAGTGGAGAAGCTTGCTAGGAAGCAGGCGGAAGCTGAAAATGAATTTCGGCAGTTAGGTATGAAGGAAGACAAGATTAAATTCAAGAAGATGGGGTGAATGGTCTAATTTAGACCATTTTGAAAAATGGCTAGAAAGTCAGCAAACTCAAGGCTTTGAAGGTGGTTGTGGTCTAAATCAGACTGAATAAGGACAAAAAATTTAGACCAAATTATTTCGGGAAATCAGAGATTTCAGACATAGGAGAACGGCAAATGTCGGCTGGTCTAAATTTGAAATCTGAGGCCATTTTAGACATATTTTAGACCATTTGAAGGAATAAACATACCGAGATAAGCCAAAATAAGCCGAGAAATGGGAAAAATCTTGATAGACTGAAAAAGTGCGCAAATGCTTGAAAAATAAGGAAAAACCGAG
>ENA-OQAA01000461-OQAA01000461.1-human-gut-metagenome-genome-assembly--contig:-NODE-461-length-28043-cov-2.283744_pt1 | contig 28043 bp, 33 predicted proteins | sample MGYA00242489_ERZ504515 | MGnify/ENA primary metagenome ERZ504515 (study PRJEB26092, sample SAMD00036237) | human gut metagenome | host: Homo sapiens | study: EMG produced TPA metagenomics assembly of... | reverse complement strand
AACTGCGCCCCTTCCCCACAATCAATCATAAACAACTTGTCGCGCACGTTCACAATTTGAGACGTAGGGAAATGACGCGTTGTGGGTAAAGCGGAACCACAACCAAGAATATGTAACTCAAATTTTTCCATTCCAAACCTTCCGAACTGATTTCTACTCCTTGATTTATAGAAGAGCCTTTATCTCTGAAACTCCAAAGGATATTTCAAAAGTTTCTCCGGATTTATTCCCTTTATACAGATAGCCCACCCCTTTATCACACTTCACACATACTTCCAAGAACATGCGCAAGGCTGGATCGGAGGAGTTCAAAGAGTTCTTCACATTTGCCTTCATCTGTTCGGCATTTTCCTTCAAAGCAGACATCTGTACTACAGATTCGTCAATCGTATAATGATAAAGCACCTTATCCGACTCGATTGTCAGTTTATTGAGCATAGTGGCTTCATCCACCTGCATCGGGCACGATACGTTGGTCATCTTCACTTGCTCTTCCAGTTTCTTCTTATCACTGCTTTCAGCAGTTGAACCGCCATTCAATATATCTTTCAAGTCCTGAGTAGTCAGATAACATTCCACTTCGTTACCGGATCGTCTTTCCTTTATATATGAACTTTATACCGGAATCAGTACCGACAACCAAATCCAGCATCTCTTTAATGGACCCTTGTGGATTACCGAACATAACAGTCACAGCAGACTTCATTGCATCAGGATTCTCTTTCAAAGCGTCTATATTGAGGAAACTTTCATTCATAAGCAGTACATATACCACATCCGCCCCATCAAAAGTAATACTGGATATTTCGCCGGAAGCTCCCATATCCATGGGACATTGTTTGTTGGCTGCTGCAATAGCAGCTTGAGTTTAGACTTCTGACCGCATGCGGTTAGTAACATCAGCGACAGGCAAGTGAACAACACCATCTTCCCTGCATTTTTGAACATGTTTTTCATAATAAATGAAAAATTAAATTATTGAATATTTCTATGATTGCAAAAGTAACCACCCTGCAAAGATAAACATTTATGGAAAAACCATCCTTAATTCCATAAAATTCTATTGACAAATCATAAAAAAGAAGGGCACTTGTTTGCGCAAGTACCCTCCTTCATTTATAGAACGGAGTAATTATTTCTTTCCAGCTTCCATCTGTTCCTTCAAGGCAGCCAAAGCATCAATGTCACCCAGAGTAGTAGATGCAGCCTGGTTTTGGATAGCAGGAGCAACGTCTTCTCTCTTACCGGTTGACTTCTTAGTAGCAGCCTTCTTTTCAGCTCTTTCTTCTGCCTTTGCAGCATCTTCGAAGATACGGCTGTGAGAAGGATGATACGCTTAGCGTCCTTGTTGAACTCAATTACCTTGAATTCAAGCTTCTCGTCCAACTGAGCTTGTGAACCGTCTTCCTTAACGAGGTGCTTCGGAGTAGCGAAACCTTCTACACCATAAGGCAGAGCAACAACAGCACCCTTATCCAGCATTTCGATGATAGTACCTTCGTGAACAGATCCTACAGTGAATACTGTTTCGAATACGTCCCAAGGATTTTCTTCCAGCTGCTTGTGGCCGAGGCTCAAGCGACGGTTTTCCTTGTCGATTTCCAGAACCTGTACTTCGATGTCTGCACCGATCTGAGTGAATTCAGAAGGATGTTTGATCTTCTTAGTCCATGACAGGTCAGAGATGTGGATCAATCCGTCTACACCTTCTTCGATTTCTACGAATACACCGAAGTTAGTGAAGTTTGCGAACCTTAGCAACGTGCTTAGAACCTACAGGATATTTTTCTTCGATAGTTTCCCATGGGTCAGCTTTCAGCTGTTTGATACCCAGAGACATCTTACGTTCTTCACGATCCAGAGTCAGGATAACAGCTTCTACTTCGTCACCAACTTTCATGAAGTCCTGTGCAGAACGCAGGTGCTGTGACCAAGACATTTCAGATACGTGGATCAGACCTTCACGCCCGGAGCGATTTCGATGAATGCACCGTAGTCAGCCATAACGACTACTTTACCTTTCACGTGGTCACCAACTTTCAAGTTAGGATCCAAAGCATCCCAAGGATGCGGAGTCAGCTGCTTCAAGCCGAGAGCGATACGCTTCTTTTCATCATCGAAGTCAAGGATAACCACGTTGATCTTCTGATCCAGCTGAACGATTTCTTCCGGATGAGAAACACGTCCCCAAGAAAGGTCTGTGATGTGGATCAAACCGTCTACGCCACCCAAGTCGATGAATACACCGTAAGAAGTGATGTTCTTGACAGTTCCTTCCAATACCTGTCCTTTCTCCAATTTGGAGATGATATCTTTCTTCTGTTGTTCCAACTCTGCCTCGATAAGAGCCTTGTGAGATACAACAACATTCTTGAATTCTTGATTGATCTTAACAATCTTGAATTCCATAGTCTTACCTACAAATACATCGTAGTCACGGATCGGCTTCACATCGATCTGAGAACCCGGCAAGAATGCTTCGATACCGAATACGTCAACGATCATACCGCCCTTCGTACGACATTTGATGTAACCTTTGATAATTTCGTCTTTTTCAAGAGCCTCGTTAACACGATCCCAAGAACGTGTAGCGCGTGCTTTCTTGTGTGAAAGGATCAATTGTCCTTTTTTGTCTTCTTGGCTCTCGATGTAAACCTCTACCTCGTCACCAATCTTTAAATCCGGGTTATAACGGAACTCGGACATAGGAACAACACCGTCAGATTTGAAACCGATGTTTACAACAACCTCACGTTTGTTCATAGAAGTAACGGTACCCATAACCACTTCTTTGTCTTTTACCGTGTTCAGGGTCTCGTCATACGTTTTTACAAGATCGTCCTTGCTTACTTCGGTGTAAGTCTCGCCTTGCTCGAAAGCGTCCCAGTTGAAATCTTCAACCGGCTGGATGTTTTTTAAATTTTCCATTCTTTAATTGTTAATACTAAGTTTGTTTTAATTAGTAAGTTAGACTTTATGTTGTCATCTCTCAAAAATCGGGGCAAAGGTAATGCTTTTTTTCTGATTGACAAGAGTTTTGAGGGGTAAAAACATTCATTTGGGCCGTGTTGGCTGTAATTACGGAAAACTGTTGATTTTTATTGATATTTATTTTGTAAGTTTGCGAATTGTAAGCGATAAATCAATGAGTAGAGGATTTTTAAGAAAGTCCAGCGTCAATACTTTTATAGGAATAGTGTGGATTTTGTTTGCGGTGGGCACAAGTGCGCAGAATGCCGTGAGTAAATTTCGTGCGGATAGCATACGCCAATCTTTATCACGTATCCAAAAACCTCAGGATAAGATACCCCTTCTTAAAGAATTAATCGGCTTGTACTGGCAATTGCCGGAGGAGGTGCCAGCGTTGAAAGAGATAATCGATATCGCGATGCCTTTGGATTCCATCGGGATCGTATACGATGCGATGGCTGGCTTGAGTCGTTATTATTATAATGTAGAAAATAGGGATAGCCTATTATATTGGGTGGGGCAATTGGATTCGTTGGCCTCAAAAAGGCATGAGAGTCCCAGAGGGTTGTTTTTATCCGGTAGCTTGGTTTGTCAGGATTATCTATGGTCCGGCAATTATGAGCTGGCTATGGACAAGGCCATGCAATATCTGGATTTGGCCCGGGAAAGTAAGAACGATTACGGCCTGCTACGGGCTTATCGCGATCTAGGGATGGTGTACCAGCGGATTAAGAAAGACAGTGACGCGGTAGAGATCTTCGGGAAAGGCCTGCACTTATTGAAAGGGGAGAAGGCGAATCCTGCTTTCCGGATTATGTATTTGTCTAATATGTTGGAATCTACCTGCTATTAGGACGTTTGTCCGAGTCGGAGGCGCTCTTGAAACAGTATGATCATTTATTGGATTCCTTGGAAAGGAAGTATAATGGGGAGGGAAAGATTTTTCCGGTAAAACGTCATCGTTGCTTGATGAGTTGCTATTATTGCGAGCTGTATACCATGAAAGGGAATTCGGGAAAGGCACAGGCGTATTTGGATCAGGCGACCGCTTATTTGGATAGTTCTTTTGGGGATAGGGTGGAGGCTCAATATCTGCGGACAAAATCATTTTATTATTGGAAGGAGAAAGATTATAGGCATGCGTTGTCCGCTGTCAATCTGGCTTTAAAGATCAATCGTGATCTGGATAAGTTGGAGATGAAGAAAGCGATATTGCAATCATCCGGCCAATTGCAAGAGGCGGTCACTATCTATGAGGAGATCATCAATAAGACGGAGACGATCAACACGGATGCCTTCGACCGGCAAATCGAGCAACTCCGTGTATTGAATGACTTGAATGACCTGGAAAAGCAAGATCGGGAGTTGAAGCTGAAATCGGAGCAAGAAGCTTTGAAGCAGAAGCAGATTGTCGTATCTATCGGTCTTCTATTGGTCTTGATGGGCCTACTCTATATGTTGTGGCGTATTTATATGCATACTAAGAGGTTGAGAAATGAGTTGCTTCAGGAGAAAGACTCCTTGATCGCTTCGGAGAAGCAACTGCGGGTCGTGACGAAAGAGGCGGAGGCGGCGAACAAGAAGAAAAGCGCCTTTATCGCCAATATCAGCCATGAGGTGCGTACGCCGTTGAACGCCATTGTCGGGTTCTCGGAATTATTGGCGAGTAGCGAGTATAGCGAGGAGGAGAAGATCCGGTTTGCCGGGGAGGTGAACCATAGTTCCGAGTTGCTATTGAATCTGGTGAACGATGTCCTGGATTTATCCCGTTTGGAATCCGGCAAGATCAAGTTCAGCGTGAAGCCAAACGATCTGGTCGCCTGTTGCCAGAGGGCGTTGGATTCGATTCGCCATCGGGTGAAGCCCGGGGTCCGATTGACGTTTACTCCCTCGCTTGAATCTTATACCTTGAATACGGATGCCTTGCGTTTGCAGCAGTTGTTGACAAATTTGTTGTCGAATGCCGCTAAATTCACTTCCGAGGGAGAGATTAATCTCTCATTTGCCGTGGATGAGAGCAAAGGTGAGGTTCGTTTCTTCGTTACGGATACGGGCTGTGGAATCCCTGAGGATAAGTGTAAGAAGATATTCGAGCGTTTTGAGAAATTAGACGACTTTGTTCAAGGTACCGGTTTAGGACTTTCTGTTTGCCAGATCATCTCGGAACAGCTTAAAGGTTCTTTATCTGTAGATGTCTCTTATAAGGGCGGTGCCCGGTTTGTCTTTATACATTCAACGAATTTAATTGAAACCCCTATATGAGACTGATGAATCTATTCAATAACAGGATATCTATACGTATAGGGGTGGTTATTATGATCTCCCTTGTATTTTGCGGCTCGATGAAATCTTCCACGCCTCCTCCCGGCAAGGATCGTTTAACAGAGATCGACAGCTTGGAGAGGGTATTACCGGGCTGCCCGACGATAGCGTCTACTTTACCTATATTGCAGCGGTTGGCTTTGCTTTATCGGCAAGATCCCAAAATGAAAGATTATTATCAACGTCTTTATGAGAACGCGATGGCGGTGGATTCCATATCTATCGCATATAGGGGATTGAAAGGTATGGCCGAGTATTATTACAATCAGTCTAAGCGTGATAGTTTGGTCTATTGTTGTAATATCGTAGATCTATGGCGAAGGCCGCATGAATATCCGTATGTCTTGTTTGAGGTGAAGAGTTATTCCAGTCAAGATCTCCTTTGGCTAGGGAATTATGAGTTGGCAATGAGTGAGGCGATGAATCTGTATCGGTTGGCGAGCAATCTGAATCATAAATACGGCTTGCTTCGCTGTTCGGAGACTTTGGGGCTGATTTACCAACGTATCCGTAGGGATAGCGATGCCGTAGTCTCTTTTCAGGAAGGTTTGGATTTATTGAAGGATATAAAAGATGTTCCCGATATCATGGATACTAAAATCCGGTTAACTTCTTATCAATTGGAAAGTAGTGTCCGAACGAAACAATATACGTTGACGGAACGAATCTTGGAACAATATAAAGCCCTGCTGGATGAGCAATATGAGATTAATCAAGAAAAAGGTGATGTTTTGCTACTAGAGCGGGAGTATTGGCTGCTTTATTCTTTTTACACGAGCTTTTATCTTTCGAAAGGAGATTTGGCAAATGCCAAGAAAGCGTTGGATAAAGCCTCTTCCTATGTCGGCAATAGTTTGGTAGAGAAGGACTATGCAATCAATACTTATCTAGCGGTTAAGGCTCGTTATTATAAGGCGGCTGGAGATATCCCGTTGGCACTGCGTTATATAAATGAAGTGTTGGAGACAGAGCGATTACCCGAAGATATTCAGTTCAAGGCGGATATCTTAAAGGAGCAGGGCCGACTCGAGGAGGTTATGGCTCTATATGATGAACTTTATAGAACGCTGACGAAAAGGCGGGGAACTTCTTTTCTCCGGCAGGTGAATCAATTGCGAACCTTGCATGAGTTGCATGAAAAGGAATTGAAAGAAACGGAACTGAAGGAAGCCGGGTTACGTATCGCCCGGAAACAAGATTTGTTGGTGTTTATCTTATCTATATCGGTCGTGTTATCGATCCTCCTCTATATCTCGTTTTTATACTACCGCCATCTACGATCCTTGAAAAACCAATTACAGCGAGAGAAAGACTTGCTTTTGGAATCCCAAAGACGATTGATGAGGGAGAAAGCCCGTGCGGAAGAGGCCAGCCTGATGAAAAGCGCTTTCTCGCTAATATGAGCCATGAGATCCGGACCCCGTTAAATGCGATCGTAGGTTTCTCCAGTTTGCTGGTGGAACCTTCTACCGATGCGAAAGAGCGGGAGGAATATTCGTCTATCATCGGAATAATACGGATTTGATGTTGAATCTGGTAAACGACGTATTGGATTTATCCCGGATGGAGACTGGAGACCTTCATTTCAATATCAAGGATTATCCGCTTTTGGAGTGTTGCCAAATGGCATTGGAGAGTGTACGCTACCGGATGCCGGATGGGGTTAAATTGACTTTTTCTCCCGCTGGGGAACCAATCGTGGTACATGTAGATAATCTGCGCCTGCAACAACTGTTGACAAACCTGTTGACAAACGCCGCTAAATTTACGGAGAAAGGTGAGATTAACCTATCGTTCCAACTTGCGCCGGATCGGGAAAAGGTATGCATAGCCGTTACGGATACGGGTGCCGGTATTCCCCTTGAAAAACAAGCTGCGGTATTCAATCGCTTTGAGAAGCTGGATGATTACAAACCGGTGCGGGTTTAGGGCTTTCTATCTGTCTTTTGATCGCCGAGCGGCTGAATGGTTCCTTGTCCATAGATTCCTCGTATACGGACGGAGCTCGCTTCGTGCTTATCCTTTCTTGTGAAATAGATTCCTCAATTTATAATCCGCCAATAGAAGTATGAGCGTGATGGCCCCTATGTATAAATAGAAAGCCAAGGCCGATGTGCTTATCGTGGGGACGGCTATCTTGGGTATCTCCATATATACGAAAGATACGATCGCAAGGGAAATCATGATAAGCGAGGCACGATCGCCGCTAACAGGCTGAACCGTTCGTCACGTTTCTTCGCCTTTGCGGACTCAAGCATGATTTGTCGCATTACGTTCGAACGGAACGAGGCGGGAAGCTCCTCCTCCGGTATGCGTTTGAATAAATCCCCCAATAAATCGGGTTGTTCCTTATTTGTGTTTATCTTACTCATGATCCATTTCATTTAATAATACAAACAATTTTTTTCGGATGCGATGTAGCTTGACTTTAATATTCGAGGCGGTCAAGCCGGTGATAGAGACCAGTTCTTCTATTGTTTTTTCTTTCCAATAAAAGAGCAAGATCAAGGCCCGTTCGTCCGGTAGAAGTTGTTCAAGGGCGACTTCCAATCTTTGAACCTGTTCCGTGGATTCGGTTTGTCCGAACAGGTTCGTAACCTCCTCCTCCGATACGTTTTCAAGTGTAGTCTCCTCAATCGCTAGAAACTCATATCTCTTCTTCCTGACCGATGATATCGCCGTGTTATAGGCGATCCGGTAAATCCATGTGGAGAAACTACAATCCCCTTTGAATGAGGCGAGGTTTTGAATACCTTCATAAACGTATCTTGCGCCAACTCCTCAGCCTCCTCTTGGCTTCGTACCACTTTGAGGATCAACGAGTGAATCGGACGGCTATACTTGTCCAAAAGGCAAGCGAAACATGCCACGTCCCCCGCTTGTATCCTTTGTATGTAATATGTATCGGTATACAATTCCATTGTACTTAATGGACGCAAGCCGGTAAATAGGTTACAACTTGCGGTAACAAAAATAAAAAATATTTTTCAGCCCGGAGGTGTAACTATGGAAACTGTTGCGTCAAATTAGCAAACAATATGAATGAATCAATTAAAATTATACAGTTATGATGGATTTTATTTCTGTTCCGCTAGTTGTCGGAATCGTTTGTGCAGGTATTTACGGATTATTTGAGTTGTTTGTTCGCAAGAGGGAACGTTTGGCGATTATCGAGAAGATCGGTGATAAACTGGATGCCTCTGCTTTCGATGGTAAATTGGGACTGCCTAACTACATGCGAAACTTCTCGTTCAGTAGCTTAAAGGCCGGGTGCCTTTTGGCGGGAATCGGATTAGGTTTGTTGGTAGGCTTTATTATTAATATGTGTATGGCGACAAATTCTTATTATGATGATGGTTGGTACAGGCATGAGGTAGCGGGTACGGCTTATGGGGCTTCGGTTCTTTTGTTCGGGGGAATCGGCTTGATAATAGCGTTCGTCATTGAACTGAAACTAGGTAAAGGTAATAAATAGTCATAGGCTTGTTGGTAGAGACGTAGCACGCTACGTCTCTACTACAAGTAGATCTCCCCGAAGAATTCCGGACAGTGGAAATTCGGTTCCGGCAAGTCTATTGGCTCCAACTTACGAAATGCGGATACTCGGTATCATCCGCGCATTTATAGAAATTACCCAATATCTTTTCCGGTAGGTTCTCGGGGTCCAATCCCATCAGCTTGAAAGGGATGACGACAATCAGGCTCCATGAGTAGATCCCTTTCTTCTCTGCGAATGACTGCCTTTTTAGGGATGGAAGTCGCTGGATACTTTTATACTCATCTTGCGAGAGGGATGTCTTGATATCCCGGGATGTCCGGCGGGCGGCATCGCAAGTCCCGATACAATTAAACTCGAAATTCATATAATGCGAGTCACCTTCCTTTTTCATGAAGAACTCCACGCAACTATCCTTATGCACCGACGAGTTGTCCATCTCATAAGACGCTTTCAAGGAGTAGCCTTGCACGGTATATCGTATGTAAAGATTCTGCTTGCTCCGGACGATATCAAAAACGGTGATAGGCTTATAGGGATATTCCCGCCAATTGGCATGGCTGATATATTCTCGTTGGGCTTTCTCCTCAAGAAGGGATCCTATGGATGTTATATCGAGTACATCCAGTACGTTGATTGTAGGTACTTTTAGTCTTTTCATTTTTAACTATAGATTTGAAGTAAAGGCCATTGTAAATATGTGGTCAATAAAACAGACAGCGCGCCGATAATAGACAATATTATTATGACCGACCCTACTATCCGGTTTAGTAACCATATTCCTCTGACATTAAACCATTTCCTCAGCTTAGCGATAATATATGTTATACCGAACCACCAAAGAATGGCCCCTATCCCTATACTGACGATGCCTACGACCAGCAACCAGAATGAATATTCCGGAAGCACGAAGCCAAATCTGGCAAACAGCCCGATATAGAGCAGGACGATTAAAACGTTGCTAAAGGTAAGTAGAAAAGCTGTAATAAAGTCTTGCGTGAAGGATAATTTTTTTTCCCGTTGTTTCTTTAGGTTCCGTACCGGGTTGCTTTGGAAGATATAATACCCGAAAATGCCGAGAACGATACTTCCGATCAACTGCAGGGGCGCTTGGTTCGCTTCCACGAAATTGACCACAACTCCCATGCCCAGACAAGTCAGTGCCGCATAAATCACGTCGGATAGTGCGGCCCCTAATCCGGTGACGAACCCGTGCCAACGTCCTTTATTTAGTGTTCTTTGTATACAGAGCATACCGATGGGCCCATGGGGGCCGAAACCAATACGCCTATAATGATTCCTTTACTAACGATTCCTAGCATTAAGTTGAGTCTCTTCTAGTTTCTCGGGCAAAGATACATCCATTCCGCGATAAAAAAAAAGGTAAAAAACGTAAGGGACTGTAGGGACGAGGCTCGCTCGTCCCTTATTTCGGGAAATTGGGACTGTACAATAGGGTCGTATCGAGAGTCATCAATTTACCGTCTTTCACGAATGAATCTCCTCGCTCGGACAGATGCTCTACCATCATCTTGCGTAATTCGGACAACTTATTCTGATAGGCTGCGTCCTCACTAAGGTTATGTGTCTCTCCCGGGTCTTCCCGTAAATCGAACAACTGCTCGCTTCCGTTGTGGAAATTCCATATATACTTAATCTTCCCATCGGTAAGGCTGCCCAGTAATTATCGTCGCTATAGCAAGTGGCATGCTCCATGTCTATATAGGGGCGCCATTGTTCCTGCTGGCCTTGGATCAGCTTGAGTAAAGACCGCCCGTCCATATCGGGAGGAACCGACCCGCCGGCGATATCGATAAAGGTAGGCAAGAAGTCTCTCAGTTCTACAGGTTGTTCTATGCTGCTTCCGTCCGGTATGGATTTGGATATACCGGCGGGCCATTTTACGATATAAGGAATATGGGCCGAACCCTCGTACGGATAGGTTTTCCGCCAATGATAATGATCGCCCAACATATCACCATGATCCGCCGTGAAACAAATCAGGGCATTGTCGTACATACCTTTGTCTTTTAGGGTCTGGATGATTTGCCCTACTTGATCGTCGATAAAGGTGATATTGGCGTAATAATGGCGACGGGAGTTTATGGCATACGCATCCCCGAAATTACCGAATGGGGCATCCGATGCTCCTTGGAGAGGATCTTTCGGCTCGGCGTATTGTCCGCACCAATCTCCTATATGGGGTTTCGGGATATCCGCGTCCTTATACATATCCAGATAACGTTGAGGCGGATCATAAGGACTATGCGGGCGGGCGAATGATATCTTGAGGAATAAGGCTTGTCGTTGTCGTAGTTCCGGATCAACTCGCAAGCGTCTGTCCGGTCCAAGCCGTAGGATGAAGTCTCTCGTCTAACTTATAGACACCGGCGGCATGGTCGTTCCAGCCGATACCCGTAAAATCCGGGTCTTTGCCGGGTGCCTGCAATTGAAACCATTCCCGGTAATCGCTGATGAAATCGGGACTTTCCACCCGGCCACTCTCGTCGATCAAGGTCGCGTGGAATCCGTGAAGTGCTTTCTGCGGAAACCAATGCATCTTACCGATCCCGAAGGTATAATACCCCAGATTCCGCATCATCTGAGGCATCTCGTAACGATACTTCAAGGCCATGCGTCCGTATCCCAGCATACCATGATGCCAAGGAGACATCCCGGTCAATAAACCGGCCCGTCCCGGAGTACTACTTGGAGCGGAGGAATATCCGCTCACGAACAACGAGCCTTCTTGCGCCAGCCGGTCGATATTCGGTGAGATCACCGCCTTGTTTCCCATGCAGCCGAGGGTGTCGCCCCGTTGTTGATCGGTCATGATCAGGATGATATGCGGCTTACCGCTCTTTACGGGCATGGCGGGAGAGACGACGGTCTCTGCCTCTTTCCCGCTTTTGCTATGCGTCATCCCCGGAAGTGTCGCACCCAGACCGATTCCGAGGGATGATTTAATGAAGTTTCTTCTTTCCATTATTTAGCCTTGATTGTGTGATCCCGAACTCCTTTTAAGATTCCCTGCAATTGGAAAACGATCTCCGGATGTTGCAAGGCCTTGTTTCCTTCCTCGTAGACCTTCGTCATGTCGTATAACTGAGGCTCGGGGGAATATCCGGTCTCAATCTTCTCATATTCCATGATAGCGGAACCTACGCTCGGCTCGATATATTTCCAATCTTTCGTACGGACGGAAAGTGCCTTATTAAGCGCTTGCTCAATTACCCACGGGCGGTCTTCCTTGCTTTTCCCGATCCAAGTATCCAGATAATCATAGCTATCCGGCGCGCTTCCTTCCGGAAGACGGGAATTCGTCAGTGAGGCAAGGGAGGCGAACCAGTCGATCTGGCTCACTAGCGCATCTGATACGGCGGCTTGCTTGATCTCCTTTGGCCAATGTACGATAGCCGGGATACGGGTTCCCCCTTCGAAGGCACTGTATTTATTACCTCTAAGCGGTCCGGCGGGTTTATGATCGCCTAGTAGCTCCACGGCCCGGTCCGCGTAACCATCGTCTACGACAGGTCCGTTGTCGCTTGACAAGATGATCAAGGTGTTTTCCGTCAATCCCATCTCATCCAATGTTTTCATCAATTGGCCTACGCTCCAGTCGAATTGCTCGATAGCGTCGCCCCTCACGCCCATCGGTTCTTTCCCCGGAAACGGTCGTGCGGGAAGCGGGGTACATGCACGTCGTTCGTGGCGAAATACATGAAGAAAGGCTTCTCTTTATTCTCCTTGATAAAATCGATGGCGTGTGTCACGATAGAATCGGCGATATTCTCGTCTTTCCAAAGCGCCTTGCCGCCACCTTTCATGTAACCGATACGGCTGATTCCGTTTACGATGGATTGGTCGTGCCCGAAACTAGGCTTCTGGTTGTATAATAATTCCGGATTATCTTTTCCGGTCGGCTCTCCGGGAAAGTTCTGCTGGTAACTGACATAGATCGGGCGTCCGGATCGTAGTTCGCCACCTGCCCGTTCTCGATGAATACGCAGGGGACGCGGTCTGCCGTCGCCGCCATGATATAGGAATAATCAAATCCCAGATCGCCAAGGGCGGTGGGGAGTGGGGCGTTCCAGTCTTGCTCTCCCGCTTTGTCTCCTAGGCCAAGATGCCATTTGCCGATAGCGGCCGTGGCGTATCCCGCGTTCTTGAACATATCGGCTATCGTATAACGCTCCGGTCGTATGATCATTCCGGCGTTTCCCGCGGCGATGTCCGTTCCCGGGCGGCGCCATGCGTACTCTCCGGTTAGCATGGAATATCGGGAGGGCGTACTGGTAGAGGCGGTCGCGTGAGCGTTGGTGAAGCGGATACCGTTCTTGGCGAGCCGGTTGATATTCGGGGTTTTCACTTGCGTGCGTCGTAGCATTCCAAGTCTCCATATCCCAAGTCATCCGCATAGATGAACAATATGTTTGGCGTTCTAGGTGTAATGTCTTGTCTCTGTTGGGCTTTTGCGATACCGGCTGTAAGAAGCGAGGCACCGATCCCTACGATAAGTGTTGATTTCATGTTGTTTATTATTTAGATGTTCTTGTTGTGTATCTGCGATTTCTTATTCATGGCATGTTCTATGGACATTAATTGAATTATATACAAAAATAACCAAATTATTTCAGAATAAGGGTAACCACACCAAAATATCTATGAGATGGAGCTTAGGAAGAAATGCTTTTTGGCTCTGGTTAAAAGGGGGGCTTATCGTATATTTTCATGTACGCTCTTGCTCCTTATCGTATAATGCTGTAAAAAGTCGTACGTGTTTCCCGAAAAACATGTACGACTTTTTACAGAAACACGTACGTGTTTTTCAAAAATCACAATCGTGTTTTTAAGGTGTTGATATTAAGCAATTTATATATTTGTGCCATTTGTATACCTTATTGTATATTATTATTACCAAGACGGAACACGCACTGCCTATACAAGAGTGGGTAATGAAAGTGTAGAATGTAATTCTCAACAACTTCTTTCATTGATATTGAAGGGTATGCACATGACATGGGATTCACTTCCTACCCAAGTGGATGCCAGCAAACATTCTTGTAAATGAAGAAAAGTTCGGAGAGAAGGTTCGGAGAGCCCCATAAAAGTTCGGAGAGTGAGTTCGGAGACACTGCGGATAAGCCTAAAAATATAGGTAGAACAGCACAGAAGATCATCGACTTGTCATTTCCGACCTTTCTATGTCAGCCGAAGCTATGGCTTATAAAATTAGGTATAAGTTCCCGTGCTGTAGAAAAACAAATCGCAAAATTGCGTTCTATGGGTATATTGTCTCGTGAAGGCGCAGACTTTGGTGGTTATTGGCGTATTATTTTAAGTTACCATTTGAGGGGATGAGACGCAGCACGCTGCGTCTCTACAACTGGAGACAAAATTGGGCGAAAAAAGTAAGTTAACTTCGTTGCAAAGTAAGTTAACTTACTTTGCCAACGAAGTTAGCTTGCTTTGGAAGTGAGGTATTGGAGTTTGAAAATCAAATAAAATATTATACATTTGCATGACTGGATAAGTCAAAGCGAATAATTGGTATCAAACAATGATAAACTAAAAAACATATGGATTATCTTAGGTTGAAATATTATTAATACGTATATTTGCGACAAGAAAAGGCTTTTTAATTAAGAGCCTCGTGTTGCGTGTGATATTTGTGCTGTAGGACGAAAATCGGCTAATTTTCTTAAATCTCCCTATGCACGAAGAAGGCCCCGCAACCCTTTACTGGATATACGTGTTATCTATGCTAATATAGTATGGATATATTTTGTATACAGATAAAGGGGGCGTGTGGCTGACTTTATTGGGAGTTGGGTCTTAGCCGAACCTTCGTCTACATAAATGTTCAGTCCTCGCCCTTCCTTTATTTTATAAGAAAGGACCACTACTTAACAAAAGCCATATAGCGCTCGTCTTTACGAAGGACATCTTTTCTAAAACATGTCCGGATCTTGTAAATCTAATAATTAATTATGTAAAGTGAATGGCTTATGGACGCTTGTGATATTGATGAGATCCAGAATCTCTTTATTTACTACTCCGCTTGTTTCAGCAAGTATTTTCCAGAGTTAGGGTTTTATTGTAATGAGAGGGAATTCCAGATACATGGTATCGTGCGGAGATATAGTGACGTCACGGGAGTGTCCCATGATGGCTCTTATTTCTTAATTGAGATGCGAAAAGAATACCTGATCTACTTACCGTTATTGGTCGGTTCCAAATTCCGCATTTTAACTAAACAAAAACAACTTTATTCGTAATACGATCTTATGCCAGAACTCATATCCATAGAAGAAGCCGCCCGTATTACCGGTTTCCCGTACGAGGAGATTGAAGATTGGGTAAAATCCCGAAAGATAACCTCTTTCCATACGAGAACCGGTACATGTATGGTAGATCCTGAGAACCTACGTGATTTCATTGCCCATATCGAACATCTAGGGATCCAAAAACTATACTTGCAACTGGTCATTCAAGACAAGGAGGAGGAAGCCGACGAGATTATCGCCCAGTACGACGATTACCTTTTCTGCCTACGATCCTTAAAGAACATCTCTCCCCTACTTAAACAAATCATCGCCGAACTATCCACATTTATAGATGATAAGCAAGATCGGTATATATTCACGGAAATAACCTCTGGGGCAAAAATACTGGACGTAGCCAAACGCTGCGATATATTTTACGATAGGATGTGCTACCGATATAAGAACATAGTACTCCGCTTGCAGGAAAACACCGGATTCTTAGCCGAATATAAGAAAACGATCAGCTGTCAAGACCTAGAGATAGAGCGCCTGCGGCTTGAGAAGCGAAACATGGAATATGAGCTGAGAACGCTCTATAAAGCAGTCCTCAAAAGTGGCTTGAGTCTCGATGCTCCGAAATCGTCGTTCGACATCCCCACGGATGCGGCCAGACGGATCTCCCTACCGGTCACAAGCCTAACTCTGTCTCCCTACATCCGTAAATGCCTCCAAAAATTGGAACTGGAGACTATGGAGGACCTATTGCGCTACGCTAGGAAGAAAGGGCTCGATTCTTTGTTGAAGATTCCGGGATTCGGCCCTCTCGGTTTAGACCAGTTAAAATTTCAGCTGGAAAAGCATAAGATCATGAATAAGGCCGGAGACTCGGATCTCTATCAATACATCATCAATGAACCGGATAGCTGAACACAAAAAGAGCCTCTCTTCACAGGGAGGCCCTTTTTATGTGATGCCGGAAATAACCAATAAAAACTTCCCGACACTACGGTGTTAATCATCTTATATGCTTACATAAAATTAGCAGAAGGCTTTGGTTTGCGATATACTAATAGTGTTACATTCTTTTTTGACATTGCAAAGATACGTCGGCCTATAAGGGTGCGCAATACCTATATATATGTAAAAAAGGAGAGTTCGTACCTATTAATTGCTATATTCTTCTTCATGGCCAGTGAAATATGGCGTAAAAAAGGCGTGAAACCAAGTGGAATCACGCCTAAATCTATCTATGCCTTTATTTTTAATGGGCAAGCTTCAACTGATTCTCCAAAGCCTGTTTTATATACCCGTTAATCGTAGTTCCCGCCTCTTGCGCCAATGCTGCGATTCGGCTATGTATTTCTGGTGAAATACGGATATTTAACGTGCCACTATAAGGTTTACGAGGTTCCACGCCATCAGCCAAACAGCCGGCAAGATAGCTTTCTACTCCGGCTTCAAAATCCGCACGAAGTTCATCGATAGTATTACCTTCATAAAGAATTAAATCTTTACTCATACCAAGTACCTTTCCGCAAAGACAGTTATCAGCCTTACTGTACTCAACAGAACCTTTATAACCTTTGTATTCCAAATAGTCCATATTGAATCATTTCATTTAATTAAACCATTACTTTTTAAATGCTGATATATCGCTTTCATCATCCACTCCTTCATAATACTACCCGGATGCGGTTTATGAATATCAATATATTGTCCCGTCTGTTCATTTTTAAATCTCACGCGAGAACCTGACGTTGCACCTTTATTATGCTCGTTATAGCCATAAGAAGAAAGCAATTTTAAAGTTTCCTCGTAGGTGAAATCTTTAGGTAGTTTACAAAAACGCTCGATCAACTTTTCTTTAGAACCCATATCCTTGTTCTTTCTGCAAATGTAACTAATATTAGTTGCAAAACAAAAGAATATGGAGGAAAACTTCCCGACACTACAGTGTTAATCATTTAATGATCTTCTCGCTTGTAATAACTAACGCTTACCTCTGAAATAATACAAAACCGTATTTTCCAAAATTAACTATCAAGTTGTCTTGCGGGTCAATAATGGGGCCTATTGGGTGTGACGTCCTGAAAATATTCTTCCGGGATACCTATGAGTAGGTAATTAGGGTCTTATTTTACCTACTTCGGGCGATTGTAGCAAATTCTCAGCCCCTGTAATTTTGCCAAAAATTATAAAACGCAATGAGAACGTTAACAAATTTATTAGCGATTGGATTACTTTCCTTTACCGCTCTACATGCTCAAGAGAGTAATATGAGCTCTACCGTAAAGGCATCGGAGATGTATGCCGACGGTTTTTCTAAATTCCGTTTTGGAGGATATGGTGAGATGGCTGCCAGTTATATGGATTATGATTGGAATTGGGTGACACCTCAAGGTACATCACATATGAATCGGGCTACTGTCTCTATCCCTCGTTTTATTTTAGCTTTTGATTATAAGTTCTCTCCCAAATGGGTACTGAGTTCCGAGATTGAGTTTGAGTATGGAGGAACAGGCGCCGCACGGGAAGTGGAGTGGTACGAGGAGAATGGAGAATATGAGACCGAGATCGAGAAAGGTGGCGAGGTCGCCTTGGAGCAGTTCCATATCTCTTATCTGATGAACAAGCATTTAAACTTCCGTTTTGGACATATGATCGTACCGGTAGGCTTGACCAACGCACATCATGAACCCTTGAACTTTTTCGGTGTATATCGTCCGGAAGGAGAGACTACCATATTACCTTCTACTTGGCATGAGACGGGTGTGGCTCTATTTGGTGATTTAGGAAATTTCGATTACGAGTTACAAGTCGTTTCCGGTCTGGACCCACAAGGTTTCCGTATGGAGAACTGGTTGGCAAAGGTACGCAAGGCGCTTTCGAGGAAACTCAATTTACGCATCCTGCCTTTGTGGCTCGTGTCAACTATAATGGAGTGAAGAAATTTAAAGGCTTACGTGTGGGCGCTTCTTTTTATTATAACCAACCCTCTAAGAATAGTAGCAAACCGCTGCGTAACCAAGGTGAGAAATATCCGCTTACTATCGTGACGGCGGACGCTCAATATAAAAGTCCGAACAATAATTTGATCGCCAGAGGTAATATCGTTTACGGCCATCTGGGCAACAGCAACGCTTTGACAAAGGTAAACAATAACTCATCTTCAGCTTCCGGATATCCTAATTCAACCGTGGCGGAGACCGCTGTCAGTTATGCGGCTGAGGTTGGCTATAATGTAGGTTCCTTCTTTAGTCGGAAAGCCCCTAGAATTTATCCTTTCGTTCGCTACGAATATTATAATCCGATGCAATCCGTGGAGAAAGGCAGTAATAAACTGGCGGATAGACGTCTTCAAAAGAGCGTGATTACGGCTGGCCTTAACTATTACGCATTGCCTAATCTGGTCGTAAAGGCGGATTATGCGCACCGTATTGTAGGTAAGGGTGATTATAATAGCCAGAATATGGTTTCTGTCGGTATCGCTTATATCGGCTGGTTCTTATCAAGATAATAGACTATTAACAAATATATATGTAAGAATATGAAAAAAGTACTTTTATTACCCATGATGTTGATGGGTGTGGCTTTGAGCTTCACTTCTTGTGGAGACAACGATGATCCGGGCAAGGACCCCGATGTTGTAACTTATGACTTTAAGAATCTTCCTGCGGATTCGGGTGCAAAACCAACAGAAGATCAGATGAGTGCGGTTGTCGCTACTTTCGTTGATGAGGTAGCTTTGCCTACCTATAAGGACATGTTGACAAAGATGACCGCTTATAAAAATGCGGTAGACAAGTTCATCGCGTCTGGTTCTAAGAATGATTTAGCGGATGCCTGCGACGCTTGGCGTGCGGTTCGTGTACCTTGGGAACAAAGTGAGGCATTCTTGTTCGGTGTGGCGGATTTGGCACAGCTCGACCCGAGCTTGGATAGCTGGCCTTTGGATAAGAACGGTATAGAGGAGATTATAGCTACAGGAGAATTCAGCAAGATTTCAGGAGCTGTAGACGAAGATGCGGAAGATGGTCCTCAAAATTTACGTGGATTCCATACGGCGGAAAAGATGTTATTCTTAGACGGCGAGCCTCGTGATCTGGAAACAAGCCCGTTCGCAAAGAATGAATTGGAGTATTTGAAGTTAGTGTCCGAACGTATGTTATCTGATACTCAAGACTTATACAATGGTTTGGTTGAAAGGCTTAGGAACTTCGGAATGTTCCTTCTTCTTATGCGGAGGCTATGAAGAAACATGACGGTTCTGCCTATTCCATTGGTAATGTGTATCAGGCGATTGAGCTTATGCTGAATGGAAATAATGGTATGGCTGGAATCTCCAATGAAGTAGGTTCCGCTAAGATAACTGACCCGGTGACCGCATGGAATGGAAGTAATAAAGACGCTACTGACCCGAATAACCCCGGTGTCTTGGCTGTAGAGTCTTGGTATAGCTGGAATTCCTTGGACGACTATAAGAACAATATCGTAAGTATCAAGAACGCTTATTTCGGCGGTCGTGATTTGGATGAGAAATCCGCTTCCGAGAGTAGCTTGCATGCGTTGACTAAAATGATTAATCCTACGTTGGATAGTTTGATGGTAGTTCAAATTGATAAGACAATCGACGCTATCAATGCGATCGGCTATCCTTTCCGTAACAATCTAGGGGATACGGAGCATATCAATACAGCTACAGAGCTTGCGCTGATTTAACGACAGGTTTGGGCGTTGTTAAGTCTAAGTTCACGAACTAATCGGACAAGCCGATACGATGAAACGAAGATTACTTCTATTATTCGCTTTATCCGGTAGTCTGCTGTGTAGTTGCGAATCCGAGGACTTGGAAAATTGGCAGGTTAAGAAACCCAATGGGCAGGTAGCTTCCGAGAAGGAATTGTCCGCGGGTATCTCAACCATTTTCTCCAATGCCCCGGATGCGTACGATACGCAGGCAAACTGGGTTACGGGCGAATTAGAGACGCGATTTAATCGTGGTGATGGATTGTACGACGATGCTCGCGGTGTTGAGAATGTGGATGGTGGAGGACTAGGGCCGCTTTATGCCGGATATTCTTGCGGTTCCTGTCATAAAAGTACCGGGCGGACCCGTCCGGCTATAGCCGATGGAGGGTCCGGCCCCGGCTTCTCATCCATGCTTATTTATATATCACGTAAAAGTGGCGGCTATTTTCAAGATTACGGCCGGGTACTACATGATCAAGCGATATACGGAACGAAACCGGAGGGAAGGGTTAAGATTACTACTACTTCCCAAAAATATACGTTCCCCGATGGGGAGGAATATGAGTTGGTCACCCCTCATTATGAGATAAAGGAATGGTATGCTGATAGTATCCCGATGTCGGATTTACGGATTTCCGTACGTCAACCCTTACGGCATGTCGGAATGGGGCAGATGATGGCGCTCGACTTGGATATGCTAAAGCAGATCGCTGCTAAAAGCAATTATCCGGAATATGGTATTAGTGGACGTATAAACTATGTGACGGAAAAGGGAAAGAAGCAGATCGGTATCTCTGGTAATAAGGCGAATCATGCGACTTAACGGTGGAATTGGGATTCTCTTCCGACCTCGGTGTAACGAACGATCGTTTCCCGCATGAGGTAGGAGAAGGACAGAGTAATATGATGGGTTTTGCCATGACCGGGGCGCAGGTCTCTACGGAAGATATGGAAGATGTGGATTTATACCTCCAGACCTTGGGGGTACCCGCCCGTCGGAATGTGGATGATCCTACGGTTCTTCAAGGAGAGCAACTTTTCTATCAAGCGAAATGTCATTTATGCCATGTGACTTCCTTGAAGACACGCCCTCGCGGATCTGTCCTTTTGAATAATACGGAATTGCCTCAATTAGGTAATCAGGTGATCCATCCTTATTCGGACTTTTTATTGCATGATATGGGGGTTGAGCTAGGGGATGATTATCCAGTGGCTTGGCCAACGGTAATGAATGGAGGACTACCCCGTTATGGGGATTGGGATTACAAGAGGTCGTAAACGGCCATACCTATTATTTACATGATGGCCGTGCCCGGAACCTGACGGAGGCTATTATGTGGCATGGTGGGGAAGGGGCTGCGTCGCGTACCCTATTCTCTCGCATGACAAAAGACGAGCGGGCCGCTTTGATTAAATTCCTACAAAGTTTATGAATAAATAACGCATAGAATCGAAATGAAAAAAAATATATAGGACGTTGCTTGTGGTGCTTCTATCAGCGGGTGTTTTCTCCGTGAAAGCTCAAGATACAAAGAAAGAGATGGATGATAAATATGTAGAGAACGATGTGGTTTCACTAGCGGGAAAGAAGGGCTTTTCCTTTTCTACCAAGGCTGGTGACTTTTTGTTTAAGCCCTATGCGTTGGTACAGGCAAGCGCTTGCTACAACCGGTATGACGACCAAGGGCTGGAAAGCCATTATGCCAAGAGCGTAGCGAACTCTGGTTTCGCGATCCCTAACGCTATTCTCGGTTTTACGGGTAAGGCTTTTGGACGGGTTACTTTCAATTTATCGCTGAATGCCGCTAAGAGTGGAGGGGCCTTATTGCAACAGGCTTGGTTCGACGTAGCGATCAAGGAATCGTTTCGTATCCGTGTCGGTAAGTTCAAGACACCGTTTATGCATGGCTATTTAAGTACTTTGGGGGAGACGTTGTTTCCGGTACTGCCTTATTCCGCTTCCCAATCCGTATTGCTTCCTTACGACGTGAATTATGTTATACCGAATATGTCCACGGGATTCGACTTGGGTGTACAGGTACATGGTTTGATCCATGATAAATGGAATTATCAAGTCGGTATTTTTAATGGTACGGGTATCGACGTGAATTTGGCGACTAAGACAAACTGCGATGATCATAAATGGTTGCCTTCGCTGTTATATGCGGGTCGTCTGGCCTTTATGCCGAAGGGGGAGATGCCAACGTCTCAAGGCTCGCCGGAGAATCTGAACGACGATAAGATGTCTATCGCCGTATCTGCCTCTTATAATGCGGAGGCTGAGTTCTTGACCAGTAGCGACACCCGTGTGGGCGTTGAGTTCGCCTGGATCAAGAACCGCTGGTATGTAGCAGCCGAAGGTTATTATATGAATATGCATTTTACCAAGATCATGCAAAAGCCGGATAAGAATTTCTGGGGAGCTTACGCTCAATTGGGCTATTTCATCACTCCGAAATTACAGGGTGCTTTGCGATATGATTTCTATGATCGAAACGCTACGGATGAGGGTGGTTTGTTAAATATGCCCGCCGCTGGTTTGAATTATTATTTCTTTAATAATAATTTGAACTACAGGTTATGTATCAATATTTAGGTCGTAGCGGTCATGCTACGCAGAATGACCGGGATGAGGACGCTATTGGATTGGCTCGTCACTCCGCTACGGCTATGTTGCAGTTCACGTTCTAATCTTTGGGTATGAAACTATATAGTCTATATATAATGTATGCCTTATTCCTGTTATTCGGGCTGGGTTGTGATGAGGGTAAGATTTATCCGGATGAGACGGTTGATTCCGGGCGAACCGCTACCGTGTCACTTTCTTTCACTGGCCTGAAAGCTTGGCCGAAGGAGAATATGCTCTCGTTATGCGCTTTTGGCGAGGATAAGTCGAAACCTTTGCAAACCCAGCGTATCAGTAAGCCGGCGGAAGACGGCAAAAGACTAAAACTCCGATTGAATAATGTCACTCCGGATACGAGGAGTATAGAGGTCGCTGTGATTAGTAGGGGATTGCGGTTGGTTTACTCCTATTATACGTCTCCGGTGGATGATTCGGACGAACCGCTTGATTTGTCTGTGGGCGAATTGGATTTAGCGAGCTTCAAACGTGTACAAGCGCAGGTGTTCGACTTGAATTGCCTGTCTTGTCATGGCGGGGGATCGGGATTGGCCGGTCAGCTGGATCTTAGGGACGATGTAGCCTATAAATCCTTAGTGAATGTCAAGGCGCCCCTTTCGGAAGAGGGTAAGAACTACGTGACCCCGGGTGATATAAACGATAGTTTCTTGCTGGATATATTGGAGGATAATCCGGTACATAAGGATATGTTCAATAGTTCCGGGAAACAGGAGGTCCTTGCTTTGATCCAAGGTTGGATCTTAGGAGGGGCATTGGATAATTGATAAGAAAGAAAATGATGAATTATACGAGAAAAATAGATACGGATAAAGCGGTAGAGGTTCAGATCTCTTCATTCACGGGCAAAGGTGGAACAACGGAATATCAGGTGATGGTATCGATTACAGACCCTTGTTTGTCTTTCGTGGAGCAATTGCAAAACCTTTTGCGGGTTTATGTGACTGTCGTGAAGGAAGAGCTATCGAATGACGCTACCGCCGTTTTCCGCCGTTATTTTTTAAGTGACGCGGCTAATCAGACGGATAGCGTGATGGAGTGGGAGTGCGAGAGCGCCTTTTGTCCGCTCTCTATCGTGCAGCAACCGCCTTTGAATGGAACAAAGATCGCTATGTGGACTTATTTGCAAACGGGCATGTCGGTACAAACGTACGATTCCGGTTTACTGGAAGCGTCGCATAACGGTTATAGCACCTCTGGGGGGGAGGTGCCTTCAATAAGGCGGCCAATTCGGAATACCAGATCCGGCTTTTATTGAATGACTATGTGATGCAATTGATGGGGCAGCGTTGTACGTTGGCCTCTCATTGTGTCCGTACTTGGTTCTTTGTGCAAAACGTAGACGTGAATTACGCCGGTGTGGTGAAAGCCCGGAAAGAAGTTTTATCACGCAGAATCTTACGGAGAAGACGCATTATATCGCTAGTACGGGTATCGAGGGACGTCATGCCGATCCCTCGGTGTTGGTACAGATGGACAGTTATGCGGTGGATGGGTTGGAGCCGGGACAGATTCAGTTCCTTTACGCTCCCACGCACTTGAATCCTACTTATGAATATGGAGTAACCTTCGAGCGGGGTACGGCTGTTACGTATGGGGATCGTAAACAGGTCTTCATCTCGGGTACGGCGAGTATAGATAACCGGGGAGAGATTGTCTATCCGGGCGATATCGTAAAACAAACCGAGCGGATGATGGAAAATATCAGCGTGTTGCTGAAAGAGGCGGACGCTACTACTCGTGATATTACGCAGGCGATCACCTATTTGAGAGATATGGCTGATTATGCGGTGGTTAAGAAGTATTTTGAGGCGCATTACCCGGATTTGCCACATTTGATAGTCTTGGCCCCCGTTTGCCGTCCCGGATGGTTGATAGAGACTGAGTGTATAGCGGTCGTGCCGACGGAGTCGTCCTTTAAGCCTTTGTGAAATAATAATAAATGTACGAGATATGGAAGAAAAAGGAGTATATTTGGCTATTCAAACACCAAGACAAGTTAGAAAGAAGCCTATGTATAAAAATGGAATGTACCGGGAAACCGATAAAATGAGTGATCTGATCTGCGAGAACTATCCGATGGTTTTAGTCATGAGCCGTTTTGGTATAGCGCTCGGGTTCGGAGAGAAGAATATCGGGGAGGTTTGCCGGCAGAATGGGGTGGATGCTTGTACTTTCCTGACGGTCGTGAATTTCTTGGTCGAGGAAGTGAATACGCCTGTCGAGAATATCAGCAAATGCCTGTCGATCGAGAACTTGATCCGCTATTTGCATAATGCCCATGATTACTTCTTGAACTTCCGCTTGCCACATATCCGTCGTAAATTGGTAGACGCTATATCCGGGTGCCCGGAGGATGTCGCTTTTGTGATCACGAAGTTTTTCGATGAGTATGCGGAGGAGGTAAATAAACATATGTCTTATGAGGAACGTGCTGTTTTCCCTTATGTCCGTAATTTGTTGGAAGGAAATGAGAGATCCGAAAATACAATAATTACGATCTTCCGCAAGCGTCATGATCAGATCGAGATGAAGATCACGGAGTTGAAAAATATCCTGATCAAATACTATCCGGGAGCGGGTACGAATATGCTGAATAGTGTCTTGTTCGATATTTTTGCCACGGAGGAAGACTTGGCTTCACATACCCGTGTGGAGGATTATTTGTTTGTACCGGCCATATTGGCTTTGGAAAAACAATTATAAGCATGAATCGATGAGTACAAATCTAAAGATTGCGATAGCCGAACCTTCTGTTATCATAAGGAGCGGACTGGAGAACCTGTTGAAACGGTTACCGGGTTTCCGTATCCAGATGGTGGAGATTCATTCGGTGGAATCTCTTTTCGACTCGCTTCGTATGCACAAACCGGATGTGTTGATCGTGAATCCGGCTTTGCCCGGCTATTTCACGTTGCAGCATTTGAAGGAGGAAAGCGGCTGTGCCGAGATGAAATGTATCGCTTTATTATATTCTGTCTCAGACAGTGTGTTATTGCGTTCTTATGATGAACAAATTAACATATACGATAGCGCTGATGAGATCAAGCACAAATTGGAACGGTTGAACGCCGAGGTACTTCCGGATGACGAGCCGGAAGGGGATGACGAGCAACAATCGTTAAGCTCGAGGGAAAAAGAGATCGTAGTCTGCGTCGTGAAGGGAATGACAAACCGGGAGATAGCGGATCGTTTGTTTCTTTCTACGCATACGGTCATCACCCACCGCCGTAATATCGCTCGGAAACTTCAAATTCATAGTGCTAGCGGTCTTACGATCTATGCGATTGTCAATAAGCTGGTCGAATTAGGCGACATCAAGCAGTAATCGTATATTTATAAGTAAGTTAAAGGGAATGTGGATAAGCGATAAAAGCGCCTTCCGCATTCCCTTTACTATTAATATAATTAAATTTAATGATCATATCTTATTAACGCTTATCGAAAACTAAAACCCGTTTATTCCTGTTTCTTCTTCAAATCATTAAGCTTATAAGAAATGAAGAAAGCATTTTTACTTGGATTAGCATTGTTATTTTCCTTATCTATGAGCGCACAGCATTTCGCGTTGAAGAACAATCTTCTCTACGATGCGACTACGACTCCGAACTTAGGATTCGAGGTGGGCTTAAGCAAAAAGGTTACATTGGATGTCTCGGCGGGATATAATCCTTTCAAGTTCAATGACGGTAAGAAACTGAAGCATTGGCTTGTCATGCCGGAAGTGCGTTATTGGACTTGCGAGAAATTCAACGGTACGTTTATTGGCGTGCATGCGTTGGGCGGACAGTATAATATCGCTGGGATTAAATTACCCTTTGGCATATTCCCTAATTTGAAGGACCATCGTTATGATGGTTATTTGTACGGTGGCGGACTTACGTTGGGACATCAATGGATACTGAATAAGCGTTGGAGTATAGAAGCCGCTATCGGCGCCGGTTATGCCCGTGTACATTATGATAAGTATAATTGCGGGGAATGTGGCTCCAAGATCGAGACCAAGAACTCGAACTATTGGGGTGTAACGAAAGCGGCCCTTTCTATCATTTATTTTATCCACTAAAAAACGATCTAGAGAGATATGAGACATTTATTGAGTATATGTATCGCTTTATTGTTCCTCGGAGGTGTGAGCCTACAGGCACAGAACGGTGTGCGAGGAACTGTTAGTTTCGAGAATGTAAGCGCAAAGAAGGACGGAAGCCAGCTTATGATGAATTTTACGACCAATCTGAGCAATCTGCGTTTGAAATCCCAAGAGATGGTCATCCTGACACCGGTATTGCAATCGGTGGATAAATCGCAGTCTTACCAGTTTAACCCGATCGTGATTACCGGGCGGGCACGTATGAAGGCGTTGAACCGTGAGTTGGGTTTCGATAGTTATGAATTTCCCCAAACTCCTAGCTTGATTATCCGTCAGACGAAGAAGGGGCCGGAATTGATTCCGGTGGAATTGTCCGTACCCTATGCGGGATGGATGCGAAACGCTACCTTGATGGTGGATGAGAATACCACGGGATGCGCTTCTTGTGAGGTCTCAAATGACATCTATGGGGTGATGAGCGTGTATTGCCTCCGTTAGCTCCTCCCGTTTATGAGCTTAGCTATGTTACTCCTCCGGTAGAACCTGTGAAACAACGGAGCGAGACGCATTCCGCTTATTTAAACTTTGAGGTAGGCAAGTCCGTATTGTTACGTGATTTCAAGGATAACGCTACCGTGCTGAATGAGGTGAATAAGATTGTAACGGAAGTCCGTAACGATAAGAATCTTAGCTTTACCGAATTTAAGGTTACCGGATACGCTTCCCCGGAAGGTGGCTACGATTATAATATGAGATTGTCCGAGAGTCGTGCCAAGGCTTTTGTCGCTTACATGAAAGATAAGGAGAAGATGGACCTTCCTTGATGAAAGTAAATTGGATGGGTGAGGATTGGATCGGATTGCGTCAAGAGGTTACGAAATCGGATTTGGCGAATAAGAAGGAGATTCTGGAGATCTTGGATATTCAAGATATAAACAAGCGCAAGGCTAAACTACATGCCTTGAACGGAGGTCGGACGTATAAGATATTATTGGATAAATACTATCCTCCTTTAAGACGTATTGATTATACCTTGCTTATATCGCACGTCCGTTCGACGTGAACGAGGCCAAGCAAGTGATCAAGACGAAACCTCAATATTTAAGTTTGAATGAGATGTTCTTGGTAGCCAATTCTTATGATAAAGGTAGCGATCAGTTCAAGGAGGTATTCGATATCGCCGTTCGTCTTTATCCGACCGACCCGATCGCTCAATTAAATACGGCGGCCCTTGAGATTGAGACTGGTGCTTACGATCCGGCCATCAGTCGTTTGCAAGGTATTAATTTGCCGGAAGCATGGAATAACCTAGGTGTCGCTTATGCGATGAAGAAGGATTATACGACCGCTATGCAATATTTCGATCAAGCTGCCCAAGCCGGCGTGCAAGATGCCGCCGCGAACCGGGATGAGCTGGCTGCTTGGTTAGCCGAGCAATAATGGAGATACTTACCTTCGAATATAAAAAAGCCCCCGTTCCCGGAGGCTTTTTTTGTGCTTATAATTTCG
>ENA-OQAA01000460-OQAA01000460.1-human-gut-metagenome-genome-assembly--contig:-NODE-460-length-28152-cov-5.974237_pt1 | contig 28152 bp, 40 predicted proteins | sample MGYA00242489_ERZ504515 | MGnify/ENA primary metagenome ERZ504515 (study PRJEB26092, sample SAMD00036237) | human gut metagenome | host: Homo sapiens | study: EMG produced TPA metagenomics assembly of... | reverse complement strand
CGACGCAATTAACAAATTTCAAGTGTTTTTCGGTTAGAGTTGACGCAAAGAAGGATGTGTCAACTATGATCGTTTCCGAATTGTCCACTCAAGTCAATGATCTGCTGCGCCCGATGGGCATTACACGTAACCTGAGCGCTACAGTATCCTGTGCCAGTGTCTTGAGCTGGTCTGTGAGCAGGAAGACCGCCTGCAGGCCGTGGAGAAAGATATCTATACTCCTATCGCCGACCGCAGAAGATGTGAGCCAAAAGCGATTCAAAGCGCTGTCCGCCGGGCAGCTAAAGGTGCATGGCTCACAAACCCGGAGTATGTGCAGCAGCTGGCAGGCTATCCGCTGACCGGTGCGCCCAGCGCGGTGCAGTTCATTGAAATGCTGTATAATGCGCTGGTGAGAGCAGTCTGAAAACTTAATAGTGTTACCAAAAGTGTTACCATGATAAGAAAAAACACGCTGGTTCTGTACGAATCAACGTGCTTTTCTTTGTATGCGGGTAGTGGGGGTCGAACCCACACGCCTTGCGGCACAGGAACCTAAATCCTGCGCGTCTGCCAATTCCACCATACCCGCGTATTCTTCTATTCTGCAGCTGCGGCCAAACCGCCTTAATATAGTATCAGTTCCGGCGGCAAAAGTCAATCACTGCATTGATATTTCCGCCCTTCACAGCGCATACTATCGCCGGACGATCGTATCATTTCCATGGCGGAAAGGGGCTTTTTGCCGATGCGCAGATCAAAACTACGCCGCGCTGGCAGCATTGCGGCAACTTATCTTCTGGTGGCCGCGCTGGCGGTGCTGGGCTGGCTGTGGCACAGCCTGCCTGCTGAAATTTTGCTGGAACCCGGCCAGACCCTTACCCTGCCCCGTTTTGCCTATGTGCAGCCGCTGCGCACCGCTGGCTCCCGCAACGCGGCCAGCACGCAGGCTGCGGGCAGCTATCAGGCCACTTTGTCCATTGGCGGGTGGCTGCCCGTCAAGACTGTGCGCGCTCTGGTGGAAACACGTCCGGTGGTAACCGTGTGCGGTACGCCTTTCGGCGTTAAAATGTTCTCCGAGGGTGCGCTCATTGTGGGCTTTTCCGACCTGAACACCCCGGACGGCACCGCGAACCCCGCCAAGAAGGCCGGGCTGCGGCTGGGCGACCGGGTGGTGCGCATGGACGACACCCTGACCGAGACGAACGATGCCGTGCACGATGCTCTGGAAACGGCCGCAGGCGCGCCGGTGCAGGTGGTCTATATCCGCAATGGTGAGCAATTCCAGACCCGGCTGACCCCCGTGTGGGACAGCACCGCCGGGCAGTGGCGCGCCGGGATGTGGGTGCGGGATTCTTCCGCCGGGGTAGGCACCATGACCTTTGTGGACAATGCCGCCGGGGTGTTTGCCGGGCTTGGCCACCCCATCAGCGACAGCGACACCGGTGAGAGCGTGGCCCTGCGCAGCGGCGAGATCGTCCCCTGCCAGATCGTGGGGTGTACCAGCGGCACCGTGGGCAGCCCCGGTGAGCTGAAGGGCCGCTTTCTGAGCACCCATGCGCTTGGCAGCATCTGCATCAACAGCAAGACCGGGGTCTATGGCAGAACACGGGCTGCATTTTCCGGCCCGGAGCTGGAGATGGCTTTTGCGCAGGAGGTTGTGCCGGGCGATGCCGAGATCTGGACGACCGTGGACGGCGAGGTGCCCAAGGCATACCGCATCCGCATTGAAAAGGTAAACGACGCAGACCCCCACCGCAACATGATCCTGCGCGTGACCGACCGGCAGCTGCTTGCCAAAACCGGCGGCATCGTGCAGGGCATGAGCGGCAGTCCCATCCTGCAGAACGGCAGACTGGTGGGTGCAGTGACCCATGTGCTGGTAAACGACCCCACGCGGGGCTACGGCATTTTTGCTCAGACCATGCTCAAGCAGGCCCGCGCTGTTGAAAAAACAGACGATGCTGCGCAGCCATAAAGCTGATCTGCAAAAAAATTTGCGCATTTCGATTTTCTTTGCCAAAATTTACCAATATAAACCGTTGAAAGTTCTGGAAAATTATGGTAAAATCCATGGTGTTAAGGGAACTGCACACATTGGAGGAAACAACCATGGACAAAGTTAGATTTTTGATGTCGGATACTGGTGCCCCGTTCACTGCCGCCTGCCGCGAAGCGCTGGAGCAGAAGGGCGTGGACGTGACCGTTGTGGAAAAGGACGGCAACAAGGTCCTGCAGAAAATGCTCACCGTGCGCCCGCAGGTGGTCCTGCTGGATGCTTTTATGCCCGGTCTGGATGCCCTTGCGGTAAAGCAGCGCTACAATGCCGCCGGTGAGCGGCACACCTCCTTCTTCGTGACCGGTGCCTTCCAGAGCGAAGAGATGGTACAGGAGCTGCTGGACGAAGCTTTGCCTACTACTTTGTAAAGCCCTTTGATGAGACCGTGCTTGCCGCACGGGTGCTCAAGGCGGCACTTGGCCCGGAAAAGCACATCCTGCACACCAGTGTGGACAGCGATGAGCTGACCGTTACCGAGATCCTGCATCAGATCGGCGTCCCTGCCCACATCAAGGCTACCAGTTCCTGCGGGATGCCATCCTGCTCACCATGAACGAGCCGGAGTATATCAACGCCGTGACCAAGCGTCTGTACCCGGAAATCGCCAAGAAAAACGGCACCACCGCCAGCCGGGTGGAGCGCGCCATCCGCCACGCCATCGAGGTGGCATGGGACCGGGGCGATGTGGATACCCTCAACAGCTACTTCGGTTATACCATCCATAACCTGCGCGGAAAACCCACCAACTCGGAGTTCATTGCAATGATAGCTGATAAGATGCGGCTGGACAAACGGCAGAGAGTGGGCTGATTTTTTTCATAGAATCCGCCGTCGTTCATATTCTGATAAGAGCAAACCAAACAGACAAAGGAGGTTTTGCTCTTGAAGCTTGCAGAATATCTCGCACGGCGCAGGCGGGCCAGAGTTGCGGCCGTGATGCTGTTCGCCCTCATTATGGGGTTTGTATCTGCTGCGCCGCCGGTCGTCACCGGATGTCAGGCGCAGGATCTTACCCCGGCACCGGACACTTCGATGCTCTCCCCCGCCGTTTCGGCTCTGGCACAGGAGCAGCAGGAGCCTGCTGCCCAGCCGCTGCCGGAAAAGTGGGTCTGCCTGACCTTTGACGACGGCCCCAGCAAGACCACACCGGATGTGCTCAGCGCGCTGAACGCGGCCGGAGTGCACGCCACATTTTTTGTGGTGGCTACCGGTTACAACGAGAAGTATCTGCCCCTGCTCACCGAAGCGGTCAGCGCCGGGCACCAGATCGCGCTGCACTCTGCTTCCCACGAGTACAGCGATATCTACCGCAGCAGCGACGCTTATTGGGAGGACATTGCCCTTTTAAAGGAGCGCATTGCGCCCTATGTGGATGCCGAGAGCATCCGGTATCTACGGTTTCCGGGCGGCAGCACCAACACCGTCAGTCGGCGCTACGGCGGCAAAGGCCTGATGAAGCAGCTGAAAGCCGAAGTAGAGCAGAAAGGCTGGCATTGGGTGGACTGGAACGTGTGCGCCGAGGATGCCGTGGGCGGGCACCCAAGCGCGGGCACCATTTACCGCAATGTGGTGCACGAGACCGGGCAGCAGACGAACTGCATCGTATTGATGCACGATTCTTCCTCCACACACACCACCGCCGAAGCACTGCCGGACATTATCCGGTGGTATGCAGACAGCGGCTACACCTTTCTGACGGTGGCCGAAGCGCTGCCGCTGGGGTGATGCTCCTTACAGCCACTTTTCCATGCAGCGCCCCAGCAGCACCCCGCCGGATGCCAGCGCCGCCAGCCAGAGCCAGCCTGCACCGCCGGTGACTACCCACCCTGCCGCCATGATGGCGGCAAAGGTGCACACCGGCGGCAGCACGATACGCGCGATGCGCAGCAGCTTTTCCCGCCGGGAGGGAAGCCCGGTGTCAAGCTGCTCGGGATGCACGGCATCGCAGCAGATTTCATCCCGGTACTTGCCCGGGTTTCGGTAAGCTTTATACGGAATGCCATCCAGCGAAAACTCCGGGTACATTCCTTCTTTTGTCAGGCTGAGCTGCATCCCGTGTTCCTCTGCATACGCCTGCAAGGCCGCGGCAAACTCCTGCGGCGTGTTGATGCTGCTGCGGGATAAAGAAAAAGTGTTTCTGATGCTGCACCTGCGCCAGCGTGCGGTAATCCTGCACCCAGCCGCAGAAAAAGTTCTGCGGCTGCGCAGGGTCCTCCATCCGGGTCAGGCAGGCATCCACATCCAGCGACGCCGCAGACGGGTCCTGCCGGGCCAGTTCGGCGCAAAACCGCGCCGCCCCTTCCAGCTGCTTTGCGCGCTGTTCCAGTGCGGTCTGCTGCTCCCGCAGAATATTCCCCAGCGGTGCATCGCCCGCCAGCACGGACCGGATGACCGGAAGCGGCACATCCAGCATCCGCAGCATCCGGATGAACCGGAGAGTGCGGATGTCCTGTTCCGTGTAATCACGGTAGTCGTTGCCAGGCAGCCGGGCGGGATTCAGAAGTCCTTCTTTTTCATAGAAGCGGATATTGGGGGCAGACACCCCGCTCTGTTTCGAAGCCTGTTTGATGTTCATTTGCTTCACCTCCGCACTCACATTACACCTTAAAGACGGTTGAAGGTCAAGCTTTTTGCGCCAAAAATAAAATATCCGCAGTATTTCCGCTGGTCTTTGCAAACCGGGAAGCTCTGCGGATATTTTTTCAGGCACAGAACTTACTGCTCAGCCTGGCAGAACAGTGCAAAGGTGCGGTAAGCCATGTACAGGTCGGTCTTATGGATGACCTCGAAGGGCGAGTGCATGGACAGCACCGGCACGCCGATGTCCAGCACCGGGATGCCGCGGTTGGCCACGTACTTGGCAATGGTGCCGCCGCCGCCAAGGTCCAGACGGCCCAGCTCACCGATCTGCCATGCCACGCCGTTGGCATCCAGCAGGCGGGTGATATCCCCTACCAGCTCAGCGGAAGCATCGCTGGCAGAGCTCTTGCCGCGGCTGCCGGTGTACTTGAAGAAGGCCACGCCGCGGCCTGCGTAAGTACCGTTCTGCGGCTCGAAGGCATTTGCCAGGAGGGGTCGTAGGCAGCGGTCACATCGGCGGAGAGACACACGCTGTTCTGGAAGGCAAGGATGTCGTCCTGACCAGCGGCGCGGCACAGCAGCTGCATAAAGTGGAATACATACATGCTCTGCATGCCGGTCACACCGTCAGAGCCGATCTCTTCCTTATCGGTCAGCACGCAGACGGTGGTGTGCACAGGATCTTTCGTCTCGATCTCGGCCATAAGGGCGGGGTATGCGTCCACCCGGTCATCGTTACCGTAGCCGCCCACCATGGAGCGGTCAAAGCCCACGTCCCGGGCCTTATGGGCGGGCACCACCTCGATCTCAGCGCGGGTGAAGTCCCGCTCGGTGATGCCGTACTTTTCGTGCAGCAGCATCAGGGTGTTCAGCTTGACGGCCTCCTTGATGTCGGCATCCTCCACAGCGTCGGAGCCGATGAGCACGTTCAGCTCTTCGGCCTTGATGCCCTCGCTGAGCTTGCGGTCGTTCTGCTCGGCACCCAGATGGGGCAGCAGGTCGGTGATGCAGAACACGGGGTCGTTCTCGTCCTCACCCACTGCAAAGGACACGCTGGAGCCATCGGCACGGGTGAACACGCCGTGGATGGCCAGCGGCATGGTGCCCCACTGGTACTTGCGGATGCCGCCGTAATAGTGGGTCTTGAAGTAGCTGAGGTGGTTTGCTTCGTACAGCGGGTTCGGGCGCAGGTCCAAACGGGGGCTGTCGATGTGGGCGATCACCAGACGGAAGCCCTCCTCAAACGATTTCCGGCCGATGGTAGCGGCCACCACCGCCTTGTGCTCCTGCACAAAGTAGATCTTCTGGCCGGGGGCATAGGTCTTTTTCGGCTCAAACTTTTCGTAACCGGCCTCCAGCAGCAGCTTTTCGCTGGCGGCGGCAGCTTCGCGCTCGGTCTTGGCAGCGTTCAGGAAGGCTTTGTAGCCTTCGGCAAATGCTGCAGCCTTCTCCTTCACGTCGGCGCTCTTGTCGGCAGCGTACTCCGGCTTGTAAAGCAGCTGTTCGGCAGCCTGCTTTGCGGTAAGTTTCTCGCTCATGTTCCTTATCTCCTCTCAGCTTTCTGCATAGATACGCTGATACCGCGCATAGCAGGAAGTGATCTTTTTTACGTAGTGGTTCATCTGGTTATAGGGAAAGCCCTGCAGCGTTTCGCCGTCTGCGGAGTGCTCTTCCATCTGTAAAAGAGCATCTACCGTGCCCCACCCGCTGTGATAAGCGGCAGCGGCAGTGGCAACATCGCCGTTGTAGCGCTCCATGCACAGGTGCAGGTAATAGCATCCGAACCGGATGCTGGTCTCCGGGTCGTAGAGATTTGCAAAGAGCAGTCCTTCGTCCGGTGCGATCTTGCTGCGCAGCCAGATAAAGGTCTCCTCGGTCATCTGCATCAGACCCCGGGCATCCACAGTGGAGGTGGCCTGCGGGTCAAAGCCGCTTTCGGTGCGGATGAAGGCATCCACCAGAAGCGGGTCAAGGCCGTAAGTCTCCGCCCACTGGTCCACCAGCACTTCGTACTTGCGGGGGTATAAAAGCCGTTCTGCCCTGCCCCACAAGTTGGGCACCAGCACAAACAGCAGGATCAGTGCCATGCCCAGCAGGAACAGCCTGCGGCTGCGCATTTTTTTGCGGCGGCGTGCCTTCTGGGCGCGGAGAGCGCGGCGGATGCGGGCCGTCTCCGGGTCGTACTGCGGTGCAGGATCTTGTTCGTTATATCGTTTGTTCAAAGCTCTTTTCCCGCACCTCCTTCTGCCAGAAGCTTTGTGCAGAGCTGCTCTGCCGCAGCCTGCAGATGTGCAAGGCTGGAATCGTTGCGCAGCACATAGTCTGCCTGCGCGGTGAGGGTGCTTTCCGGTGTCTGGGCGTTCAGGCGGCGGGCGGCCATCTCGCCGAGATGCCGTCCCGGGCCACGATGCGGGCCACACTGGTCTCAAACGGTGCCGTGATCACGCACAGGCGGTCACACTCGGCCTGCGCCGCAGTCCCCACGATGACCGCGCCATCCAGCACGAACAGCGGTGCACCGGCATCCTGTGCTGCCTGCTTTGCCGCACGGATGCGGCGCACGATCTCCGGGTGGGTCAGGCTGTCCAGCGCCGCCTTGCCTTCCGGGGTGGCAAAGGCGCGGTCAGCCAGCAGGCGGCGGTCCAATGTGCCGTCTGCTTTTAAAATGTCTGCGCCGAACCGCTGGGCCAGCCGGGGCAGCAGCGGCGAGCCGGGCAGTAAAATCTCGCGGCTGATCTGGTCGGCATCGGCCAGCGGCACACCGTGGGCCGAAAACACCGCCGTGACCGTGGATTTGCCGCAGCCGCTGCGGCCCGTGATGCCAAGCGCGATCATAGCTTGATCACCCGGAAGGCCGCAGCACGGATCAGGCGGTTGTACACCGCCATGGAAAGGCCGTCCTTCTGCGGGCAGCGGGCGTAGACCACGGCATCGCCCTGCTCATCCAGCGCACGCAGCAGCGGAAGATGTGCTTTGCCTGATCGGCACCGTCGCCCTCGCGGCCATACTCCACGCAGGGCACACCCAGCTTTTCCGCCTCGCCGGTAAAGCACAGGCAGCTGGGATTCTGCTCGGCGTGGGCATCCACATAGGCTTTGAACTGCTCAAAGGTGCCTTCCAGCAAGGTCACATCCGCCTTGGGTGCGTAGTGCTTGTACTTCATGCCGGGGCTGCGCACCACAGCACCCTCCGGCAGCTTTTCGAGGATGGCTTTGGACACTTCCACCTCTTCGCCGAGGGCACGCTCGAGGTCCTCCAGCGTGATGTGGCCCGGGCGGAACAGGGTGGGCTTTTCGCCCACCACCGACACCACAGTGCTTTCTACGCCCACGTCGCACTCGCCGCCGTCCAAAATCAGCGGCAGGCGGCCGTCCATATCGGTGAACACATCCTGCGCGTTGGTGGGGCTGGGCTTGCCGGAAAGATTGGCGCTGGGGGCAGCAAAGGCGCAGCCGCTCTTTTCAATGACGGCGCGGGCCACCGGGTGGCTGGGCATCCGGATGCCCACGGTGTCCAGACCGGCACAGCACTCCGCTGCCACCTCCGGGCCGCGGGGCATGATGATGGTGAGCGGGCCGGGGCAGAACGCAGCCATCAGCAGCTGGGCGCGCTCCGGCACCTCGCTGACAAGGCCGGGCAGCATTTCCGGTCCGGTGACGTGGACGATCAGGGGATTGTCCTGCGGGCGGCTTGGCCACAAAGATCTTCTTCACAGCCTCGCCGTTGCGGGCATCGGCAGCAATGCCGTAAACCGTCTCGGTGGGCAGGGCCACCAGCTCACCGTTCTGCAGCAGGGCAGCGGCTTTTTCAATGCTCTTTTCGTCCGATGCGGGCAAAACTTCAGTTTTCATTTCCATACGGATCATCGTTCTTTCTATCTGTAAAGTATTTATGCTTTTCAGCATTTATCGACAGTATATCGTTTTATTTTCAAAGCCGTATTTCAGCCTGTTCGTTGAGCTTTTGCAGCTTTTCGGCCTGTTCGCGGGTGGCCAGTGCGTCAATCACCTCGTCCAGATTGCCGTCCATGATCTTGGAAAGATTGTGCACGGTCAGGCCGATGCGGTGGTCGGTGCAGCGGTCCTGCGGGAAGTTGTAGGTGCGGATCTTTTCGCTGCGGTCGCCGGTGCCCACCTGCCCCTGACGGCTGGCGTTGATGGCATCCTGCTGCTGTTTCTGCTTCTGGGCCAGCAGGCGGCTGCGCAGGATCTCCAGCGCCTTGTCCTTGTTCTGGAACTGGCTGCGCTCGTTCTGGCATTCTACCACCATGCCGGTGGGGAGATGTGTCACACGGATGGCGCTGGAGGTTTTGTTGATGTGCTGACCGCCCGCGCGGAGGAGCGGAAGGTGTCGATGCGCAGGTCCTTCATGTCCAGCGCAAAGTCCACCTCTTCGGCCTGCGGCATCACAGCCACCGTGGCCGTGGAGGTGTGGATGCGGCCCTGCGTCTCGGTCTCCGGCACGCGCTGCACACGGTGCACACCGCTCTCGTACTTGAGGCGGTTGTAGGCCCCGGCACCGTCCACCGAAAAGATGGCCTCCTTCACGCCGCCAAGCTCCGTCTCGTTGAGGTTGAGCATTTCCAGCTGCCAGCCCCTGCTTTGCACATACATGGTGTACATGCGCAGCAGGCTGTGGGCAAACAGGGCAGCTTCCTCCCCTCCTGCGCCGCCGCGGATCTCCACAATGACATTTTTGCCATCGTTCACATCCTTGGGCAGCAGCAAAATTTTGAGATTATTTTCCAGCTTTTCCACATCTTGACTTTTTTCGCTGATTTCCTGCTGTATCATCTGCTTGAAGTCCGGGTCAAGTGCGCCCGGTTCTTCCAGCAGAGCTTTGGCCTGTGCCAGATGATCCTGTGCGGTCTGCCACGCGCGGTAGGCCTGCACCACAGGTTCTGCATCGTGGTACTCCCGCATCAGCTGCGGAAAAGCGCAGGGTCTGCGGCGGTATCCGGCTGGTTCAGGCGGATGGAAAGCTCTTCAAAGCGGTGGCAGACAGCATCCATCTGGGTAAACATGTTCGGCATAATTCCGGCAGTTCTCCTTACAAACTCAGATTCATGTTCGTGCAGCCGAACGGCTCCGGGGCCTTTCCGCCCCGGATGCGTGCTGCGCCGGGCGCTAGGCCTGCCCGGGTTTTACCACCTTTTTGATGTTCTTTTCAATTTTAGCACGCGGCAGCATCACCTCGCGCCCACAGCCGGTACACCGGATCTTAAAATCCATGCCGACACGCAGCACCTCGAAGCTGGACGCTCCGCAGGGGTGCTTTTTGCGGGTGAGGATGGTATCGCCTACAGCAATGTCCATAGCTCTGCTTCTCCCTTCTGCCTGCCCAAAACAGCAGGCGGTGTGTGCGCAAAGTCCGGCGTGCCGGTTTGCTGCGCATACAGATATAGTATAATGCAAAGCCGCACAAAATGCAAATATCCGCCCATGCGGATGCATAAGTTTTAACAGAAAGGCCGCTGCCGTTCCAAGCACGGCCTAAAAAGCAGAGAAAGAGGAATGAAAGATGATGCAAGCTTACCGTACCGAAGGCAACTACCGTTCTGCTGCGCGCCTGTCCCCCGCTGAACTGCGCGCCGCCATGGCAAACCGCGAGATCCTGCAGGCCACTGCTCTGGCCTTTGATACCCAGCGCCAGCTGCGGTTCGAGATCGGCGGGGTGAGGGCCGTGATGCCCTTTGCCCAGTGCGCCGATGGTGCCGCAAACGGCACCGTGCGGGACATTGCGGTGCTGACGAGGGTGGGCCGTCCCACCTGCTTTGTGATCGAGGCGCTGGACACCGACGAGAACGGTCAGCCCTTCTACCGGCTCTCCCGCGCGCTGGCGCAGCAGATGTGCAAGGCCGACTATCTGGACACCCTGCAGCCCGGCGATATCCTGCCCTGCACCGTGACCCATATCGAGCCGTTTGGCGCGTTCTGTGATGTGGGCTGCGGCATCAGTGCCCTGCTGCCCATCGACTGCATGTCGGTGAGCCGCATCTCCTCCCCCGCCGACCGGGTGAGCGTGGGCCAGCAGATCTTGTGCGCCGTCAAGAACCGGGATGTACAGGGCCGCTTTGTGCTGACCATCCGGGAACTGCTGGGCACATGGGAGGAAAATGCGGCCGGGTTCACCGTGGGTGAGACCGTGGTGGGCATCGTGCGCAGTGTGGAGGAATACGGCACCTTTATCGAGATCGCGCCCAACCTCGCGGGCCTTGCCGAGAGCTGCACCGACCTTGTGCCCGGGCAGGCGGTGAGCGTCTACATCAAGAACATTCTGCCGGAAAAAATGAAGATCAAGCTGGTGATCGTGAACCACGCCCTGAGCCAGCGCCACCGGTTCGAGCTGAAGTATTTCATCACCGAGGGCCATCTGGACCACTGGGTGTACTCCACGCCGGAAAGCCCCAAGCGCATTGAGACAGATTTTGCCGCTGCGGCTTGCAATCCGGCGTGAAAGCCTTTATACTATAAAAGAAAAGGAATGCAAGGGGGATGTATGGAACGATGGCCGCCAATGATGCTTTTACTGCCGGTGTACGTCCCGGCGGGTTGACCAGCAGCACCGAGATCCGGCTGCTGCTGTGCTATCTGGTCAAAAATGCCGGACCCATTACCCGGCAGGAGATCGAAAACGCCTGATGGAAGAAGCGCTGGTGAACTATTTCGAGATCGGCTCGTGTCTGGACGATATCACCAGGCAGCAGCTCGTCACCCTGACAAAGGCAGCTACACCATCACCGAGAAGGGCCGCAAAGTGGCGCAGGAGCTTGCCTACGACCTGCCCCGCAGTGTGCGGGAACGCGCTGTGGCCGCTGTGCTGCGCTGCCAGACATGGGCCCGCAAGGAAGCCAAGTACAGTGCCAGCATTACCGAAAAAGAAGACGGCCACTGCACCATCCGCTGCACGGTGAAAGGCTGGACAGTGAGCTGTTCTGTCTGGATCTCGGCACACCGGACCGGCTGACCGCCGAGCTGGTAAAAAAGCAGTTCATCCTCAAGGGCAACGAGATCTACCAAATGCTCATCAATAAGCTGACCGAAGAAGAAAAGTGAACAAATAAAGAGGGAGGCACCCGCGCGGCGCTTCCCTCTTCTGTTTTGTAGCGGTCAGATCAGGATGCAGATGAGCCCGGTGCAGCCTCATTGATGACCCGTTCCAGCGTTTCCTGCAGGCGGGTGCGGGCCTCCTGCGGCATGTGCAGCAGCTTGTTCTGCAGCCCTTCGTTCACCAGCTCGTGCAGGCTCTTGCCAAAGATGTTGGATTCCCACAGCTTTTCCGGATCGTCCTCAAAGCCGGCCAGCAGGCTGCGGGCAAGGTCCTCGCTCTGCTTTTCGGTGCCCACGATGGGGCTGATCTCGGTGTGGATGGTGGCCTTCATCATCTGGATGGAGGGCGCGCAGGCTTCCAGCCGCACGCCGTAGTTCGTGCCCTGCCGCACGATCTGGGGCTGTTCCAGTTTCAGCTCGCTGACCGTGGGCATCACGATGCCATAGCCGGTGGCTTCCACCTGCTCAAGGGCGCTGCGCACCTTCTCGTACTCCCGTTTGGCCTTTGCCAGCTCCATGATGCAGGGCATCAGGCCCGCTTCGTCGCCAATGGCAAGGCCGGTCTGCTCGCTCAGCACCTGATAGAAAATTTCCGGCTTCAGCTCCACCGTGATGCGCACACTGCCGTTTGCAAGGTCGATGCCGCTGATGGCCGAGCGCTGCACCGCGTCACATTCCAGCGCAGGTGCGTCTGTTCCGGAGTACATCCTTCATGCGGGAGACCTTTGCCGCCAGCTGCATGGCCGCATCGTACACCTGCGTTTGCAGCCAGTGGCCATTTTCCAGCATCGTGACCCAGCGCGGCAGGGCAAAATCCAGCTCCTGCACCGGGAACTCGTACAGCACCTGCCGCAGGATGCTGCCGAGTGCCTCCGCGTCCAGATCCACGCAGCTCACCGGCAGAACGGTGTGGTCGTAGTCCCGGGCCATGCCCTCGGCCAGCTGCTTCGTCTCCGGCGCATCCGGGTGGGTGCTGTTGAGCAGGATGATGTAGGGCTTGCCCAGCGCATCCAGTTCTTCCACGATGCGCTTCTCGGTTCTGGCATAGCCCTCCCGCGGGATGTCGCTCACAGAGCCGTCGGTGGTGACCACGATGCCGATGGTGGAATGTTCGCAGATCACCTTGCGGGTGCCGGTCTCGGCGGCAAGGTCGAAGGGCACCTCGTGGTCGAACCACGGGCTTTTGACCATGCGGGGCTTGTCGTTCTCCTCGTGGCCCATAGCCCCCTCCACCATGTAACCCACGCAGTCGATGAGCCGCACCCGGCACTCGCCGCCGCCCTCCAACTGCAGGGGCACGGCTGCTTCCGGGATGAATTTTGGTTCCGTGGTCATGATGGTGCGTCCCGCTGCCGACTGGGGCAGCTCGTCCCGGGCACGCTCCCGCGCAGCCGCCGGGCCGATGGCGGGCAGCACCAGCTGTTCCATGAAACGCTTGATAAAGGTGGATTTGCCGCTGCGCACCGGGCCAACCACCCCAATGTAGATATCTCCGCCGGTGCGTGCGCCGATCTCGCGGCAGATGCTCTTCTGTTCCTGATTTGCCAAATTGCTCTCCCCTTCCCGTTTGCGCTGTGCACCGGACAGGATTCCGGTCCGCTTGTTGTAATCGTATGAAACAGGGCGGGGCATTATGCCGGAACGATTTTGAATGCCCTCCGCTCTTCTCTGGGCATATTCAGCGGAAAATTTATTTTATAATTGCAATTCAGAAAATCTGCGGATTTTCCTGAATTGCTTTTTCACAGATGGGGTCGTAGAGGGAAACAGCATTTACAGCGCCGCTTTCTGCGAAAGCGCGGCGCTGTGGAATAGGCTTTTTCGTTTGCTTTCAGCATGCTGAACCCTCTCAGGCTCACATTCGTTCGCCAGCTCCCCCGAAGGGGGAGCTTTTTGCAGTAACGGCGCAGTTTCCAGATAAAATGCAAGCCTTGCGGATGCGTCAGAAGCTCCCCCTTTCGGGGGAGCTGGCAAATCCGAAGGATTTGACTGAGAGGGTGAGTCCACCATTCTAAACCATCCAACAAAAAGAGAGCTGCCGTGCAAAATGCACAGCAGCTCTCGGTATGATCTCTATAAAATTACGGGGTCAGACGGTTGGGGCCGCGGAACAGGAACTCGGCATCCTTGATGGTCAGGCCGCACAGCAGCATGGTCAGGCGGTCGATGCCCAGACCGAAACCGCCGTGGGGCGGGCAGCCGTACTGGAAGAACTCCAGATAGAACTTGACATCATCGGCCAGACCCTTTTCCTCGGCCTGCTTCTTCAGCACGTCGTAGCGGTGCTCGCGCTGGGCACCGGTGGTGATCTCAACACCACGCCAGATCAGGTCGTAGCCTGGGGCACGCCGTTCTCGTCCCGCATGTGTAGAACGCACGCTTCTCGGCAGAGTAATCGGTGATAAAGAGGAACTCGTGGCCGTAGTGCTTCTTCACCCACTCATAGCTCAGGCGCTCGGCCTCAGTGGTCAGGTCGCCCTTCTCGCTCTCATCCACGGTGTAGCCGAACTCTTCTTCCAGACCCTTGTACAGGTCTGCCAGCTTGACCACCGGGAACGGGGTGGTGGGAACGATCACTTCCTGCCCGAACATCTCCTTGATCTGGTCGCCGTAGTTGTCCTTGACGGCCTGCAGACCGGCAGTCAGCAGCTCTTCTTCCATCTTCATCACGTCTTTATAGGAAGTAATGTAGCTGAACTCCAGATCGAAGCCGGAGAACTCGGTGGAGTGCTTGTTGGTGTAGCTCTTCTCGGCGCGGAACACAGGGCCGGTCTCGAAGATGCGCTCAAAGCCTGCAGCCATGGCCATCTGCTTGTAGAACTGAGGGCTTTGTGCCAGATAGGCGTTGCGGTCGAAGTAGTCCACCTTGAACACCTCAGAGCCGCTCTCGCTGGCAGCAGCGATCAGCTTGGGGGTGTGGATCTCGATGAAGTTACGGTCCAGCAGGAACTTGCGCATGGCGTTCACAAAGCAGCTCTGTGCCTTGAACATAAGCTGGTTCTCGTCGGTGCGCAGGTCGATCCAGCGGTAATCGATGCGCTGATCGATGCTGGAGCGCTCCACAGCCTTCTTTTTCTTGGTGGCTGCGATCTCCTTGCGGACGATGGCAGAGCGTTGGCGATGCTCTCGATCTCGATGCTCTCGGGGATCATCTCCACGCCGCCCATCTTGACGTAGTCGTTCTCCACCACCTTGCCGGTGACGGTGATGACGGAATCCGGGGTGAGCTGATCGATGGTATCCACCAGATCGGGTGATCTTCCTTTTCCACCGTGATCTGCAGCTTGCCGGTAATATCCTTCAGCACGATAAAGGCCATATACTTGCTGTTGCGCAGGTTCTCGATAAAGCCCTGCACCTTGACCGTGCCGCCGATGGCCTTTTGAGCCTCGTTGATATAGGTGCGTTCCATAATACAGGAATCCTCCTTTGACGTCTTGTGTACTGTTTTATTATACGCTTTTCCGGGGATAAATCAAGAGATATGGCGATTTAGAATGGCCTCCGCTGCGCTCTGGCCATCTTCTGCGGAAGAATTATTTTTATTTTGTGTTTGTCGCGGCCTGCGGGCCGCTCCAAGCACCTTTTCACAAATCAGGACAAATCAGCAAAAAATGCAGTTTCTGGTCACAGCCCCTCCGTGAAAAAACAGTTCTGGAAAATCCGCAGATTTTCCAGAACTGCAAACATAAAATCTTTTTCCGCTGAAAATATTCGGGTTGCGGCACGCGGCGGCTATTCTTAATGGTTCTCTTTGCCTGTTTCTTCGTGCAGAGTGCCGGTGCCGCCCTCCACCACGCCGTCGTGCTTAAGCACCGCGGCAATGGTGCCAAAGAAGCATTTCACATCCAGCCCAAAGCTCAGATGCTCCACATACCAGCCGTCCAGCTTGGCCTTCTCCGCAATTTCCAGCTCATCGCGGCCGTGGATCTGTGCCCAGCCGGTCAGGCCCGGGCGCACATCGTTTGCATGGTACTTGTCGCGCTCTGCCAGCAGATCATACTGGTTCCACAAAGCAGGCCGCGGGCCGATGACCGCCATATCACCTACAAAGATGTTCCACAGCTGGGGCAGCTCGTCCAGACTGGTCTTGCGCAGGAAATGACCCATGCGGGTGATATACTGGTCCGGGTCGTGCAGCAGATGGGTGGGCATATCGTGGGGCGTGTCGATGCGCATGGTGCGGAACTTTAAAATGTAAAAGTGCTTTTTGCCAATGCCCACACGCTTCTGTTTGAAGAACACTGGGCCGGGCGAGTCCAGCTTGATGCGACGGCCAGAATGAGAAAAAGCCAGGACAGGCAGATCATGCCGCACAGCGACAGCACCACCGCCAGCAGGCGCTTGATTCCATTGCGATACATGGGTTTCCTCCATTTTCCGATTCAAAGTAGCAGTTCCAGTATAACAGTATGGGCCGGAATTTGCAATTGCATCCGCCGCCTGCCGCCGATATTTTTATGCTTTGGCTGCGTTCTGCCGGTTTTGTGGCAAAAAAAGTGCCGGTTTTGTCTCTTGTTTTGCAGCGTGGCCCGGGGTAAGATAAAGAAAATGAGAAGTCCACTCCCCCAGTCTCGCTTTCGCTCGACAGTCCCCTCGGAGATGGAGCCTTTGGCAAAACCTCTCACTTTGAGAGAGGTGGCACGCCGAAAGGCGTGACGGAGAGGGCAAGGATGCTACAAGGAGGTCCCCTATGATCCAGCGTTTCCGTTTTGGCCAGCCCCTGCCCACCGACAGTGTGGTGCAGGAGATCCCAGTTTCCGCCGGGCCGGTGCCCTTTCTCACAGCCGAAGAAGACGGCTGGGCCTACCGGATGGCCCCGGATGCCATCGTGTACGGTCTGGGCGAAATGCCCCGCGGCATCAACAAGCGCGGCTGGCACTACGTGACCAACAACACCGATGAAGCCCGCCACAGCGAGGATAAGCTTTCCTACTATGGTGCGCACAATTTTCTGCTCATTGACGGCGGCGCAGGCCGTGAATGCTTTGGTGTGTTCATCGATTCCCGGGCAAAGTGCGTTACGATATCGGCTACACCGAATACGATGCCCTGCGCTTTGCCACCGAAGAGCCGGATCATGAGCTTTACATCATCACCGGCGACGACCTGAACGATATCAGCGCCAGTTCCGGCAGCTCATCGGCCGCAGCTATATCCCACCAAGTGGGCCTTTGGTCTGGCACAGAGCCGCTTTGGCTACAAGACCACTGAGGACGTGCGGGAGGTGGCCCGCCAGTACAAAGAGAACGATCTGCCGCTGGATATGATCTGCATGGACATCGATTACATGCAGGACTACGCGGATTTTACCGTAAACAAGCAGCGCTTCCCGGACCTTGCCGCCCTGAGCGCTGAACTGAAAGCACAGGGCATCCGGCTGGTGCCCATCATCGATGCGGGTGTGCGCATCGACCCGGAAAACCCCGTCTGTGCCGAGGGCCTTGCAAACGGTTTCTTCTGCACCAAAGCCGACGGCACCCCCTTTGTGGCGGCGGTGTGGCCCGGCAAGGCTTACTTTGCGGACTTCCTGCGCCCGGAGGTGCGGGAGTGGTTCGGCCGGCAGTACAAGGCACTGACCGACTGCGGCATCGAGGCTTCTGGAACGATATGAACGAGCCTGCGCTGTTTTACTCACCCGAGCGGCTCAAGGCTTTCTTTGAGAGCATGGACGAACTGAGCCGGAAGGACAACATCGTGCAGGATGAGTTCTTTGGCAAGGTGGTGGGCGGCGCGCTGGGCCTGATGAACGCCCCCGAGGACTACGCCAGCTTCTACCACGATGTGGACGGCCAGCGGGTGCGCCATGACAGGGTGCACAACCTCTACGGCGGCAATATGACCCGTGCGGCAGGCGAAGCCTTTGCCCGCCTGCGGCCCGGCAGACGCACGCTGCTCTACAGCCGTTCCAGCTTCATCGGCAGCCACCGCTACGGCGGCATCTGGCTGGGTGACAACGCTTCCACATGGGCACAGCTTCTGGCCAATATCCAGATGATGCCCAACGTGCAGCTGTGCGGCTTTCTTTATACCGGTGCCGACCTGTGCGGTTTTTCCTACGATACTACGCCCGATCTGGCTCTGCGCTGGCTGGAGTTCGGCCTGTTCACGCCGCTGATGCGCAACCACGCCACCGACGGCTCCCGGATGCAGGAATACTACCGCTTTGCGGATATGCTGCCTGCCCTGCGGAAGATGCTCCGGCTGCGGTATGCCCTGCTGCCCTACCTTTATAGTACCTTCATGAAGGCGGCATTGGAAAATACCAGTTACTTCCGGCCCTTGGGCTTTGATTTTCCTGCTGACCCGGATGCCCGCGAGGTGCAGGACCAGCTGCTGCTGGGCGAGGGTGTGATGGTAGCGCCTGTCTACACCCAGAACGCCAGCGGACGGCATGTCTACCTGCCGGAAGCAATGAAGCTCTACCGCATCCGCAGTGTAGACGACTACGACACCGAGCTTCTGCCGCCGGGCACCACTACGTCCGCTGCGCATTGGACGAAGTGCTGCTGTTCATCCGCCCGGGCCATGCGGTGCCGGTGGCAAGACCCGCCAGCTGCACCGCCCAGCTGGACGAGACCAGCCTGACCCTGTGGGCCTGCCCGGACGAAAATGGCAGCGCCCGCTGCCGGATGTACACCGATGACGGCGAGACGAGCGATTTTGCCGCACCGGAGCACTGGAAGGTGCTTGAATTGAACTGAAAAGCCGTTTTCCTGTGGCATTGCCGGAAAAAGCTGTCTTTTTTCGGCGGTGCCTCTTGTATTTTTCTGCGCCGCGCGTTATAATATGCCCTCGGTTCCCTTTATTTACGAAAAATTTACATTTCAGATGCTGTCCTCCTAAGCAGTGTGCAATGCTTCGGAAAACGGCTTCTCCGCGTAAACGATAAAAAGGAGGTACTTTTCTCATGGCTCAGACAAGCCGCTCCGCTGACCTTACCAGCGGCCCGATGCTCCAAAAGATCATCCTGTTCTCCATCCCACTGGCAGCTTCCAGCATTCTGCAGCTGCTGTTCAACGCTGCGGACGTAGTGGTCGTGGGCCGCTTTGCGGGCAGCACCGCACTGGCCGCCGTCGGCTCCAACGGCTCCCTCATCAACCTGCTGGTGAACCTGTTCGTAGGGCTTTCGCTGGGCGCAAACGTGGTGGCGGCCCGCTGCTTTGGCGCAAAAGATGACCGCGGCGTACAGGACACGGTGCAGACCTCGGTGACGCTGGGCCTTGTCAGCGGCGTGCTGCTGGCTGTGGTGGGGTTCTTTGCAGCCCGGGGGCTGCTGGAGCTGATGAGCTGCCCGGAGGATGTGATCGACCTCTCTGCGCTGTACCTTAAAATTTATTTCATCGGGATGCCCATGACCATGCTGTACAACTTCAGCAGTGCGCTGCTGCGCGCTGTGGGCGACACCAAGCGCCCGCTGTACTGTCTGGCAGCAGCCGGCATCATCAACGTGGTGCTGAACCTTGTGTTCGTCATTGGCTTTTCCATGAGCGTGGCAGGCGTGGCGCTGGCTACCATCATCAGTCAGACCGTTTCCGCCTGCATGGTGACGCGGATGCTGATGAAGGAGGAGGGCGCGCTGCATCTGGATCTGCATCATCTGGGCTTCCACATGGGTGCCTTGAAGCAGATTTTGCTTATCGGCCTGCCTGCCGGTCTGCAGAGCACCGTGTTCAGCCTGTCCAACGTGGTCATCCAGTCGGCCATCAACTCCTTTGGTTCCACGGTGGTGGCAGGCAGTTCGGCCTCCGCCAATCTGGAGGCTTCGTCTATACGCCATGAACGCCTTTTCGCAGGCTGCCGTCACCTTTACCAGCCAGAACATGGGCGCGCGCAAGTACCAGAACCTGAACCGCGTTGTCCTCAACTGCCTGCTGTGCGCCATCGTGACCGGCGTGGTGCTGGGCGGCGGTGCGGTGCTGGCAGGCACCCAGCTGCTGCACTTCTACTCCTCGGATGCGGCGGTGATCGCTGCCGGATACGAGCGCCTGCGGGTGATCTGCGGCACCTACCTGCTGTGCGGCATCATGGATACGCTGGCCAGCAGCCTGCGCGCTTGGCTACAGCGTGCTGCCCATGGTGGTGAGCCTTGTGGGCAGCTGCCTGCTGCGGCTGGTGTGGATCGCCACCATCTTCCAGCTGAACCGCACACCGTTCATGCTGTACATCAGCTACCCCATCAGCTGGGTGCTGACCGCCGCCGTGCACCTGCCTCCTGCTGGTGGTGCGGCACAAGATGCGCCAGAGAGGTCAGACACTACAGGCGGCGTAAAGAGAAGCCCTGCGCCCTTGACAATCCCTGAAAAAAGCACTATACTACAAACAGAAAAGGCGCTGTCCGCAATGGTCAGCTCCTTGCCCGTTTAGTCAAGAAAAGATTGACCGCACGAGTTGGTAGCTGGGCGGTCAGTCTTTTTTGCTATCATCGGCTTTGTGCTTGGAAAACATTGTCATGACCTCAACGGCCAGACGGATCACGTCCACGATCAGACCCAACAGTGTGAGAATGAAGGTGAGCAGTGCGAGGGTTTCCAACAGAGTCACCGGATATCCCTCCCTTCGCCTTCAAGGCTCCGGGAAGTTTCATTTTGCAAAAAAGTTCCACTCCCGGAACCTCTGCTTCGTTCTATGTAGAAAGAGCAGCGATAACGGGCAGGAAGCATGACCACCTGCGCTTGCAGATAGCACCTTAACGCCATCCTTCGGGGTGGCGTTTTTAGTTTAACATACTTTTTGACGAATTACAACTTTTTACAGCTCCTTTGCCAGCAGGTAGCGGTCGTGGCCGCCATACATTTCCCGCCGGGAGACGATGGCAAAACCGGACGCAAGGGCGTTGTGCAGGCTGTACTGGTTCTGCGGGCTGACGGTAGCACCGATATGGGTGATTTTTTTCGGGAAAAGCGGCAGCGCTGCTTCCAGCATGAGCCGCTGCAGACCGTTGCCGCGAAAGTCTGCGTGGACGATGGCGCTGTCCGCATTGGCCCAGTGCTCCCACTCGGTGCGCGGCACATCCATGAAGGCCGCGTAGTTGTGTGCGCTGCGCCCGCAGAAGCGCACGATGAGATACCCGCCAAGGCGGCTGCCCTGCCATGCGCCGATGCACAGGTCATTGCGGACATAGGCCGTGATGTTTTCCAGCGTGTCCGGCACGAACTGCTCCGGGTCCGGCATGGCGGCGCGCACCTCGTTCTGCAAGGCGTACACCGCCGGGGCCTGCTCCGGCGTGCAGCGGCGCAGCTGCATGGACACCGGCGGCTGCACCGGCTGGCCGCAGATCTTGTGCAGAAAAACTTCCATCTTGCGTTTCCCTCCAAAATAAAATCATACTTTTTCGCTGTTTCCAGTATAAATGCCGCTTTTATAAATGTCAATTTATGTTATAATAAAGTATAAAGGGGTCTGCGGCGTATGGCGTGGTCACAAAGGTGCCATGCGGCGCAGGCTTCAAGTCCCGGCGGGGAGCATCCCCTGCCCGTGAACGGAGGAACCGAACCATGAAGGAATCTGCACTTACCTCTTCCAACCGATTGGGCGGTGCTGTGATCAGCGACCGCATCGTTGCCAGTCTGCTGGAAGAGCTGCGCACCGGGCGCTATGCCCGGGCCGACCGTCTGCCCGCCGAGGTAGATCTTGCCGCTGAGCTGGGCGTGAGCCGCACCGTCATCCGCGATGCTTTGAGCGAGATGGAGCGCGCAGGCTATGTGGAGCGCGTGCGCGGCATTGGCACGGTGGTGAACCGCGCTGTGCTGAGCCTGCGCAGCCGGCTGGACCAGAAGCTGGAATACTACCCGCTGATCCGCAGCTTTGGCAGCTACCCCCACGCCGACGGCATTCAGGTATTTCCCATCCGTGCCGGTGAAGAGCTGGCCCGCGATCTGGAAATTGAGCCGGGCGACGACGTGATCTGCATCAAAAAGCGCATTCTGGCCGACACCACCCCGGTGATCTACTCCATCGACTACCTGCCCAGAGCACTGTTCGGTGCCAGAGACTACACCCGCATCGACCTGACCGGCGGCGTGTTCGATATTCTGGAACGGGAGTGCCACCAGCAGATCTCCTCCAACGTCGCCCACCTGAAGGCAAGCTGCGGCGACGATGCCATCCGCTCCGCCATGCGCCTTGCTCCGGGCGAGGCCATGCTGCTGCTGGACGAAGTGTGTTTCAATCGTTTGTGCCGCCCGGTGATGCGTTCGCTGAGCTACTACACAAACTTCTTTGATTTTTCCATTTTACGCAAGCTGCTCTAAACCAAAAAACTGACGGAGGTATGCACCCATGCGACATCTGATCGACCCGTTGGATTTTACCCAACAGGAAATCTCCACGCTGCTTGATCTGGCCGACCGCATCCATGACGACCCGGCCGCGTATCAGGAGGTGGCCCGGCATAAAAAGCTGGCTACCCTGTTCTACGAGCCTTCCACCCGCACCCGCCTTTCCTTTGAGGCAGCCATGCTGAACCTTGGCGGCCATGTGCTGGGCTTTCCCAGTGAGAACGTGTCCAGCGCAAGCAAGGGCGAAAGCGTTGCCGACACCATCCGCGTGGTGTCCTGCTATGCGGACATCGTGGCCATGCGCCACCCCAAAGAGGGCGCACCGCTGCGCGCTTCCCGCTACTCCCGCATCCCGGTGATCAACGCGGGCGACGGCGGCCACCAGCACCCCACCCAGACCCTGACGGACCTCATGACCATCCGCCGCCGCATGGGACGGCTGGATGACCTGACCATCGGCCTGTGCGGCGACCTGAAATTCGGCCGCACCGTGCACTCCCTCATCAAGACCATGGCCCGCTGCAAGAACATCCGGTTCGTGCTTATCAGCCGGAAGAGCTGCGCGTGCCGGACTACATCGTAAAGGACGTGCTGGAGGCCAACGGCATCCCCTACCAGGAGACCCGCAGTCTGGAGAATCCATGTCGGAGCTGGACATCCTGTACATGACCCGCGTGCAGAAGGAGCGCTTCTTCAACGAGGAGGACTACATCCGCCTGAAGAACAGCTACATCCTCACCAAGGAAAAGATGAGCCTTGCAAAGCCGGATATGGCTGTGCTGCATCCCCTGCCCCGCGTCAACGAGATCGCACTGGACGTGGACGACGATCCCCGCGCCGCCTACTTTGAGCAGGTGCAGAACGGCGTGTATGTGCGTATGGCACTGATCATGACCCTGCTGGGTCTGCGCGACCCCAAGGCACCTAAGGAGGAGAACTGATATGCTGAACATCGATGAAATTCAGAACGGAATCGTGATCGACCACATCAAGGCAGGCACCGCCATTGGCTGATGGACCTGCTGGGCATTGCGGGCAACCGCACCGCCAGCGTGGCGCTGATCCAGAATGCACGCAGCAGCAAGAGCGCCAGCGGCCGCAAGGACATCATCAAGGTGGAGGGCGATGCTTCCTGGCTGAACCTGGATGTGCTGGCCTACCTTGACCCGGGCATCAGCGTGACCATCATTGAAAACGGCAAGGCCGTGCGCAAGGAAAAGCCGATGCCCCCCAAGCGCCTTGTGAACATTGTAAAATGCCGCAACCCCCGCTGCATCTCCTCCATTGAGGAAGAGTGCGACCAGATCTTTGAGCTGAGCTCCAACGGCAAATACCGCTGCATCTACTGCGAGCAGGAGCTGCAGGTAAAGCCGGAATAACGACACAGAAAAAGAGCTGCTGTACCAGGCAATTTTGCCGTACAGCAGCTCTTTTTTTGCAATAAAAAATCTGACGGAACTCTCACCGACGCAAATGCCCTGTGCGGCAGATGCTCCATTCCCACAAGCAGCACCTGCCGGACAGAAATGCGACGTACCGAGTGACTTTATCAGCAGCAAACCCCAAGTTCGCCGTTGAAAGCCCCGCCAGATGAGCTGTGCAGCGCATGAGGACTGCACAGCGAAGAGCAAAGGGAAAACAGAGCAGCTTAACACGCACCGCTGCCCGGATCACTGCACAGGGGGCAAAGCTTCACCAGGTCTTCCTTTGGCCGCAAATCCGCCCTGCCCCGGCAGGAGGTCACCTTTACTGGCCTTAGTATAGCATTGTTGCGTGCCTGTTGCACAGAACATGTCATAAATTGTCGGTGCTCATGTCATGAACTGCGCACGGGATGGCGCAGGTAAACCGGAACCACCGGTCGCGGCAGCTCACGGTGTACTCGGCACCGTACTTGCGCAGCACGTCCTGCACGTTGGCAAGGCCCATGCCGTGGCCGCTCTCCTTTTTGGTGGTGCCGGGCAGCTTGCCCTCCTCCAGCAGCAGGTCTTCCTGCACGCGGTTGCGCACCGAGATCAGATATTCTTCCGGCGTTTTGCGGATGCGCACATGCACCTCCGGCGGCAGGGCCTGCGCTGCGGCGCGGGTGGCGTTGTCCAGAAGGTTGGAGAGCACGATGACCATATCCATGCTGTCGAAGGGCATCCGCTTGAGATCGCACAGGTCAAAGTAAATGTTCACGCCAACTTTTGCCGCTTCTTCGTATTTTTTGCTCAGAATGGAATCCAGCAGCGGGTTGTGGGTATCCATGATGGTGGTGCCCGCCGCCACCGTTTTGCTCACGCTGGCAATGTAGGCCTGTGCGCCTTTCAGATCTCCCTGGTCCAGCAGGGCGGTAAGGGCTGTCATGTGGTTGGTGAACTCGTGGGTCAGGCGGCGCTGTTCCGTGTAGGAATCCAGCAGGGCTTCGGCACGCTGCTGTTCCAGCTGAGCACGGTAGCGGGAGTTCTGCCGCTGCACCACCTGATCGTTGAACATCTGCACGATGGCGATATGCACCAGCACCGCCACGCTCATGCCAAAGGTGAGCAGCATGGTCATCCGGGTAGCGGGCTGCTGGGTCCCTGTGACCATCAGCACGATGTTCAGCACCACAGCCACCCCGGGGAAAAAGGACATCACCAGCGCCTGCAGCGGCTGCAGAGCACACTTCTGGTTCCAGCTGTACAGGGAATGCGCAACTGCTGCACCCACGATAAGGTTCGCGGCGCACAGCGCGATCAGGCAGCCGGGGTGCTGCCATGCTTCGCCGGTGCGCACTCCTGTGAACCAGGAGTAGGTATAGTTGACCGTGTTCTCCACCAGCAGGCACATGGTGCCGTTGATCAGGCAGGCGGTGAGCTTATCGGCAAAGGTTCCGCCAAACAGCTGCGCCGTAACAAAAAGGTACAGCACATTGAGCAGGACGCTCTGCACATTGAAAAATGACATTCCTGTTGCGAGTGACAGGCCCAGCTGCCCCATACACAGCAGCTCTGCCCACAGAACCGGCCAGCGCAGTTTTCCCCTGCCCAGATAGGCCCACTCCACCAGAATAAAGGCGTTCCCCTGGACCAGACACACCAGATGCCCCAGCATCATTTCCGCAAATGCATCACTCATCCACATACTGCCCCTTCCATTCCAGATATGCGTTCTGGATGGCCGCATAGCCTGCGCGGCTCACGCTCAGCTCCACCCCGTTTTTCAGCAGGCGCGGTAACTGCGGATGCTGCGCACATATTTCATGTTCACCACATCGCTGCGGCTCACCTGCAAAAAGCCGTTCTCGTAGAGCATGGGCGGCAGGTCGGCGATCTTGCCGTAGTAGGTGCAGATGGGCCGGCGGGCAATGTCGCCGTAGACGTTGATCTGGCGCAGGTCGCTTTCCAGATAATAGATCTGATCCAGCGGAATTTCCGTTTCGGTGCGGTTGTGGTGCACCGTCAGGGTCTTGCGCTGGTCGGTCAGGGCGGCAAGCAGGTCGTCCAGACACTTGGGCAGGGTGCGCGCAATGTCCCGCTTGAGCAGGTAGCGGTAGGCGTTCACCGTGTAGCCTTCCAGCGCAAATTCCAGATAGGCCGAAACATACACCAGCATCAGGCCGGGGCACTTCTGCTTGAGCTGACGGCCCAGCACCATGCCGTTTGCACCGGGCATGTCCACGTCCAGAAACGCCAGCTGATACAGCTCCAGCCCCGGCGTTGCAAGCACCTCGGCTGCGCTGGTGCAGACGGCGGTGTGCACCTGCACGCTGCGGGCGGTAAAGTAGACGGTGACATATTCTGCCATGCGCGCGCCGAACGCCGCATCGTCGTCACAGATCAGGATATGCATGGAAGGTTCCTTTCTGCCGCAAAAGGCCCCTCTTATTGATGGAATAGGAGGAGCCTGTCGTTAACCTGCTTGCCCTCTCAGTCAAACCCTTTCGGGTTTGCCAGCTCCCCCAAAGTGGGAGCCCTTGGCAGTCCATGCAAAGTGCATCTTTCCGTCCGGTCTTCTCCCTTTGGGTGAGTTGTCACCGAAGATTACAGAGAGGTAGAAGTTATTTATTTACGCAAAAAATTTATCGTAGAGGCCAAAGGCAAAGATGAACAGCACGATCACCGGCAGCACGCAGGTCAGGTAACCGCGCATCCAGTCGTGCATCTTGAGGCCCTTGCCGGTGTTGACTTCCTTTTTATAGTTGTCCCAGCCCCAGCCGTACTTGGTAACGCAGAACAGCAGGTACACCAAGCTGCCCAGCGGCAGGAACAGGTTGCTCACGAGGAAGTCCTCCAGATCCAGCACAGCGCCGCCGAACACGGCAAAGCCGTCCCATGCCCACACGTTGTAGCCCAGCACGCAGGGCAGCGAAAGCAGAGTGATGAGCACGAAGTTCACCAGACTGGACTTCTTGCGGCTGCAGCCGGTCAGCTCCATGCCGCAGCAGATGATGTTCTCGAACACGGCCAGCACGGTGGAAAGCGCTGCAAAGGCCATGAACAGGAAGAACAGGGAGCCCCACAACCGGCCCATGGCCATGTTGGCAAAGATGTTGGGCAGGGTAATGAAGATCAGGCTGGGGCCGCTGGTCTGGTCCACACCGTAGGTGAAGCAGGCCGGGAAGATGATGAGACCGGCGGTGATGGCCACGAAGGTATCCAGCACCACGATGCGGGCGGACTCGCCCAGCAGGGAGTGCTCCTTGCCGATGTAGCTGCCAAAGATGGACATTGCGCCAATGCCAAGGCTCAGGGTGAAGAAGGCCTGATTCATGGCGGACACCAGCGTGTTGACCACGCCCACCTCTTTCATGCGCTCGAAGTCGGGCACGAGGAAGAAGCTCAGGCCTTCCTTTGCGCCGGGCATGAACAGGCTGTTGACGGCCAGCACCACCATGATCACCAGCAGGGCGATCATCATGACCTTGGTCACGCGCTCAAGGCCGTTCTGCAGGCCCTTGGCGCATACAAAGATGCCCAGTGCCACCACGAACACCATCCAGAAGGTCATCACGCCGGGGTCTGCCAGCATTTCGGTAAACTTGCCAGCCACCTGATCAGCGTTCAGCCTGCCAGCTTACCGGTGGCGGTCATGTAGAAATAGTGCAGCATCCAGCCTGCCACGGTGGTGTAGAACATCATGAGCAGATAGCAGCCAATGAGGGTGAGGTAGCCGTGGATGTGCCACTTCTGGCCCGGCTTTTCCAGTGCCTGATAAGCCCGCACCGGGCTTTTGCGGGAAGCGCGGCCCACTGCAAACTCCATGGTCATGATGGGCAGGCCCAGAATGATGAGGAAGATCAGGTAGAACAGCACGAACGCGCCGCCGCCGCCCTGACCGGCAATATAAGGGAACTTCCACACGTTGCCAATGCCGATGGCACAGCCCGCTGAAAGCAGAATGAAGCCCAGCCGGGACTTCAGTTTTTCTCTTTCCATGATTCCAAACTCCTTGTTTTCCGTTCTGCTCTGCCCTGCCCTTTGCGGGGCCGGGCGAAGCGTTGCTTTTGTATTATAGCACAAATTTGGTCGAAGAACAGGGGCGCTTCAGCGAGATGAACTTTTGTTGTCAAAAGTATTCTTTGTCTTTCCCGCGTGCACAGCCCGTCCTGCCGCAGGCTGTACCGCAATTTTCGTTGCAGGTGCGTCCGTTTTCGGTGTATTTGCGGCGGGCTGCAATTTTTCTCACCTGAAAGGTGAAGAGCTGACAGTTATTCACTTATATAAAAATGCCTTGCATAACAGCCGAGAACCATCTCTTGACAAACCAGCAAAAAGAAACTATACTACAAATAGAGAAGGTGCTGTCCGCAATGGTCAGCTTCCTCCGGCTAATTGGTCAATAAGAAGAATGACCGCTCACCGTTTGGAGACTGGGGCGGTCATTTCTTATTGTTATGGATCTCTTTGAAGATTGCCCATGCGATCTGAAATGTAATCCCAACTGTACCGCCAACAATGACGAACAGCTGCAGAACCTCTTCCAACTTCATGATGCATCCCCTTCCGCGTTTGCGAACGGGGGAACAAACAATAAGCTTTTACGTCCCCCGGACGCTTGCCGGAGGGAAGCATGACCACCTGCATTTGCAGACAGCACCTAATCACCGCCTTTTCAGGCGGTATTTTTAGTTTAACATACTTTTTGGCGAATTACAATGGAAATCCTTTCACCCGCAGATGTCCGCTGCCACGGTGTAGGTAACGGTATAGTCCAGTACATTGCCGTTCACGGTGCAGTC
>ENA-OQAA01000459-OQAA01000459.1-human-gut-metagenome-genome-assembly--contig:-NODE-459-length-28268-cov-4.638641_pt1 | contig 28268 bp, 30 predicted proteins | sample MGYA00242489_ERZ504515 | MGnify/ENA primary metagenome ERZ504515 (study PRJEB26092, sample SAMD00036237) | human gut metagenome | host: Homo sapiens | study: EMG produced TPA metagenomics assembly of... | reverse complement strand
CTAGCATTTTGGTATATACTGTTTTAAAAAGGAGGATTCCTATGAGTATCTTTTATTTTCCGTTTTTCCAAATGAAAATTTTGTCGATATCGGACTTATCAGTATGGCTGGGAACAATGTGAACCTTCCCATTCTTTTGGACCTGCCGCCAGAAACCATTATATCTTTCACTATGTGATATCCGGAACCGGAACTTTAATGGCCGACGATTCTTCCGGCAATACAATAAAATATCAGGTGAAAAGCGGACAGGGTTTTATGCTATTTCCTAATCAGATCAATACTTACATCGCAGATCAGGATCTCCCATGGGAATATACCTGGATTGAATTTGACGGACTCCGTGCCAAAGAGATTGTCTCTACTGCCGGACTCAGTCCGGATCATCCGGTCTATCATGCCGGTTCGAAAGATCTTCGTAATGAAATGATGAACGAAATGTTATATATTGCCAGACATCCCGGTTCCTCCTGCGAATCACCGTTCCATATAATCGGACATTTGTATCTCTTTTTGGATTATTTCATGCGTTCTGCTGCTACAGTGCGTATGAACCATAGCGGGAAGATCAGAGATTTTTACATCAAAGAAGCATTATCTTATATTGAGCAAAATTTTCAGAACAATATTACCATTGAAGACATTGCTTCTTTCTGCGGTCTGAACCGGAGTTATTTCGGAAAGATTTTTCACGACTCCATCGGAAAATCTCCTCAGGAATTCCTGATCACTTACCGCATGACGAAGGCTGCAGAACTTCTGAAACTAACCTCTTTATCCATTGCGGATATCGGAAATGCCGTCGGATATCCGAATCAGTTACATTTTTCAAGAGCATTCAAGAATATCTATGGAACTTCTCCAAGAAGCTGGCGCAATGAAAATAAATTAGAACCTGATATATAAAAAATCAAGCAGAAAAGAATTATTTTGATTTTAAAATTATTTTCCTTTTCTGCTTGATTTTTTTCTTTTTCTGGTATAATATACACATATAGCAAACGTAGTATTGAAAACTACATGTCATATTTTCGACATTTAGGAGGTGCATGATTATGGCAGAGCAGTTAAAAGAACACATTAAAGATCCGGGAAGTGCGATCACACATTTTATCGGAATGCTGATGGCGATATTCGCAGCAATTCCTTTGCTTTTGAAAGCAGCACGTGAGCCGGGTAAGATTTACATCATCGCAATTGCTGTGTATGCGGCAAGTCTGATCTTACTGTATGCGGCAAGCACAACTTACCATACATTCGATAAATCAAAAAAAATAAATACCATTCTTAAAAAAATCGATCACATGATGATCAGTGTTCTCATCGCCGGAAGCTACACTCCGATCTGCCTGTTAGTACTTGGCGGCAGGACCGGAATCATCCTTCTTGCGATCGTATGGTCATTTGCCATCGCCGGAATCCTGATCAAAGCATTTTGGGTATACTGTCCGAAATGGATTTCATCCGTACTTTATATCGGCATGGGCTGGACCTGCGTACTGGCATTTACACAATTGCTGAATTCCTTAAGCCCGGCGGCTTTCGGATGGCTGCTGGCCGGTGGTATCATCTACACTGTTGGCGGTGTGATCTATGCTTTGAAGCTTCCGATCTTTAACAGTAAGCACAAATATTTCGGAAGCCATGAGATCTTTCATCTGTTTGTGATGGCCGGAAGCGCATGCCACTTTGTGGTAATGTATGCTTTTGTACTTTAAATGAAATCCATATGAAAAAAGCTGCCGGTGGCAGCTTTTTCACTTAATATCATTTATTTTTACTTATTCTGCGAGTTCGAATTCATTCGGGATCTTCTCTCCGATCTCGATCTCCTTATCCACACTCTTTTTCACATAAGTTTCCTTTTCCTTTGATCAGCAGTTCCTTTTCTCTCCGTGTCAGCTGTTTGATCGCATATTCCCGGCTCATTGCCTCATTTCTTCGTCTCATGTTCTTCGTAATACACAAGCTTCACCGGTCTTCTGGTCTTTGTGTATTTCGCACCTTTTCCACTGTTATGTGCTTTTATCCTCTTATCCAGATCATTTGTCCAGCCTGTGTATAACGTACTGTCTGCACATTTTATGATATAGGTATAATTCATGTAGTTGTCCCCACTTATCCACAATCGGTCTGATTTTTCCTGTAATAATCCACTTTATTTTATCCGTTATCCCGCGGAAAGTCAATTTTATCCACCCCTCAAAAAGAAGGACCGCACAAGAAAAGGACAGAGATTTCTGGGAATCCCTGTCCTTTTCTTTTAATCCTGATCCGCCGTATACTCCACCGGGTTCACCGGCTGTCCGTTTTTGCGCATCTCAAAATATACATTACAGCCTTCTTTGCTGTAATACTTCGTCGGCTGGCTCACATAGCCAAGCACGCTCTTCGCTTCTACATAATCCCCAACCTTCACAGGTACTTCTTTCAGCTGTCCGTATAACAACTCGTATCCGTTTCCGATGTCTACATTGACCGTTGTTCCCGTCTGCGCACTGACATCGATCGACTTGATGATCCCGGGTGCGCCGCAGAGCACCTGGTCTCCTTCTGCGCCTTCGATGATCACGGCCGGATTATACTTATACTGATCCAGCGTCTGGAAATATACCGTCTTATCCATGCTGTAGCTCATGATCACAGCCCCGTTCACCGGCCATAGGATGTAGCTGTCTTCTGTAAAGTTGATATTATGGCTCTTTCCTGCTGTTGCCTGGGTTCCCGTTCCATTCTGCTCTGACTGATCTGTCATTCCGGTTCCGTCTGATCCGTTTTTCTCATCAACGGTACTCTCATCTGCTGCGCTTTTCTTTGTACTGCTTCCGGTATTCTCACTTTTTACTTTTGATGTTCCGGTTTCTCTTGTCAGATCGCTGTTCTCTTTGTTGTCTTTCTTTGTCTCTTTCTGCCTGCTTTTTTCTTCCGCCTTCGCCAGCTCATTTTTCTGCGTTTTCCTGTAATCGTTAAATGTATATGTTCCTGCTATTGCAATTGCTGCCACAAAACATAACACTGCTGCCACGGTAGCACGCCGTTTGGACATAGACGTTTTTTCGTTTTTCTTCATTTCATCACCACCTCTGACCATATTTTTGCCAGATCGTGATGTAGTTATACATTTTTTATAATTTCTGTCACTTCTTTTATATCCGTTCCTTTAAAAAAATATTTTTAATATTTTTCTATATCCTTGTTTCTTTTTTGCCATCTCATTTGCCGTGTACTGACTCATACCGATTCCGTGACCGGCTCCTCTTGTGGTTACTCTTAACTTTCCATTATAAGGTTGCAGCGTAAAACAACTGGAAGCCAGATGATATTTATTTCTGAATTCTTCCCCGCTCATTACCTTGTCTCCCACGCGGATCTTCAATACATATCCCACGGAATCTGTCTTTTGTATCTCCACATCCAGCGTTTCGATACCTGTAGTTCCCTCATTTTCGCCTTTTTGTTCACTCTTCACTTCCAGTATCACCGTCTGTATCTCATTTTCAGCATTTACATCCACGGGGCATTCCACGATTTTCAGATAAGGATACTCTTCCTTTCCAAGCACCTCTTTTGCATCCCTTGTATATCCGTTACTCAGATTAAAAAATGGTGTCATTGCCAGATCTTTTCCATAGAACAGCACTTGTCCCGCAGTAGATTCCAGTGCGTTTTTTAACTTCCGGTAATTTTCCGCATACCGCATGCCCCACGCGGATTTCATCTGTTTTTCTGTCCAGAATTCGTCTGCTGCTTCTTCCGGCAGTGTACCGTCTCCACCGGCTTCCTGAATCATGCGGTATACTTCTGTCCGGATGAGCACTGCCTGTGCGTTCAGTGCTTCTTTCTCATAATCTGCCGGCATATCCCTGGCCAGCACTCCGATACAATACTCCTCCACAGGCATCTTTCCGTTTTTCTTTATTTTCACCATCGTTTCATCTGCTTTTGAAGCAGTGATAACCTTCGGTCCGTTTATAAATACGGTTATGATATACGGAAGCAGAACTATGATAAGCAGCCAGCAGCCGGCCTGTTTCACTTTTTCACTTATTATCCTGTATCGTCTCATATATTGCACACCTCCCCGACGGCAGAGCCACTTTCCCCGGCCCCACTGGCACAAAAAAGCCCTCCCATACCTTAAGGTATGAGAGGGTTTTTTTTAATATTCCAGTTCATCCTCATTGATCACAACATGATCCAGATGCCAGATATCATCTACATATTCCTGAATCGTTCTGTCTGCCGAGAACTTACCGCAGCAAGCGGTATTCTTAAGAGCCATCTTAGCCCATTTGTCTGTGTCTTTGTAAGCTTCCATTGCACGGGCCTGTGCATCTGCATAAGAACGGAAGTCTTTTAAGATAAAGTACATATCTGCTCTTGCACCACCCTGATTGTTCAGAAGGCTGTTGTAAAGGTCACGATACATCTCTTTATCACCGTTTGCATAAGTTCCGTCTACCAGCTGGTCTACCACTCTTCTGATATCCGGATCGTTGTTGTAGATATCGTATGGATTGTATCCACCGTTCTGCTCGTAGTTGATTACTTCGTCTGCACTCAGTCCGAAGATAAATGCATTGTCGATTCCAACTTCGTCTACGATCTCTACGTTCGCTCCGTCCATCGTTCCAAGTGTCGGTGCACCGTTCATCATGAACTTCATGTTACCTGTTCCGGAAGCTTCTTTGGAAGCAGTAGAAATCTGCTCACTGATATCTGCTGCCGCAAAGATCAGCTCTGCGTTCGATACGCGGTAATCTTCAATAAATACAACTTTCAGTTTGCCGTTGATGCTGCGGTCATTGTTGATCACATCCGCAACTGAGTTGATCAGTTTGATGATCTCTTTTGCACGGATATATCCTGCGGAAGCCTTTGCACCGAAGACGTATGTCTTAGGATAGAAGGACATCTCCGGATGCTCTTTGATCTGGTTATACAGATACATTACATGCAGGATATTCAGCAGCTGACGTTTGTATTCGTGCAGACGTTTTACCTGTACATCGAAGATTGATCTTGGATCTACTTCTACACCGTTGTGCTCTTTGATGTAAGCTGCAAGACGCTCTTTGTTCTTGAACTTGATCGTCATGAATTCTTTCAGAGCCTCTTCGTCATCCAGCCATTCCTTCAGTCCGCTCATCTTGGACAAGTCTGTAATCCACTCTTTTGTGCCGAGCTTCTCTGTTACCCAGTCGGCAAGCAGCGGGTTCGCATGCATAAGGAAACGTCTCTGTGTGATACCATTGGTCTTGTTGTTGAATTTCTCCGGCATCATCTGATAGAAATCTTTCAGTTCCTGGTTCTTCAGGATCTCTGTATGCAGCTTTGCAACACCGTTGACAGAATAGCCTGCAACGATTGCAAGATGTGCCATCTTAACCTGACCGTCCATCAGGATCGCCATCTTCTTAACCTTTTCTTCATTACCAGGATACTGTGCTCTTACCTGCTCGACAAAGCGGCGGTCGATCTCCTGGATGATCTGATAAATACGTGGAAGGAGTCTTGAGAACAGATCGATCGGCCATTTCTCAAGTGCTTCTGCATGATCGTATGGTTCGTATATGCACAGCATTTTGTTGTGATATCCCATGCTTCATTCCATCCGAGATTCTCCTCATCAAGAAGAATACGCATCAGCTCTGCTACTGCTACTGTCGGATGTGTATCATTCATCTGGAATGTTACTTTCTCCGGCAGTTTGCTGATATCACCATGTTTCTTTTTAAACTTTGTAATTGCAGCCTGGATACTTGCTGATACGAAGAAATACTGCTGTTTCAGTCTCAGTTCTTTTCCTGCGATGTGGTTATCATTTGGATAAAGCACTTCTACGATATTCTTCGCAAGGTTCTCCTGCTCAACGGCTTTGTGATAATCTCCACGGTCAAAGGAATCTAACTGGAAATCTACGATCGCTTCTGCATCCCAGATGCGGAGTGTATTCACGATGTGGTTGCCGTATCCTACGATCGGATAATCATAAGGGATCGCCATTACAGATTCATAGTTCTCCTGAACGAAGTGTGTCTTTCCTGTCTCATCGTATTCCACACGGATATTTCCGCCAAAACGTACTTCTTTCGCATATTCCGGTCTGCGCAGCTCGAACGGGTTGCCGTCTTTTAACCAGTTATCCGGTGCTTCTACCTGATAGCCGTCTCTGATCTTCTGCTTGAACATACCATAACGGTAACGGATACCGCATCCATAAGATGCATATCCCAGTGTTGCAAGAGAATCCAGAAAACAAGCTGCCAGACGTCCGAGTCCACCGTTACCAAGTGCTGGATCCGGCTCCTGGTCCTCGATCACGTTCAGGTCGATTCCCATCTCTTCCAGAGCTTCTTTTACTTCCTTATATGCCGTCATGTTGATCAGGTTGTTTCCGAGAGCTCTTCCGAGCAGGAATTCCATGGACATGTAATATACGGTCTTCGGATCGTCTTTCTCATACTGTTTCTGTGTTGCAAGCCAGTCATCGATGATGGCTTCCTTTACAGCATAAGAAACTGCCTGGAACAACTGCTGCGGAGTTGCCTCTTCTACTTCCTTACGGAACAATGTTCTTACATGTCGTACATCTCTTTTAAATACGTCTTTTTCAAATCTTGGATTATACATTTTCTACTTCCCTTCTAAAAAACTGGGCTTTGATTATCTCTTTTCCACACCGATCGTTACAGCTTCTCCATTGATCTTCCACTCTTTCGTGTAGCCTGCTGGTGCTGCTTTTGTAACTTCCAGTGCAAGTGTTTCATCTGCGATCGTAGATGCATTGTCTGCAAATACTTTCTCTGCTTTTTCTGTACCTTCATAAGATACTGCGATCTTATCCATAACTTCGAATCCGGCTTCCTTACGCATGGTCTGCACTTTACTGATGATCTCACGTACAAATCCTTCTTCCAGAAGTTCTTCGGAAAGGTTTGTATCCATAACAACTGTAATTCCGTTGTCATTCTCAGATACATATCCCGGCATCTGTGCAGATTCGATCAACAGATCTTCGCGGAACAGAGTCACTTCCTGTCCATTGATATCAAGCTTCAGGGCATCTGTAGCATTTAACTCATCCATTGCTGCATTTCCTTCGAGGTTATCGAGTGCTGCTTTAATACCTCCTAACATTTTACCATATTTTGGTCCCACTGTCTTTAACTGAGGTTTAAAAGTATATGAAGTAAAGTCACGAACATCTTGTGTAAATGTTACATTCTTTACATTTAATTCATCTTTTACGATGTCTTTGTAAAATTCCGGTACTTCAAAATCAGCTTTTACATACATCTGTCCGATCGGCTGACGGTTCTTGATATTTGCAGTATTTCTGCATGCACGTCCCATAACAACCAGCTTCAGAACATTGTCCATATTAGCTTCCAGTTCTGTATCGATATGTGCTTCATTTACAACCGGGAAGTCACACAGATGGATACTTTCCGGAGCACTCTCGTCCACGCTTCTTACCAGGTTCTGATAGATCTCTTCTGTCATGAACGGGATCATCGGCGCTGCCGTCTTACAGATCTCAACCAGTGCTGTGTACAGAGTCATGTAAGCATTGATCTTATCCTGTTCCATTCCTTTTGCCCAGAAACGTTCACGGCTTCGTCTTACATACCAGTTACTCATGTCATCTACGAAGCTCTGAAGTGCTTTGCAGCCTCCGGAATCTTGTAGTTGGACAGATCATAGTCTACTGCCTTGATTGCGGAATTGAGCTTAGACAGAAGCCATTTATCCATAACGGACAGTTTGTCGTATTCCAGTGTGTATTTTGTTGCATCGAAATCATCGATATTCGCATACAGTACAAAGAACGCATATGTGTTCCACAATGTTCCCATGAACTTTCTCTGTCCTTCTACAACGGCTTTTCCGTGGAAACGGTTCGGAAGCATGGTGCACTGTTGACATAGAAGTACCAGCGGATCGCATCTGCTCCGTATTTCTCCAGTGCGTCGAATGGATCAACTGCATTTCCTTTGGACTTACTCATCTTCTGACCATTCTCATCCTGCACGTGTCCAAGTACGATAACGTTCTTGTATGGTGCTTTGTTGAAGATCAGTGTTGAGATTGCAAGCAGTGAGTAGAACCATCCACGGGTCTGGTCAACAGCCTCGGAAATGAAGTCTGCAGGGAACTGCTTTTCAAATAATTCTTTATTCTCAAATGGATAGTGGTGCTGTGCAAATGGCATAGATCCACTGTCGAACCAGCAGTCGATAACTTCCGGTACTCTGTGCATCTGCTTTCCGCAGCATGGGCACTTGATCGTTACTTCGTCGATGTATGGACGGTGAAGTTCGATCTCATCCGGACAGTTATCGGACATTTCTTTCAGCTCTTCGATGCTTCCGATCGAATGCTGGTGTCCGCATTCACACTCCCAGATATTCAGTGGAGTTCCCCAGTAACGGTTACGGCTGATACCCCAGTCCTGAACGTTCTCAAGCCAGTCGCCGAAACGTCCTTTACCGATGCTTTCCGGAATCCAGTTGATTGTATTGTTGTTGGCGATCAGGTCATCTTTTACTTCTGTCATCTTGATGAACCATGATTCACGAGCGTAGTAAATAAGTGGTGTATCACATCTCCAGCAGTGTGGATAGCTGTGCTCGAACTTCGGTGCATCGTAGAGAAGTCCGCGTCCGTCGAGGTCTTTTAATACTTCCGGATCAGCCTTCTTAACGAATAATCCGGCAAACGGAGTCGTCTCTCCCATGTTACCTTTTTCGTCTACCAACTGAACGAACGGCATATCATATCTACGTCCGACCTTGGCATCGTCTTCACCAAACGCAGGAGCGATATGAACCACACCGGTACCGTCTGTCAGTGTTACATAGGTATCGCATGTAACGAAGAATGCTTTCTTGTTCTGCTTGGAAGCGCAGTCGTAAGCACACTGGTATAATGGCTCGTACTCTTTATATTCGAGATCTTTTCCTTTGTATGTCTCAAGGATCTCGTAAGCCTTTGTTCCGTTTTCTTCATCGGCAAGTCTGCCAAGTACGGTATCGAGAAGTGCAACAGCCATGTAATAAGTATAGCCGTCGGCAGCTTTTACTTTCGCATAATCTTCTTCCGGGTTCACACAGAGTGCAATGTTAGACGGAAGCGTCCATGGTGTGGTTGTCCATGCGAGGAAATATGCATCCTCTCCTACTACTTTGAAACGAACGATCGCAGAACGTTCTTTTACATCTTTATAACCCTGCGCTACTTCCTGTGCAGAAAGCGGAGTTCCGCAACGAGGACAGTATGGCACGATCTTGAATCCTTTATACAGGAGCTTCTTGTCCCAGATTCTCTTGAGTGCCCACCACTCAGACTCGATGAAGTTGTTATCATATGTTACATATGGGTCATCCATATCCGCCCAGAAACCTACGGTATTAGAGAAATCTTCCCACATACCTTTGTATTTCCATACGCTTTCTTTACATTTCTTAATGAATGGCTCCATACCGTATTTTTCGATCTGGTCTTTTCCGTCCAGTCCGAGAAGCTTCTCAACTTCCAGCTCTACCGGAAGTCCGTGTGTATCCCATCCGGCCTTTCTTGGAACTTCGTATCCCTTCATTGTACGGTATCTTGGGATCATATCCTTGATAACACGTGTCAGAACGTGTCCGATGTGCGGTTTTCCGTTGGCTGTCGGAGGACCGTCGTAGAACATATAGATCTCGTTGCCTTCACGGTCACGCATACTTTTTCTGAAGATGTCATTGTCTTCCCAGAATTTCTCTGTCTGTTTTTCTCTGTCTACAAAATTAAGATCCGTAGAAACTTTCTTATACATATTTACCTCCATAAAATTAAAACATTGAATTAAAAAAGCTTCCGCCCTGTATAGGACGAAAGCTGTACTTACGTTTATAAACCACCTAACATACCATCATATGTCTTCCCTGTAACGGAGGAATGCCGTCAGTTTTTACTCGGTCACCGGATCTTTCTACACATCTTACCGAAACCTTTCAAAATCTGCAACTCAGAAGTGATATTCAGATATATCTTACTTGCACCGGACTTCCACCATCCCCGGCTCGCTGCTGCGTTCTGTTATATCCTACTGTCTTCGTCAGCGTTTTTCACACCCTTTATTATATGCAACAATCCTAAAATCCGTCAAGGGGTTTTACCTTATTTTTCATGTATCCTCTGCCATTTATCTTCTCCGGCGTATCAATACAACGATCAGACTGAAGATCAGGATCACCAGCGCCACACATCCCCCGGCGATCATATATTGTTCCGAAGCTGATTTCCCGGCAAATTTCTTCTGACTGAACGTCCATGCCGCTTTTGCTTTCTGCACGAAATTCGCCAGATGCTCTTTGCACTTAATTTTCCACCGGAGTTCTTCGTTGTCCAGGAGTTATCCACATTCTCCTTCTTATTATCCACACGTTCTTTTCCCGTACTTATTTTCTGCAGGTATTCTTCCGTGAACTTTGCTGTCGCACTTCCTACCGGATGACCATCATAAGTATATTGGATCGTCCCTTCTCCGGTCTTTTCATCTACGTCTGTAATCTCATAGTCTGTATCTTTGTATGAGACATCCTTCGGCAGGATCACATAGCCATCTTCCAGCGGCCGGTACTCATTCCCGCCCGTCTGTGCGGATCTAGCATCCTCACTTTCATCCGATGCCGATATGAATTCTTTTACTTCCGCCGGCTTCTTCTCATCTGCCACCGAAATCTTCTGGAAATTATTAAATACATATTCAAACAGATTCTTTGTATCCGGATATATATTCGCTCCATGCGTCCTGAGTACGACACACACCAGTTTCATATTACCATTATCGGCCAGAGTGATCAGTGTGGATAAAGCGTTGGATGTATATCCCGTCTTTCCTGCAACCACATACTGGTAGTAATTTTTATTTTCTTTTATGAGCATCTTATGATGCTGTGGAAATACGTGTTCTTCCGTTGTATCGGATGCCGGGATCGTATAACTCTGCTCCTGACAGATCTTTAAGAATTCCGGATAACGCCAGATCTCCCGACCGATCAAAGCCATGTCACGTGCGCAGGTATAATGATTGTCATCATGAAGCCCGTTCGCATTGACAAAGTTCGAGTTCTCCCCGCCGAGACTTTTGCACTCCTCGTTCATCTGCTGTATGAACCAGTTGTAATCATGCCCGGCATTCTTCCCGACATTTTCCGCAACCGCATAGGCTGCTTCATTTGCCGAGGCAAGCAGTGTCGCATACAACGCCTGTTCCAATGAGATCACATTTCCTTCTTTTAATCCTACGGAAGAATCTCCCGGCTGCATAAAAGATATACAGTCATTCGAAAATGTTACCTGATCTGACAGGCTGCCATATTTTAATGCGATAAGACTGGTCAGAACTTTTGTGATGCTGGCCGGATATTCATGCCCATCAATATTCTTCGCATATAAGATGCTTCCGGTTCCTGCATCCATCACGATCGCTGCTTCTCCGTATGTTCCCGGTCCTTGCGGCCAGTTCTTCCAGCTGTTCGACTGGATCTCCATCTTATAGGCATCTTCTTCTGCCTTCTTTTCCAGCTCTTCCGGAGTCATGTCTTCTTCTTTTTTCTCTTCTTTCCGGGTATCATCTGCCGCTGCGTCTGCTGACTGCGCATTCCCGGTGCTGTCCGGCTCCGCGTATACCGTACTGTGCGGCATCCCTGCTGTCACCGCCAGTATCACCGCAAGAACTACGGCTGCTGTCTGTTTTTTCCCCCGCATAATTTCTATTCTCCTCTGTCGTTCTGTTATGGTCTTCCCATATACCACTCAATTTTTCCTTCGATATCGACACCTTCACCGTTCCGATCTCTCCGTTGTATCTTACTTTTTCTCCGTTTACATATACTTTGCCCTTTTCCTGTCTTTCCTGCGTCTTATTCCACGCATTCTCTATTATAATCCTTTTCCCCGGTTAACTCAACAAAAAAGAACGGCCGGTCCTTTTTCCGGTCCGTGATCCTTTTCTTGATTTTTATTACTTTTTTGTTACTCAGGTGCAAGTGTATCTAATGTTACATTAGCTCCATTAATCGTTCCCTTCTCACCTTCAACCTTTGTGATGACTGCTGACGGTGGTATCACCTCTGCATTCGAGATCATGATCGTCAATCCTGCGATCCGCAACATGATCCGTAATAACAAGATCCCGCAGATCGACGGTCTCATCTATTCCTCTGCGGGAAATGATCTGGTCTCTATGGATTCCAGTCTTCTTTCGCTCTATAAAAACGGACGCATTACTGCTGACACGGTACTGGCTTATGCATCCAATCCGGAAATGTTAAAAAAGAAGCTGTAGGAGATTACTCCTGCAGCTTCTTAATTTCTTCGATTGTTGCCTCATATTCTTTTGTTACTTTTTCCATTGCTTCCGGTATCCCCGGCTTCTCTCCGGTCCGGTCTCTCAAAAGTTCTGTCAGCTCACTGCTCACTTCATACAGACGGTCAAAGGAAAGATTCTGACATACACCTTTCAGTGTGTGTGCACCACGGAAAGCCTCTTCATAATTGTTATCCCCCAAAGCCTGCTTTAACAGTGAATAACTCTGATCTTCAAGGAACTTTAATGTGAATTTCCGGATCAGTACTTCACTGCGAAGGCGTCTTAAGACATCTTCATAGTTTCCTCCAATCGCTTCATAGCATTCCTGTATTGTCATTTTTTACCTCCTTCATTTCCGGTCTAATTCTGGAAAGACACGATTACTTCTTTTCCATTCGATACATTTTCGAACATGCCCTTGATTACTTTCTTTGCATTCTTGTCCGCATTTTCAAGAAATCCGTATTCATCCGATCCGGCTTTTTCCTTTGCTTTCTTCTCAGCCTCTGCGACAAGTTCCATAACCGCCTCTTTATCGATACTCATAATCGCAAAATTCGTATCATATATCTTCAGATCACTGGATTTGATCTTAATAGAATCCTCATTGACCGTGCAGTGCGGAATAGATATCTGGATCTTGTCGTCTGTCTCCTTTATGACAGCTTTCTGTACATCCAGTCCCGCAGTCACTGTCGTCTTGTATTGTACGAGAAATCTGTTCTTGTTGATCAGCGGGATCTCTCCCTTTGTGCTCCTGAATACATCCGAGATGATCATCTTCTGTGTCGTCAGCTCCGCTGCATCTTCCAGCGTCGTCTCAAGCGGTATGCTCTCTTCTTTCGGACCGGTAATATGCTTATATATGGCTATCGAACCGATGCTGATCGCAATGGCAAGAACTGCCGCGATGATTATTTTAGCTTTTGTCTTCATATGTTTTCCTCCGTTAAAATGATTTAACTTTCGGCCGGTAGCGCATATCGGATACCGTGTATACGGTTACGAATGCCTCCGGATCTTTTTTACTGACATAATTCATCAGTTTCTGATATTCGTTCTTATCTACGATTGTAATGATCTCTCTGTATTTCTGCATATTGTAAGCACCTACTGCCTCGTAGAACGTTGCCCCGCTGTGCAGCTCATGCAGAATGAACCGGCGTACCTCTTCTTCATATTTTGTGATGATACAGACACGTCTCTTCACATTCTGTCCAAAGATAAAATGATCCAGCACAATACCGTTAAAGTATGTACCAAGCACACTCAGTACGACCGCTTTTTTATCATAGATCAATGCGGAAGAAAGTGCCACACACATTCCTGAGATGGACATCGCTTTTCCCAGTTCGACATGAAGATATTTATTCATGATCTTTGCCACGATATCCAGTCCGCCGGATGACGCATTCATATTAAATAAGATGCTGAGTCCGAAGCTTACGACGAGAACATAACATAACACGTCCAGTTCCGTACTGTTCGTCAGCGATTCAAAATCCGGAAATACATGTTCAAATACTGCCAGATATAGTGGCAGCAAAATACTTGTATATACCGTCTTCGCCCCAAATTCTTTCCCACAGGTTATAAATCCGATCAGCAGTAAGACCACATTCAGTATCATCGTAACCGTTGATACATGTAACGGTACATAATGCGCAATAATGATCGCCAGCGCAGATACGCTGCTGATCGAGGTCTGGCTCGGAATCAGAAAGAAATACACGGCCGCAGCGATGATCCCCACTGCTATCGTCATGACGGCAATTTCTTTTAGATTGTCCGGTGTGACAACCTGTTTTTTTTCTTTGTTCATTTTTTTATTCCCCACTTTTATAAATATTTCATCATCGTTGGCGCAAGAATATTCATATCAACAGGCTTGGCAACGTGATCATTCATCCCGACAGAAAGCGCCTTCTGTCTGTCTTCTGCAAAGGCATTGGCAGTCATAGCTATGATCGGATCATCGCTTTTTTATCATCCTTCATCTTCCGGATGGTTAATGTCGTATCGAACCCATTCATAACCGGCATCTGAATATCCATAAGGATCATCTTGTAATAGTCCGCATCTGCCTTTTCAATCATGCTGATACATGCAACTCCGTCAGTTGCAACTTCGACAATACACCCTTCTTCTTTCAACAGTTCTGTCGCGATCTCCGCATTGATCTCATTGTCTTCGACCAGCAGGACCCGGACGCCTTTTAGCGACTTCTTACTTCGTGGATTCTGATTTTTCTTCTCTAAAGCTTCTTCTTTTGATGCTTTTTTGCAAGGGATCGTCACTGTAAAAGTGGATCCCTCACCAAGTTTACTTTCCACCTCTATCGTACCACCCATCAGATCCACAAGCTTTTTCACGATTCCCATGCCGATGCCGATACCCTCAATATGGGTAATCGTAGAAGTCCGCTCTCTTTCAAACGCTTCAAAGATATGCTTTTGGAACTCTTCTGTCATACCAATTCCATTATCGGTAATACTGATGATCATATCACACCAGTCTTCATTCTCACAAGGTCTCTGTGCAACCTTACAGGATATTGTACCGCCCGCATTTGTATACTTGACCGCATTACTTATGATGTTGATGCAGACTTCCGATAAATGTGGTTCATCCACATATACATACGGATACAGGATATGTTCTGTCATACACAGAGTCTGGTTCTTACTTTCTGCCTGTTGCTGGAACATTGTAACACAATTCGTAAAGTCTTCCCGGACATCCGACACGGCATATTTCATTTCGACCTTGTTATTTTCAATTCTTGCAAGATCCAGGACATTACTGAGTAACGATAACAGTTTTCTCCCGCATATCTGAATGTTATCGACATATCTGCTAAGTTTTTCTGTGTCTTCCAGGTGTCTGGATGCCAGATCTGCATAACCGATGATCGCATTCATAGGCGTTCTGATGTCATGGGACATATTGAAAAGAAATGCGGATTTTGCCTTACTTGCAGTTTCCGCATTTAATTTAGCTTCCCGCAGTTCTTCCTCCTGCCTCAATTCCCGCAGTTTTTCATCTGTCACATCCCGGTTTGCAAGCAGCACCGATGTAACATTTCCGTCTTTATCATAGTTCTGTGGAACGATCATGGCAAGGAACCATTTCCCATCCTTTGAATTCAAAAGACATGGACTCTTTATTTACGAAGCCGTGCGGCCATGGTCTGTGTATCAAAAAATCTATGTACTTTTGTACAAACGGTTCTGCTATCACATCTTTGATGACCTCAAACTGCGAATTCCAGTCTGCGCTTTTTTGGGAAATGCCCAGCTCCATTTTCCGGGATCTTTTCACAAGTTCGATCTTCTTTGTCTTTAAATCCAGACGTGAGATATGATAATAAGCGGTACCTAATGCACTGATTGCCCGGTGTGCCTCTTCCACCTGTTTTCCCAGCGTAACCGGGAATTCTTCCCCTGTCATCTGGTCTCTGTCCGGTACTGACTGATGCAGATGCTGAACCAGCCATTTCCCGTTCACCTTTTTATGGATAATACTAAACCGGGTGTCCATCTCAAAACAGACGGACCCATCTTCAAATAAACCGGTAAAAACTACCGTTCCATACGCAAGGACCTGGGCATCTCCAAGCTCTGTTTCTTCCTGCTGTAAGTCCCTTATTTGAAGTCTGATCTTTTCTCTTCGCTTTACATCGAATTTATATGATTCCTGAAATTCATGCAGATTCCGGAAAAACTCATGCTTTCCTGTTCCGATTATACTGCTGTTATCATCAAAGAAGTTTTCAAAGCCTGTATCATCTATGGATTCCGTGTCGATATAAAATTTTAAAAGCTGCTCTGTAAGTTGTTTAAAATCATCCATAACCAATCCCTCTCATCCCGTATATCTTGAACAACTTTTTGTTTTTCCAGTTTTCTTGTTTACTTCATTTTAACATAATATCGCAGCACTGGGGACGGTGTTTATGGCTTTTTTACTGTCTTTTTATGTAATGCACGAATACAAATATAATACAGGCTAATCACCAGTGGAAGCAATAATGCCGAAAACTGAAATTTATTTTACACACGCTTTTGCCGTATACGAATCTACATTTATTTCAATTACACATACCGCATTTACCATTTTTTCATTAATTTCGTGTTCCTCTCCGGTTTGCGCTCTCATAAGAATGCGAAGTGCCGCGCACTTATCCGCTGCATTCTGGAGGATTTTTGCTTTCCCTCGGCACATGACACTCGCATATTCAGCACTATATTTGCAGGGAACATCTGCTTCTATAAGTTTTTCTCCGTAATCAATTTCCACAAAAACACTGTCATTTTTCCGAATGCAATCCAGTTTATGCCCCTCTTTCGCACTATGAACATAAAATGTTAGTTTCCCGCCGTTTATCTGATAACCGTAATGAAGCGGCACAACATATGGGTATTCATCATCTAATACCCCCAGATGTAAATACTTTGCACTCGACAATATTTTTTCAATCTTGTGTATATCTGTGATTTCTCTATCTTTTCTTCTCATATTATTCCTTCCTTATAATCACATGTCAGTTCTACAATCAGAATTTGCCATTTCACTTATTACTATTTTTTATTTGAAAACTAATTTTATTTTACATCCTTATTTCTTTGCATACAAGAAAAAACACATTGTCTTTTTTGTGGAAACTTATAAAGGAAGAGGCACCGTTTAATACTTGGTTTGAAACTGATGGAAGAATAACACGATACTGTGATAGAATAAGGAAAATGGTTAAACTAACTATTGCTGAGTGAGCAACAGAAAAAGTAAGCATGACTGGAAAGTGCTTGTGATCTTAGGGATTAAGAGAGGATACAGATTATGGAAGATTCTTACGTATTGCAATTGTTAAACCAAAGTTTAAAGATTTTCATTTGTGTTTCTGCGGATTTGCAGAATGCAAGCCATTACATAGCTACGGGCCAGCCGCAAGACCCAATTATATTTTGCATTATGTAATGAAGGGCAAAGGTATCTATCAGGTCGGCGAAACGAAGTATCAGCTGAAAGAAGGACAGGCCTTTCTGATCGAGCCGGAAAGCCTTACCTTTTATCAGGCAGATAAAATGGACCCATGGTCTTACCTTTGGGTAGGATTTGGTGGTACGGAAGCACAGAGATTTGTCAGAGATCTTGGACTGAACAGTCGTCAGCTTACATGCGAATGTGAATATGGAGAAGAACTGAAAGAAATTGTATTTGAAATGCTTCATCATACATGTTCAACTGCAGAAAATCTTTACTATCTCCAGGGGAAGCTCTATCAGTTTTTCTCAGTACTGGCTCGCGGGATTGAAATTCAGCAATATGCGGATGATACAAAAGAAAATATACATGTACAGGAAGCAATTGCCTATATAAAGAATTGCTATTCACAGAAAATCACAGTGGAAGATATAGCTGATTATCTGGCACTTAACCGAAGTTATTTATATACAATATTTAAGAACAGTCTTGGAATCTCGCCGAAGGATTTTTTGACGGAATTTCGAATTTCCAGAGGAAAGGAGCAGCTCACACTTACAGATCTCTCTGTGGAGGAAATCGCAGTTTCTTGTGGTTATCGTAATTCACTTGCTTTCGGCAAAGTATTTAAACAGAAAATGGGAATGACGCCGACCCAATATCGTAATGATAACAGAAAGGCTGCCCGAGAACGATTGATCAGTGCACAAAACGAACTGAAAGAATACAAGAACCATAAAAAAATTTATGTAGGAGAAGTCGAAAAAGAATAGACGAAATGTTGAAAAAGACATCCGATACCTAACATTTAAGATATAATACTTAACAAAAAGGTATAACGGATGTCTTTTTTTGTACGCTATACTTGTATCAACAAACATAAGGAACACGTGCACAGGTTTCTTCACTCAAATAACAAATAAACAAAGGAGTATTAGAGGAGGAGAATCATGGGAAATCAAAAAGAAACTCAGAAAAATCCGCAATATAAATATGCGTCTACAAGAGAAAAATTATGTTTTGGAATTGGGGCAATCGGTAAAGACGCGATTTGCAATTTAGTAGGAGCATTTTTAATGCTTTATTTTACAGATACATTGTATCTGGCACCGGCATTTGTCGGCGTACTGTTTTTGTGGCAAGAATATGGGATGCGATCAATGACCGATGATGGGTATGATTGTTGACAATACACATACACGTTTTGGTAAATTCAGAATCTGGCTTGTAATCGGAACATTGGTAAATTCAGTTGTATTTGTTTTGCTATTCCATAGTTTTAATCTGTCAGGAACAGCATTGTACGTATATGTATCCGTTATGTATATCTTATATGGAATGACTTATACGATCATGGATGTCCCTTACTGGTCATGGCTTCCGAACTTGACAAATGATCCGCACGAACGCGAGAAAGTATCCGTGATTCCAAGATTTTTCGCAAGTCTTGCAGGATTTTCAGTAGCAACATTTGGGCTTTATATTATCAATTACCTGAATAAAGCTGCAGGCGAGAGCAATCTCTACGCAGAAAAAGGATATACACTTTTCGCAATCATTATCGCAGTTATTTTCATCGTTACAATCGGCATTACTGTATTTAATGTAAAAGAGGAATCAACATTAGGTATATCAGCAGAAAAGACAAGTCTGAAACAGGCATTTCAGGTAATTGTAAAAAATGATCAGCTGCTTGCATTTATCGGATTACTTTTGACATTTAACCTTTGTACACAGATTGCAAAAAGCTTTGCTGTATATTATTTCAAATGTGTATGCCACGATGAATATCTGTATTCTATTTTTGGATTTGCGATTATTGCTGAGATGGCAGGACTTTTATTCTTCCCGAAAATTGCAGAAAAAATTAGCCGTGAAAAAGTATACGCAGTTGCATGTGGACTTCCAATTGCTGGATTTGTACTGCTCGGTGCAGCAGGATATGTAGCACCACAGAGTAAGGTGTTAGTTGTTGTATGTTGTGCACTGCTTTTCTTCGGATCAGGTCTTTCACTTGGAGTAACAACATGCTGTATGGCAGACGTTATCGACTATGGAGAAGTAAAATTTGGTGTACGAAATGAAAGCGTAACATGCTCTGCACAGACATTTCTTATGAAGGCAGCTACGGCAGCAGCAGGTGGATTAACAGGAATTGGTCTTCAGATTGTAGGATACAACGCAAAAGCGGTAACGCAGAGCGCAGCGACCGTAATGGGTATTCGTGTGTTAATGCTTGTGATTCCAATCATTCTTGCATTTGCTAGCTTTGGTATTTACAAAAAATACTACACTTTAAAAGGTGAAAAGATGGAAGAAATCACAAGAAAAGTAAATGAAATGCATGTGAAAAAACAGACAGCTTAAGAGTCAACAATTAAATTGTAAAAGGGGTATTATATGAGACAGATTATTTTTCACGAGGAAACGAAAACTTTCCATTTATACAATGAAAAATCAGTTATATCTTATGTGTATTAGAAAATGGACATCTGGGACAATTATATTTTGGAAAACGACTTCATGATAAAGCAGATTTTTCTTATCTGGTTGAAAAATGTGAACGCCCAATGACATCGTATATATATGAGTGGGATCGTACTTTTTCATTGGAACATATCCGACAGGAATATCCGGTTTACGGTACGACAGATTACAGACATCCGGCAATTGAATTGTTGCAGGAAAACGGCAGCAGGATTAGTGAGTTCCAATATGACAGTTATGAGATTATTGCCGGAAAACCGAAACTCTCCGGATTGCCGGCAACTTACACAGAGTCCGAGGAGGAAGCGCAGACATTGCGCATCTTTCTGAAAGACGCTTTGACTGGTGCAAAACTGGCGCTTTTATATACGATTTTTGATGAATATAGTGCAATTGCAAGAAGTGCTTATATTGAAAATGCCGGTGAGAAAAATCTGCATGTATTAAATATGATGAGCTTAAGCCTGGATCTTCCGGATAAGGATTATGAATGGATGCAGTTGTCCGGTGCGTGGTCCAGAGAGCGCTATATAAAGAATCGAACATTGGAGCAAGGCATAACAGCTATCGACAGCATGCGCGGAAATTCTTCTCACGAACATAATCCGTTCCTTGCTTTAAAACGTCACAACACAGATGAAAATGCAGGAGAAGCAATTGGAATAAGCCTTGTATATAGTGGAAATTTCCGTATGCAGGCAGAGGTAGATACACATGATGTGACACGAATTACAGCCGGGATCAATCCGGAAGGATTCGATTGGAAATTAGAACCGGGAGAAAGCTTTCAGACACCGGAAGCAGTTCTGGTTTACAGTGAAAATGGATTAAATGGCATGAGTCAGACGTTCCAGAAGTTGTATGCTAAGAGACTCGCAAGAGGGTACTGGCGTGATAAGGCAAGACCGATTTTAAATAACAACTGGGAAGCAACTTATTTTGACTTTACAGAAGATCGCCTTGTAGAGATTGCAAGGAAAGCAAAAGAATGTGGAGTAGAACTGTTTGTCTTAGATGACGGATGGTTTGGCGCAAGAAGAAATGACAGAGCTGGTCTTGGTGATTGGGTGGCAAATGAAGAGCTTCTGCCAAATGGCATCAAAGGCCTGTCAGAAAGAATTGAAGCACTAGGATTAAAATTCGGTCTTTGGTTTGAGCCGGAGATGGTAAATAAAGACTCTGATCTTTATCGAGCACATCCAGACTGGATCTTACAGACACCGGGAAGAAATACATCACACGGCAGATACCAGTATGTACTCGATTTTGCAAGAAAAGAAGTAGTAGATCATATTTACGGAATGATGGCAAAGTTATTATCGGAGTCGAAAATCTCATATATTAAATGGGATATGAACCGAAGCATTACAGAATGCTACAGCAGCAAATTTTCTTCAGACAGACAGGGAGAAGTGTTCCATCGTTATATTTTAGGTGTATATGATCTGTATGAACGTTTGACAAATGAGTTCCAGAAGTATTATTTGAATCCTGCGCCAGCGGTGGCGGAAGATTTGACCCGGGAATGCTGTATTATGCACCACAGGGATGGACAAGCGATGATTCGGATGCAATTGAGCGTCTGAAGATTCAGTACGGAACTTCTATGTGTTATCCGCTCAGCAGTATGGGAAGCCATGTGTCTGTTGTCCCGAATCACCAGGTATTTCGCAATACCCCATTACATACAAGAGCGAATGTAGCATACTTTGGAACTTTTGGATACGAACTGGATCTCAACAAATTGACAGAAGAAGAGATCAAAGAAGTAAAAGAACAGATCACATTTATGAAAGAATACCGAGAAGTGTTACAGTTTGGAACATTTTATCGTCTGAAAAGTCCATTCGAAGGAAATGAGACGGTATGGATGGTGACAAATGAAGACCGCACGCTTGCAATCGTAGGCTACTATCGTGTTTTAAATGGAGTGAATCAGCCGTATAGCCGTGTCAGATTACAGGGATTGAACCCGGATATGATTTATGAAAATGTATGGAATCATACAGAAAATTACGGAGACGAATTGATGAATTATGGATTGATCACATCCGATGTGACAGCTGGTGAAGTGCCTGGGAATGTGACTCCTTGTACCGATTTTGAATCTAGAATATATATGCTGAAAGGCAAAAAAGTTCAGGAGGGAAGATAGATCATGACGAAGACAAAAAGAATCAGCGGAATGGTACTGGGAATATTGTTTATTGGATTATGTGTATCTTTCTTACGACTTTCACAATTTGGCGTGGATCCATTCAGTGCAATGAATCTTGGAATCAGCGGATTTATCGGATGGAGCTTTGGAACGTGGCAACTGCTTGTCAATGCAATCATTCTTGTAGTTGTATTCTTTCAGGCAAGATCCTGTATTGGTTTGGGGACCATTATCAATATGGTATTTGTCGGATATATTGCAGATTTTATTTGTTATGTAGCGAATGATGTAGTGCAGATTCAGATGAATCTGCCACTGCGTATCCTTGCACTGCTGCTTGCTCAGCTGATGGCATCTATGGGAGTGGCATTATATATGGTCGCAGATATGGGAATCGCTCCATATGACAGTGTCGCAATTATAATCGAGAAACTGACACATCAGAAAATTCCATTCCATAAAGCAAGGATTCTTTCAGATGTTGTTGTCGTGATTATCGGAATCATATTTGCCACTGCATCTGGGGCGGGTATCTGGTCGGTAGTAGGGATTGGGACAATTATAAATGCCTGCTTCAACGGCCCATTAATTCAATTTTTTAAAACAAAACTGGAGAGATTTTACTTGTAAAATCTACGGATTACAATTCTCCAATTCTTGCAAGGCTCATATCCTGAACGGATATGGGCCTTTCTTTTTCACCAGTAGCTTCATCCAAACCTTCACATTGAATAATGAACCCTTCTCTTTGGTAAAAAAAAATTGGATATACAGCGATAGCTCCTTATATTTTCGGAAATCGGAAAATAAAATTCGTTCCGATACCTTCGATACTTTCGACGTGAATGGTTCCATTGTGGAGATTTACAATCCAACGCACCATAGAAAGGCCGAGTCCGGTACCGCCATTTTCTCTGGAACGGCTTTTGTCTATACGATAGAAACGCTCCCAGATTCTGTCCAGGTGTTCCTCACTTATTCCAATACCATCATCTTTCACTTCACCGACAATCTGGTCATTTTCGACCTTCAGGATAACATGGATATGTCCATTTATTTTTCCGTAATTGATGGCGTTGGTTATTAAATTCATCATCATACGCAAAATCAATGTCTGGTCGCCGTTCATAAATAAGTCGTCCTGCTTTTGCAGGGTAATCTCAATATTTTTTTCCTGTGCTTTTGTCTGCAGTTCTTCTATTACAAGTTCGCTTAATAATCCAAAATCCAGTTTTTCCATCAGATGCTGCTCATCCTGTTCGTTTCTGGCGATCATTAACATTTCGCTTGTCAGCTTTGACATTCGTTTTGCCTGCCTTAAGATGACTGCAATCTCTTCCTTATCTTCCGCAGATAAGTTTTCATTTTCCAATAAGTACTCACACTGGGAAATGATAACAGCAACGGGAGTCCGCAGTTCATGGGATACGTCTGATGTGAATTGACGCTCCTTCTCAAATGAAAGTTCCAATCGCTCGAACATTCCGTTAAATTTCTCCGACAATTCGTATAATTCATCTTTTGCTTTTGGCAGAGACAATCGTTTGGAAAGATCTTTTCCATTGCTGATGTTTTCAACTTCATCGCAGATAAGATCCACCTGTCTCAATGCCCGTTTGATCATAAAATATCCGATGGCTCCGATCAGAATAATGAGCAATGGGAATACAATCAACAGCATTTTCTCGGATGTCTGCATGAAAAGTTCTATAGAATGTACGGAGGTAATTCCTCGTACCCACATTTCCTCATCATCACCGTAAGTGTAAACACTGTCATATATCATCCATTTTCGATTTGATCCGGTTATCATTCGCGGTGTATTCGACTTGAGGATAGTTTCTTCTGGAAATTGGGTTGGAATCGTTCCATAAAGTAAACGTCCGTTTTTGTCATAAATACAAAACATAATACCGTCATCGTAAAATTCGGTATCGCCGTCAAGATAAAAGGAATCATCCTGAAAATTAATATTTGAAGAGAAACCAGTCACTGCGGCACTGATTTCTTCTTCTGTCGCAGAAATTCCAACCTTATCCACAAAAAGAAGGACGAGAACTAAAATAGTCCCAAGAACTACGGCAATGATTCCGGTGTACCATAGCGTAATTTTTTTCTTGATCGTCAGCTGTTTCATTCATTTTCCCTCATTACATATCCGACACCGCGAACAGTGTGGATGAGTTTTTGTTCATATTGTGCATCGATTTTTTTTCGCAAATAACGAATGTATACATCGATCACATTGGAACCACCTTCAAAATCAAAGTCCCACGCATTCTGTTCAATCTGCTGTCTTGTCATTACGATATTTTTGTTGCGCATAAGACATTCCAGAACCATAAATTCTTTTGCAGAAAGATCAATTTCATTTCCGGCTCTTGTAACCTTTCTTGTGTCACGATCCAGAATAAGATCTGCTATTTTTAGTTGATTGGATGTAAATTGTGGCTTTCTACGCATCATGACACGGATTCTTGCAAGCAGTTCTTCAAATGCAAATGGTTTGATCAGGTAATCATCGGCACCAAGATCCAGTCCTTTGACACGGTCCTCAATGCTGTCTTTTGCTGTCAGTAACAGAACCGGTGTATCATCTTCTCGTCGCCTTAATTCTCTTAAGATTTCATATCCATCCTTTCCCGGCAACATGATATCAAGAATAATACCATCGTAGGAAGTCATATCGATATAATCCATCGCTTCCAGACCATCCCCACAGGCATCTACACTGTAATGTTCCTTGACAAGCCTTTTTTTGACAATGTTTCTTAAATCATTCTCGTCTTCTACAATCAGTAATCTCATAATGTAATTATTATAATACCGATCATTTTCGTGTGCTAGAGTCCTTTTTTTTCATTTTTTGAAATTACTATTTGTTTTAATCTTTTTTTTAATCTTTCCCCTATATGATACATATAACAGCAAAAACAAAACATCCAAGAGACGGAAGGAGAACACGTTATGAAAAAAATATTAGTAGTTTTATTATCCCTCACATTAATATTTGCTTTTACAGGATGCACTTCATCCAATAATGAAGCTACAGAAGATATTAAGACCCAGGAAGTTGTAACATCAAATACAGATGACGGTGATGATAACATCAGTAACACAGAAAACGCAGCAGAGAATGTGAACGAAAAGGACTATGATTTCTCTTCTTATGAAGAAGAAATCTGTAATATAACAAAAAGTGTAAACAATGCAAAAACATCTACAAATGCATCTGAGAATCACGAACAATTCTACACTTTGAAAAAACAGGTAGACGCAGTTGATGACGAACTGGATAAGCTTGACGATGAATTTGAGTATGCTTACCAGATGAAAGAGATTAGCTTCGAGACATACAAAGCGAGAGAACGCGCGATTGAAAAACTGGAAGATGAACTGGAATTAGCAGAAGAAGCGCTGGAAAACAAATACGGCATTGATGATTAATTCATCTACCTGCATACCTCTGCAATCTGACTACGGCATGAATTATGAACACAGATAAATGCAACTTTTTTCTTATTCATGAAACGGACACCTCTCCTTAATACATTGGTTGTTCTTATCAGAATGAATACACTTTATAACAGGCTTTTCCATTTGTATATTGAAATTCTCTGCCACATAGTCAATTGCTGAGATTATGGCTATATAGGAATCTCTTTTACAACATCTTGGTCCACCAATGCTCCCGATTGCGTCAAGTGCCTTAGAAGTCATTTTATTAGCCAGACCCCAAGGTTCATTTTTAAGTGGAGTCGCTCCTGAGATTATTGATATAAATATTCCTGTACTAATTCCGGCGCCACAAGCACCCCAGAATCCACATACACCGCCTGGAACAGCTTTTCCTCTATTCATCATTTCAAGCAGAGCTTCCGGCAAATCAATCTCACCACCTGCATTTTTATATGCGGTAAGAAGTGCTGAACCAACCATAACATGATGCTCTGGTCCATGCATATGACAGAACGGCTGTGCATCATTCTTCTTATAATTTCTATCGGATTCTTAGATGTTTCACTAAGACATATGTCTATAATTACATCCATTCCTTTTGTATGGCATTCATTACATACATAATGACCCTGCTCACATCTAGTTTTGCTTAATTCCTTTTTATGGCATAACACGCACTCCATCATTTCATCTTTACACATCAAATTATTTACTTTATCATATCACAGCTTCTATTGATTCTCCATCAACCTTTCAAACCAATCGCTGCCGCCTGAATTATTTCTTGATTTGACCAGTCTTCTGCAAGATCCATCGAGTAAGGTTTTATACCCTTATCATAAAATTGCTGGCAAACCTATACGTATTCTTCATAATTTTCCGGAACTTTGATTCCATACTGATCAAACAGTGTCTTGTTGGCAATAATCGTCTGCGGAATTGCACAGATTGGCAACCACTGAATTTCATCATCTGTATCCTTATAATATTCCACTGCATAGGAATAGTACTTAGAAACCACATCATAAGAAGCAAAATCCATAAGATATGGCTGTAAATCCTGCGCATCCGTTCCAGAGAATCGACGTACTGTCATGATGTCCGGCAACTCACCATGCTCTTTAAAATAGCTATATAAATCAGTGTCATTATTTCCAATAATAAATTCAATATCCTGATCTGGAAACTGCTCATGGATATAAGGAGCAATATTTTTCATTAAACGATTTTCCCACAGATACACGGTAAGGTGATCGTCTTTTTTAGATTGTCCACATCCAGCCAAAATACCAGTTACTAAAAGTACACCAGACACCAATGCGGCCAGATTTGGTGGCTACACCCCCAAGCCCCTGTAGAATAAATAACGCCAGTACTGGATATCAAAAATCCCGCACCGGCGTTATTTATTAAAATATTTTGTTTTTTAATCTTCAACACTCTCTACTGAAGCTTCTTTTTTCTTCCTACTTTTACCAGAAATCATCTTGTGTCCTGTATAAATAGCCATAATCATGCAAAGCAAAGAACTTGCTGCAAAGTACTTATGGCCTTCTTTTGATCCCTTATAACCTGTATAAAAAGTTCCAAGCATTGTAATCAGTGCACCGATAGACCAATATTTATGTGATTTCATTCAGATACCTCCTGCCGTTTTTCTTAATCATATACCTTTTAAAAGATATATACAAACTGAAAGTTTCTTTTTCTTGATAAATGGGGATTAGTTTTCCTTTTTTCCAATCAGCAATAACCACCTATGGTCAAAGCATATTTGTCCCTCCTTGATATAGGGATTAAAACCTGTTTTATCTCCACCATTCAAATCGTATTCCATTTTATCAATAATATCTTTTTGAATATCCTCTGGTGTACTTGTCAAATCCATCCAACTTTGTAGATTTACAGGAACAAGTGTTGTTTCTTCAAGCTGAAGCTCAAAAGCATCCTCAAACAATGCTTCAAATTCTTCTCTGCTAAGTATTCTTGTATGTGAGTTATCACGCATCGTTTCAATAGCGTCATTAGTTTCACGCAATTCTTCTGTAGTCGCTACCATATCCCAAATAACAAGTTTTCCACCTTTTTTCAAAACTCGTTGCATCTCCCGAAAAGGCTTTTCAGGCTCAACAAAATGGTGCAATGAAAGTCTTGTAATCACAAGGTCAAATGTTTCATCTTCAAAAGGTAAGCATTCCGCATTCCCCGATACAAATGATATGTTCTGAATACCTTCTTGCTTTGCCAGTTTTTTTCCCTGCTCCAACATTGCTTCTGTCAAATCCAAACAAGTAATGTCCTTAACATAAGGAGCCACTGCTCTTCCACATATACAGGTTCCAGCAGCAACCTCCAATGCATGTTCATTGCCCTTTGCCTGAATACTACGAATCAAATAATCGGTATATTCTGCCTTAGACATATGATATGAAGCAAATTTCTCTGCTTGTGTACCAAATGATTTTTTCACTTCATTATAGTTATTCATAAACTTTTACCTCGCTGTAAACTTCAAAGTTTCTGTTCCTTACAAACTTCGATTTTAATGTCTCTATTATACCATAATGATACTATTATAAAAAGGAAAAAGAGCTCCTTCGAGCTCTTTTGGGTCAGTTCTGCAAATTCTTTAGGTTAGAATCGATGATGGGGTAAACGAAAAAGCAGTTTTGACATTTCAGTGAACTGCCCCTTCGTTTACTCCATTTTCGATTTGACCTAATTGAACAAAGTTGAGCGTCCGAGTAGATACTACCTATGGACTTTTAATCTTTTGTTCTTATCCATGATTATACAGGATTTCCTATGCAGACGCTGCAG
>ENA-OQAA01000458-OQAA01000458.1-human-gut-metagenome-genome-assembly--contig:-NODE-458-length-28337-cov-2.589649_pt1 | contig 28337 bp, 32 predicted proteins | sample MGYA00242489_ERZ504515 | MGnify/ENA primary metagenome ERZ504515 (study PRJEB26092, sample SAMD00036237) | human gut metagenome | host: Homo sapiens | study: EMG produced TPA metagenomics assembly of... | reverse complement strand
CTCGAACCTACACGCCTCACGGCACCAGATCCTAAGTCTGGCGCGGCTGCCAATTACGCCACACCCGCAAGGGATTTTCCCGTTAAGCGGTGCAAAGATAAGAAGTTTTCTTGGTTTTACAAGTAAAAGTTCAAAGAAAGTTATTCGCTGACTGCCGGAGTCCATTCCCCTTTAAGGAAAGCCCGGCTTTTTCGATGATAGTGTCTATATGCTTTGTTTCATCCGTTTCGTCCATATTGACTTTGATATCGGGCTCTATTCCCCATTCTATCTGCTCCATGTCGGCGTTGAAATGTGGGCTGGCGGAGAAGCGTACTGTCCATCCGTTAGGCAGTTCGGAAGTGAAAGGCATGCCGGAGCCGCCACCGGTTTTGTCACCCATGATAGTGACATTGGGCAGACAGCTCATCTGATTGACGAAATCGTTGGTTGCGCTGTAGGAGCGGCGGTTGGTCAGCACTACTGTTTTCTTTTGCCAACGTATGCTGTTGCTGGGTTCCAGTTCTATGGGGTAGGGCTCGGAGAAATCATTATGTCCCTTGCCGGTTTTGTGGCGGATATACCGGTCAGCACTTTCTCGTTGGTGAAACGGGCGGCGATGCGTTCGGAGTTAGTTACGTTGCCGCCGCCATTGTTGCGTACGTCAATGATAAGTCCGCTGCATGGGGCAAGATAGGAGAGTATCTCATCCAGGTTTCCGTTGCCTATGCCCGAAGAGAAACTCTCGTAACGCATATAGCCGATGTTGCCTTCGAATATCTTGTACTTGATACCTGCGGCAGTGCGGTAGTCGGTACTCGCCTTGCCCAGATAGAAGTCTTCCACAATGTCTTCGCGGAAGTTGCGCGGATAGTCCTGATACCAGGCATCGTAATACGAAACATTGTGGGCGGAAGCTAAGTTTACATGCCCGTCCTGCAGTTCGTTCAGCATATTTCCCAATACTTCAAACAGGCCTTCGCTGCTCATGCTGCCGGTAATCAGCCTGCTGTATTCGTCGTGTATGGCATCCCAGTCTATCTGTTTGTATTCCAGGAAGCAGTACTGCTCGTCGATAATCTTCCAGAGGGCCTCAAAGTTTCCCTGCGGAGAATTGGCAACTTCGTCTTCGCGGATGCAACTGCCCAGCAAAGGAAGCACGGCAATCAGAACCATTATATTTTTCAGAAACCTTACCATCTTGTCATTCTTCATTTATCACTCCGCTTCTTTATTTCTTTCTCTTGTTTTTCAATAAATACTGCTCCTTCACGAATCCCACCATGAATACGTGCGAGTAGGTGTGTGTCTTTATATCGTTCACGTGTGACTGCTGCGCGTCCCATATATAAGCGAAACGCATTTGGCACGTCCCACCGGAAAGTCTGCCGTAAGCATTTGCCGCAGTGACGGCTGGTTGTGCAATGAGGTGAATTTCACCACTCCGCTGCTGTTGCCCAACGAGAAGATTTCGTAATAGGATTGCCCGTAGTGCGGTGAGAACATAACGCCCATTAACGGCAGATTGACCTGGTAGCGCAGTGTCAGCGGATAGTTCTTTATGCGTAAGTTCCAGATGGCCATGCCCGATACGTCCAGATTGATATAGGCGCGTGCCGATGCCGGATTGTTGGTATTGCGTAGGTTGTAGACAAAACCGCCGTTCAGGTCGGCAAGACCGCCGGCGAGCAACTTGAAATTGTCTGTAATGGGGAAGTTGTAGTGCAGGCCGTAGTTCCAGTTTGCCAGTGCGGAGAATGTATTGTTGTTATCCGCTTTGTTGCGGGTATATCCCAAATCGGCCTGAAAGAAACTCTGTAGGGAGAGCCTGCCATCCATCCATCTGGTCATGCGCATGCTTTCGCGTGAGACGCGGAAATCAATACCGGTGTATTCCTGGGGAGACAGATAAGTGTCGAATACATTCGTAAGACCTACGCCGTACATGGTGGCGCGGGTTACGAGGCGGCTCTGTTCCAAACCTTCCGCTGTGGCGGGAAGCTGTGCCTGCATGGCACTGCTGCATAACAGCAGTACCGTACAGATAACCGGTATTATCGGTTTAGGTAGTTTCATGTTCCTTGCTGTCATCATTATCGGAGAACAATTTCATTTGTCCGGTCAGCTCGTCCAGTATGTCGCTTTCACTCTTTCCGTGGTCCGGGTCCAGAATTTCGGGCTCTTCCTCATTCTTGCTTTCCGGGATTTGCGGAGTTTCCGGCTGGCGGGTAGGTTCTAACTCGTTGATAGTATCCAGCGTATAGGTAGTCAGTCGCTTGCCTTTCGCCTTGAAACCTTTTACGGCGATAAATTCGTCTGCATCGACCACCAGCGGTTCGCGGAATTTGTCATGCCCGCCGAATACGACTTCCAGTCGGGGATAGTATTCATCGGTCAGCAGGATGAGGCGGTTATTCTTGTTTTCGCCCAGGTAGTTCTGCTTGCTGGCCTGCTTGCTTCGAAGCAGAATCGCTTGATGTACGGATACCCCTGCTGGTCGGCATCATAAAGGACTGCGTCCACACCTTGTTCGGGTCATATTTCTCCAATACCCGTATATTGTCTTCGTAGTGGTTGTTCACATCGAAATTGCTGGTATAGAATTCGCCGTTGTTCAGCACTATCAGGATTTGCTCGTCGCTTTGGAACTCACCGAGGTATTCTCCGCGGCCGTCGTAGTTGAGGCGCAGGACATCTTGGTCGAACCATACTTTCCGTCCGCCCAATGTGGAACCGCCGCGCTGCTTCAGGGCTATCTTATGAACCGGGTTACGGGTAAGTATATTACCCATGGCCTGACGTCCTTTAATGTTTATCTGGCTGAAATCTTCTTCGAAGATGATGCGGCGTATGCGCGGATTGGGCTTGAGCGTCACTTTGATGATTTCGGCCTCACCGTTGGGATTGGCTGTGAAATACACGATGCGTGAGTCGGGTGTGCCCTGTGTCACGTCGTATTCGCGGTCGCGCACTACGGAAGTCACGGCGAAACGCTTGATATAATGCGTGCCTTCTTTCCCGTCGCGGTAGACAACGTTGTAGATGGTACGTTTGTCGTTCTTCTTGAAGACATTGGCATAGAGTATGTTCTTGCCTACGAATTTCTTGTCTGCTACCGGAGTGATGATGTAACGTCCGTCGCGGAAGAAGATGATAACATCATCGAGGTCGGAGCAGTTGGCTATGAATTCATCTTTCTTCAGGCCGGTACCGATGAAACCCTCTTCGCGGTTGATGTACAGTTTCTCATTGGCTTCCACCACTTTGGTAGAGTCGATGGTGTCGAAATTGCGTAATTCGGTACGGCGCGGGAAGGCTTTGCCGTATTTCTCTTTCAGCATGCGGAACCAGTCTACCGTATATTCCACGATATTTGCCAGGTGGCGGTCTATCTCCTCGATGTCCGCTTTCATGCGGGCAATCAGCTCTTCTGCCTTGTCGGAGTTGAACTTGAGGATACGCGCCATTTTTATCTCCATCAGCTTGAGGATATCCTCTTTGGACACCTCACGGATAAACGTGGGATAATAAGGTGTCAGACGCTCGTCGATGTGTTCGCAGGCGGCATCCATGTTCTTGGCCTGTTCAAATTCCTTATCCTTGTAGATACGTTCTTCGATGAATATTTTCTCCAGCGATGAGAAGTGCAGGCTTTCCAGTATCTCGTTCCTGCGTATTTCCAGTTCCCGGCGCAATAAGGCCAATGTGTTGTCCACCGACTTTTTCAGTACATCGCTTACGGTGAGGAAGTGCGGTTTCTGCTCGTCGATGACGCAACAGTTGGGCGAAATGCTGACTTCACAATCCGTAAAGGCGTAAAGTGCATCAATCGTCTTGTCCGATGATACGCCGGGTGCGAGATGGACTAATATCTCTACGCTTCCGGAAGTAAGGTCTTCTACTTTCTTTATCTTGATTTTTCCCTTTTCGCTTGCTTTAACGATAGAATCACAGACACTGGCCACCGTTTTTCCGTAAGGTATCTCGCGGATGACGAGTGTTTTGTTATCCACCTTTTCAATCTTGGCACGTACCCGTACGGCTCCACCGCGTTCACCGTCATTGTACTTCGATACATCAATATTGCCGCCTGTCTGGAAATCGGGATAGAGCTTGAATTCTTCCTTATGCAGGTATTTTACGGATGCGTCGCAAAGTTCATTGAAGTTATGCGGTAATATTTTGGAAGAAAGCCCCACGGCAATACCTTCCACACCCTGTGCCAGCAGCAAGGGGAATTTGACGGGCAGCGTCACCGGTTCCTTATTTCGTCCGTCGTACGACAGTTTCCATTCGGTTGTTTTGGGGTTGAATACTACATCGAGTGCAAATTTGGAAAGGCGCGCTTCGATGTAACGGGGGGCGGCTGCGCTGTCTCCCGTAAGAATATTCCCCCAGTTTCCCTGGCAGTCGATGAGCAAATCCTTCTGGCCGAGTTGCACCAGTGCGTCACCGATGCTGGCATCACCGTGCGGGTGAAACTGCATGGTGTGTCCCACGATGTTTGCCACCTTGTTATAGCGTCCGTCTTCCATGCGCCGCATGGAGTGCAGGATACGCCGTTGCACGGGTTTCAGTCCGTCCATGATGTGGGGTACGGCACGTTCCAGGATTACGTACGAGGCATAATCCAGGAACCAGTTCTGATACATGCCGCTCAGTTGGTGCTTGACGTTTGCATCATTGGTATCCGCAGGTTTATAATCCGAATGCCCTTCGCTCCCCTTCGGGAGTTCTTTATCCAAATCATCTTTTGTTCCTTCAAAGTCTTCGCTCATATTTGTTCGGGAGTTGTCTATTCATGAATAACCGCCGGTTGGGCAGTTGCAGGCAAAAATACGAAATTTATCGGGAAAACAGGCAAATTGCATTAAAAAAGGAGCAAGGAAGTCGTTTCTGATTTTCTTTATTCGCAATAAAAGTTTATCTTTACAGCCGGTTTGGTATGTACGACACCCGGGTGTCGTACATGTTTATAATACTAACGTGAAAAATTAATGGTACTGTCATGACTATACCCTATCTGGTAAGAAAGAAAGCGGACTTATCGTCCGGCAAGAGGAAGGAACAATGGTACGCCGTTCAGAAGAAATTGCAGGAACGCGGCGGAGTGGATTTAACGAAACTGGCGGAACTGCTGTCCAAGCGCAGCCATTTTCCACTGGGGATGATTATGGGTACCTGTCGGAATTGGGAGATACGATTGAGGATATTCTCAGCATGGGACAGTCGGTGACCATTCCCAATCTGGGGACGTTCCAGACCGCTCTTACCAGCCCCGGATTTGACCGCCCGGAACAGGTGATGCCCGGCAAGGTGAAGCTCTCACGCGTGTATTTTGTGGCAGACCGCGGGCTGACTGCACGTTTGAAAGAGGTACAACCGTTTAGGATACCTTTCAGTCTGTATGTTCCCGAAAGTCAGTTGACGCCTGCAATGCGGCGGGCGGACAAGAATCAAAAGACGGGCGAAGAATAAGATAAATTAATACCCCCGTTGCCCTACATATAAGATAAATCCCTATCTTTGTGGCGCTTTTTAACTGAACAAAGATTTCGAATTAATTAAGATACAATAAAAAATGGCACAGGAAGACGTTTTTAAGAAACTCGTATCACACTGCAAGGAATACGGATTCGTGTTCCCTTCCAGCGACATCTATGACGGACTGGGAGCCGTATACGATTACGGTCAGATGGGTGTGGAACTGAAAAATAATATCAAACAATACTGGTGGCAGAGCATGGTGCTGCTGCACGAAAACATCGTAGGCATCGACTCGGCTATCTTTATGCACCCTACAATCTGGAAAGCAAGCGGACACGTGGATGCGTTCAACGACCCCTTGATTGATAACCGCGACTCGAAGAAGCGTTATCGTGCCGATGTATTGATTGAAGACCAGCTTGCCAAGTATGACGACAAGATAAACAAGGAAGTGGCGAAGGCCGCCAAGCGTTTCGGTGAGGCTTTCGATGAAGCACAGTTCCGCAGCACGAACGCTCGCGTACTGGAGCATCAGGCCAAGCGCGACGCTCTGCACGAACGTTTTGCCAAAGCGTTGAACGACAACAATCTTGAAGAGCTTCGCCAGATAATCCTGGACGAAGAAATCGTTTGCCCTATCAGCGGTACGAAAAACTGGACGGAAGTCCGCCAGTTCAACCTGATGTTCACTACCGAAATGGGTTCCACTTCGAAGGTGCGATGAAGGTTTATCTCCGTCCGGAAACGGCTCAGGGTATTTTTGTGAACTATCTGAACGTGCAGAAGACAGGACGTATGAAGATTCCTTTCGGCATCGCACAAATCGGTAAGGCCTTCCGTAACGAAATCGTTGCGCGCCAGTTCATCTTCCGTATGCGCGAGTTCGAGCAGATGGAAATGCAGTTCTTCGTAAAACCGGGCACTGAGCTCGACTGGTTCAAGACTTGGAAGGAAACCCGTTTGAAATGGCATAAGGCGCTGGGATTCGGTGACGACCATTACCGCTATCACGACCACGACAAACTGGCCCACTATGCAAATGCCGCTACTGACATCGAGTTCCTGATGCCGTTCGGCTTTAAGGAAGTAGAGGGCATCCATAGCCGCACCAACTTCGATTTGTCCCAGCACGAGAAATTCTCCGGCAAGAACATCAAGTACTTTGACCCGGAAACCAATGAAAGCTATACTCCGTACGTTATCGAAACCTCTATCGGCGTAGACCGTATGTTCCTTAGCATCATGTCGGCTTCTTATTGTGAGGAGCAGCTGGAGAACGGAGAAACCCGCGTGGTGCTGAAATTGCCTGCTGCGCTGGCTCCGGTGAAACTGGCGGTTATGCCGCTGGTGAAGAAGGACGGTCTGCCCGAAAAGGCTCGTGAGATTATCAACGACCTGAAGTTCCACTTCCATTGCCAGTACGACGAGAAAGACAGCATCGGCAAGCGCTACCGCCGTCAGGACGCTATCGGTACACCATACTGTGTAACCGTAGACCACCAGACGCTGGAAGATAACTGCGTAACGCTGCGCAACCGCGATACGATGCAGCAGGAGCGTGTGGCTATCTCCGAACTGAACAATATCATTGCAGACCGCGTAAGCATTACGTCTTTGCTGAAAACGCTGCAATAAGATAAAATGTATTTTGTTTGTCACTGCCGTTCAGAGCGTAGCGAAAAAGCTGTGCCCTGAATGTCGGGAGACAAATGCCGAATAATAGTAATCCCGTAATTTATAATCAGATGAAGAGACCGTTCCTTTTGTTTTTACCCTTCTTGCTGTTCATAGCAGGTGCGTTTGTGGCTTGCGAAGAAGTGGAGGAGGCCGGAAAATATGATAACTGGGTACCGCGTAATGAAGCTTTTATTGATTCCATTAAAGGTAAGACCGGCGATAATATCGTGGCTTCGCTTGAAGATGCCGAAAAGATGGAGATTGGCACGTTGTATGCCATATCCGTGCCGACCAGCGGTACCGGGGTCAATGGTACTTTACGTCCTCAGTATGTGTATTGCAAGAAGTTGTGGAAAACAGATAGCGGGGCATACCCGTTGTTCACGGAAAAGGTAAGCGTTTTCTATCGTGGTACTTTCATTACCGGAGAAGAGTTCGATGGCAATTTTGACGGTTTTGGAGCGACAGACCGCGAAATTCCGTTGCCTTTATCAGATCCCTTGTCCGAAAACTCTCCCGAATCCAAATGGCCTACGGCGTTTAATTCTCCTTCCGAATTTGTGGTATCCAAAGTTATTGCAGGCTGGACATGGGCTTTGCAATATATGCGGGTCGGTGAGCGTTGGATGCTGTATATTCCCTGGCAGAGCGGATATGGTGCAAGCGGTAGTTCATCCGGTGATATTCCCGGTTATACGTCATTGACCTTTGATGTATGTTTGGAAGGAATTGCAGACTGATTGATTGGATATAAAAACAGAAAAGGTGGTAAAGTTTGTTCTTTATCACCTTTTTCCGTTTATATGCGTGTCATGTGTCTTTTCTAAATCTTTTTCTTGAGGCTTTCGTCCATATTTTATAGCCTTCTTCTTTCAGGTGTAATCCGTCTGTTGTCAAATCGGCACGTAATACATTGCTTCCTTTCTCGGTGAATAAAGGGAAGAGATTAATGTACGTCAGGCCCTTTTCTTTGGCAAGTGCTTCCAGTTGTTTGTTGATTTCGGGTATCATATTTGTCTTGCCTGCCAGTCTTTTATAACGGCCGAAACTTTCGTTGATAGGAAGCAGGCTTTGCAGGTAAAGCCTGGTGTCGGGAGACTCTTTCCGGATGCGCTCTACCGTCATGCGAATCATACCGGTGATGCTGTCGGCTGTCAGGTCGTGCGAAACATCGTTCACACCGATAAGCAGGAATAGTTTGGCAGGTTGTCCTGGCAATATCTGGTGCAGGCGGTCGTACACACCCATTACCTCATCACCGATAATGCCGCGGTTGCGTACGTGCTTGTTGCCAAGGCGGGCGGCCCAGTCACCACCGTTTTCCGTCAGGCTGTTGCCCAGCATGACTATATCTTTGCTGCCGATGGCAGGTTCGTCCATGAACTGGAGAAAACGTTTGTAATAATGGTCCGTATATGTGCGCGGAGCGGGATACAGAGAGGCTGCCACTGCGTTGGCTACCAGTGAACGCAGGCGTACCACGCTGTGTCCGTCTTCCGGATGCACGGCGTTAGTCAGCAGGATTACGGACGTGTCATTGTCGGGGTCGATTACGACAGATGTACCGGTGTAACCCGTATGCCCGTAGGTATCGGACCGAAGAAATCGCCGGCATTGGATGCGTAGGGGCTACATACATCCCAACCCGGGGAGCGACCCAGATCTGCTGTAGCACGGGGTACGGTGCGCATGGTCTTTACGCCTTGCGGGCTGAGAATGCGATGTCCGTTCCACTCTCCGCCATTTTGCAGGGCGGCGCAAAGTATGGCAATATCTTCGGCGCAGGAGAATACGCCTGCATTGCCGCTGATGCCGCCGTTGAGAATGCGTGCAAGCGGGTCGTGTACCTGTCCGCAAAGAACCTGTCCGTCGGGTTGTTTCTCTGTCGGAGCAATGTTCTCCGGTAGAGGAACGGTATTTATCCACTTGCCGTTCTTGTCGCGTAGGCAAGGGAGATAATCGGTATGCTTCATACCCAGTACGTCGAAGACGTTTTCACGGGCAAAGTCGCGCAAGGATTGTTCGCTGACGGCCTCTATGATGTGTTGCAGGGTGATGAAGTTTAGGCAACTGTACTGAAAGCCGGTTTGCGGCTTGAAATCGCGTTTGCATCCGGCGATGTACTCCATCAGCCTGCCGGGTTGGGAGAACCGTATTTCTGTTCCAGCTCCGCAGCCGAGGCATAAGGCGGGAGTCCGGAACTGTGTGTCAGCAAATCGGCTATGCGGATTACCTTTTTGTCTTTTCCGTCTTCGCTCTCCCAGTCCTTGAAGTCGGGGATGTAGCGGCTTACAGGGTCGAGCAGGCGTATTTTTCCGCGTTCTGCCAGAATCATGGTGCATACGGCTGTGGATATGGACTTGCTGCAGGATGCCATATCGAAAACGGTATTTACGGTCATAGGTTCCGTGTCCGGATAAATCCGTTTGTTGCCGTATGCCTTCAGATAGGCCATTTTACCGTTACGTACCACTGCAAGTACGGCGCCGGGAATCTCTTTGCCGGCGATGGCCGTTTCAATGGCTTCATCGGCATACATCAGTTTGCGGGAATCCAGTCCCGCCTGTTCGGGAGCTACCCGCTGCAAAGGCTGTGCGGTGGCTGCCTGCAGACCGAACAGAAGTACAAGGATACTGGTAAGTGTTTTCATATTTTGTTTGCTATAAGTGGATTTTCGGACAGAAGAACCGGGAACATAAACAGTGCGGAAGATGCCGCATGCGGCAAGGCAGAGTCTGTTCTTCCGTTCTTTTGTTCTTCTGTCTGAAACCGGGTGAGATCTCTGTGTGCTCTGTAGTGAATCTGCCAATTGTCATTCTTTGGCCCGGTAAGCGTCTGCCGCTTTCTTCACCGAGCCGTGCATCAGCAGGAGCGCCTTGGCTTTTCCGTAGTCAAGCCCCAGTTCCTCGACCAGCATACGCGTGCCGCGGTCCACCAGTTTCTTGTTGCTGAGCTGCATATTCACCATCTTGTTGCCTTTCACACGGCCCAACTGTATCATTACGGAAGTGGTAATCATATTCAGAATCATCTTCTGTCCTGTACCCGACTTCATGCGCGAGCTTCCCGTAACGTATTCAGGTCCTACAATCATCTCGATAGGTACATCGGATTCCGCAGCCATTGGCGAATCGGGATTGCTGGTGATGCAAGCCGTCAGGATGCCATGCTCGCGGGCTTCGTGCAGCGCACCGATAACGTAGGGGGTTGTGCCGGATGCTGCTATGCCGATAACCGTATCCTTGTCCGTAATATTGCGTTCTACCAGCTCTTCCCAGCCGCGTTGCATGTCGTCTTCCGCATTTTCCACGGGATTACGTAGGGCGGTGTCTCCGCCGGCTATCAGGCCGATAATCAAGGTAGGCGGCATGCCGAATGTCGGTGGTATTTCGGAGGCGTCGAGTACGCGAGGCGGCCGCTTGTGCCGGCACCCATATAGAAAATGCGTCCGCCCTGTTTCATGCGGGGTACGATTTGTGTTACTAATTTTTCTATTTGCGGTATTGCCTTTTGTACGGCAAGCGCCACTTTCTGGTCTTCCCTGTTGATGTCTTCCAGTATTTCACGGACAGACTTCTTTTCCAAGTCGTTGTAGAGCGAAGGTTGCTCTGAGATTTTTACAAACATAAGGCTATTTACGAGTTTACGGTTTACTATTTGCGATTACTTGTGATATTCTATCAGACCTTCCATCGGGCTCTTGATGACCGTACCCAGCCGGATACCCATTTCGCTGGCAGCTTCGGCCAATATCGTCTTGTAATAGAAAGCCACGGAGCCGATAAAGTGTACCTTGCTTTCACGGTAGTTTTCGTACTGCATCACGTTACGTTTGAGGAATGCCTTGAAGCTGTCCGATACCAGTGTGCGTATGCAGGGTTCGTCCAGGTTCTGTGCAAGGAATGGAGAGAGGCTTGCCAGAAAACGGTTGGGGAACGGCTTGCGGTATACACGGTCGATGATATCGGCGGGTGTCAGGTTGAACTGCGTGAGGAACTTCTCCTTCAGTTCGGGGGTCATCTGGTTTTTCAGAATATCGCCCACCAGCAGCTTGCCCAATACGGCGCCGCTGCCTTCATCTCCGAGGATGAATCCCAGTGGAGATACGTTGGATACAATCTGCTTGCCGTCATAGTAGCATGAGTTGGAGCCTGTACCCATGATGCAGGCAATGCCGGCATCGTGCTGGCAAAGTCCGCGGGCTGCCGCAGCATATCTGTGTTTACTTCCACTTCTCCCTTTACCCGGAGATGCTTGGTGATGGCACGGTGAACCATGGCTATCTTGTCGGGAAATCCGCATCCCGCACCGTAGAAATATACAGCATCCAATGCATCGGTCGTTAACCGGGGCAACAGTGCTGTCGCAATCTCATTACTGATTTCCTCTTCCGATTGAAAGAAAGGTTGGTTCCTTTCGTAAATATCTGCCGGATGAGTTGTCCGTTCTCTACAACACACCAGTCGGTCTTTGTAGAGCCACTGTCTGCTATTAGAATCATATTATTACTTGTTTTGAGTTTATCCGATTATAGTTTGATATAAATCTTCCGTTTATAGAGTTGGTAGCCGATGCACCAGTTGATACCGACGAACAGCAACGCATACGCCAGCGAACCGCCGGTTTCGCCGAATACGGGCATTAACAGCACTTTGTACAGAAATCCGTGTATGCTGATGCTACCTTCGCCCCACGGGAAGCAGATGCTGCCGAAGAGAATGCCGAGCACACCGCCCAGCACATACATGAATAAAGGATTGACACCGAACGACTCGAAGAAGAGGCTCCATTTCTTATAGCCTTTCACGTCGATAATCCAGATGAGCAGCGCCAGGAAGCTGGAAGCCAATCCGCAGGTAGCCAGTACGAAGGTAGGCGACCATATTTTCTTGTTGATGGGGCATCCGTAACTCAGCAGGAAGCCGGCGAATGTAAGGATGGTACCGGCTAAAAACAGTTTGATAAGATGCGAGTTCAGCATACTTTCACGGCTTTCATCAGCCTTGCCTCCTTCGAGCATCATACGGCCTACGCAGAAGCCCAACAGTACATGGGCTATGGCAGGGATGGTGCTTAGTAAGCCTCCGGGTCGATGCCGTTATCCTTGTACATATGTGCGGGGGTAAGGATGGCACGGTCTACAACAGAAAGGATGTTCGTATCGTTGTAGGCAAATCCATTGCCACAAACCAACAGGATGAAGTAGCCTGCCAGTAGGGTAGCGATGAGATAGGGAATGTTGCGGTGCTTCATGGTCAGCGCAATGATAGCGGTAGCACCGTAGCAGAGGGCCAGACGCTGCATGACACCCAGGATACGGATGCGGTCGAATGTCCATGCGGCTTCCCACAGTTGGGCGCCGAAGCCGATGCCCTCCGTGGGAGAAGTCCAGTAATAACAGAACCTCGAGAACCAGCCGATACCCATACCAATGAGGAAGATGAGTATGGTACGTTTCAGAATCTTCATGCCGGCGGCACGGCTGAATTCGAAATTATACTTTTTCAGGGAGATGTATGTGGAAATTCCCATGATGAACATGAAGAACGGGAATACAAGGTCGGTGGGGGTAAGACCGTTCCATTCCGCATGACGCAGGGGGGCATAGATATGCGCCCATGTACCGGGGTTGTTAACCATAATCATGCCTGCAATAGTGACACCGCGAAGGATGTCGAGGGCAAGGATGCGCTTGTTTGTTTTTACTGTACTACTCATGATTTTTGTGTGTTAAGTTAGTTGTTGAGTTTAACGGTTGCGGGTTGGGTACATTCATCTACCAGGTAGACTATGGACACATACGGAATACCGGAGTTGGTTGTCAGCCCGATTTCACAGGTACGGCTGTTGGAATATCCGATGCTTACGCCGGCTGCTTCTATCTGGGGGCGGAGTTTGCGCAGGGCGTATGCGTTCAGTTCGGGATATGTGAAGCCGCGGTCGCCGGCAAAGCCGCAGCAGCCTACTTCTTCGGGTACGATGACTTTGGATGAGCAGAGACGTGCCAAGGCTGTAATCGTGCCGGCAAGCCCCATCTTGCGCATGGAACAGGTGATGTGGACTGCCACAGGGCGGTCGGTAGGGGTGAATACCAGTCTGTTGCGCAGGAATGTATATATGAACTCTGCCGGTTCGTAAAGCTTCATTTTATGGATGGTCTCGCGCATCCGGTGCAGGCACGGGCTTTGGTCGCACAGCACAGGATACCTGCCCTGTTCGCTGGCTTTCCACAAGGCTGCCTCCAGTTCGGCAGATTTGCGGTCGGCAATGTCAAGCATTCCCTTGCTTTCCCAGATTGTGCCGCAGCAAAGCTTTTCCATGTTTTCGGGGAAGATGACTTCGTAACCGCCTTTTTGCAACAGGGCAATCATTTTGCTCGCCAATGCCTGCTCCACGGGCGATTTCTTTGGCAGTCCCATTGTCTGGTTGATGCAACTGGGGAAATAAACCACTTTCAATTGACCATTAGCCGAACTGGCTTTGTCTGCGTTCTTATTCCGCAGGGTATCGTTGTCAATTGTCAATTGTGAACTTTTAATAGAATAGGCTTTGGGCATTGCCGGCGTCCAAAGGGGGATGCCGAGAACGTTGTGCATGCCTTTGGTGATGCAGCTCATCGCTTTGGTTCCCAATACGGAATGACCGAGGTTGGCAAGTCCCAATATAGGGCGCAGTGCACTTTTTATGCCGGCGAAGTGATTGGCGGCGAAATTGCCGGCCTTATATCCCATGCTGCCTTGCGGCAATTTTTTCTGGCGGATGATGTGTGTCAGGTCACCCGTATTGATTCCCATAGGACAGGACATGGAACAGAGACCGTCGCCGGCACAGGTCTGGTTGCCGGGATAGCGGTATTGTTTTTCCAGCAGGGCGAGACGTTCGGGGGCTTCGCCGCTCTGTCGAAGGCGGGCTATCTCCCTTTGCAGCACGATGCGCTGTCTTGAGGAGAGGGTGAAGCCGCAGGACAGGCAGTTCACTTCGCAGAAGCCGCATTCGATGCAGCGGTTTACTTTGGCTGCCGGATTTTGGGCATCCAAAGGAATCAGCGGAAGCGGTTTGAAATTTTTGATATGGCATTTCGGATCGTCATTGAAAATAACGCCCGGATTCAACAGACCTTTCGGGTCGAACAGGTTTTTGACGGCTTTCATCACCTCATAGGCTGCATCTCCCATTCGTGGCGTACAAAAGGAGCCATGTTTCTGCCCGTACCGTGTTCTGCCTTCAGCGAGCCGTCGTATTTGTCCGCAACCAGCGTCTTGACATCATTCATCAGGTTTTCGTAGCGTTTCACTTCGGCTTCGCTACTAAAAGACTGATTGAGGATGAAGTGGTAGTTCCCCTCCAGCGCATGTCCGTATATACAAGCATCCTCGTAGCCGTGACGGGCTATGAGTTGCTGCAATTCGGCGGTTGCTTCGGCAGGTCCTCGATGTGGAAAGCCACATCTTCGATGAGGCACGTTGTTCCCGGTTTCCGCGTCCCGCCCACGGAAGGGAAGATGCCGGAGCGGATGGCCCAGTACTTCGAATACTCTTCGGGCTTGTCGGTGAAGCATACGGGTGTGTAGGTCTGGAAAGCGGAAAGGCATTGTTCTATTGCACGGATGTTCTGCCGAAGTTCTTCCGTGCTGCGGGCTTTGGTCTCGGTCAGCACGGCGGTCAGTCCGGTTTCGTCTCCCGGTTCTACGCCGGCAGGGTGGATGAACATATTTCGCCTTATACTTCAGGAATACGGGGTCGCTTACCGATGCCAGAGATTTCCAGTCCAGCAGCTCTGCTCCTTTTACGGTCCACTCACCATTGGCGCCGGTTAGTTTTTTCATGGCTACCACAGCACGGCAAGCTTCTTTTATGGTCTTGAAGTAGAGCATGGCACTTGCCTTGCAAGGGTAGTCATACTCCGTTTTCATAGTCACTTGCGAGAGGAATGCGAGTGTTCCCTCCGAACCCACCATAAGATGGGCAATGATATCGAACGGATCGTCGAAGCGGACAAAAGGGAGCAGGTTCAGACCGGTTACATTCTTTATGGAATATTTGTAGCGGATGCGTTCCGCCAGTTTCCCGTCGGCACGCACTTCATCGCGGAGCGTGCAGATGCGCCGGATGAAATCGCGGTGTGTCACTTCGAATGCGGCGCGGCTTACGCTGTCGCCGGTGTCGAGTACCGTTCCGTCAGCCAGTACGATGCGGGCGGAGAGAAGCACCTTGTCGCTGTTGGCATGCGTACCGCAGTTCATGCCCGAAGCGTTGTTCATGACGATACCGCCCACCATGGCGCTTTTTACGGAGGCAGGGTCGGGAGCGAATTTCCGTCCGAAAGGAGCCAGCAATTCATTGACCCGTTGCCCGATGATACCGGGTTGCAGGGTGATTTCTTCATGGTCGGGAGATATGCTGTAGCCTTCCCAATGTTTGCCGGCTACAATAAGTATGGAGTCACTGATGGCTTGTCCGGATAAGCTGGTTCCTGCTGCCCGGAAAGTGACGGACAGGTTGTGGCTGCCGGCAAGTTTCAGCAGCTGGGAGATTTCCTCTTCTCCTTCCGAACGGATTACGATTTGCGGGATGAGGCGGTAGAAACCGGCATCTGTTCCCCAAGCCAGCCGACGGAGTTCGTCGGTGTAAATCCTTTCCTGCGGAATGAATTGTCTTGCTTCCTGCAGGAAAGCCATGTAGTTACTCTTTTCCATAATGTATAGATCTTTTTACTCCTGTGCTTCTTCCCGCAATCCTTGTCGCAATAACTTGTGAAAGAACTTTATAGGGAAGCACATTCAATATACAATCGAATGATATTCAGTATGCGACTTACCGTTTTTTATATTTGTCAAATTATTTATATAAATAATACTGCTTCGACAGTTTACGGAACTCCTCGACGTCTTTGTACCAATAGTCGCGGATGTCTTCCCAACGGTTGCGCTTGCTGAAGCGTTCGCGTATCTGTTTTGAGCCGCTTACCTTGTCGAACATGGCGAAACGGCCTTTATCCGCATGGTCAAATACGGCACGGTCGGGATAGAGCGCGGCTACTTCCTGCATTACGAGGAACTGTATCTCGCTTAGCGGTGCTTTGCCGAAATCCATGATGTGCACTTGCACGCCCTGCAGCAACTCTCCTTTACCTACGGAGTAGAACGGTTTCAGGTACATCGGTCGAGGAAGACGTACGTCCAGTCACGTTCAGCCCGTTCAGGTTTCTGGCAAGCTTCTCGGCTTCCACCCACGGGGCAGCGAACATCTGGAACGGAATCGTGTAACCTACTCCGATAGACATATAGCCCAATTCTCCCAAAATGCCGCTCACGGGATAGAAAAATGCGGAGTGCGGGTGCGGAATGTGCGGAGAAGAAGGAACCCATTGCAATCCGGTCTGTGTATAGTCCATCTTGCGCTTCCAGCCTTTCATCTTTACAACCTGCAATTTGCATTGCTTGCCGTCTTTCAGCATCTTTTCCCCATTCAGCATGAAAGCCAGCTCACCGCAAGTGAGTCCGTAAAGGTACGGAATTTTAAATTGGCTGACAAAGGAAATGCAGTCATCTTCCGTCAGATTACCCTCTATCTTCAATCCGCCTACGGGATTGGGGCGATCCAGTACGATAAATTCCTTGTTGTTCTCGGCAGCGGCTTCCATGGCAAGTCCCATGGTACTGATGTAGGTGAATGAGCGGCAGCCGATGTCCTGAATGTCGTATACCAGTACGTCAATGTCCTTCAGCATCTCCGGAGTCGCTTTGCGTGTCTTGCCGTAGAGGGAATAGACGGGCAGTCCGGTTGAGGCATCCTTGATGTCCGTTACGTGATCGCCGGCATGTACATCACCGCGTACGCCATGTTCCGGACCGTAGAGTGCCACGAGATTCACGTTCGGTGCTTCGTGCAGAATATCGATGGTGGATTTCATGTGATTATCTACTCCCGTAGTTGGTAATCAGTCCCACACGTTTACCTTCCAGGCATTTGAAGTTTTGCTCTTTCAGCACTTCGATGCCGGTCTTTATTTTTATTTTCTGTGCGTATGCCACGCAGCAAAGGGTGCAGAGGATACAGAGAACGAGATGTTTTTTCATGATGGGTATCTTTATGGTTCGTTTATCAATCTTTTATTTCTTGCCGTATTCGGGGTCTATCCGCCTGTCGGCAAAGACGGTGACTATCACGGTGGCAATGCAGCATGCGATTACCATCCAGAAGAAGTTGGTATAGCCGATGGCTTCCTGAATGTAACCGGCAAACATGCCCGGAATCATCATGCTCAGCGCCATGAATGCGGTGCAGATAGCATAGTGTGATGTCTTGAACTCGCCTTCGGAGAAATACATCATATAGAGCATATAGGCTGTGAAACCGAAGCCGTAGCCGAACTGTTCGATAGCAATCGCCGTTGATATGGCAAACAGGTTTTCGGGCTGGCAAATGGCAGGTAGACAAAAGTCAGGCAGGGAAGTGTCATACATGCCGCCATCCACCAGATGGATTTCTTCAATCCGATGCGCGATGCGAATATGCCGCCGAGAATACCGCCCAATGTGAGGAATATCACACCGATAGTGCCGTATACGATGCCTACTTCCGCCGTGGAAAGCCCTAAGCCTCCCGCTTCTTTACCGGCAACGAGGAAAGGCATGCACATCTTGATGAGGAATGCCTCGGGCAGGCGGTAGAGCAGCATGAATACAATGGCAAGCAGTACACCCGGTTTGGTAAAATAGGTGGCGAAAGTGCGTCCGAACTCCTTGAAAATAGCCTTGGCACCGGCTGTTCCCGGAGCCAAGACCGATTTGTCGGAAGACGGTTTGGGTATCATGAAAAGGTGATAAAAACTTACTGCACTGAACATAACGGCCGTAACCAGCATCGTGATAGTCCACGACAGTGGAATGTTGTCGTATTTCAGTTCGATGGCACCGGCAATGGCTACGAGCACTCCTTGTCCGAAGATAGACGCAAGGCGGTAGAAAGTGCTTCGGATACCGACAAACTCAGCCTGCTCGCCCGATTTCAATGCCAGCATATAGAACCCGTCTGCGGCAATATCGTGTGTGGCGGAAGCGAATGCCGTGATGATAAACAGTATCAAGGTTACGGTGAACATACTGATAGGAGTCGTGCCCGCTGTCATGGTTGCTTCGTCCGGATGCGGAATGGTCAGGGTCAGCAGGATGAAAGCTATCGACATAAGAATCTGCATGGAAACTACCCACCATCTTTTGGTTCTGATAATGTCTACAAACGGGCTCCAGAAAGGTTTGATAGTCCATGGCAGATACAGCAGCTGGTAAATAGCGCCATGTCTCCATTGGGTACACCCATCTTGGCAAACATCAGTACGGAGATGTTGTTCACGATAAAGTAGGGGATACCCTGTGCGAAATATAAGGTAGGGACCCATGCCCAGGGGGATATTTTCTTGATATTGTTCATTCTGTCAATTGTTTTTCTGTTATAGGATTAGTCATATAGTTGGTCGATACTGGCGCCGATGTAGTAATGCAGCAATATCTCATCGTATTTGTATCCTTGTTCTCCCATTACGGCAGCACCTATCTGGCAGAGACCTGCGCCATGTCCCCATCCGGCTCCGGTGAGGATGAAACGCCCGGGGATGCCAGCCTCCGACACTTCTGCGCGGTCTACGACAAAGGCGGAGCTGTAAAGGTGTGAAGGAGAAAGCGTCCGGCGGATTTCCAGCTCTTTCCCGATAGTCAGCGTCTTCTTCGTACCTACGATTTTCAGTTTCCAAAGGCGTCCGGAGGTGCCGCGGGCCACGGGAACAAGGTCGATTATCTGTCCGTAGTCTATGCCGGAACGTTTCAGTATGAGGGCGGAGAGTTCGTCTTGAGTATATTCTACTTTCCAACGGTAGAAATCGGTGGTTTCCTGGTCGTAATTGTTGAGAACCTGTGATAGGATTTTCTTATCCGTGGTATTGCAGAATGCTTCGGGGGAAGTACGTATCCAGCGGTCGGCTTCGGACTCCTGAGTCAGGTCGGCAGTTCGGGAGCAGTCTTTTTATTTCCAGTCAGATAATCGCGCTGTTTGGCAAGATAGGGATATTTGATATCTTCCCAGCAATACTGGAATTCTTCGAATGCACCGCCACAGCATTTAGAGAAGCGGGCATCGCATATTTTGCCTTCTGAGATAAGTACCTGTCCGCGGGTGGCGGCTATCGCCTGGCGGACTATATCGGTGGAAGCGCGGGTTATCCCCTGATAGCGCTGGCAGTGGTCGTCCGCACATACGTCGAAATGGGTATGGGAGTCGCGCTCATACCATTTCAATTGACAGTCGGCAGTTGACGGTTGGCAATTGGCTGCGTTGTCTTGGTTTGCGTTTTTATTCCGCATGGTATCATTACCAACAGGCAGTTGTAATTTGTCAGTTTGCAAACCGGAAAGGTTTGCAAGCAGCCAGCTGCGCGAGATGACTGCATGTGCCTTCAGCAGTTCCAGAGAAGCGGTAGCACTCATCTCGCTGGAGATGACGCTGGTCAGGTAATCCTCCACGCGGATGACATTGATACCAGTCAGCTTGCCGTTTTCTACGATAATCTTTAAAGAACCCTGGAAGCGTTGGTCTTCTTTGCGTTCCCAGTGGAAGTTTATCCCGATAGTCACATCCAGCAACTCGAATGACGCAACGGATTCTTGCAGGGGTTCAAACATTAGTTCGTCATATTGCCTGCCGTTCCAAAGGATTTTACCTTCGTCGTAGGTAACAGTCTGCTTGCCGTTGACTTCCTTGCCGGATACGTGGTAGGGGGTAAGCAGGATAAATTCTATCTGTGGCTCGAATAGGATGCCGACTTCTACTTTGGGTTCTTTCATACTTGTTTATTTAAAGGAATGACGGATATTACAGTTGTTCCTGGATGCGTTTCCGCACCTTTTGAAAATCTGCGGGAGAAAGGCATACTTCACTCAATATCTGTGCGATGTCTTCTGCCGTTATTTTGATGAAATCTTTCTCGACGGGGGTGATGAATACGCCGCCTAAGTCTACGGAGGCAGGACTGCTCAGCAGGTTGGCGTCGCCTTCGGCCGTATAACATGCCGGACGATGCTTGGCACGAGGAAAGACAAATACAATCCATTTGTTGTCTTCGTACATTACAAGGACATTCATCATCGGTTCGTCTTCACCGGGCTGTATGTCCAATGAGTGATAAACGGTGTCGAACAGCTTAATAGCCGTCTTGCGGTCGGCAGATTCGATGACGAGCGTAGTGCGCGGGGCATCGTTCAGCCACCATAGGGTGGCCTGACCGTAGTCGCTACTTTGCCTGCTATCTGTCTACGCCAGTCTTGTTCAATAGGCATGAAGCCTTTGTTGCCAGCCTGGAAGTGGGCATGGTCGGGAGCGGAAGCGCCGCACTTGGACCATTGTAAAAAATGGTGTAGTCGGTCAGTTGCCGTGCCAGGTCCAGCATATCCCCGAAGCGGGGAGCTATGCGCTGGGCGACATGTGCGGTTTCCGGTACCGTCAGATGACGGGGGAATATGGGAAACGGGTTGACCAATATGTTGTAGTGCCCTTCGAACGGGATGCCTTTTTGCACTGCCGGCAAGTTGGCGGGGCAGAGAAAGCATTTACGTTCCTTAATGGACTTTGCATCTACTTTGGCTCCGGAAGATACGATACGTGCCGGATTGAACTGTACTTTATAAAGGGTGCCGTTTACATTCAGTTCTTTCACCTGCACTTCGGAAAGGGCGGCGTAGTTATTACGCGCCGTTTCCCAGGAAGCAAGCTGCTCGGTTAGAAGATTGTGTATGGTCTGATTCATAGGTCATTTACCGTTTTTTTTGTTCATAGCGATGCGTGCCTGCAACTCCCACGTGCGGATACGGTCTTTGTAAAGGTTGTGCCCGTTCATCTTGACGATGTCCAATGAGGCATCCGAGTTGTCGTCCCAGCGGCGGCAGTTGTAAACAACGTCATAGACACGGCCTATCTGGTATTGGCGGGAGAAATTCAGTCCAAGGGCATAGTCTTCGCCATAGCTCGTATTGGGCACTTTTACTTCGCGCAGTACCGGAGTATAGAATGCGCGCGGTGCACCCAGACCGTTAATACGGAGGGCGTTGTTACGCCCGTTGTCCGGTGTCCACTCCTTGTGATCGATGATGCCCGGAGCAATCATGTTCATGTTGAAGTCCGTCATCATGTAAGTACCTACTACCATGGCGCAGTTCTGTTCGTAGAAAGCACGTACCATAGTGGCCAATGTATTTTCATCGGCATATACGTCGTCGCTGTCCAATTGTACGGCAAACTTGCCGCATTTGGGGTGGTGTACGCCCATGTTCCAGCAACCGCCGATGCCGAGGTCGTTGCGTTCGGGGATGATATGGATGAGGCGCTCGTCATTCTTAAACTCGTCGATGGCTTCTGTCGTTCCGTCGGTGGAGTGGTTGTCGATGATGATAAGATTGAACTTGAAGTCTGCCTTCTGGTCCAGTACGGAACGGATAGCATCGCGGATGGTGCGTATACGGTTGCGTACGGGGATGATAACGGATGCCTCGTATTCGAAATTTCCGGCAGAGAACTCAATCTGCTTGAACTCCGGTTTCAGGTAGCCACCGATTTCTTTCAGATGTTCCGTGCATGCCGCTTCCATTTCAATCTGACGGTTACGGTTCTTCGGATCGACGTAATCGAATATCTTTTCACCGCTCTTACGTGTATCGTTTTCCACTTCACTGTACAGATATTCATTGATATGTACGAGGTCTGCCTTTTGGCTCAGCTTCAGTCGTAAGTCGTAAAGGCCGGCAAAGTTATAATCGCACTTCATGCGGCAGGCTGCTTCTTTTAGCTTTGAAGTATTGAAAAGGAGTACCGAGCCGAAATTGAAATCGTCTCTCAGCGAGCCGAACTGATAGTCGATGACAGGAGCATTCGTCTGCTTGCCGTCGGCTATCTGGTAATGGTCGGCATAGACCATTCCTGCATCCGAATCTTCTGCAATGTGCATCATGCGTTCCAAAGCGAACATACCCAGTTCAAGAGTCGTTTCTTTGGTGTATAGCATGTATATTCAGCATCGGTTTTTTCGGCAATGGTTTTCATGGCAGTGCTGCTGTAGGGCATGTCTACGGATAAAATCTCACAGCCGGGCAATGGTTCGAGCGCAGGGTCTGTCGTTACTAAACGGATGTTGCCGATAAGACCTGTAGCCTGTAATCCTTGTACTGTCTTTTCAGCCTGTTCTTTTCCTGCAAAAGGAATAAAGCAATCAATCTTCTTCATATCTGTAAGGTATTATTTTAAAATTCTCATTTTTTTATTTTAAACTTCAGCATTCCGGTTTCTCCACTCGTGGCGGTAAACAGTACCCGGTTGTTGTCGAGCGGTACCACTGTGCTTATGAGCGAATTGCCTGTTTTGTGTTTCCACAGCACTTTGCCAGTCGCGGCTTCCAGCGCGAAGATAAGTCCTTCTTTGGTACTTCCGAATACGACTCCGTTTTTTTCTACCTGCATGGAAGGAGCATGCTCGTAGCCGAAGCCTACATTGGATGCCCACAGTTTGTGCGGTTGGTTACCTTTGGTGGAGTAGCATACGATATGTCGTTCATGGTCTTGCTGTAAATACGTTCTTTATCTTCGGACAGTCCTATTGTCTCACGTACCATGGATTGGAAAGTACGCCATACAGTATTGCCCGTTTCTATGTCAATGGCGGTCATGGCACGTTGCGGTCGGTAATGAATACCTTCCCATCGGCTGCCACCGGCCATACGGCGGCAGGGGAGAAGTGCATGCGCGTCAGTCCGCCTGTCCATTTCCATAATTCCTTGCCGTCTGCTTTATTTAAAGCATATAAGGTATTGTCCCATGCGCCGAAGATAACTTTATTGTCCGTTACCAAAGGTTTGGTCTCGATGTAGCCTCTTACGCCTGCAAAAGCCCATTTCACTTCTCCGGTACGAATGTTTACGGCACGGAAAGTGTGGTCGCTGGCACCGATATAGCAATGCCGTTCTCTATTGTCACTGCTCCCAATACAGGTTCGGCAGCTTCTACTGTCCATAACAGATTACCGTTTTGGGCATCCAGACCATATATCTTACAATCGGCGGAACCGAATACGACAATTCCTTCGCTTACGGCAGGTGTTCCGACAATTCTTTTTCCGGATTGGAAACTCCATAGTTTCTTGCCGTTTTTAAGGGCATAGGCAGTGAGGCGTCCCAGGTCGTCGCCAACGAATACTTTGTCTTTTTCCACTGCCGGTGAACAGTAGATGCCGGCTCCGGTTTGCACTATCCATTGCTCTTGTACTTGTGCATACTCTTTGTTTACGGAGAAGTCGGGATATTTTTCGGCTTTCCCATTACGGTCATAGTATGAATCCGTCAGCGAGAATGCGGCCCATTGTCTTTTCGGTTCTCCGATGCGTTGTGTATAAACGAGGATAGAATCTTCTGTAATCTCATAAATGCCGTAGCCCGGCTTTTCATCCTTGTCGCGCAGGTTGCTGCGCATCAGGATACCCGGAATGCCGTCATAGCGCAAGTCGCGGTCGCGGTGGTAGTGTCCGCCTATAAACAGGCGTATGTTGTATGGTCGCACGGCATCCGTCACTTCATACCAGTTGTCCACATCGCCTTCCGTCATCGGATAGTGGGTAACAAGTATTACAGGTTTGTCCGGCCGGGAATTGCCGGCATTGTACCGGTCCATCGTTTCCGTCATCCAGCGGATATCCTGAGGGACAACATGGCCGTATGCCATACGCATCAGCGGGCCTGAATTAAAACCGAGGAACAAAAAGCCTTTATGTTCGAATTCAAACCGTTCGCCACCGAATATCTCTCCGAAGGCGGTACAGCCGGAATCGCTCCATTTGGTTTCATGGTTACCCAGCACTACGTAGTATTTTCACTTTCAGCAGGTCGAGACATGATTTTACTTTTTCCATGGTGGTGCGGTCGCCCTCTTCGGCAATGTCGCCTGTCACCAATACGAAATCGATGCTGTCGGTTGCATTAATTTGTGCAATGGAACGCAATAAATCTTCCGTAGGTTGGGGTTGTTCGGACTTAAGTGGATGTCCGTCAGTTGTGCGAAGCGGAACACGGCCTGCTGTGCCTGCACCATAAACGGTAGCAGGCAGGCAAACAGGACGCTGGTGAATAGTCTTCGGTTCATAAATGATGATTGGTTTTATAAATTATTCTTTATTTCTTGGTACTGTTGTTGAAAAATGTCAGAATAGCGTCCATTAGAGATGCTCTTTCTTCTGCCGTGCGAAGCGATTCGAAAGGGAATCCTAAGACGCATGTCTTATATTCGCCCTGATAGGCAATTCCGGCACTCAGGTTATTCTCCGAATAGCGCATTATGGTATATGCTTCTTTCGTAGCAGGCTCGATGGCGTCAGGGGACTCCACTGTGTAAGAATCCGAATTAAGCTCATTATGATAAGTATAGTTTCCCGAAAGAGAAGGGAAAGGGGAAGCTACGCACTTCGCTTTACCCATTGTGGCGGCTTGTCCTGTACGCCACTTATATTTCAGAACTTCCGTAGCAAATTTCTTGTCTTCTTCATTGGCGGGAATCAGGCGGTTATCCCATAAGTCGGTTCCTACATAGGCACCTGATATAAAGATATTGCCGCCTTGGCTGCAGTAAGCTGTAATACAGTCTTGCATCGGTTTGCTGAATGTCTTGAACTCCAAAGGCTTTATTCCGCCTCTGCCTATCTTGGTCTGGCACTCTTTGCGAGAATAAGGTCGGTGTATGTGTAGTCGTTCAGGACAACTTGTCCGCTTTCAACAGCTTCATCACTGCATGAAACGAAGGAGTAACCGGCCTTCAGTATGGCAGCTCCGTGCACTGCCGGGTAGTCGAATGTATTTCCGGCGATAACCTGTGTTTCGTAGTTGCCGTAGCAGTCGCCGAAACCGGATGCGTCATCGTCCATCCAGGGGATGGAACGGCGGAACTCTTTCATCTTTCCGATGTAACTGATGTCTTTGATATAAGGCACTCCATGGTCCAAATCGTCCAGAAAACCTGCAAGTAGCGTGTCGGCAGGTGCAGGGGCTACAAAGTCGGCGGGAGCACTGATGCGGTCGAATCCGTTGATGACCAATACTGCACCTTTGCTGTTGAAAGCCTGTCCTGCCGAAAGAATTTCAGAAGGGAAGCTCTCACCACCCTTGTTGAGGGCGGTTACCTTATAGCTGCATACGATACCGGCGGGAAGAACGGTGCGGTAACTGTTTTTATCCACTACTGTGCCGTTGTCGAAGTCACCGTTGCCGATACGCGTATAAACGATGTACTTCTCGGGAGCGGCTGTCGGTTCCAGCGGGTCGTTTACAGCTTTCCAGCTCAACTCGATTTCATTTTCACCGATCATGCGCAATGTCATGTGGTCTACAGGCAAGGGCTGTACTATATAATCCATACGGTATTGCGAACAGAGAAACTGCAACATTCCTTTGTAGATAGCGCGGCTTACCGTAAATCGGAAGCGCGGGTCGATACCGTAACGCATATCGGCAAAGTTCTGGTGAGAAAGCAACTCAAGTAACATGGTCGGTACGCGTGGAACGCGGGCTTCATAGTATGATTGATTCCATTTGCCGCGGCGGGTCCATCGGGGTTCATACAGTGTGCGGATATCGCGTACGATATTGGATTGAATCAGGTCTGTCAGGTCGTGAGACAAGTAGCGTGATGCCCCATTGGCAAATACTCCGTTGTAGGCATCGGTCTGGTAGATGCCAAGTGTTCCGATGATAGAGTCGTTAAGGGTAGTTCCTGCATCCGAGTGGAAGGCAAACGCCAAGTCTACCGGAATATTCAACCCCTTTTCCGTGGGGTTGGCGGCAGAACCGCCCGCCAGGTAGTTCACCCATATTCCACGGCTTTTATAGTCATCCGTGTAATCATTCTTTCCGTGGCTTTCGGAATATACACTGTCCGGAATACCGGCCCATTGCATCCAGTAACGGGCGGCCTCGCAAAAACGGGGATAACCGCTCTTTTGGTATTCGGTGATATAGGACGGTTGATATGCTGCCGGTATATTCTTTGCTGCATTTGATGTGTTGACGGTTTTGTCGGAGCTTTTCAAATTATCGGTTGCCCCTTCCTCAGAGATACGGCGGGCAATGTTTCCCATGCCGCCGCCAATCTTTACAGCATCGGCTGTGACTGTTTGTCCGGCTTTGGCAGAACGGTTGCTCAGAGTCACCTTGCAGGCATTGCTTTTTCCGGCATCAAAACCGAAAGTTCCCAGATAGACCCAAGTGCCGCCCCCCATTTTCTGGTTGACTTTGAATTGGGATACCCCGCCTTTATGATAAACGGTATAAAGGGCGTCGTCACTGCTGTTTGGAACAGTCTGATAGGATACATAGACTGCATATTGTCCGTTTTGAGGTATTTCGGGAATCCATTCGGCTGTGCTTTCTTTTCCTTTTTTGACGGTTTCTGCGATACGGAATGTACCTTCTTTAAAAGGATTTTCAAAGTCTATGTATTGCGGGCGAAGATGTGCGAAGCCTTTTCCTGTGCCTTGCCGCCATACCTTGTCAGCGGTATGCTCGGTATAGGTAGAGTTGGTGTTAAGGCAACCGTCATTGTCGATAATGATTTCGGCAGTCTGGCAGTCGCGTTCACGCGGAAGCAGCACATTGGCTCCGGCGTTTTCCAGCATCGGAACAAGGTAGGGCAATACGAAGCTCTGTGTATACAGGTCTTCCACGGTTTGCAGACAGCGGGCACGCTGCCACTCCCAGCGGTTGAGTTTCGGTTCGTAGTAAAAGCCGTGGCTTTGCCATAAGGCAATATGACGGTTTTGCAGTCCGTTGGTTGGGGTATAAGGTCTGGAACTTTGGTTACCAGAGGCTTTTCTACATCCTGGCTGAATGTAAGAGCCTTTTTGTCTTTTTTCGAACGCAACGCCTGGGGAATCAGTCTTCGATACTATGTCTGTTGGTGCGTAGCTGTAGCCTGTACTTTGCAAATTCGGTGGGCAACAAGGCGCTGATGCCTTTGTAAATTTCGGCTACATTGTCCTCACGGAAAGGAATGTAGGAGCAGTTCATGTTGGCAAAGAGTTGCAGGGTGTTGCCGTTTATGGCAACAGAGTCAACGGTGATGTGCCTACGGATATCTCTTTTCGTGCAGTGGCATCCAGAAACTTGCCTATTTCCCGGCGGGTTTCTGTCGGAAACTCTTGCGCACCGCCCGTTTGGGGGATAAGGGCGGTGGCAAGCATGCTGAACAAAAAGTGGAGTCTTACACTCATGATGATGATGTATTAAGTTAAATGTTCTTTTTGTCTTTCTTTATCAGTATGCAGAGTCCGATGAAGGTGAACAGTGCATTGAATATAAGCAGCTCATAGCTGAACTGATAACCGTTGAACCATGCTTCCGAGTTCTTTTGCAGGATGAAGCAAAGAAGCGGAGAGACGATGGCCACTAACGGTATGTATTTGTCCCGCACCTGCTGTTTCATGAAGATGCCGAAAGCAAACAGTCCCAAGATAGGACCATAGGTGTAGCTTGCCAGAATATATACGGCATCGATTACACTGGTATTGTTCAGCAGGTTGAATACAAAAATCGTAATACCCATTATTACGGCCATTCCTATGTGTACCCGTTTCCGGATTTTTACGATTTCCTCTTCCGTCCTTCCTCTTGTGCCGAGAATATCTACGGTGAAGGATGTAGTAAGGGCTGTCAGTGCGGATCCTGCTGCCGAGTAAGCCGAAGAAATCAGTCCGATAATAAACAGGATGCCTACAACGGCGGGGAAGTAATTTCCTGTAGCAATTAAGGGGAAAAGTTCATCACTTTTCTCCACTTGTATTCCTTGGCTGCCGGCAAATATGTAGAGCAGTACACCCAGCATCAGAAACAACAGAATGACGAAGAATTGCGAAATGACGCTGGTAATCATGTTCTTTTGTGAGTCCTTGAAATTCTTGCAGCTGAGGTTGCGTTGCATCATGTCCTGATCCAATCCGGTCATGGCTATCATGGTAAATGCTCCGGCAAAGAACTGCTTGAAGAAGTATTGCTTGCTGTTGACATCATCAAAGAAAAATATGCGGGACATATCGCTGTCGGCAATTGTACCGAGCATACCGGTGAAAGACAAATTAAGGTCGGAAGCTATATAGCAGATGCACAATACAACCGATACCACA
>ENA-OQAA01000457-OQAA01000457.1-human-gut-metagenome-genome-assembly--contig:-NODE-457-length-28341-cov-13.576451_pt1 | contig 28341 bp, 34 predicted proteins | sample MGYA00242489_ERZ504515 | MGnify/ENA primary metagenome ERZ504515 (study PRJEB26092, sample SAMD00036237) | human gut metagenome | host: Homo sapiens | study: EMG produced TPA metagenomics assembly of... | reverse complement strand
AGCGAAAGCAGCAGGTGAACGTCGGGATCGGCGGCGTCGACATCGGCGCGACGGCCCGTGGTCTCGGCCAGACGGTCGCATAGCGCGTCCTTGGCGCGCAGGGCCGAGAAGCGTGTGTTGCGCAGCTGCTCGGTCACGCCGCGGGCGGTGATGGCGATGGTGGCGCCGGGGCGGACGATGCTCTCCCAGGCGATGTCGTAAACGCCGTCGTACAACTCATCGGCATCCTGCGCCTCAAAGCGCCCAAGCACCACAAACACGCGGCTGGCCAGGCGCGACCACAGGCAGGCGCGGTAGCCTTCTTCGAGCTCGCCCTCAAACGTAGCGCGGCCCTTCAGGCGGCGGACATGCGAAAGCCCGAGCCACTTGAGCTCGTCGGCGAGTGCGGACTCAAAGCCCTCGGGGCAGCTTGCGTAAAATTCCATGGGTGACCTCTCTGGTTGCGTCGCTCCATTATATGATGGATGCTTCGTTTGCTCTTATCCTCGAAAGGAACCCATATGATTGATGCGTGCCCCGATTCCGCCGTGCTCTTTTTTGACGTGGACGGCACGCTGACGTCGTTCGATCCCGACGATATGACCGATAAGACTTCAATGCGGTCCATCCGTCGAAGACCGTTGTCGATGCATTTGGTCGCCTGCGCAATGCGGGTCACCGGGCATTTATCTGCACGGGTCGCCCCTTGTGGCTGATTGCCGATGGCCTGCGTGCACTGAACCCGGCGGGTATCGTTGCCATGGCGGGGGCGACGCTCGAGGTCGAGGGCCGCGTGGTCCATGAGGACTGCTTTGACGAGGACGTTGTCGTGGAGCTCGCGCGTCGCATTACTGTGGCGGGCGGCGAGGCGCTGTTCGAGACGAACGGTGCCACCTATTCACTTGAGCCAGTTGGTGTCGAACAGTCATTTCTGCTAGGCGCCGGCGTGGTGCATGGTGTTGATCAGATGCGCGTCGATGGCCGCTTGCGCGTAGGCAAGGTGTGCATTAACGCGTGCGACCTGACTCGCGTAGCCAACGATGACGGCTTTATCGAGCGCGAGTTTGAGCTGTGCAACACCGGTGGTCAGAATCGCGAGCTGAGCCCCAAGGGCATCGACAAGGGCGTGGGCGTGGCGCGGGCGCTGGAGTATCTGGGTCGCGCGGGAAATGCGCGCACCTTTGGCTTTGGCGATTCGGGCAACGACCTGGGCATGCTCGCTGCGGTCGAGACAGCTGTCGCCATGGGTAACGCCATGCCCGAGGTCAAGGCGGTCGCCGACTACGTGACCGACGATGTCGCGAACGACGGCACCGTCACAGCGATGCAGCATTTTGGTTGATTTAATAAATGGCCGGGTCGCCCGCAGTGGGGGCGACCGGCCATTTGAGCTATTTTGCAATATAGAGCTTGGGATGGCTGCGACTGCTCTCGATCGCCGCCGTCATGATGCCCTCGTCGTCTCCATCAACGATGATGCCGTCGAGGTCATCGATCTGCGCGGACTGATAAAAACTGGTCTTGTTGAACTTTCCCTGGTCAACCATCATGTAGCCCTGGTTTGAGTTGGTAAGGTACATATGCTTGATCATGGCCGAGAAGTCGTGCTCGACGGTAAAACCGTGGTCGGGGTGGAATCCGTCGGCACTGACAAACGCCTTGTCGGCATGTAGTTTGCTCATGCAGTCGAGCGTCAGTGCGCCCGCGAGATAGAGGTGCCCCTTGCGCACGGAGCCGCCCAGCAGCACTACCGAAGCATTGGGGAGATTGAAGCTGGCGTAGTTCGCGATTGCAAGATCGCCGGTGATAATGGTGATCTCACGCTTGTCCATGAGGGCCTTAGCGAAGTAAAAGCCTGTGGTGCCGATATCAATTACCAGAACATCGCCATCATCAACAAGAGTTGCTGCGGTTGCGGCGATGGCCTCCTTGGCCTCGACTTGGACATTGATGCGCTCCTCGGGATACGAGATTGCGTTGGAGCGAGAAAGCGATACCGCTCCGCCGCGTACGCGACGCAGCTTGCCTTCGGATTCCAGCGAGATGAGGTCGTGCCGTGCGGTGACTTCCGAAACCGAAAAACGGCGAACGATGTCGGATACCGAGATATTTGGCTTTTCGGCCAGCCAATTCATGATAAATCGCTGACGCTCGGCCGGTGAAAGGTCGGAAGTAGATGCCATATGCCGCTCCTTTTGAACAAAAGGTAAAAGATGCGCCTTTCGTAATCGAAATATAGCGTATCGATATGAAAAGAACAAGGCAAATTCGAATGAATCAAAAGAACGGAATGGCATGTCACAAATGCATGCGTAGCAGATAGTTCGCACGTAAACGGGCTATAAAGAGTCTCATTCTGAAGGTGCCGCCCAAAAGAAGTACGTTCACGCCCGATATTCGACCGTTCGCGGAAAGTTGACAATTGAGCTTTCGATAGCTTTTGAAATAGTTTATAAAAGAAAACCGAAAAGCTTTTGAAACAAAGAAGAAGGCTTTCGATAGCAATAGTGTTAGATGAGAAAGGACCGAACATGGCGATCAAGGTGTTTGCCGACGGCGCTAACCTCGAGGGCATGCTTGACATGCATGACAATGGCAACGTTCAGGGCTTCACGACCAATCCTTCCCTTATGAAGGCCGGCGGCGTGACCGACTACCGCGCTTTTGCCAAGACGGTTCTTGAGCACATTACTGATGTGTCGGTCTCTTTTGAGGTATTCGCCGACGACGAGGCGGGTATGGAAGCCGAGGCTCGCGAGATCGCAACCTGGGCAGACAACGTCTACGTTAAGATCCCGGCGCTCAACACCAAGGGTGAGTCCACTGCCGCGCTGGTCAAGCGCCTTTCTGCCGACGGCATCAAGGTGAATGTCACCACTATCTTCACGCCCGAGCAGGTCGACGAGTTTGTCGATGCCGTCTCTGCTGAGACCCCCTCTATTCTGTCCATCTTTGCCGGTCGCATTGCCGATACCGGCGTCGATCCGCTGCCCCTCATGGCGGAGTCCGTAAAGAAGGCTGCCGTTAAGCCTGCTGCCGAGGTTCTCTGGCGTCTACGCGCGAGGTCCTCAATATCTTCCAGGCGGAGTCCGTTGGATGCCAGATCATTACGGTCCCCAATGCCCTTCTTGCCAAACGCAAGAATTTCGGGAAAGATTTGCTTGAGTACTCGCTTGATACGGTCAAGGGCTTTGCCCGCGACATTCAGGCGCTTGGTTTTCACATCCTGCCCGAGGAGTAGGGGACGAGCATGCTGACTGATCTTCTTAAGCCCGAGCTTGTTGCCTGCCACGTCGAGGCCTCCGACTGGGAGGAAGCGATCAGGGCATGCGGTAAGTTGCTCGTAGACGCTGGCAAATGCGACCAGAGCTATGTTGACGCCATGATTTCATCGGTTCACAAATTCGGCCCCTATATGGTCTTGGAAGAGGGCATCGCCATGCCCCACGCTCAGGCAGATGGCAATGTGAGTGAAGCGGGGATCTGTATCGTCACGCTTGACCCTGCCATTGCGTTTGGACACGAGGATTTCGATCCGGTTCACGTGCTCGTGGGTATTTGCGCACCCGACCCCAAGGCTCATCTTGGCTGCTTGGCGGAGCTTTCGCAGATGTTCGAGGACGAGGACTGCGTTGCCAAGCTCAGCGCATGCGATACGCCCGAGCAGGTTTTGGAGACCATGCGTTCATTCTTTTAGGCCTTAATGGCACGGCGATGCGTCGCCGCTTTTGGATAGACGGAAAACCGTCACGTGTAGGAGAGGAAGGTTGCCATGCATATCATCACCGTATGCGGAAACGGCATCGGGTCCAGCCTGATGCTCGCTGGCAAAGTCGAGGAGCTTTGCGAGGAGGAGGGCATCAAGGCCGACGTTGAGTCTATGGACCTGAACGGTGCTTCTTCCGCAAATCCGGATCTGTTCATCACCGTTAAGGAACTCGCTCCCGAGCTCCACGGCAACGTTGTGATCGTTCGCAGCTATGTGAACAAGAAGAAGATCCGCGAAGACGCCCTCGAGGCAATCAAGGCGGCTGCCGCTAACGCCTAAAGCGGCACAAAAAAGGGCGGTTCCCTGTGGAAGAGGGAAACGCGCCCACGTTAGAGAGAAAGGAAGCGCAGATGCAAGCCATCCTTCCCATACTTGAGTTTATCCAATCGATTCTGACCAAGCCAGCGTGGATTATGGGTCTATTTGCCTTTGTGGGCCTTGTCGCGCTTAAGCGTCCTGCCCACAAGGTGATGACGGGCACCCTGAAGCCCATTCTTGGTTACATCATGCTGTCTGCCGGCGCCGCTGTTGTTCAGGAGAACCTTGCTCCGCTGGGTACCTTCATCGAGACCGGTTTCCACATCACCGGCGTCGTGCCCAACAACGAGGTCGTCGTTTCGATGGCTCAGAGCGTCCTCGGCGTTCAGACCATGATGATCCTGATTCTCGGCTATGTCGTGAACATTATCATTGCCCGCTTTACCAAGTTTAAGTACATCTTCCTGACGGGCCATCACAGCATGTTTATGGCCTGCCTGCTGTCTGCCGTTCTGCAGGCATCTGGCTTCCAGGATGTTCAGCTTGTCATCGTGGGCGGCATGTTCCTGGGCCTCGTGAGCGCTATGCTTCCCGCCGTTGGTCAGCGTTTCACCGAGAAGGTTACCGATGGCGATGAAATCGCCATGGGCCACTTCGGTTCACTCGCCTATTACATCTCCGCTGCAGTCGGTACGCTTTTTGCTAAGGACGCCGAGGAGAACAGCACCGAGAAGATCGAGGTTCCCGAGAAGTTCGCCTTCCTGCGCGACACTACCATCTCCACGGCTCTTACCATGGCCTTCTTCTACCTGGTTACCGCTTTCGCCGCTTACATCGCAGATCCTGCGGTCGTTACCAAGACCGCTGGCGGCGACAATGTAATCGTCTATGCCCTGACCTGTGCTCTGTCTTTCGCCGTTGGTGTCACCATCGTCTACAACGGCGTTCGTATGATCCTCGCCGACCTGGTCCCGGCTTTCCAGGGCATCTCCAACAAGCTGATCCCCGGTGCCATCCCCGCCGTCGACTGCGCCGTCTTCTTCCCCTATGCTCCCACCGCCGTTATCCTCGGCTTTGTCGCTTCCTTTATCGGTGGCGTGGTCGGTATGTTCATCGTGGGCGCTACCCTGGGCATCTTCATCATCCCGGGCATGGTTCCCCACTTCTTCTGCGGTGCTACCGCAGGCATCTACGGCAATGCTACCGGCGGTCGCAAGGGCGCAGCTCTTGGTGCTTTCGTCAACGGCCTGCTCATCACCTTTGCCCCGGCCCTGCTCCTGCCCGTTCTTGACGTCTTTGGCTTCAAGAACACTACGTTCGGCGACTTCGATTTCTCCGTCATTGGTATTACGCTTGGCCGCGCTGCCGAGGCCTTCGGTACCACTGGTGTCTACGCGATTCTCGCTGTCCTTCTGATCGTCGCCTTCGTCCCCAACTTCATCCACACCAAGGGTGCTGTGATCAACCACGTTGAGGAAGAGTAATCCAGGCATACGTTAAGCCTAATCGGGCGGAGCTCCGATAACCGGCTCCTACACGGAAGCGGTGACGTCTCAAATGAGGCGTCACCGCTTTTTGTTTTGGAGTGGTTGTGAAAACGCGCCGGTGAAGCGCTGTCTCTGCGCTGCGAACGGACTCAACCGCAATGATCAGCAAAAACGTTTTGCCGCTGGGGTGTCGATAAAAAAATGATAAAACTGCAAAACCGTTCGCCGAGAAGATAAAAACCCGCAGCTCACGCCTTGATAAACGTAGGTAAAGTGTTTAGCAGTTCAATGCCCGTGTGCAAACGAAAGGAATCAGGCAGATGGCAATCAAGGTGTTCGCTGACGGTGCAAACCTCGAGGGCATGCTCGACATGTACGAGAACGGCAACGTTCAGGGTTTCACGACCAACCCGTCCCTTATGAAGAAGGGCGGCGTGACGGATTACCGCGCGTTTGCCAAGGAGGTCCTGGCCCACATCACCGATGTATCCGTGTCGTTTGAGGTCTTTGCCGACGACGTCGAGACCATGGAGGTCGAGGCCCGCGAGATCGCTACCTGGGCCGAGAACGTCTACGTCAAGATTCCGTGCGTGACCACCAAGGGCGAGTCCACCGCCGAGTTAGTGCGCAAGCTTTCGGCCGACGGCATCAAGGTCAACGTCACCACCATCTTTACTCCCGAGCAGGTCGATGAGATGGTCGAGGCCGTTGACGCCGAGACGCCGAGACGCCGTCCATCATCTCGCTCTTTGCCGGCCGTATCGCCGATACCGGTGTCGATCCCATTCCGTTTATGACGGAGTCGGTCAAGAAGGCCGCCGCTCAACCCAACTGCGAGGTCCTGTGGGCGTCCACGCGCGAGCTTATCAACATTTACCAGGCAGAAGCCTGCGGTTGCCAGATCATTACGGTATCCAACAGCATCCTTGCCAAGCGCAAGAACATCGGCCGCGACCCGTACGAGGTCTCGCTCGACACTGTGCGCGGCTTTGCCAAGGATATCGCGGCGCTCGGCTTCCATATCCTGCCGTAACGCGAACACTGGCTGCACCGCGGGTTGTTCGCCCCGGCCTTTCCTTTCCCTATCGCTCACGCGCTTCGCGAGGGTCGCACTAGGCAAAGGAAGCGGGGCTGCCGATACGAGCTTGCCCGTAGGCTGGTGATTGGCTCCATATTCTGCCGTGGACAAAGGTACCCCCGCCTGCGCCGTGCAAAATTGAGAGTATTCAGCAAGGTAAAGGCTTTTACCAGTTAACAGAAGCACGGAACAGCCCCCGTTTTGGCTCTGATGACGCTAAAACGGGGGCTGTTTCTTGTTTTTTCGTCTCTGAGGGCATCCGGAATGGCGGAATTTGCAGAATACTCGCGATTCTGCACGTCGCGAGAGGGGGGACCCTTGCTTTAGGCGGTTTACTCGCACCGCACGAGCCAGGTTGGTGCTGTCTCTTTGATGGGGCGGCGCCTTTTTGTTGTCGACGAGAAGGGGGTGCGACACAAGCGGGGCGACGCTCACACGGATATCTTCGCCTTCGGGACATGTTGCGCAACAAGTTTGGTTGCCTTGGGTCTAGCTTTAACGTGTGAAAAGCGAAAGGAAGGAGACCCCATGTTCTGCCCCAAATGCGGTACTAAGAACGTTGACGAAGCTAAGTTTTGCTGCGCCTGCGGCAACCCGTTCCCCACGGCATCTGTGACCCTCTCAGGTGAAACCGGTAATCCGGCTGTAGCCTCGAGCGAGGCACCAGGTGTCGCGCCCGCGCCACGAGCTGTAAATGCGCAGCCCGCCAACAAAGCTGGCAGCCAAAAGAGGCTACCGCTTATCATCGGAGGGGCGGTGGCTGGCGTTATCGCGCTCGTGCTGATCGCCGTTTTTGTCGTCGTCCCCGCGTTCAACAAGAATCCTTTTAAGGGCTGCCAGGTGGGCGACGTGGTTGAGTTCGGTTCCTACGAGCAAGACGGCGACACCTCGAACGGCAAGGAACCCATCGAGTGGCGCGTCCTGGCGGTCGAGGGCAACCGTGCCTATGTCGTGAGCCAGAAGGCCCTCGATGCCCACGCGTTCAATGCGGATAATAATGACGGCAACGACTGGAACTCCTCCGAGCTCAAGGCGTGGCTCGAAAACGACTTTGCCTCCCAGCCTTTACGGGCAACGAGATGAAGGCAATTGACGGCGCCCCCACGCTGCTTTCCATCGACGAGGCAAATAAGTACTTTATGTCCGACAAAGACCGTACCTGCATGCCGACCCAGCAGGCCGTGAACAACGGCGCTTGGACATTGGACGACAATAGCGTGTGCCGCTTGTGGCTTCGCTCGCCGGGTGACTGCTCGTTCTACGCGGCCTTCGTCTACTCGGACGGCTGCGTGAACTCCGACGGCGACTTCGTGGACGACGCGGCTGGCGCCGTCCGTCCCGCTTTATGGATCAATCTGTAATCTAATAATCCTCTAATTTATATTTCCAAAAGAGAGGGCCCGGACGTCCGTTGAGACATCCGGGGCCCTCTGCTCGTGGCATGTTTTGTGCGCGCTACTTCCCCTGCACCATGGTGAGGGAGATTTTCTTGCGGTCGCGATCGACCTTCTCGACCCACACTTTGACCGTGTCGCCGACGCGCACCACGTCGCTCGGGTGCTTGACAAAGCGGTTGGCGAGCTTGGAGATGTGCACAAGGCCGTCCTGGTGCACGCCCACGTCGACGAAGGCGCCAAAGTCGACGACGTTGCGCACCGTGCCCTTGAGCTCCATGCCGGGCTCCAGGTCGTCGATCGAAAGCGCTGAGCGGCTAAAGACCACTTCGGGCGCGTCGTCGCGCGGGTCGCGGCCGGGTTTCTTGAGCTCGTTGACGATGTCGATGAGTGTGAGGGTGCCGCAGTCCAAGTCGCTTGCCAGCGCCGAGATGCTGCCCAAGCGGCGCTCGATGTCGGGTACGCCGCCACGGCTAAGCTCGCTGGCTTTAACGCCGGCGCGTTCCAGGACGGACGTGGCCACCTCGTAGCTTTCGGGGTGGACGCTCGTCGCGTCGAGCGGGTTATTGCCGCCGCTAATGCGCAGGAAGCCCGCGGCGTTGAGGTATGCCTTGGGTCCTAGTTTGGGGACCTTCTTGAGCTGGCGGCGATCGGTAAAGGCGCCGTTTTCCTCGCGGTAGGCCACGATATTCTTGGCCACGCTCGGCGTAATGCCCGACACGTAGCCCAGCAGGCTCGCGCTTGCGGTGTTGACGTCGACACCCACGCGGTTAACGACGTCTTCCACCACATGGCCTAGGGTACGCGAAAGCTCGGCCTGATCAAGGTCGTGCTGGTACTGGCCAACGCCGATGGACTGGGGCGGAATCTTGACGAGCTCTGCCAGCGGGTCTTGCAAGCGGCGTCCCAGACTCATGGCGCCGCGCACGGTGACGTCCAGGTCGGGATACTCCTGGCTGGCGAGCTCGGAGGCGGAGTACACCGATGCGCCGGCCTCGTTGACGATGGTGTAGTGAAGGCTGGGCGCCTGCTCGGCAATGAACTCCGAGACGACTTCCTCGGTCTCGCGGCTGGCGGTGCCGTTGCCGATGACGATGGTGTTGACGCCGTCCTTCTTGACGAGGCGGGCGAGCTCGCGCTTGGTGCCGGCGACGTCGTGGCGCGGCTTGGTGGGGTAGACCACGCCGTGGTCGAGCAGCTTGCCGGTCTCGTCCATGACGGCGACCTTGCAGCCGGTGCGGTAGCCGGATCGAGTGCGAGCACGCGGGCGCCGCGCACAGGGCGTGCCGAGAGCAGGCCCTCAAGATTCTTGGCAAAGACGTTGATGGCCTCGGTTGCGCACGGACGGTGAGTTTGGCGCGGGCCTCGCGCTCCAGCGAGGGGGCCATGAGGCGCTTGTAACCGTCGGCGATGGCAGCATCGAAGATGGGGGCAAACACGCCCTGGCGTCGGGGCCAACGGCTGCCGAGGCGCGCCGTGGCGGCAGCGCCGTCGACGTTCACGCGCACGCCGGAGCTTGCCCTCGCGCTCACCGCGGTCGATGGCCAGCACGCGGTGGTTAGGGATGCGGCGCAGCGGCTCGTCAAAGTTGTAGTAAGGCTCGTAGGGAGTCTTCTCCGCGGGGTCGGTGGCCTCGACGACGATATCGGCGGTGTTTTGCGTAAAGGCGCGCAGGTCGGCGACGTTCTCGGGGTCCTCGGCCACCGTCTCGGCCACGATGTCGGCGGCGCCGGCAAGCGCCTTCTCGGGTGTGTCGAAGCCGGCCTCCTCGTTGACGTAGGTCGCGGCGGCGTCGAGCGCGCTGCCCTTGGCCGAGGCCTGCATGATGACCATGTTGGCGAGCGGCTCCAGGCCTGCCTCGCGGGCCTTCTGCGCGCGGGTCATGCGCTTTTTGCGGTAGGGCTTGTAGAGGTCCTCGACACGCTGGAGCTGCGTGGCCTCGCGAATCTGCCGCTCGAGTTCGGGTGTGAGTTTGCCCTGGGCGTCGATGAGCAGAATGACGTCCTCTTTGCGCTGCTCAAGATTGCGCAGGTAGGACAGGCGCTCGTCGAGTGCGCGCAGGGCGACGTCGTCCATGCCGCCCGTGGCTTCCTTGCGGTAGCGCGAGATAAAGGGGATGGTGTTGCCCTCGTCGATGAGCTTGACGGCCGCCTCGATGTTGGCGGCCTTAAGGTTGAGCTCGCGGGCGAGCTGGGCGATAAGATCCATGGGACTCCTTGCGTTTAAGGTGCGTTTGCAGCACAGAGCTACCAAGGATACCACCCGTCCCAAAAGGCTGTTTTGGGACCGCGCCACGAAAACGGCCTTTCTACTACGTTTTACCCGTAGGGGCTGACCATACCTGGGTTTTCCGAAAATCGGCAAGACGTTTACCTGCGGTTTTTATTTCGCGAAATTCGGTATGGTTGAGGGCGATTGGTTAAACGTAGTAGATAGGCGCATTTCGTGGCAAACGAATCAAACTTAGGTACAAAATAGCCCTCGCCCCAGAAAAATCGTCGGCAAGGTAGCAAAATGCCCCGCGAGCAGGAGGCTGCTCGCGGGGCAAAGAAGAGGGGCTTGTTTGTGGCGGACCGAGGGGCTCGGCATGGGGTTTTGCCGCGGTCGCTCTTAAGGCATTACAGCTCGACGAGCTGGCCGGTCTCGGCGGCCTCCTTGATGGCGTTGAGAAGCGTGAGCGTCTTGACATTATCGGCGGGGGTTACGACGGGCTCGACCTCGCGGCGGACAACCTTCACAAAGTGCTTGAGCTGCATCTTGTGCGGCAGTGCCGGGTCCACGGCCGGAATCTCCATCTGCAGCGGCTTGTGCCAGTTGGAGGCGCCGTCGTAGGAGAACTGGTGCAGGCGGGGCAGCGACAGAGCGCCCAAGGTTCCGCCGATAAAGTAGGCGTCGGCGTCGAAGGGGCGGTACTGCGGATCCTCGCGAGCGGTTGCCTCCCAGTTCCAGGGGCTGGCGGTGGCGTCGGAGATGGTCATGCTTGCGAGCGCGCCATCGGCAAAACGGACGTTGACCACGGCGGAGTCCTCGGTCTCAAAACCGCGGGCGGCGCTGGACTGCATACCCTGGACGGCAACGGGCTCGCCCAGCAGGTAGCGGAGCAGGTCGACGTCGTGCACCAGGTTGACCAGGATCGGGCCGGCGCCCTTCTTGCGGCGCCACTCGACGTCGAAGTACTCGTCATTCTTATAGATCATGTAGTGGAAGCTCGACACGGTGAGCTTGCCCAGCTCGCCAGACTCGATGATCTCCTTGGCCTTGTTGACGAAGGGATTGTGGCGACGATGCTGGCCCACGAGCACGGGCACGCCGGCGGTCTCGGCCTCGGCGGCGAAAGCTGGGCATCCTCAAGATCGTTGGAGATCGGCTTTTCGACCAGCGGCACGATGTTGCGCTTCACAGCCTCGCGGGCAACGCCAGGTGCAGGTCGTTGGGGGTGGCGATGATGACGGCCTCGGGTTTGACCTCGTCCATCATCTGGGCGGGATCGGTATAAAACGGCACGCCGGCGGCCTCGGCCGTGGCGCGGGCGGCTCAAGGCGTCGGCGATGGCGACGAGCTCGGCTCGGGCTCCTCGGTGACAAAGCGGATGTGGTTGCGGCCCATGCGCCGGCGCGATAACGGCAATGCGGACGGGGTTGAGCTCAGACATTTCGACTCCTTAATACTGGTGACCGGTGGAATGCGACAAAGGGGCTGTCCCTTTGTCGCATCGGTAAAACTAGGCGGACTTCTTCTTGCTGTCGGAGACCATCATGTAGACGGTGAGCACGACGGCGATGGCGGCGATCACAATGGCGCCGTAGAAGGACTGCTGGTAGGCGGCGCTGCCGGCCTCGGCGTGATACAGCACGGCGGTGATGGGCTGGCTGATCCAGGTGGAAGCGGCATAACCCAAAAACATGATGCCGTAGTTGACACCAATGTTGCTGGTGCCAAAGGCGCGCCGGTGAGCGGCGGGTAGATGACGAGCAGGGCGCCAAAGCTAAAGCCGAGCAGGGCGAGCGCCACAAAGAACATGCTCTGCGTAAAGCTCATCGACATGATGACGAGGGCGACGATGGTGACGACAAGCTGATGAGCAGTGACTTATAGGCGCCGAGCTTGTCAATGATCTGGCCAAAGGACAGACGACCGACCAGGTTGGCGCAGGTGTTGACAGAGACCACCACGCCGCCGAGGGCGACGGCCGCGGCGCTCGTGGGGTCGGCGAAGAGCTGGACGGCGGCGATGGAGGCAACCTTGCCCACGAGCAGGGTGCCCGCGGTGGCGGCAAAGGCGAAGGTGACGATGAGGACCAGAAGCGCGGGGTCTTGACCATCTCGCCCGGGGTGAGGTCACCGAAGGTGCCGGCATGCGCGCCGCCCTTGGGGGCCTCGAAGCCCTCGGGCAGCCAACCGGCCTCGGGGGCCCTCAGGAACAGGGCGGAGGCGGCGATTGTCACAAAGAAGATGACGCCGAGTGCCTTGAGGCGCCAAAGATGCCCAGGCTCGGGATGAGCAGCGAGGCGAGCACCGGGGACAGCACGGCGGGGCCGGCGGTCGAAGCGGCCAGGGTGATGCCGGAGGCGAGACCCTTCTTGTCGATGAACCACTTTTGGCCGGTGGTGAGCGCCGGGTTGTAGCCCAGGCCGTTGCCAACGGCGGCGACGAGCGAGAACCACAGGTAGAACTGCCACGGCTCGGTGACGGTGCCGGACATGAACCAGCCCACGCCGTAGCACACGGCGGCGGCGATCACGACGTTGCGCGGGCCGATCTTATCGGAGATGCGGCCGGCGAAGATGCCCGTCACGGCCATGATGGTCTGAAAGACCGGGAAAGCCAGGTAAGGGCGCTCGACCACTCGGGGTAGACGGCGAGCAGGTTCTTGCTCACGACGGAATACAGCGCGATGGAGCTGATGAAGAACATGGTGACGCACGCGGCGGAAAGCACGACGGCGCGACCCTTGTTGGAGTTGGTGGAAGCCATTGGACTCTTTCTGATCGATGCGGGGGAGGGGCGGGCGTATCCGCGGGCCTCCCTGTTAGGTTGGTTTACTGGTCGGTCGGCTTGGCGACGCCGGACTCATCGGACCAAAGCTCGACGCCCTTGTTCTTAAGGTAGTTGTCGGCATAGGCGCGACGGCCGCCGGGCTTGGCAGTGAGGTCGCCCATCATGTTGGAGAAGCCGCCGTCGACCTTGATAGCGTCGCCGGTGGTAAAGTCCGAGCGCTTGGACGCCAGGAACATGACGGCGTTGGCGATATCGCTGACCTCGCCGATGCGACGCGTGGCGATCAGACGACTGCGACTCTTTTCGACCTCGGGGTCGGCGTAGAAATTGGCCGACATCGGGGTCTTGACGAAGCAGGGCTCGACGCAGTTGGAGCGCACGCCGTAGGGGCCCCACTCGGCGGCGAGCATCTTGGACATCATGTTGACGCCGGCCTTGGTGGAGCTGTACACGCCCGAGAACGTCTCGGGGGAGTGGCTGGCAACGGTTGAGATGTGCACCAGGCGACCCTGGCCGGCTTTGATCATCTCGCGACCAAAGCGCTGCGAGGTGATGAAGTAGCCGGTGAGGTTGACGTTGAGCACCTGCTCCCAGTCGCTCAGCGGCAGGTCCTCCATGGCGGCGAAGCGCAGGATGCCGGCGGTGTTGACGAGGACGTCGACGCGGCCGAAGCCGGCGATGGTGGCGTCGACGGCGGCCTGAACCTCGGCCTCGTCGGTGGCGTTCATCTTGTAACCCTCGGCGTGGATGCCAAACTCGGCGGCGAGGTCGGCGGCTGCGGCCTTGACCTTCTCTTCGTCCAGGTCGAGCAGGACGACGTTGGCGCCGTTGCGGGCGAACTCGCGGCAAATCTCGACGCCCATACCGCCGAGTGCGCCGGTCACGGCGCAAACATCGCCCTCGAGCTTAAGCCAGTTGCTCATAGAAACTTCCCTTCTTGTGCCTCCCGGTGGGCCGTTCCCATTAATCGACCCACGTGGTTTTCGCAGGTTATCGTATGCTTTGCATTTGCGCAGGTGAATTGCATATTTGTTAGAATGGTGTTAACCGTAGGTTTACACTGTGCGATGCAGTTTATTCTCAATTGAGCGCGTGACCTGCGAAAACAACCCCCTGTGGCGCCATGCGTTCACAGACGCGAAAACGGGAGATTGACGTGTACGATCGACGACTTGAGGCCATATCGGCCGCCGCGGAGCTGGGAAGCTTCTCGCGTGCGGCGGCAAAATTGCGCGTGTCGACTCCGGCGCTCGTCAAGCAGGTGTCGGGTTTCGAGGCCGAGTTCGGCATCACGCTGTTCGAACGCTCGCACTCGGGCGTCAAGGTGACGCCGGCGGGCGCTCTGCTGGTGGACACGCGCGCTCGATCATGCGCCAGTCCGAGGATGCGTTGCGACGCGCCCGACGCGCGGCGGGTGATGGCGGTGCCGTGCGCCTGGGCGTGTCGATGATGTGCCCGGGGCGCCAGACGCTTTCGATGTGGACGGGTGTGCACGAGCTGGAACCGTCGCTGCGATTTGAGATCGTGCCGGTGAGCGACCTCTATGACGAGCGCGAGACCGTCATGCGCAGCTTGGGCCGCGAGGTCGATGTAGTGCAGTCGAGTTTTTCGACCCCACGCTGGGGCGACACCTGCCAAAAGCTCCGCATTGTCAACGTGCCGTTTTATATCGACCTGCCGCGCACGAGCCCGCTGGCGCGCAAAAATCGCATCACGGTCGCCGACTTGGAAGGCATGCGCCTGTGCGTGCTCCGTCACGGCAACGATGCCATGGACAGCCTGCGTATCGACCTGTTAGCAGACGGCGGCGTGGACGTGATCGACGTGGATAGCTTCGACTTTGCGCTCTTTAACGAGGCGGAGGAAAAGGGCGACGCGGTACTCACCTGCGGAGCGTGGTCGGGGGTGCACCCGGCCTTTGTGGGCGTGCCGTTCCTGTGCGGTCGCGAAGTACCGGTCTTTCTGCACTACCCGCTCGAGCCCGCCCTCCAAGTCCAAAAATTCGTCAACGCCATGGCCCAACTCCTCAAATAGCTATCGTGTCGATGATTCTTTAATCCCCGTCCTAGAAAAATCATCTGGTAGAGTTGACTTCACGTGAATTTCAGCACACTGCGTGCTACTTGCTTTTTTGTCATTTAGGGGATTGAACTTGTGAATACTTCTGTTGCCAAGAAGGCCAGCCAGGCGGTGCGCCTGCTCATGATGGTGCTCACGGCAGTTCTCATCTTCTTCTTCATCAATGTCATGCTGCTCGTCTCCGATATCCAGGGCACGGCGCGCGTGGTCAACTACGCCGGTCTGGTGCGCGGTACCACGCAGCGAATCGTTAAGCTCGAGGATGCGGGCCAGCCTCAAGATGACCTGCTCAAAGCCGTGGATTCATACATCAACGGTTTGCGTTACGGAAGTGACGACCTCAACCTCGTCCGTCTCGACGACGATGAGTATCAGGCAAAGATGACCGAGCTTGCAAACTATTTTGATGAGCTTTGCGCCGAGATCGTCCGCGTGCGCGAAGTCGGCTACGAGAACACTGACATTATCGCCATGAGCGAGGAGTTCTTTGGCATTTGCGACGATGCTACGCGACTCGCAGAGGACTACTCTCAGGAGAAGGCGTCGGCGCTCAACTATCTCGAGGGCCTGGTGATCATCGACATCATGGGCTTGGTGACGACCTTTGCGGTCGAGCTTGTTCGCGCGGTGCGACTGCCGCGCTCAATCGCGAACTGCAGAGCAAAGTCTATCTCGACGAAGCCACGGGACTGCCCAACAAGAACAAGTGCGAGGAGATCTTGGGGCAGGAGCAGCCCGTTTCCGCTGAAGCGCCCGTTGCGCTGTGCGTCTTCGATCTTAACAATCTGCATACGGTCAATAACACCTTTGGCCACGAGAAGGGTGACGAATACATCCGTTCTTTTGCCCGGCAGCTGGGGCGCGTGGCGTCCGAGACTTGCTTTGTGGGCCGCGACGGCGGCGATGAGTTTATCGCGGTGCTGTGGGATGCCGATCGGGCTGCCGTGGAGTCCTGTCTCGCTCAGGTTCGTGCGAACGTGAACGAGTATTCCGGGGCCCACCCCGACATGCCTATCAGCTATGCGGTGGGCTACGCGCTTTCCAGTGATTTTGACGAGCCGCCTACCATGCGTGAACTCTTTTCCCAGCCGACAAAAACATGTACATCGACAAGAACCGCGTAAAGACAGCCGAGGCAGCCGGGCCGCAACGCGAGGAACGGTAAGCCCGTAATAGAAGGTATAGAAAAGCCTCCGCGGCTCGTGTGGCTGCGGAGGCTTTATTCGTTGCGGCGCATCGTGTTTGGGTCGTTGAGATGAGTCGATTTACCGCGAAAGAGGAGGGCATTGATTAGGGTCGTGCCCGACGAATGAGCGGCAAATCGGCCATCTCGGCGAGCCGAACTACTCCAGCTCAAACGCTCCGGTATAGAGCTGATAGTAGTATCCGCGCTTGGCGATCAGCTCGTCGTGGTTACCGCGCTCGATAATGCGGCCGTGGTCCAGACAGATGATCGCGTCGGAGTTGCGCACGGTGGACAGGCGGTGTGCGATGACAAACGTCGTGCGGCCCTCCATGAGCTTGTCCATACCCGCTTGCACGATAGCCTCGGTGCGGGTGTCGATGCTCGATGTGGCCTCGTCCAGAATCATTGCCGGCGGATCGGCGACGGCGGCGCGTGCGATCGAAATCAGCTGGCGCTGGCCCTGCGACAGCTGCGCGCCGTTACCGGTGAGCATGGTGTCGTAGCCGTCGGGCAGGCGGGTGATAAAGTCGTCAGCGCCCGCGAGCTTGGCAGCCGCGATGCACTCCTCGTCGGTGGCATCCAGGTTGCCGTAGCGGATGTTATCCATCACGGTGCCGGTGAACAGGTTCACGTCCTGCAACACGACGCCCAGCGAGCGGCGCAGATCGGCCTTGCGGATCTTGTTGACGTTGATGCCGTCGTAGCGGATCTTGCCATCGGCGATGTCATAGAAGCGGTTGATGAGGTTGGTGATGGTCGTCTTGCCGGCACCGGTGGCGCCGACAAACGCGACCTTCTGGCCCGGCTTGGCAAACACGGACACGCCGTGCAGCACCTCGTGGTCGGGCGTGTAGCCAAAGTCGACGTTGTCCATGACCAGGTCGCCGCGCAGCGGTACGTACTCGATCTCGCCGGTTGCGCGGTGCGGATGTTTCCATGCCCACATGCCGGTGTGGTGGTCGGCCTCCTCGAACTCCCAGGTGTCGGGGTTCACCTGCGCGTTGACGAGCGTCACATAGCCTTCGTCGGCCTCGGGCTTCTCGTCGATAAGCTCAAAGATGCGGTCGGCGCCGGCGAGGCCCATGACTACGGCGTTGATCTGCTGCGAGATCTGGCCGATCTGTCCGCAGAACTGCTTGGTCATGTTGAGGAACGGCACCACGACGGCGATGGACAGCGCCATGCCCGAGATGCTCAGGTTGGGCACGCCCAGCGCCAGGAAAATGCCGCCGGCAAGGGCCACCAGCACGTAGAGCAGGTTACCCAGGTTCATAAGGATAGGCATGAGGATGTTGGCGTACATGTTGGCCTTCTGGGAAACCTCGAAGAGCTTTTCGTTGCGCTCGTCAAAATCGGCCTCGGCGGCAGACTCGTGGCAGAATGCCTTGACGACCTTCTGGCCGTTCATGACTTCCTCGATATGGCCCTCGACCACGCCGAGCTCGGTCTGCTGCGCAATAAAGAAACGCGCGGAGTTGGAGCCGAGCAGCTTGGTCATAAAGGTCATAAAGCGACGCCGGCCACAATGACCAGGCACATCCACACGCTGTAGTACAGCATGATAAAGAACACCGTGACGATGACGATGGTCGTCATGAGCAGGTTGGGCAGCGACTGACTGATCATCTGGCGCAGCGTGTCGATGTCGTTGGTGTAGTGGCTCATGATGTCGCCGCGCTGGTGCGTGTCGAAGTAGCGAATTGGCAGGTCCTGCATGCGGTTGAACATCTTCTCGCGCAGCTTCTCGAGCGAGCCCTGCGTGACGATGGCCATGGCGCGGTTCCAGAACAGCGAGGACAGGATGCCGACGCCGTAGATGCAGGCGAGGGTGGTCACGAGCTGTGCGATCTTGGGCTGTGCGGCTTCCCAATCGCCCGACTGCCACGATTCGCTAATAATCTGCAGAGCGCTCTGAAGGAAGGTCGCGCCGATGGAGTTGATGATGGCGCAGAGTACCACGCCGACGACGACGAGGGGCAAAAGCACGGGGTAGAAGCCAAAGAGCGTCTTGATGAGGCGCGACATGGTGCCACCCTTGCGGTTGAGCGCGCGCTCAGCGGTCGTTGCCTTACTCATGTGCCTCGCCTCCTTCCTGGGTCTGAGCTTGCGTTACGGATGCCTCGGTGTCGGCCTCGACGGCCCCTTCGCCCTCGGCAGACATCTTGTTTTGCGAGGTAAAAGTCTCGCGGTAGATCTCGCTCGTCTTAAGCAGCTCGTCGTGGTTACCGATCTGCGCGATGCGGCCGCCCTCCATGACGATGATGCGGTCTGCGTCCTGCACGGAGCTGATGCGCTGGGCGATGATGAGCTTGGTCGTGTTGGCAGATAGCTTGCCAACCCTGCGCGAATCTTGGCGTCGGTCTTGGTGTCGACGGCGCTGGTGGAGTCGTCCAGGATCAAGATCTTGGGGCGACGCAGCAGGGCGCGCGCAATGCACAGGCGCTGCTTCTGACCGCCGGAAACATTGGAGCCGCCCTGTTCGATCCAGGTGTCATAGCCCTTGGGGAAGCCATCGACAAACTCATCGGCGCAGGCCAGATGTGCCGCCTCGCGGACTTCCTCGTCGGTGGCGTTCGGGTCGCCCCAGCGCAGGTTTTCGGCAATGGTGCCGCTAAACAGTACGTTTTTCTGCAGCACCATGGCCACCTGGTGGCGCAGGGCGTCCAAGTCGTAGTCGCGCACGTCCATGCCGCCCACGCGCACGGTGCCCTCGGTGGCGTCGTACAGGCGGGCGATGAGGTTAACGAGCGTGGACTTGGCCGAGCCGGTACCGCCGATGATGCCGATGGTTTCGCCGCTCTTAATGTGCAGGTCGATATCGTCGAGCGCCTGGCGCTTTGCATGCGCGGAATACTTAAAGCTCACGTGGTCAAAGTCGATGGAACCGTCGGCAACCTCGAGCACGGGCTCGGCGGGATCGGCGATCGTGGGCTCGGCGGCCAGCACCTCGGTAATGCGGTGCGCCGATTCGTCGGCCATGGTCACCATGACAAAGATCATCGACAGCTGCATCAGGCTCATGAGGATCGCGAAGCCATAGGTAAAGATCGAGGAGAGCTGGCCCACGTCGAACAGCGTGCCCTGGCTCGTGATGATGAGCTTGGATCCCAGGTAGATGATGACGACAAACGCGCCGTTGACGCAGATGTTCATCATGGGGTTGTTAAAGGCGAGCAGCTTCTCGGCGCGGGTGAAGTCCATCTGGACGTCGCGTGCGGCGGTCGCGAATTTCTCCTTCTCAAAGTCTTCGCGCACGTAGCTCTTAACCACGCGCATGCCGGTGACGTTTTCCTCGACGGACTCGTTAAGGGCATCGTACTTGTGGAACACGCGCGAGAAGATGGGGCGCACCTTAAAGATGATAAAGAACAGCCCAAAGCCCAGCAGCGGAATGATGACCAGGTAGACCATGGCAACGCTGCCGCCCATGATAAACGCCATGGTAAAGGCGAAGATCAATACCAGCGGCGCGCGCACGGCGATACGGATGATCATCATAAAGGCCTGCTGCACGTTGTTGATATCGGTGGTCAGGCGCGTGACGAGCGAGGAGCTCGAGAACTCATCGATGTTGGCAAAGCTGAACGTCTGGATCTTGTAGAACAGGTCGTGACGCAGGTTCTTGGCGAAGCCGCAGCTCGCATGGCTGCAGGTGACGCCGGCGGCGGCACCAAAAGCAAGCGACGTCAGCGCGATGAGCACCAAAAAGCCCGCGGTGGGAAGCATCTCGCTACGGTGGCGCCGTCTTTGATGGCGTCGATCAGGTTGGCGGTGATAAATGGAATCAGCATCTCGCAGAGCACCTCGCCAAGCACGAGCAATGGCGTGGCAACAGCGACTTTCATATAGTCGCGGATGCTGCCCATGAGGGTTTTAATCATCCAGTTCCTCCCAGGTTACACGGATTTTCTCGAGCATTTCGGCGAGCTGCTCGCGCTCGTCGTGAGTGAGGGCACTAAAGGCCCGTTCTCTAAAGCGGATGCGGGCCGCCTGGTCGATGCGGGCGTTTTCCCGGCCGGTTTCGGTCAGGCGAATGGTGAGCTGCCGTCGATCCTTGGGGTTACGGCTGCGCTCGATGAGACCGTTGACCTCGAGCTTGGACAGGATCTCGGAAAGCGACCCCGGCTTGAGGTCAAAGTGCATGCCGAGTTCCTGCTGCGACATCTCGCCGCCGGGCTGCTTGGCCAGCAGGCAGATGATGGGCGCCTTGCCGGACACGCCTCCGCCATGAAAATGCATGTAATGGCCGCAAAAACCCAGGCCGCTCAGGATGCGCTTGGCGAGTTTGTCTTCGGCACTGACCGCTTCGGGTACATCCGCCGGCTGTGACGGGTCGCCGCCGGGCTCGTGCGAACAAAGGTTAAGAGGTTCATCGCACATGAATTAGTGTTGCTCCTTTCTTTAGTTAGGTAGTGGAATTGTTTTGTGCCTAACCAATCTAGGAGCATGAGAAATGAATGTCAAGGTACCAAACTTATTAAGTTACGGCGTTTTACCAAACGCCGTAACCGCTCGACGCTGCAAGCGTTCCTAAGCGCAATCTGACGTTCAATCGTCGGGCATGGCCACAAGGCCTATGCCCTCCTCTTTCACGTCACCTTGCTCGCTTAGGAACGCTTTCGCTGTCCGTCCTCAACCTGTGATTCCGCCACGGTCTGCTTCGGTGCATGTGATCCCTTGGGGATGGAGGAAAAAAAAGGTTCATTTTCCGAAACCTTTCCGCAACAATTTGCCCTTCGTACCGCTCGACTCCGCTCGCAACGTTCCCTGCGCTACACTTAGTCGCACTGTGGCGCTGCGCGTCGCGCCCGAAACAAGGGAGACCCTCATGAAGAATACTCAGCTGCTGCTGATTAACGATATGTGCGGCTACGGCAAGGTCGCGCTTTCCGCCATGCTGCCGGTGCTGTCGCACATGGGTTACCGTATCCACAATCTGCCGACGGCACTTGTGTCCGATACGCTCAACTATCCCAAGTTCTACATCCACGACACCACGGAGTACGTGCGTCAGAGTCTTGCCATCTGGGAGGAGCTCGGCTTTGAATTCGACGCCATCTCGACCGGCTTTATCGTGACCGAGGAAGAGGCGCGCATCATCTCGGACTTTTGCCACCGCCGTTCGCAAAAAGGCACCAAGGTGTTCGTCGACCCCATCATGGCCGACAACGGCAGGCTCTACGCCGGCGTGCCCGAATCGACCATCGGCCTTATGCGCAGCCTGGTCGAGTGCGCCGACTACGCGGTGCCCAACTATACCGAGCGTGTCTGCTCACCGATACGCCTATGGCCGAGCAGATTACGGCCGATGAGGCTCGTGCGCTCGTGGACGCCATGCTCGCGCTGGGCGCCAAGTCGGTGGTCATTACGAGCGCGAAGGTCGACGGGGCGAGTGCCGTCATCGGCTACGACCATGTGGCGGGAGAGTACTTCACGATTCCCTTTGAGCTGATCCCGGTGTATTTCCCGGGCACGGGCGATACGTTCTCGTCGGTGCTCGTGGGTCGCGTTATGGCCGGCTGGAGCTTACAGCGTGCGACGACCGACGCCATGCGTGTGGTGGCCGAGCTTATCGAGCGCAATGCCGACCAAGAAGACAAGTCGCCGGCCTTCCCATCGAGGCCTGCCTGGATGTGATCGACCATGAGTAACGCCGGCGAGGGCGGCGTCAAGCCTGCGGGCGAGAACGGGCCGCTCGGTGCGCCGCGTGGCAAGCGTCCGCGTATCCGCGTGAGCTGCGTGGACCAGCTGGGTGCGTGCCGTTGTCACCATGGTCACAAGCCGGGAGACGTCTTCGACTTCGATCGAGACCGCGGCAAGATGTGCGCTATGGCCTGTCACGTGGGCTTTCCCTATATCGATATCCTGCGCTATGGCGGAACCGTGCCTGGCAACGAGCCTGGTGCGGCAAAGTTCTGCTGCCCCGAGGTCGATACGCTGAACGTCTGGCTTGCCGAGATCGTTGACGAGTAGTCGAGCGCAATGTGACAAAGGGGCAGCCCCTTTGACACATTCGCCGGCGATGCCCCTTCTTTTGCTTATAATTTCAAATCTCTGCATTTCATCCGATTTTAGGTTCTAAAAATTCTGCGTTTCATCGATAATCAAGCATATAAAACTTTGCATTTCATTCGATGACACCGAGGGGAGAGCCTATGCTGCGCAGGAAAATAGCGGCAGAGCTGGAGCGTTGGCTGAAGTCTTCCGAGCAAAAGGCCTTGTTCATTACGGGTTCTCGCCAGATTGGCAAAAGCTATTCGATTCGCGCATTTGGCAAAGCCAACCATGCAACCTACATCGAGCTTAACCTCATGGAAAACCGCCAGGCAAAAGATGCTCTTCTCGAGGCGCGGAATGCCGATGATTTCATCAGCAGGGTGACGCTTCTTTCGGGAAAGTCGATTGCGCCAGGCAAAACGCTCGTGTTTATCGATGAGGTCCAAGAGGCCCCCGACATCATGACGATGGCAAAGTTCCTTGTTGAGGACGGGAGGTGCCGCTGGGCGTTTTCGGGGTCAATGCTCGGGACTCAGTTCAAGGGCGTCAGGTCCTATCCCGTGGGGTATGTCCACGAGCTTAGGATGTTCCCGCTCGATTTTGAGGAGTTTTGCTGGGCAACCGGGGTGAGCGAGGGGGCTCGCCAAACGATACGTGACGCGTGTATCAGCGAGAGGCCCGTTCCTGATTACATTCATGACGCGATGATGGCAAACTTCAGGACCTATACCGTTGTCGGCGGAATGCCGGAGGTCGTGCAGCGTTTCCTTGACACGCAGGGCGACCTTGCCTCTGTTCGTCAGCTACAGTCAGAGCTCAACGAACAGTACCGGCGGGATATCTCCAAGTATGCAAGCGGGCGAGCCTTCAGGTGCAGAGCATTTACGATCAGCTCCCTATTATGCTCGAGGGCGAAAACAAGCGCTTCGTGCTCAATTCCATTGACCCCAAGGCTCACTACGAGAAGTATCAGCGAGATTTTGTATGGCTTGTCGATGCCGGCGTTGCTCTCAAAGCCGATATCGTAACCGAGCCAAAATCGCCCTTGCTCAAGACGGCACGGCCATCGCAGTTCAAGCTATATCAATCGGATACGGGCATGTTGATGGCGCGCTACCCCGTCGGAGTCGCCCAAGCGGCGTATCTTGATAGCAAGGAGCCCAATCTGGGCGGCATTTACGAAAACGTGGTGGCCCAGCAGCTGGCTGCCCAAAATCGCCAGCTTTACTACTATCAGACAAAAAAGCGCGGTGAAGTGGACTTTGTGGTCGATGGACCGGATGGGACGGCTGTTCCGATCGAGGTTAAATCGGGCTCCTATTACCACGCGCACGCTGCGCTCGGTCATGTGCTTGATACGGCTGAATATGGCGTAAGGCTCGGGATTGTTTTCTCGAGAGGCAACGTTGAGCGCAACGGAGCGGTTCTCTATTTGCCGCTATATGCGACCTGGGCCCTTTCGGATGTTTTGGGCGACTCCTGCGCCGAGGGGATAAAGCTGGAGGTCAAGCCGGTCTAGGGCTAGTCCCGGATGTGACAAAGGCGTGGCCCGCGACCTCGATTGCCTACAGCTGCTCGAGCATAGCGGTGCAGCCGTCGAGTACGTCGCGGTAGGTGGCATCGAAATTGCCGGTGTACCAGGGGTCGGCCACGTCGCCGGGGCGCTCGGTCCAATCGAGCATGCGCGTAATCTTGCCGTCGGGGTCGTCGCCAAAGATGCGACGCAGGCCACGCGCGTTCTCGTCGTCCATATAGACAATGTGGTCCCAGTCGCCATACTCCGCGCGACGCACCTGACGTGCACGATGTGCGACGACGGGAATCCCGACCTCGCGCAGCTTGGCAACGGTACCGTGGTGTGGCGGGTTGCCGATCTCCTCGGTCGAGGTCGCAGCGGAGTCAATGACAAACTCGCCCGCGCGCCCGGCGCGCCGCACCAGCTCGGTAAACACCGACTCAGCCATCGTCGAGCGACAGATGTTGCCATGGCAGATAAACAGTATGCGTTGCATGAGCGGTTTCCTTTCTAGGCGGTCGTGCAGGGCTTACAGACTGCTCTTGAGGCAGTTTGCTCCAATAAAGCCCGCTGCGTACAAGGGAGGTGGCGTAGCTCGCGCCCGTCATCGGTTTCGCTGCGGAAAAAATTGTTCTCGGACAAAATGTAGGCATATGGCGATCGGGCTTTGTCCATGAACGACCCGAGGGTTCTCGCGCGCACGTTGCGTGCGGACTTTACCTCGACGGGCACGATTTCCATACGGTCGGTCTGAAGTAGAAAATCGAGCTCGCCGGTCGTCTTCCAAGACGACGGCGGCACCCAGTAATACGTCTGCAAGCTGTTACCCGAAAATGCTTGCATGACCGAGTTTTCCGCCAGGGCGCCTCGGAAGTCGGAAGATAGCGCTATGGCGGAATCTTCTTTGAGGTCGAGCCAGAGCCTCGGGTTGATGCCGAGTTTGTAGAACATGAGGCCGGTATCGAGAAGATAGACCTTAAAGAAACTTCCATCTTCGTCGTCGAAGGGAACGAGGGGAGCTCGATGCCTTCGGTCAGGTTGTTGACCGATATGATACCGGCGCCTTCGAGCCAGTCGAGCGGCTCGATAAGCTTGGCGCGACGGCCTCCGCGTTCGACCTCGGAGTACTTGAATTTTTTTGTGGACGATCTCAGCAGCTGGGACGGAATGGAGCGCCAGACCTTGCGTGCCGCCACGCCGCTGATCCCGTTTTCGGGGTCGGTCATATCGGCGGTATAGGTCTCGTTGATTTCGCGCTGCTCGACGCGCGCATCCTCGATGGATAACGTCTTGCGATATGCGTTGACGGCGGCGGGCATGCCGCCCACGATCTGGTATCGATGAAACAGGCTGAGCGCGGCTTGGTGCGCGGCGTAGGTCTCGAGCGTGCCGGCGTGGGTACGAATGGCATCGGCCATCTGCTCCTCATCGAGCGCCCAGAGAAACTCCTCGAACGACATAGGATGCATGGTCTCTTGACGAACGCCGCTGGGAAAAGGCAGCTTACGTTTGCGCGTGGCGACGCCGAGCTGACTGCCGGTCGCGCATATGCGCCAGCCCGAACCCGAAAAAAAGCGAAGCGAGTTGAGCGCCCGTTCGCAGAGCTGCACCTCGTCAAACAGGATGAAGGTGGTTTCTTTGCGAATGGGGGCGCGTTTATAGTCTGAAATCCGCGCCACGATGGTGTCAACGTCGTCGGTGGGACAATCGAACAGCGGAGCGATCAGCTCAAGATCGGTCTGAAAGTCGAGTTTGACAAACGCATCGCCGGCGATTCGCCTGCCGATTTCCTCGGCAGCGTACGTTTTGCCTACGCGTCGCGCACCACGGATGAGGAGGGGGCGTGAGGCGTCCTTTGTCGCCCATGATTCGATAACGGACTCGATTGATCTGCGCATGGGGCCGCCTTTCCAATTTCGTGTACTTCAGATACATAGTTTAGTACGATTTCATGTACTTGAAATACACGAAATAATAGAAAAGCGTGTATCTCAAATACACGAAATTGCACTGCTGAAGCTTCCAGGCGGATAAACATACTCATATTGGGCGGTTTTCACCGGTTACTCGCCACCTTGGGCTATGTTTGCCCCTATGCCCGTATTGAGGGCCGTGCTGATTGACGACGGCGCTCCCAGCGAGCCAGCTTAATCGTCACCAGCGTGAGGGCCCAGGCCACAAGCGAGAACGCGGCGCCCACTGCGCCCACGTACGCAATGCCAACGCTGCTTACCACGCGCCGCCCACTGCGGTGCCAAACGAGATGCCGACGTTAAACGCCATGGGCTCAACCGAACTTGCGAGTACCATCGACTTGGGATGGCGGCTGCGTGCCACGTCCATAAAGTGCGTGATGCATGAGACCGAGAACAGGTACATGAGCATCGCCAGGCTAAAGACAAAGACCAGCGCGAGCGGCATGGCGGCGCCCACGGCAAACAGCCCGAGCAGTGCCGCCGCCTGCAGCACAAACGTAACCAGCAGCGCCTTCATGCCAAAACGCGCATCGATCCATCCGCCCAGGATGTTCGAGATCAGGCAGAACACGCCATAGGCCATAAGTGTGGTGCTCGCCTGAACGGTATCCATGCCCAGCACCTGCTCCAGATAAGGCGTCACGTAGCCGTAGAATACGTAGACCGAGCCCACGCCAAACAAGAAGATGAGCATGCCGGTGATGATACTCGGCTCGCGTAGTAGCCCCGCCTGCTCGCGGAAGGTGGCGGGCTCATCGGTCTGCCCGGCGCGAGGCATAAACGCCACGAGCGCGCTACAGATCAAAACGGCAAAGGTCAGCGTGCCGTACATGGCCACGTGCCAATCGAGTGTGTCGGCCACAAACTTGCCAATCGAGGTCACAAAGACCATCGCCACGGAAAACGCGCCGTACACGACCGAGATGGCAAGTGAGGTTTGCTGCGGGGATAGCAGCTCAGGGATGTACGTCACGCCCACGGCGAGCAGCGCACCCGAGACAGAGCCCAGGACAATGCGTGAGATAAACAGCACCTGGAAGTTGGGAGCCAACGCCATGACCAGGTTGCCTGTGGGGTTACATTTACGGCGACAGATACGGCTGATTGGTCAGTTCTTCCGCGCCATCGGATTACCAGCGCCGGACCTGTTCTCCGGGAAACTCATCCTGTTCGCCATCGCGAACATCACCACTTGGGTGTATGTGGGTTACAACATGCTCATCATCTACTCATCATTGAAGGTGCTTCCAGAAGAACTGTATGAGTCCGCGCGAATCGATGGGGCATCGGAATTCCGTATCGCCTGGTCCGTGAAGATCCCTCAAATCAAGGGAACCCTGATCATGACGCTCCTGTTCTCCCTGATCGGAGCATTCCAGTTGTTCAACGAGCCAAGCACGTTGAAGAACATGTCCTCCAGTGTCATCAACAGTTCGTTCACCCCGAACATGTACAGCTACAATCTCGCGTTCGCCGGCAATGACATCAACTACGCGGCCGCCGTATCCCTGATAGTCGGCGTAATCACGATGCTCATCGTCGCGGTTGTGCGTATCGGTGGAAATCGTTGGGAGGAGAAGTAAAGATGACCGCTTCGATTCAAACCGTAATCCGTAAACGTCAGGATAAACGCAATCTGAAACTAGCGTTGGAAGACCATCGAACCCGTGTAGCCAAAGCCCAGAAAATCCAGTTGACGACCATGCAGAAGATCATGAACGTGATCGTCCATGTACTCATGGCGCTCATGGTCCTCTACTGTCTCATCCCGCTTATCTGGCTGCTGTTCTCATCCACCATAATCAGAGCGCATCCTGTCTCCGTTGTCTCGGAATACAAAACCCTTCCCGTATCCATGTGAAGCTCATTCATAGTATTGAGGCAATATCGGCAAACGCGTCCCGGCCAAGCTTTGTCACCATGGTCACATCCGCTCCTGCCTTGTGGGCCGCCACACCCTGGTTGAATCCCTTGCCGCCGGTCCCATCTTAAACACGGTCCCCTTCACTGTCTCCCCTGCTGCCGGCAGATGCGGTGTCCTGCCCATCAAATCCACCACAAAGCTTCCAAATACTGTTACTTTTTTTCCCATATGCTCCATAATATGTTCTCTCTCCTTAATCCATCTTGCCGGCGCGCTCCGTACACGCTTCATGACAATCCTATGGCCGGCTCCCCATCGGCAATTCTGCGCCAGCAGTTTCCTATCGACATTTTTCCATCAACATATTTCCACCGGCAGACAATCTAAATTCAGTACAATCCCGTTGCCGGCTCCGATTCTGTCCGCCCCTGCCTCATCATAGCCGCAGCGTCTTCCGGTGTGCGGATGCCGCCGCTGGCCTTTACTCTGGCACTGTCTCCAACGGTTCTGCGCATCAGGGCAACGTCAGCTGCCGTAGCTCCGCCTGTGCTGAATCCGGTGGAAGTTTTCACGAAATCAGCCCCGCCTTCACTGCCAGCTGGCAGGCCCTTACCTTTTCCTCATCCGTCAGGAGGCAGGTCTCTATGATGACCTTTACCACTGCGCCTGCAGAGGCTTTTACCACGGCCCGGATATCCTCCTCCACAAAGGAGTCGTCCCCGTCCTTAAGCGCTTATGTTGATAACCATATCCACCTCATC
>ENA-OQAA01000456-OQAA01000456.1-human-gut-metagenome-genome-assembly--contig:-NODE-456-length-28345-cov-2.709831_pt1 | contig 28345 bp, 28 predicted proteins | sample MGYA00242489_ERZ504515 | MGnify/ENA primary metagenome ERZ504515 (study PRJEB26092, sample SAMD00036237) | human gut metagenome | host: Homo sapiens | study: EMG produced TPA metagenomics assembly of... | reverse complement strand
TGAAAATTCGCACATTGGACGATGCAGACGAAAAATAGATATCTTAGTGGTGTACCGTTTTTTAGATGTTACACAGCTAAAAACTACCGGTAGTAAAGCGCAAAGATTAGGACGAGGAGGATAACGTCATGGCAATGATAGAGAATGAAATGGAAAAGAAAGTATATAAAGTAGAAGATGTTCAGAATTTGCTTGGGCTGGGAGCTCCAAGGCGTATGAATTTATAGAAAATGTTTATTATGATAGAAAACCATTCCGGGTGTTGAAGATTGGCAGATCTTATCGTATCCCATGCAATTCTTTTGATAGGTGGCTGAATGGAGACGAGGAGAGAGAAAGAGTGAGAGCAGAATGAAACAGAAAGAAACGCAGCAGGAGACAATGTCAAAGGAAAAGAGAGTTGTCTTTTTTGAAGGAAAATCATGGTATCACAGAACCAAAGAGCTTCAGGACGATTTGACGACAAAATATGGGAAAAAAGGTGGATTTGAAACGCCGGAAGAAGCAGAGAAAAGTTACTGGGAATATGAAAAGAGATACCAGAAGAAGCAGAGAGATCTCCAGATTGCAAAAATGCAAAAGACAGATGTGATGCTTGGCGATTATCTGGAATACTGGTTTAAAATATTTTCAGTCCGAGAATTGAGACAACCACGAGAATGGTTGGAGCATATACATTATATAATCTGATTCTTCCGAGTATGGAAGCGGATATCAAATTAAAATACATTTCAGTAGAGTATTTAGATGCTCTACTGGAACGTGTTGCGAAAATCTGTCCTTCAGCGGGAAATAAAGGGCGGGAGCTTTTGAGCATCGCCATGAAAGATGCAGCAGGAGATAAGTTCATAAGCTATAATCCAATGCCTGAGACAAAGCCATATCCGAGAGCAAACCAAAGGTAAGGTATTAGGCAAAGAAAAATTGAAGGTTTTTCTTGAAGCTGCGAGCAAGAATCCTTGGTATCTGGAAATTTTACTGGGACTGTTTTGTGGATTACGAAAAGGAGAAATCCTTGGATTGAAGTTTCAGGACTTTGATTTTGAAAAGCAGACGGTCAGAATCAGCAGACAGATTGTCGGAAATCTTAAAGTGAAAGAACAGGAATTTACGATTACGGAATATGCTGTTATCGAACGGAATCCAAAGACGGAGAACAGTTACCGGATATTAAGAGTTCCGAAAGTGGTGATGCGGGAAGTGAAACACAGACAACAGTTAATTGATAAGCGTAAAGCAGATATGGGGGTAGCGTACAAGGATTATGATTATGTATCTTGTCAGGAAAACGGTGAACCACGTTCGCTGACAGCAATGAATCAGGCACTCACAAAAATCTGTAAAAGAAATGGATTGCCCAATATCACTGTACATGGACTCAGACACATGTTTGCGACCATTTTAATCGAGCTTGGAGTTCCTTTGTTTAAAATATCTGTCTGTTAGGACATAGTTCCGTTCATACAACTTATGAATACTATTGTGAGATTATGGACGAGCAGGATAAGATTATTGCGTTTGTAAATAATACATTTGTACCACAACGAACTGGAACGGAGGGATAGCCATGCATAAGACCTTTGACTTTAAGAAATATGTAGAATATAAGGTCTATTCGGTGACAACAATCAAAAAGGGATATGGATTTCGTGTGTTGCTGACGTTTGTAGACGATAGTATAAAGACACAGCAACATGCGGGATTCACAACCAAAAGAGAAGCTAATGCATTTCGTGATGAAGTAATCGGACAGCTACATACCGGAACCTATATTGTGTATGGAAAAATCCGGGTAGAGGAGTTTATGATTTTCTGGTTGGAAGATATTATGCGTCCCCGAATAACAGACGACACTTATACAACTTACAAAAGTGCCATTAAGAATTATATCGTTCCACAGCTTGGAAAAATGTATATGTCTACACTGAATCAGGGTTATATCAGAAAATTATATAATACAGTTGCAGAAAAGTACGAATCAGTTGCGAAAAATGTCAGGACGATCATGAAAACATCATTGGAGTATGCATTTAACAAAAATGTATTGGCAACTAATCCTGCGAAAGGAATCAATTTACCGAAGAAAATAAAAAAGACAGAGTATCGTGTTCTGAAAATCGACGAAAAGAAAACATTGACACTTCCGCAGGTGCTACAGTTGATTGAGGCAAGTAAAGAAACACCGATTCATATGCAGATTTTATTTGCTGTATTGATGGGGCTCAGAAGAAGTGAAATCAACGGTTTGAAATACAGTGATGTCGATTACATTCACAGGACGTTGAGAGTAGAGCGTCAGTTGGGAAAGAAGCCAAACAGTAAAGCAGAAGACTGTGCACCTAAGATGCTGACAAAGCAGGAAATTAAAACAAAAACACCTGCTGGTGTGCGTGAACTTCCAATACCGGATTATGTATTTGAAGCAATTCTGGAAGAACGGAAAACTTATGAGAAGAACCGCAGACGCAGACCAAAAGAGTTCCGGGACTGGAATTATATTTGTTGTTCTACATATGGGAATCCAAGGAGTAAAGGTTTTCATCAGAAATACTATAAAGACTTGTTGAAATCCTTGGATTTGCCTGATATTCATTTTCACCAGTTGAGAAATACCTATGCAACTATTTTGCTGAAGAATAGCTTTAATTCAAAAGGTGTTTCGCATTTATTGGGACATGCCAAGGAAATCATATCAGTAGATGTCTATGGAGATACGCAGGAAATCATAGAAGATTGTCTGGATGTATTGGAACCATTTATTGAAGAAGTTATTCTAAAAGAGCGGAAAGATCAGTATTATGATTATTCAGAAGTGATTGAAATAGACTTAATCCTGGAGGAATATTTCAACGCAGCATGATAAAAAATAGAATAGTAGTGATAGAAAAAAGTATAAATAAGAATCGAACATTTGTACTTTTTCTTGCGTTAATCTATATACTTTCAAAAATTTATTTGATATAATAGGGACTGTTACAAGAACAAACAGTAAAAATATGACAGGACCGGAGGTTAGTATTTTCAGGTATTTCCGAGTGCTGTTTTATCCGCAAATATTAGTTTTGTGACTTTTATTCGTAACGAGGTGAGAAACACATCTATTCACTATAAAAATGAGCTTTTCGTTACGAATCTGGATACGAATTTTTGGCTGATAATGATCATAGTAAAAGTCACAAATGGAGGGATTTACCATGAATGAGTTCAAATTAAAAGCCCCATATAAGCCAACCGGAGACCAGCCACAGGCGATTGCAGAGCTTGTGAAAGGGTTCAAGGAAGGCAATCAATGCCAGACTTTACTAGGGGTTACGGGTTCTGGAAAGACTTTTACGATGGCAAATGTGATTCAGCAATTACAGAAGCCGACGCTTGTCATCGCTCATAATAAGACGTTAGCAGCTCAGTTATACGGAGAGTTCAAGGAGATGTTCCCCGATAACGCAGTCGAATATTTTGTATCCTACTACGACTATTACCAGCCGGAAGCTTATGTTCCGTCCTCGGACACATACATTGCCAAAGACTCTTCCATCAATGATGAGATTGACAAGCTTCGCTTATCTGCCACAATGGCATTGACGGAACGGCGGGACGTGATCATAGTTGCCAGTGTATCGTGTATTTATGGTTTGGGAAGTCCTGTAGATTATCAGAATATGGTGATTTCTTTACGCCCGGGCATGACAAAAGACAGAGACGAGGTTATGGCAAAATTGATAGAAATCCAGTATGACCGTAATGACATGGATTTTCACCGCGGAACTTTCCGTGTTCGCGGCGATGTGGTGGAGATCATACCGGCGTATGAGAGCGATGTGGCGATTCGTATCGAATTTTTCGGAGATGAAGTTGAGCGGATTACGGAAATTGATATTTTGACAGGAGAGGTCAAAGACGAATTGTCACATGTGGCGATTTTCCCGGCGTCACATTATGTGGTGGATAAAGAAAACATAAAGCGTGCTGTAAATGATATAGAAAAAGAACTGGATGAGCGTGTGAAGGAGTTTAAACATGCAGATAAACTTTTGGAAGCGCAGAGAATTGCAGAGAGAACAAATTTTGATATTGAAATGTTGAAAGAAACCGGATTTTGTTCCGGAATCGAAAACTATTCGCGGCACTTGGCAGGACTTAGTCCCGGGCAGCGCCATATACATTGATAGATTATTTCCCGGATGATTTTATTATTATGATTGATGAATCGCATAAAACCATTCCTCAGATCGGAGGTATGTATCACGGAGATCAATCAAGAAAATCTACCTTGGTAGATTATGGATTTCGTCTTCCGTCTGCGAAGGATAACCGTCCGCTGAACTTTGAAGAATTTGAGAGCAAGATCAACCAGGCGTTATTTGTATCTGCAACACCGGGAGTATATGAAGAAGAACATGAGCTTCTCCGTGTGGAACAGGTGATTCGTCCGACCGGACTGCTCGATCCGGAAGTTGTCGTGCGTCCTGTAGAAGGTCAGATAGACGATCTGATCGGGGAAATAAACAAAGAAATTTCCCAAAAGAATAAAGTTCTCGTAACAACTCTGACAAAGCGGATGGCAGAAGATTTGACGGATTATATGCGTGAGGTGGGAATTCGTGTGAAATATTTGCATTCGGATGTGGATACACTGGAACGTACAGAGATTATTCGTGATATGCGTTTAGATGTATTTGATGTGCTTGTGGGAATCAATCTTTTGCGAGAAGGTCTGGATATTCCGGAAATTACGCTTGTAGCGATATTGGATGCGGATAAGGAAGGATTTTTGCGTTCGGAAACGTCATTGATACAGACAATAGGACGTGCGGCGCGTAATGCACAAGGGCATGTTATTATGTATGCGGATAAGATAACGGAATCTATGCAGCTGGCGATCGATGAAACAAAACGGCGTCGTGAGATTCAGATGAAATATAATGAAGAGCATGGTATCACACCAAAGACGATTCAAAAATCAGTACGCGACCTGATCAGTATTTCTAAAAAAGTTGCGGCAGAGGAGCTGAAACTGGAAAAAGATCCGGAATCTATGAGCGTAAAAGAACTTAAAAAGCTGATTGCCGATCTTACAAAACAGATGAAGAAAGCGGCGGCAGAACTGAATTTTGAAAGCGCGGCAGAATTGCGGGATAAAGTTGACAGAATTGAAAAAAATGTTGAATGAAATAGAAGGATAAAATACAAAATAAAATATGACTACAGGGAGGAAAAAGACGGATTATGAGTACGAAAATGGATGTTCGGAAATATATCAAAATAAGGGGAGCGAATGAGAATAATCTTAAAAATATAGATGTGGACATTCCCCGGAACGAACTTGTTGTACTTACAGGATTGAGCGGTTCGGGCAAATCTTCCCTCGCGTTTGATACGATTTATGCAGAAGGGCAGAGAAGATATATGGAATCATTATCTTCCTATGCAAGACAGTTTTTGGGGCAAATGGAGAAACCGGATGTGGAAAGCATAGAGGGACTGTCGCCTGCAATTTCCATTGATCAAAAGTCGACAAATCACAATCCGAGATCTACGGTCGGAACAGTGACTGAAATTTATGATTATTTCAGACTTTTATATGCAAGAGTCGGAATTCCTCATTGTCCTAAATGTGGAAAAGCAATTTCAAAGCAAACAGTCGATCAGATGGTTGATCGAATTATGTCAATGCCGGAAGGAACGAAAATCCAGCTTCTTGCTCCGGTCGTAAGAGGCCGGAAAGGAACACATGCAAAATTATTGGAAAAAGCAAAGAAAAGCGGATATGTGCGTGTACGTGTAGACGGAAATATGTACGAATTGACGGAAGAGATTATTCTTGACAAGAACTTGAAACATAATATTGAGATTATTGTTGACCGATTGATCGTAAAACAGGGGATTGAGAAGAGGTTAACAGATTCTGTGGAAAGTGTTCTGCATTTATCGGAAGGTTTGCTCAGTGTAGATGTGATCGGCGGGGAGATGTTGAATTTCAGTCAGAGCTTTTCCTGTCCGGATTGTGGGATCAGTATCGAAGAGATCGAACCAAGAAGTTTTTCATTTAATAATCCCTTTGGGGCATGTCCGACATGTTATGGATTAGGATATAAGATGGAGTTTTCAGAGGATTTGATGATTCCGGATCCGTCATTGTCGATTAATGAAGGTGCAATAGCGGTATTAGGGTGGCAGTCTTGTACAGACAAATCAAGTTTTACTCATGCGATACTTCAGGCGCTGTGCAGAGAGTATCAATTTGATCTGGACACACCGTTTGAAAAATATCCGAAGAAGATTCATGATATTATTCTTCATGGCACAAACGGGAAAGAGGTGAAAGTATTTTATAAAGGCCAGAGAGGCGAAGGCGTTTATGATGTTGCGTTTGAAGGGTTGATTAAAAACGTAGAGCGCAGATATAAAGAAACCGGTTCGGAGACGATGAAAGCCGAATATGAGACATTTATGAACATAACTCCGTGTTCGGCATGCCACGGGCAACGTCTGAAACCGGGAGCTTTGGCGGTAACCGTCGGAGAAAAAAATATTGCAGAAGTAACGTCGATGTCTATCGGAAAATTGCAAAATTTTCTTGAAGAGCTTGTATTAGGAGAAACACAGATGCTCATCGGAGGGCAGATTTTGAAAGAAATCAGAGCTCGGATCAAATTTCTTATGGATGTGGGACTTGATTACTTGACGTTGGCTCGCGCTACCGGAACACTTTCAGGCGGTGAGGCGCAGAGAATACGTCTGGCAACGCAGATCGGATCGGGTCTTGTGGGAGTAGCATATATTTTGGATGAGCCAAGTATAGGACTTCATCAGCGGGATAATGACAAGCTTCTTGCAACATTAAAGCATCTTCGTGATCTGGGAAATACGCTGATAGTCGTAGAGCATGACGAAGATACAATGATGGAGGCGGATTATATTGTAGATATAGGACCGGGAGCGGGAGAACACGGAGGCGAGGTTGTTGCCGTCGGAAATGCGAAAGAGATCATGAAAAATGAAAATTCGATTACAGGCGCATACTTATCGGGAAGGATCAAAATTCCGGTTCCGCAAGAGCGCAGACAGCCTAAGGGATGGTTGAAGGTGGTCGGCGCCCGGGAAAACAACTTGAAAAATATCGATGTGTCATTTCCTCTTGGAGTTATGACTTGTGTTACCGGAGTTTCAGGTTCGGGAAAAAGCTCTCTTGTAAATGAAATTTTGTATAAAAGGCTTGCACGTGATTTGAATCGCGCGAGAACAATTCCGGGAAAACATAAAAAAATAGAAGGGTTAGATCAGGTAGATAAGGTGATTGATATCGATCAGTCGCCGATCGGGCGAACCCCAAGGTCAAATCCGGCAACCTATACAGGTGTGTTTGATCTGATAAGAGATTTGTTTGCGGCAACTCCGGATGCAAAAGCGCGCGGATATAAGAAAGGGCGGTTTAGTTTTAATGTGAAAGGCGGACGCTGCGAGGCGTGCTCGGGAGACGGCATTCTTAAAATCGAAATGCATTTTTGCCTGATGTATATGTTCCGTGTGAAGTTTGCGGGGGAAAGCGATATAATCGAGAGACTTTGGAAGTAAAATATAAAGGGAAAACGATTTATGATATTCTCAACATGACAGTGGAAGAGGCGTTGGAATTTTTTGCTCATGTTCCGAGTATCAGGCGCAAGATAGAGACATTGAACGATGTAGGTCTTTCTTATATCCGTCTCGGACAGCCTTCTACAGAATTGTCCGGAGGTGAAGCACAGCGCATTAAGCTGGCAACGGAACTTAGTAAACGGAGTACAGGAAAAACTGTGTATATTTTGGATGAGCCGACGACAGGACTTCATTTTGCGGATGTGCATAAATTGACGGAGATCTTGCGGCGTCTGACAGATGACGGAAATACGGTTATTGTAATCGAACACAATCTGGATGTTATAAAAACAGCAGATTACATTATTGATATCGGTCCGGAAGGCGGAGAACGCGGTGGTACGGTCGTTGCACACGGAACACCGGAAGATGTGGCAGAGAATGAAAATTCCTATACAGGGAAGTATATAAAGAAGATGCTGTAGAAAACACTGTAGTTATAAAAAATAACAGTTCAGTCTGCGCCATTCATAAAATCACGCTGTGTGCTTATTGTGGCCGGCGCCACTGTTTCGCTCATAAATGTGCGCTTGTCGCATACAGATGTCCGTTAGCGAAAACATGAGAGCATGTTTTGTGCTTTCCGTACACTGTAGGCTGAACTGTTACAATAAAAATTATAAAAAAAGTTGTAAAAAGTATCATGTAATTAAAAAAAAGGGTTTTCATTTTTTGTTGAGTCGATTATACTAAAGAATGCAGATTGGATGCAGGGGTATCATCCGGTCTGGAAATATGTGAATGATAAGACCTGTTTGGGGAGAGATACAGACATTTTCGTTTTTGAGGAGATGTCAGCGGGAAAAGAGTATAAAGATTTAGAAGGGAGAATGGAATATGTCGGTAGATATCGGAATAGATCTGGGAACAGCCAGTGTGCTTGTCTATGTCCGCGGCAAAGGAGTCGTTTTGAAAGAACCATCAGTTGTCGCGTTTGACAGAGATACGAATGTAATCAAAGCGATCGGGGAAGAAGCGAGACTGATGCTCGGAAGGACGCCTGGGAATATCGTTGCGGTTCGTCCTCTCAGGCAGGGCGTGATTTCGGATTATACAGTGACAGAAAAGATGATCAAATATTTTGTCCGAAAGTCGCTTGGTAAGAGAACATTCAAAAAACCGCGTATTAGTATCTGTGTGCCCAGTGGTGTCACAGAAGTGGAAAAGAAAGCGGTAGAAGAGGCTACTTATGCGGCAGGTGCGCGGGAAGTGCACTTGATTGAAGAGCCTGTAGCGGCGCGATTGGCGCGGGAATTGATATTGCAAAGCCATGTGGGAATATGATTGTAGATATCGGCGGAGGTACTGCGGATATTGCGGTAATCTCACTGGGCGGCACTGTTGTGAATACATCGATTAAGGTGGCGGGAGATGATTTTGATGAGGCAATCGTCCGTTATATGCGTAAAAAACATAATCTTCTGATCGGTGAAAGAACGGCGGAAGATATAAAGATAAAGATAGGAACAACATATCCTCTTGTAGAGGAAGAGACTATGGAGGTTAGGGGAAGAAACCTTGTAACAGGATTACCGAAAACTGTTACGGTAACTTCTTCGGAGACAGAGGAGGCTTTGAGGGAAGCCACCGGGCAGATTGTTGAAGCTGTGATAGCGGTATTGGAGCAGACTCCGCCGGAGTTGTCGGCAGATATACTTGACCGTGGAATCGTTTTGACAGGCGGAGGTTCTATGCTTCGCGGATTAGAGGAATTGATCGAGGAGAGGACAGGCATTAACACGATGACAGCGGAAGATCCGATGAAAGTTGTTGCGATCGGAACAGGACAATTTGTTGAATTTATGAGCGGACGGGGCGAAGTCTGACGTGAAGAGCTGATTTGGCAAAGAGAGAGAAGGAGCAGGGATGTGAGCAATACGGCACATCCCTGTTATAATGTGGATATAAAGCGAAATATTGTGGAAAACAATAACGGAAAGAGGAAAGATCTGTGGAAAAAGTTACGGGATATGTAGGTCACATTGTGTTTCGGAATGCAGAAAACGGATATACAGTGTTTCATTTGGAAAATGATGACGGAGAAGTGACCTGTGTGGGGAATTTTAATTACATTACAGAAGGGGAACTGTTGGAAATAACGGGGGAGTATGTGACTCATAGTGTGTATGGAAATCAGTTGAAGGTAATGTCTCACGTTGTGAAAGAACCGGAAGATCTCGTATCCATAGAACGGTATCTTGGATCGGGAGCCGTTAAAGGAATCGGGGCGGCTCTGGCGGGACGTATTGTCAGGAAGTTTAAAGAAGATACTTTTCGTATCATAGAAGAAGAACCGGAGCGTCTTGCCGAAATCAAAGGAATCAGCGAGCGTAAAGCAAGAGAGATTTCATCACAGTTAGAAGATAAAAAGGATTTGCGAAAGGCAATGATCTATCTTCAAAAGTATGGAATTTCTGCGAAATTGGCAGCAAAGATATATAATCATTATGGTATGCGTGTATACAAAGTGATGGAAGAAAATCCGTATGAACTTGCGGATAATATTGAGGGGATCGGATTTCGTACCGCAGATGAGATTGCGGCACGCATCGGAATCCATACAGATTCCGATTACCGGATTAAAAGCGGACTGTTTTATACATTGCAGCAGGCAGTAGGAGAAGGGCATATCTATCTTCCTCAGGAGGAACTTTTACGTCGTGCAAGAACGCTTTTGGAAGTGGAGATTGACGATATAGAAAAGCATGTGATGGATCTGTGCATTGAGAAAAAAGTGGTTATGAAAGAATGTGTCAATGAAAACAAAAATGAAAATGAAATCAGGATTTACCCGGCACATTATTATTATATGGAATTGAATATGGCGAAAATGCTTCATGATTTGAATATAAATTGTGATATGCCGGAGGAAATGATGGAAAGACGGCTCTGTAAAGTGGAGCGGGCAGAAGAGATCAAATTGGATCCTAAGCAGCATACAGCGGTGATTGAGTCGATCAAACACGGTTTGCTTGTGTTGACCGGAGGACCGGGAACGGGAAAAACAACGACAATTAATACAATGATCCGTTTTTTTGAGAGCGAAGGGATGAGCATTCTTTTAGCAGCGCCAACCGGAAGGGCGACAAAGAGAATGACAGAAGCTACCGGATATGAGGCGCAGACGATCCATCGTCTTTTGGAAGTGAATGTAAATCCCGAAGAAGCGGAAAATTCGGGAGGATTTTTAAGAAATCGGCAGAATCCCCTTGAAGCGGATGTGATTATTATTGATGAAATGTCTATGGTTGATCTGACATTGATGCATGCGCTTTTGTCTGCAGTTATACCGGGGACAAGACTGATACTTGTAGGAGACGTAGACCAACTTCCGTCTGTGGGACCGGGAAGCGTATTGAAAGATATCATTGCATCGCATCGGTTTCCTGTTGTGACACTGACTCGTATTTTTCGTCAGGCAGGAGAAAGTGATATTATAGTAAATGCACATAAAATCAATGCAGGAGAGCCGGTTATTCCCGATAATAAGAGCAGAGATTTTTTCTTCTTACGAAGACAGGATGCAGATACGATCATAGGTATTGTGATCATGCTTATCCAGAAAAAGCTTCCGAAGTATGTAGGGGCAGATCAAAACGAGATCCAAGTTATGACGCCGACGAGAAAAGGACTTCTTGGGGTAGAACGTTTAAATGAAATCCTTCAGAAATACTTGAATCCGGAAGAACCGAAAAAGGCGCAGCGTGAGATTAACGGCAGGCTGTTCAGAGAAGGCGATAAAGTAATGCAGATTAAAAATAATTATCAAATCGAGTGGGAAGTATCTACAAAATTCGGTCTGACGGTAGACAAAGGAACCGGTGTGTTTAACGGAGATATGGGAGTGATTACAGAGATTAACGAGTATACGGAAACGATAGAGGTAGAATTTGACGAATCTCGAAAAGTAAAATATGGGTTTGATATGACAGAAGAACTGGAACTGGCATATGCAATTACCGTACATAAGTCACAGGGGAGCGAATATCCGGCAGTTATCATTCCTCTTTTGCCGGGCCCGAAGCTTCTTTATAACCGGAATCTGTTGTATACTGCGGTGACAAGGGCAAAAAAATGTTTGACGATTGTAGGGAGTGAGGCAGTATTTCAGGAAATGATACAAAACAAAAACGAACAGGCGCGGTATACAAGTTTGGCGGAACGTATACAAGAATTTTAAATCTGCTATATCCGAAAGTATGCCCTTTCTGCGGGGAAATTTCGCCGGAAGGGGTTTGCGCGGAGTGTAAAAAGAAGATTATATACGTCAGACAGCCAAGATGTATGAGATGTGGGAAGCCGATAAAAGATGAATATAAAGAATATTGTTCGGATTGTGCAAAAAGAACATCGCATATTACCCAGGGGCGAAGTTTGTGGCTTCATAAAGAACCGGTATCAACGGCGATATATAAATTCAAATATAATAATAAGCGCAGTTGGGGAGAATTGTTTGCGGCAGAAATGGCACAAGCTTATAAAGATCAAGTTATAAAATGGGGAATTGAGGAAATTATCCCCATTCCTCTGCACAAATCTCGAAAGAGAAAAAGAGGGTATAATCAGGCGGAGATTATAGCAAAATGTTTGTCGGAAAAGACAGGAGTGTCTCTAGTGTCAGATGCTTTGTTTCGAGTGAAAAAAACGACGGCGCAGAAAAAGTTGGACAGGCAGGAACGAATGGGAAATCTAAGGGATGCATTTGCTTTGTCAGAAAGATGGAAACCTGTGGCGAATGTGCTTCTGATCGACGATATTTATACAACGGGAGCGACAGTAGAGCAGGCAGCAAAAATATTAAAAAAGGCAGGGGCGCAAAATGTGTACTTTTTGACTATAAGCATTGGACAAGGTATTTAAATATATGATATAATAATCATACATATGTAATTATTTACCGTATTTGGAATATAGTATATGGATTTCGGAAAATACATAGGAGGACGGGAAGACGTCATGTTAGATAAGAGGAAAATACGTTTGATGACTCGGGCTGCTATTTATGAAAAAAACTATGGAGAAGAAGATTTTAAGATCAGCAGCTATTATAAGAAAGATTATTCGAGTTTAAATACATGGGTCACGCTTATTTGGATCACAGTCGGTTATGGATTGGCGGTTGCAGTGCTGTTTCTCGGTTGGGGAGAGGCTGCGATGGAAGGCATCACGCTTGCAAAGTTATTTGTTTTTGCCGCGGTGGCGATAGCGCTTATGTGTCGCTGCTGATAGCATATGGAATCGGTGCGGGAAGCTTTTATAAAAATAAGCATATCAAGGCAAAACAGAGAGTGAAAAAGTATCTGAGAGACCTTTCCAGAATCGAGAAGATCAACAATAAGAAGGAGATAAATTAATCATGAGTACATTGCTTGTTTGGAGAGAAAAGCTGCAGAGAATATATGCGTTATATTCAATTTATATTCAAAAAGGGCTGCAGTTTGTGACAGGGCTGGTTTTGTTTTGGGTTATCAACTCTAACATAGGTTTTATGAAGCCGGCATCTTCAGTTTTTTGCACATTGGGATTGGCAGTTGATCTGTACATTTCTTCCGATGACAATTACCGTTTTAGCGGCGACAGCATTGATACTCGCACATTTTTATGCGTTGTCGCTTCCGATTGCGCTTGTGGCGCTCGTCATTTTTATTTTAATGTATATTTTCTATTTTCGTTTTACCCCGAAAAAAGCATGGCTTGTGTTGATTTCGGGACTTGCGTTTAGTTTGAAAATCCCGTTTGTAATCCCGATTGCATTCGGTCTGCTTGGATCGCCGGTGTGGATTGTTCCTGCATCATGCGGAATTATCACCTATTATATGACAGATTATGTGAAAGTATCCGCGGCAGCGCTAAAGGAGGCAGATGCATCCGGTATAGCGGCTAATTTGATGAGTTTTACAAAGCAAGTGCTTGCAAGTAAAGAAATGTGGCTTATGGTCATGGCAGTGACGATAGGAATTCTTGTTGTGAATTTTGTCCGTACAAGAGGTGTGGATCATTCTTGGAAAATTGCGTCGGCAGCGGGAGCGGCAGTAACGGTTGTTGTTTCAGCGGCAGGTAATATTGTATTAAGTACAAATATATCTTATATAGAAATTATATTGAGCGCGGTTCTTGGCGCGGTGACAGGACTTGTGCTGGAACTTCTTTTCTTTTCCGTAGATTATTCTCGTACGGAGAATATCCAGTTTGAGGATGATGAATACTATTATTATGTAAAAGCCGTTCCTAAAGTCGGAGTAGCCGTTCCGGAAAAGAAGGTAAAACGGATTACTGAAAACCAGCCTCAGGAAACGACGGTGATCAGAGAAGATGCGGATTTGAACAATATAAATACAGAGAATGATGCGGATGATATTCTTTTGACAAGAAGTTTGAGTAAAGAACTCGGTTTGGAAAAACAAAGACCGGAGTAAATCGAAGTAAACGGTAAGGTGGTGATTACGGTATGTTAGATTGGATAAAAAGTATTTTAGACAATTATACAAATGGAATGTATTTTCCTAACATCCATATTAAAGATGTGATCGAAATACTGATCGTTGCCGTAATCGTGTATGAGATCATGCTTTGGATCAAGAATACAAAAGCGTGGATGCTTCTTAGAGGAATTATTATGCTGGGGGTATTTATTCTTTTGGCATGGATTTTTCAGATGCATACGATTTTGTATTTGGCGGCGCAGTCGATCAACGTACTGGCTATTGCGGCTGTAGTGGTGTTTCAGCCGGAACTGCGTCGTGCGCTTGAAAAACTCGGAGAGAAAAACCTGCTTAGCAATATTAATCCGTTTGATAAAAACAGAGAGAATGAACGTTTTTCTGATCAGACAGCAGAAGGTATAGTGACGGCATGTTTTGAAATGGGAAAAGTATGTACAGGAGCCTTGATCGTAGTAGAGCAGGCAATTCAGCTTACAGAATATGAAATGACCGGAATTGAATTGGACTGTAAGGTGTCACCTCAGGTTTTGATCAATATATTTGAACATAATACACCGCTTCATGACGGAGCGATTATTATACGAGGAGACCGGATTACTTCGGCTACATGTTACCTTCCTCTTTCTGATAATATGCGCATCAGCAAAGATCTCGGAACGAGGCACAGGGCGGCTTTGGGAATGAGTGAGGTATGTGATGCTCTTGTAATCGCGGTGTCGGAGGAAACAGGTCTTGTTTCCGTAGCTATGGGCGGTCAGCTTGACAGAGGGATTACAAGGGAAGAATTGAGAAAGCGTCTTAGTCAGATTCAGTATAGAAATGCCGAGTCAAAGCGGTTTTTCTTGCGGAAAGGATGGCGCAGAAAATGAAAAAATATAAGTTTACGGATAATTTGGGATTAAAGATCATAGCGGTTATTTTTGCGGCGTTCTTATGGCTTATTGTTGTGAATCTTGATAATCCCGTAAGTACACAGACTTTCAGCGAGGTTCCGGTAACGATTATAAATGAGGATATTATTTTATCGGCAGGCGATACCTATCAGGTGCTTGGGGAAGAAAAAGTAAGTGTTGTTGTATCGGCGACAAGACAAGTGCGGCAGAAACTGACAAAAGAAGATATTGTCGCGACAGCGATATAAAGGAGATGGATACAAGTACAGGACTTGTTCCGATCAAGATTTCCATACCGAATTATGCCGGAAAATATGAATCTGCGGAGGCGGCGCCGAGAAATCTTCAGATACAGAGAGAAAAATCGGGAAAGAAAGTCCTTTCCCTTACGGTAAGCACAGGGGATTCTAAAGTAAGAGATGGGTATATTTTAGGTGATATGACGGTTAATCCGGATAAAGTGACGATCACAGGACCGGAGTCGATCCTTGACCAGATTGATCGGGCGGTTGCTCTTATTGATGTAGAGGGATTGGCAAAGGACAGCGAGGAGACAGCAAAACTTGGGTTGTATGATATCAGCGGCAACCCGATCAGTCAGACACGGCTGGGAAATAATCTTGGCGAGGGCGGCATTACTGTGTCTGTTGAAGTGTTAAAGATCAAGAGCGTTCCGATTTCACTCAGTGTTTCGGGAACTCCGGCAGAAGGCTATAAGTATACAGGGTACAGCAGTGAACCGGAAACTGTTCAGATTTACGGGGAAAAAGATGTGGTCGATAAAATTGAGGAAATAGATGTTCCTGTTATTGATGTCAGCGGAGCTTCACAACCGATTCAGAAATCTGTCAATATCTCAGAATATCTGCCGGAAGGAGTTCAGCTGGTAGATGAGAAAACTGCCAATATAACAGTTACTGCAATGGTGGAAGAAGAAGGAACGCGAACGATCAATTTTATGGTAAGTTCGATCCAGATCAATAATCTGGCAGAGGGTCTGCAAGTATCTTATGAGCCGGATGCGGAGATAGCGCTTCGTTTTAGCGGTGATCAGAAAGCATTGGAAATGCTGGATATCAGCAATGCGGTTTCTGTGGATATGTCTGCATATGTAGTGCCGGGAGTATATGATGTGCATGTAGATGTGGATATTCCGGAAGGAATTACATTGATGAAGAAAGTGACAGTTCAGCTTACTGTTGCGGAGAAAGAGCAGGAAGGCGGCAACGAAAGCGATACGAATACAGAACAAAAAGGACAGTAAGCTGCTTTTGGAACGGAAGATGGCTGTTATGAATGGAAAGTAGGCGAAAACAGAGAAAAAGCAGCAGCATAAAGGGAGACGGAATAATGGTAAGAAAAAAAATAGTGATCGATAATCCTACAGGACTGCATTTGAGACCTGCAGGAACATTCTGTAAAGCTGCGATTCAGTTCGAGAGCAAAATCACAGTTCAGAAAATTACAAAAAATGAAAATGTAACTGCAAATGCCAAGAGTGTACTCAGCGTACTTGGGGCGTGTATTAAAGATCGAGATGAAATAGAAATCATCTGTGAAGGCGAAGATGAAGAAGAAGCTTTACAGGAGATGATCCGAGTTGTAGAAAATGAACTTATTTGAATATAATATCGTGTGATTGAAGAAAGAGGAGAAAAAGATGAGCAGAGCGACATTGGTTATAATGGCGGCAGGAATAGGGAGCAGATTCGGAGGGGGAATTAAACAGCTTGCCCCTATAGGACCGAACGGAGAGATCATAATGGATTACTCCGTTTATGACGCGATAGAGGCCGGATTTGATAAAGTTGTGTTTGTTATAAGGAAAGATCTGGAGAAAGATTTTAAAGAAGTAATCGGAAATCGGATCGCACAGAAGGTTGAAGTTGCGTATGCCTATCAGGAAGTTTCGGATATTCCGGCAGAATATGCCGAAAAGTTTGTAGGAAGAACAAAACCGTGGGGAACAGGTCAGGCAATTTTGTGTTGTAAAGATGTTGTTTCTGAACCGTTTCTTGTAATTAATGCGGATGATTATTACGGCAAGAGCGCTTTTAAAGAAGCGTACTCTTATTTGACAAGTATTCCCTCTGCTGATAAAATACAGGTTTGTATGGTTGGATTTGTATTGAAAAATACCTTAAGTGAAAACGGCGGTGTGACAAGAGGAATTTGTCGTGTTGATGAAAACGGAATGCTTCAGGAGATCATTGAAACACATAATATAGAAAAAGACGGAGATAAAGCGGTTGTTCGGGAAGGCGATATTGAAACAGAGTACGATGCAGACTCTCCGGTATCTATGAATATGTGGGGATTGACGCCGGAATTTTTTGCAATATTAAAGAACGGATTTGAACAGTTTTTAAATAAAACAGATATGGAAGATTTGAAAGCTGAATACTTACTTCCGACGATTATAGGCGAACTGCTGAAAGAAGGAACTGTGAGCGTAAAAGTGTTGAAGTCTGAAGATCAATGGTTTGGAGTGACATACAAAGAAGACCGTGAAACGGTTGTGGAAGCCGTGAAAAGTCTGATAGATAAAGGAATTTATCCGGACAAGCTGTAAGGCTGAACAGGGTACACATAAAAACCGTACATTTGAAAAACGGAAAAAGGAATTGCTGAAATGTCAAAGAAACAAAAACCGACCGGAAATACCGGACGAAAAATCAAATTAAGGGAAAATATGCGGAGAGATCCAGAAAAAATGGTTTCGGAAAATTCTGTCTGATTTTGCAGGCTATTATGAGTGCGGCATTTATGGGAGTACTCGTACTGCTTGATATGCTTCCTTTGAAATATTTGGCGCTTGCCGCGCTGATCCTTTTCTTTTTGTGGTGCATTACATTTACGACACAGGCAGTTAGAAAGAAAAAAGGAGTGACGGGAAAAGTATACAGTATTCTTCTGATTGCTGTTTTAGCTGTGGGCACATATTACATTGCAAAGACAAATGATATGATCGCGGCAATTACAAGCGGCGGTTCAAAAGTTGATAAGATGGTAGTGGCTGTTTTAAAAGATGATCCGGCAGAAACATTGGAGGATACATCCGATTACGAGTTCGGAGTTCAATTTAATACCGGAGCTGAGAACATGAAAGCTGCTGTTATGGATATTCAGGATCAGATCGGAGATATATCCACAACAGAATACAAGTCTGTTCAGGAACAGGCAGAGGCGCTTATTTCGGGAGAAGTGGACGCAATTATATACAATCAGTCTTATACAGAATTGATGGAAAATGCTGTTGAAGGCTACAACGATCAGATCCGGATCATTTATAAGCACGAGATTGAAACGAAGTTTGATTTCGGAGGTTCGGCAAAAGACGACAGTTTGACTAAAAAGCCATTTACTGTGTATATTAGCGGAATTGATACATACGGAGACGATGCGGACGATGACCGTGATTCCATACGAAGTGATGTGAATATCATTGCAGTCGTAAATCCGACGACGCATCAGATTTTGCTGATTACGACACCGCGAGATTATTATATTCCGATACCCGGAATATCCGATGGAATGAACGATAAGCTGACACATGCCGGAACATATGGAATAGATGTGTCCATGGAAACGCTCGGTGCGTTGTATGAAACGGATATTAACTATTATGTAAGATTAAACTTCAGTTCCCTTATTGAGATTGTAGATATCTTAGGAGGAGTAGATGTTTACTCGGAATATGCATTTACGACAGGATGGGAATCCGGTTATGAGATGGAAGTACAGCAAGGAATAAATCATTTTGACGGAAAACAAGCGCTTGCTTTCAGCAGGGAACGGCATGCATTGGAAGGCGGAGACAATCAAAGAGGTAAGAACCAACAGGCTGTTATAACAGCTATGCTGAAAAAAGTACTTTCACCGACGATGCTTTTGAAAGCAAATTCGATCATTAATCAAGTAAGCCAGGATGTTGAGACAAATATTTCACAGGGACAGTTGAATTCTCTCGTGAAGAGTCAGCTTAAGTCAGGGGCAAAATGGACGATTCAGTCTGTGGCGGCAAGCGGAACAGATGGGGAAGATTATTGCTATTCTGTGCCGGACATGCCTTTATATGTGCTCTATCCTGATGAAGAAGTTGTGAACAGTATTGTTGAATTGGCGAATATCGTGGAAGAAGGCGGAAGTCTTGAAAGCGGAGAGGCGTTGAATTAATACTGATTATAAAGAATGCATAGAAATAACGTTACTGTTATATTTGAATTATAAAAGAAATAGATGAAAAGCAGAGCTGTTTACAGGCGTGGAATAGATAACTGTAGAAAGCTCTGTTTTTTGTTATCTTGAGTACGTGGAAAGAAATTATGAAATGATATGTAAATAGTATGGCGCTAAAAAGTGGTGGTAGTGGTTGTATCTATATATGTAAAAATCAGTTGACATTGATTTTACAAAAAGTTAAACTAATAAAGAATTTAAAAGAAAATTAAAGAAAAATTAATAATATACATATTTTAGAGGTGCAAAAATGCAGAAGTTTCAAAAAATGATTAAATATTTAGGAACAGCTATATCCGTTGTAATGGTAGGATTAGCGATATTATTAGGATTTAGCGTTCGGTGGATGTTTAAAACATGGCCTAATTTGGCAGTAGATGAATTGGTATTCCATCTCACGGAACCTTTAAGTGGTGCCAATCAGGATATGATTATAGAATATATAGTACAGTGTATTGTACCAATGCTTCTTGTTTTAATTTTGTTTTCTGTGCTTTTATTTTTTAAAAGAAAAACAAAGTATTATGTTTGTTTTGTTATAACGGGAATATTCTTTTCAATGGGTGCGATTGTGGTTTCTTTGTATATAGCATGGGAAAAAGCAGGAATAGGAGAATACTTATATAATCAATTTGCAAAATCTAATTTTATAGAAGAAAATTATGCAGATCCGAAAAATATAGATTTAGAATTTCCTGAGCAAAAAGAAATCTTATTTATATTTATTTGGAATCTATGGAAACAACATATGCAGATGAAAACAACGGCGGTGCGTTTACGGAAAATTATATTCCGGAGTTGACGAAGCTTGCACAAGAAAATGAAGACTTCTCGGGAGAAACAACAGATCTTAACGGTGGCCATACAGTAGAAGGAACTACGTGGACAATGGCAGGAATGTTTGCACAGACTTCGGGACTTCCGTTAAAACAAGCATAGATGCGAATGATATGGATACGCAGGAACATTTCTTCCCGGGTATTACGACTTTGGGAGATATATTAAAAGAACAGGGGTATTCTCAAACACTGCTTATCGGATCAAAAGCTGAATTTGGCGGGAGAAAAGTATATTTTTCAGAGCATGGAGATTATTTTCTGGATGACTATGATTATGCAATAGAAAATTCTAAGATACCTTCTGATTATAAAGTCTGGTGGGGATATGAAGATGAAAAGTTGTTTGAGTTTGCAAAAGAAAAATGTACGGAGCTTTCCCGGCAAGAAGAACCTTTTAATCTTACAATGCTTACGGTAGATACACATTTTGAAGATGGATATATGTGTGAAAAATGTCCGAATGATTATGGGGGATCAGTATGCAAATGTTATGGCGTGTTCAAGTAAACAAGTTTATGAGTTTATTGAGTGGGTAAAACAACAGCCGTTTTATGATAATACGACAATCGTATTATCGGGGGATCACTTGACAATGGACAGTGACTTTTGTGTAAAAGTAGATGAAGAAGGAAAGTATGATCGAAGAACATATACGGCGTATATTAATTCTGCTGTTAATCCGGTAAATAATATGAAGAGAACATATACAACAATGGATAATTTTCCTACAACACTGGCTGCAATGGGCGTCAAAATAGAAGGAAACAGATTAGGACTTGGAACGAATTTATTTTCAGAAGAGTTGACATTAATGGAAAGCGTTGGAGAAGAGGAGTTAAAAGCAGAGCTGAAAAAGAAATCTGAATTTTTACAAAAAGTTTCAGGAATAGATAAAAATAATGAAACTGTACTAATTAGAGGAGGAAAAATGGAAGGAGCTTGTATTGAAGCAGAAGTAGGATCAGATTCTATAAAAGTAAATATAGAAGAAATAAATCCTGCAATAAAAGAAAAGTTAAAGACGATTGTTTTGGCGGTGTGGACAGAAGAAGGTCAAAGAGACTTACAGTGGATAGAGGCTGAAAAAATTAGTGATAATCAATATGAAGTAAGTATAAAAATGGATTTATTCAATAATGCAAAAGGGAAATATTATATTGATGTTCGGGCAGTAGAATTTACAGATGTAGAATATGTAATAGGAAGTACTGAATGTAAAGTAGAATAAGAAGCTACAAGGGGATTCTTCCTTAAATGGAGGAATCCTTTTTGCAATGGAAAAACTTGTAATTGTAAAGAAACTTTGTTTTTGTTATTATTAGTAAGTAGTATTTAATAAGGTGAATAAGAGGAGTGTGACAATATGAAGAAGAAAAGATGCTTATCGGTAGTGATAATAAGTTTATTGCTTGGAATATCTTGTTTTATTATGGCAGGTTGTGCAAATAAAGACGATGAAGATAAAGACGATACGAAAAATAGAACAAAAATCTAGATAAAAAAGAAGATGCAGAAGATTTCAATAAAAAAGATGAAGAAGCAGATGAGAATAAAAAGGTTGAAGAAGATGAGGATGAAGACGAAAATTCAAGGGAAGCCAGAGTTTATTATGTTGATGACATAACCGGAGAGATAATGGGAAAAACCATTACAGTTAAAACGGAATATGATATATGGAAGGCTCTTCAGGAAAACGGAATTTTGACGGAAGGTTGTCAGCTGTTAAGTTTTAAAGTAAATGAAGAAACACATCTGATCGATCTGGATTTTAATGCTGCAACCGGAGAATACATACGAAGTATGGGAACAACCGGTGAAATACAGATTATAGGATGCATTATTAATACATATCTTGAGACATATGACTGTGATGGAATAAAACTGACTGAAGAAGGAAAAGTTTTGCAAACATCACATGGAGCTAATTATGACGGTTATAGCGGAATAATGTCATTTTGAAATTGAGATTAAAGAAATAGTATAAGAAGAAAAGCGAGTAAGGAGATATACAAGAGAAGTATGAAGAGAAAAATAAAAAAGATAATTGCAGGAATCTTGTTTGCCAGTATGCTTACAGGAAATGTTTCGATGAATGTTGTTTACGGAACGGAAAACTATGGAGATAGAATAGAAGAAAATCAGTCAGCGAGTATAGAAGATGGGGGTAAACAATTTACTGAAGAGGATAATACACAGAATCAAAATCAGAATAAAACAGAAGATGGACTAAATGAAGATCAGTCTTCTGTTAATACAGATGCCACTGAAGGAACAGAGCAAGAAGTAGAAAGTGGAAAATAGGGATTACTTATGGGAAAGTGAACTTTGTGTATATTGAAAGTCCCTATGTACAAACTCCCGGTACACAAAGAATTGTGTTTTCATTTGATAAAGAAATTACAGGGGCAGAAACAATAGCCTTAATGATCGAGGATGAAGAAGGTAATCAAGAGGAATGGAATCTCGCAAAACAGTCGGGAACGTTATATCTGTTTGAAAAAGAATATGCGCAGGGTGTATCAGCGGGAATTTATAAAGCAACAAATCTTCTTATAAAAAGTAGTGCAGAAGAAAAGAAAATTGCACTTGATGATATCGGGGTCAAAGCTGAATTTGGTGTGGATACCGAATATGAAGGGATTGAAGAATTAAAACCGGTTGAAGGTCAATTTTCTGAAGAAGAGTCGAGTGTAGAACTTCGGTTGTAACAATAGATGAAAATGGAGTTGCAGAAGCACAAGATAATATAGCAGAAGCATTGGAGGTAGTCAGTGCAGATCGAATGAATACGGTAAGTACTTATGGGAACGCTTCTGATGCAAAATCGGGAAATATTGTGGTCGCGTTAGACCCGGGGCATGATGCAAATGATGCGGGAGCACAAGGGTATGGATTAAGGGAAGAAGACTTAACATTAAAGATTGCCAATTACTGTAAACAGGAACTTGAGCAATATGCAGGTGTTACAGTATATATGACACGCACAGGTGCTGCGTGTCCTTACAATAAGCCGGGAATTACGTGTATGGAAGATCGCGTAAAAGCGGCTGTAAATGCAGGAGCTAAAATATTTGTTAGCTTTCATCTTAATTCTTCTGTATCGTCAGCTGCAAGTGGAGCAGAAGTAATTGTGCCTAATAATAGTTGGAAAGCAGAAGTGGGTGCGGCAGGTCGTAAATTAGGAGAAGCAATTTTAGATGAGCTTGTGGCAATCGGATTAGGAAGACGGTCTGTATACAGTAAAGATACTACAATTAATGAAAAATATCCGGATGGTTCTATTTCAGACTATTTTTCTGTTCAGATTCATTGTAAAGAACATGGAATTCCGGGACTTATTGTAGAACATGCATTCCTTTCAAATGGTAGTGATGTAAATAATTTTTTGAAAACGGAATCAGGACTTAAAAAGCTTGGAGTTGCAGACGCTACAGGGATTGCAAGATATCTCGGATTGCAAAAAATGGGAGTAAGAGTTAATGTTCCGGAGGGAACGTACACCTTGGATAGTGTATTGGCATCAGGAAAAGGTATTAAAATAAGCAATGATCTTTTCACTTCAGGAGCGGGAACAGTTTTATCCACAAAAAAAGAAAATATTTCTTCACAACGATTTGAAATAGTTAGTATCGGAAATGGTTATTATAATATCATTGCTGAGCATTCGGGAAAAGCGTTGCAAGCAGTTGGAGATGGAAAAGCAGGTTACGCGTATATAGAACAAAGAGAGAGAAATAGTGCTTTAGAAGCACAAAAATGGTGTTTTATTGATGCGGGAAACGGAACATATTATATTATGTCAGCGTTGAATACTTGTATAGATATACACTCGGGAGTGACAAGCGATGGGAATACAGTATGGACATATACTTGTAATCAAAGCAATGCTCAAAAGTGGAAATTGACTAAAGCTGATAATAAAACGATAGAAAACGGTACATATACGATTGCAAATAGTGTAAATAAAAATCAAGTTCTTACAGTATCAAAAGAATCATCAGATAATTTCGCCAATGTTGAATTAGATAGTCTGAAGAATATTTCGGCACAGAGATTTGAAGTGGAATATGTCGGAAACGGATATTATAAGATCGTGGCAGAACACTCGGGAAAAAGCTTAGATATTTTAGATGGATCTGAGAAGAAAAATGCGAATTTGCAGCAATATGCATGGAATAGCAGTGATGCTCAACTTTGGAAATTTGTAAAAGCAGATAACGGAACATATTATATAAGATCAAAATTAGGAACAACAATAGGGTTAGCAACATCGAATGTGGTTTCGGGAACGAATGTATGTATGGATCAGGTGAATGGAAATAATATCCAGAAATGGGTGCTGAAAAAAGCGGAGAATGCACCTGTTGCAAATGGAAGGTATGTTATTTCAAATGCAAAATTTTCTGAGAATGTAATTTCGATTAACGGACAAAATGCTACGCTTGGAACATATGTGGGTGCGAAAAATCAGATGTTCGATATAAAGTATATGGGAGCCGGATATTATCAAATTTTATCGGTTCAATCAGGAAAATCTTTGGATGTGGCAAATGCATCGAGTGAACCAGGCGCAAATTTGTGGGAATATTCATGGAACGGAAGTAACGCTCAACTTTGGAAGTTTATCGTTAATTCGGATGGAAGTTATTACATAAAATCAAAATTGGGAACAGTTGTAGATATTTTTAGTGGAATTATCGCCGAAGGAACAAATATTCAAATGTATACGGCGAATGGAAGTGACGCGCAAAAATGGAAACTGGAATCGGGAAAAGATGGGATTGATGAAAGACCTCTTGAGAACGGAACATATACGATATCAAATGCAACAAACAGTAAGCAGGTTTTAGATATAGCGTCTGCGGTGGAAACAGATTATGCAAATATCCAGATGTATGCCTCCAATAATACATCAGCACAGAGATTTGAACTATATTATGTGGGAAATGGATATTATCAGATTCTTTCTGAAAAGTCCGGAAAGTCCTTAGATGTAGCAAACGGATCCAAGAAGCAGGGTGCGAATGTATGGCAGTATTCATGGAATGGATCAGAAGCACAACTTTGGAGGATTATCAAGGCGGAAGACGGTGGATATATTTACAGTCGAAACTGGGAACATTTCTTTCCATTAGTGGAAATACAGCTTCATCAGGGATGAATGTACAGATGAGTTATCTGGAGAGCGGTAAAAGACAACAATGGAAATTTGAAGCATCTACTTATCAGCCGGTGAAAGATGGAAAATATACATTAAGAAGTTCTAAAGAATCTGAATACACTATAGATGTAGCGAATGCTTCTAAAGTGGATGGTGCGAATGTATGGTTGTATTATTATAATGCACGAAGCCACAGCGGTTTAATATTTCCTATGTGGGAAAAGGATATTATAAAATTATTGCCGAGCATTCGGGAAAAGCACTGACAGTAGAAAATGATACGCGAAAAGCGGGTGTGAATGTAGTGCAAAAAAAAATGGGTTGCAAATTCAGATACACAGCTTTGGAAATTTGTGAGTACAAGCGAGGGGTATTATATTCGATCCAAAACAGGTACAGTTCTTGATATTTGGAGCGCTGTGTATGCACCATATACAAATATTTGGACGTATACAGCAAACGGTAGTTTGGCACAGAAATGGCATTTGGAAAAAGAATATGATTCGATCGAAGTTCCGGAAGGAATATATACGATTCAGACAGCGTTAAGTTCATCGAAAACTTTAGATATCGCCAATGGTTCTAAAGCAAATTTTGGAAATATTTGGATCTATAATATAAATAACACGGAGGCACAAGAATTTGAGATTGAGAAAGTGTCTGACGGATATTATAAGATAGAGTCAAAATTATCCGGAAAAGTATTGGATGTGGCAAATGGATCAAGAACAGCAGGTGCAAATGTATGGCAGTATTCGTGGAACGGCTCTGATGCTCAGCTTTGGAGATTTGTGGATGCGGGAGATGGTAAATATTATATACAGTCAAAATTGGGTACTGTATTAGATGTTACATCTGCATCTGCAGCAGCAGGGACAAATGTTCAAACTTATACTTTTAATCAATCGACAGCCCAAAAATGGACACTTTTAGAAACAGAAAAAACGTTGTACTCTATTATGGGTAAAACAAATGTGTCTGTTTCTCAAATGGTTAAGTTTTATAAAAATAAGGCGACGGTATCATATCCATACAGTAATGTGAGCGAAGCGCCTACAATAGAGAAGTTCTGTCAGATATATAAGGAGGAAAGTGAAGTAGAAGGCGTAAAAAGCAGAGGTCGCTTTTGCACAGGCAATGATGGAACTGGGTTTTTGAAGTTCGGTGGAGATGTTAAGAAAGATCAATATAATTTTGCTGGGATAGGAGCTATTGGCGGGGGATCATCAGGAGCAAAATTTGATTCTATTCGGATTGGAATCAGAGCTCATGTTCAGCATCTGAAGGCATATGCTTCAAAAGAAGCATTGAAACAGCCTGTTGTAGATCCACGTTTCAATATGTGAAACGTGGAAGCGCAGAATATGTGCAGTGGTTGGGACAAAAAGAAAATCCAAATGGATATGGATGGGCGACAGCTAAAAATTATGGAAATAATATTGTAAAACTATATATCTTCCAATGAAGAAATATTGATGAAATCAGAGCATTCCAAATCGGAGAAAAAATGGAATGCTCTTTTAAATTGGATCTTTCCTTTCTATGCTTGTGAAATGCTTGAAATTTTAAAAGGGATAGCGTATACTAGTACAGAATGTAGAAAAAGGAAAGGTGAAAGGAATGTATATTAAAAATATCATAGATAATTTTAAAAAGTATTCATTTTTATTGAGACAATTAGTCAGCAGAGATTTCAAAGTGAAATATAAGCGCTCTGTACTAGGTGTTTTATGGAGTTTATTATATCCGGTTTTGATGATGGCGGTTATGGCTGCTGTGTTTTCTAATGTCTTTAAGTTTTCCGTACCGGGAGTAAACTATCTTGTTTATTTAATGACGGGACTAACATTTTTTAATTATTATAGTGAAGCATCAAATTCATCCATGAGTGCTGTAGTGGCAAATTTCTCTTTGTTGAACAAAAATATATATTCCTAAATATATTTTCCCTTTGTCAAAATGCTTATTTGTGGGAATTAATTTTTTGTTAACATTAATTCCTTTATATGGTGTGATTTTGTTGTCGGGCAGTGGTGAAACGAAATGTCATATTACGGCATTACATCTTCTTTTGCCCTATTCATATTTGTGTTTATTGCTTTTTACAGTAGGGGTTGGATTCATTTTATCCACGATATCCGTATTTTTACGGGATATGTTCTATATTTATGGAATTGTACTGACAATCTTGACTTATTTTACGCCTATAATGTACGACATTAATATGCTGGATCCATGGATACAACAAGTGTTGAAATTTAATCCGTTGTATCATTACATTACGTTTGCGAGAACGATTATTTTATATGATCAAATGCCGTCAGTAAAAAGCTTTATTATATGCGGAGCATCATGTTTAATTACATTAGTTATTGGGATGATTGTATTTAAGAAAAATCAGGATAAGTTTATTTATTATATGTAGGATCTAGGAGGCTGTTATGATAGATGTTCAAAACGTATCGATGCGTTTTAATTTAGGAATTGAAAAAAATAACTCTTTAAAACAGATGGCAGTAGATTTGTTCAGTAAAAGTGCAAGAGAAAAACGAAAAATGCACAAAAAAGAAAATGAGTTTTGGGCATTGCAAGATGTTAGTTTTAAAGTGGAAAAAGGTCAGGTGGTTGGATTTGTCGGATCAAATGGAGCAGGGAAATCTACACTTTTAAAAGTGGTTGCCGGAGTTATGAAGCCGACAAAAGGAAAAGTTCTCGTAGGAGGAAATATTTGCCCGATGATTGAATTGGGGGCAGGTTTTGACCTTGACTTAAATGCACGGGAAAATATATATCTTAACGGTGCTGTTATGGGATATTCAAAAGATTTTATTGACAGCAAATATCAAGAAATCGTAGATTTCTCTGAATTACATGACTTTTTAGAAGTGCCTGTAAGAAATTTCTCGTCAGGAATGATTGCTCGTTTGGCATTTTCAGTTGCAACGATTGTAGAGCCTGAAATATTGATCGTGGACGAGATTCTTTCAGTGGGAGATTTGAATTTCCAGAAAAAAAGTGAAAATAAAATGCGGAGTTTGATTTCAGGAGGTACAACAGTTCTTTATGTATCGCATTCTATAGAATCTATTAAAAGTTTGTGTGATAAAGTGGTTTGGTTAGAACATGGAAAAG
>ENA-OQAA01000455-OQAA01000455.1-human-gut-metagenome-genome-assembly--contig:-NODE-455-length-28366-cov-1.916003_pt1 | contig 28366 bp, 28 predicted proteins | sample MGYA00242489_ERZ504515 | MGnify/ENA primary metagenome ERZ504515 (study PRJEB26092, sample SAMD00036237) | human gut metagenome | host: Homo sapiens | study: EMG produced TPA metagenomics assembly of... | reverse complement strand
CGGCAAGGAAGCAGGCGAATACTGCCCGATATTCTTCCGGACCGACCGGTTTACACTGGTGGAATACGGCAATTTCTCCCTCAGCGAGCAACCCGAAACTATCGGCATCAAGGCTGGGACGCTTCCTACAACCGTGTCACCACCTGGGCGATACTGCAGGAAAAGAACAACGGACAAAAGTTTGTATATTTCAACACCCATCTGGACAACGACGGAAAGACAGCCCGCAAAGAGGGCGTGCAACTCATTCTCGACAAAATCAAGGAGATAGCACCGGACATGCCCGCCATCATCACCGGTGACTTTAACTGTACGCCCGGTGAAGAACCTCTGCAAACGCTGGAAAAGGGAGGAATGGAAAATGCCGCAAAGACAGCTGCCGTCACCTACGGTCCGTCCTGGTCTTTCCATGACTTCGGCCGTCTGCCGGTGGAGGAACGCGTACTGCTGGACTATGTCTTCGTGACCAAAGGCGCAAAGATAGACGCTACCGCGTTATCCAAGACAAACCGGAGAACAGCTACCTTTCCGACCACTGTCCTATCTTGTTGAATTGACCGTGCAATGAATATAGATAAGTAAATGATAAAAAACAAGTAAGCATTGGTACAATGAAAATACAATACTGTTTATTATTGTTCCTGCTGTTGCTCGGTTTCACGCAATGCAAAAGCCCCGCCGCCAAAGAAGACCGGCTGAGCGACGATGCCCTGATGGACACCGTACAGCGCCGTACCTTCAACTACTTCTGGGAAGGTGCCGAGCCCAACAGCGGACTGGCACGCGAACGCATCCACATGGACGGTGTCTATCCGGAGAACGACCAGAACGTAATCACGTCCGGTGGAAGCGGCTTCGGCATCATGGCTATACTTGCCGGTATAGACCGCGGCTATGTCACCCGCCAGGAAGGGCTGGAACGAATGGAGAAAATCGTCTCCTTCCTCGAAACCGCTGACCGTTTCCACGGTGCCTACCCACACTGGTGGTATGGCGATACGGGCAAGGTGAAACCCTTCGGGCAGAAAGACAATGGCGGCGACCTGGTAGAAACAGCTTCATCATGCAGGCGCTGCTCTCCGTCCACCAGTACTACATCGACGGTTCGCCCGCCGAGCAAGCCCTCGCCGCCCGCATCGACAAGCTGTGGCGCGAAGTGGACTGGAACTTCTACCGCCAGAACGGCCAGAACGTGCTCTATTGGCACTGGAGTCCGGAATACGGTTGGGAAATGAACTTTCCCGTACACGGTTACAACGAATGCCTCATCATGTATATCCTTGCCGCCGCCTCGCCTACCCACGGCGTGCCTGCAGCAGTCTATCACGAGGGCTGGGCGCAGAACGGGGCCATTGTAGACCCTCATAAAGTGGAGAATATCGAGTTGCATCTGCGCTATCAAGCACAGAAGCCGGACCGCTCTTCTGGCACAATACTCGTTTCTCGGCCTCGACCCCATCGGGCTGAAGGATGAATACTGCGCCAACTACTTCGACGAGATGCGTAACCTGACGCTTGTGAACCGTGCCTACTGTGTCCGCAACCCCAAGCACTACAAAGGTTTCGGGCCCGACTGCTGGGGACTGACAGCCAGCTACTCCGTCAACGGATATGCCGCCCACGCTCCCAACGAACGCGACGACCAGGGAGTCATCTCTCCAACTGCCGCCTTGTCATCCATCGTCTATACCCCGGAACAGTCGTTGCAAGTGATGCGCCACTCTACGAGATGGGAGATAAGTCTTCGGCCCCTATGGCTTCTACGATGCTTTCAGCGAAACGGACAACTGGTATCCGCAGCGCTACCTCGCCATTGACCAGGGCCCGATAGCCGTCATGCTCGAGAATTATCGGTCGGGACTGCTGTGGAAGCTCTTCATGAGTCATCCGGATGTGCAGAAAGGGTTGAAGGAGTTGGGGTTCTCAACAGTCAGCAAGTAACTTACTATCATAAAAAATCCCCTTCTGATGTATTCTTCTGTATGAATAGCGAGGTACAAGTTTCAGAAGGGGATGTATTTACAACCTATTCACCGCCGCCACCGGAACCACTGCCACCGCTCTTCACATCATCATTGCTGATGGTACGTGCAGCTTTCTTCACGCTTGCCTTCAGCTCACCGATGCGGTAGCTGACACTTACGCCGAAGCGTTGGCGGCTGTACTTATAGTTGCTTTCGCGTACAAAGCCGCTGCCTTCGGTGGTGGAACTCTGGTTCATATACTTCTTGAAGAAATTGCTGGCAAAGGCAGACAAGGTGAGGCGCTTGTCCAAGAAGGACTTGTTGACGCTCAAGCCATAATCAAAGAAGCTGCTGCCCTTACCTTGCAGCATAATCCACGGCGTCTGTCCGAAGACATTCAGACTGATGCGCCAGTCATGGGGCAGCGTCTGCTGTGCACCGCCGTAGGCAAAGAGGCTCCAGCCATCGTTACGCATGCCTTCACTGCCCTCCAGATAAGAGTAATTGCCGCTCATGTTCATGTAGATACGTGTACGTGGAGTGGCATTCCAGTTGACGTAACCGTTCACACTGGCATAACGGGTCTTGCCGATGTTGGCATAGGTAGAATAAAGCACATCCTTGCCCGTGGGGTTCTTCAATCCCTCAATCTCCGTATCGGGCATGAGCCTTGTCACATTCTCAATACTGTTGTTGGTAAACGAGTAGCGGGCCGAGATATTGATATTGAACTTCTGTGTGAAGTTACTGTAACTCAAGTTGAAAGCATGGCTCTTCTCACTGTCCAGCTTCGGATTACCCTGGCTGATATAGGAGGGGTCCGTATCATTCAGATAAGGATTCAGAGACCAGATTCCCGGACGATAGATACGCATGTTGTACCCCAAACGCAGATTGGACATATCCGTCAGCTTGTAGCCGATAGAAGCGGAAGGCACTACGTCGTCGAAGTTCTTTGTGAAATCCTCGCCGCGGCCCACCAGATACTTCACATCTTGGATGGTATGCTCGTAGCGTAATCCCAAACGGCCCGAAAGTCTCTTCACCTTCAGTCCATATCCCAGATAGGCGGCGATAATATCGTTCAAATGCTTGTAGTGTGAGCTCTGGTCCTTGTTGTATTCATACTTTCCGGTATCGTCCGCATCAAAACGGTCGTCTTCGGAGGAGTTGTTGCGCAGAATGTACTTGCACCTGCCTCCAATGTATGCAGCTTGCCGATAGGCGTGGTATAGTCGGCCTGGAACGTATGCTCCGTGGTATTCTGATCACCGTCGTTATGCTGGTTCTTCAAACGGTTCAGATAGTCTGCCCAATCGGGGTTATAGCCATTGTCTATTTCATATTCCGTATAGGAATCCGACGTTTGCGGACGGGTGTTTATCTTGTAGGAGAACGTCAACATGCGGTCCTTGACCTTGAACAGACGCTGGTAGTCGATACCTCCGTCGATAGAATACCAGGAAGACTTGCTGCGGTTAAAGGCAGAATAACTGTAAATGGGAGCAGCATTTATGTTCTCTGGAAAGGTGGCGATGTAGTCCGTAGAGCCGTTACTCTTATTCCCACCGCCCCAAAGTCCGAAAGACATGGTAACCAAGCGTAATGTATCTATTTCGTAGCTGGCCTCCATGCTGCCCGACTGGAAAGAACCGTGTCCCTTGTTGCTGCCGTCATAGTCCAGATTGGAAGAATTCTCCGTAACAGCTTCCGGTGTCACGTGCTGGCTGCCGCTGCTGTAGTTGCGGGCTGGTCGTTGTAATTGTAATTGTAGCGGGCGCTGACGGTCAGCTTTCCGCTCTTTATGGTACCGAATGCCCGCCGCCTGCACCGCGGTTGCTGACATTGGCACTGAACGTAGCCGTATAGCCTTCGAGTCCGCTGCCCACGGTGACGATGTTCAGAATACCGCCCACACCCTCGGCGTCATACTTGGGGCCGGGATTGGTTATCACTTCAATATGCTTGATACTGTTTGCAGGCATACTTTTCAGCACTTCCGTCGGGTTGTTGCTCATCATGTTGTTGGGCTTTCCGTTGACATATACCTTAAAGCTGCTACTCCCGTTCACCTGAATATTGTCCTCGCCATCCACCGTTACCAACGGTACCTTGCGAAGCATTTCCAGCACGGAGTTCGACTGGGCGTCAGGGTCATCCTGCACATTGTACTCTATCTTGTCGATATCTGCCTTCACCAGAGGCTTCTGTGCCACTATTTCCACCTGCCCCAGCTCATTGGAGGCATCTACGATATACAGCGTGCCGAAGTCCACCAGCTTCTCCCCTGCCTTCACAGAAAAGTCCTTCACGATGGGAGTACGTCCCACGGAAGTGATGGTCATCACGAAGTTGCCCGTACCGTACTTTCTCCTGGAACTGGCTTTCATGTCCGTTACCAGCATTTTCAGCGCCTTTGCAGGGGCCTCTTTCTTCACGATTTTAATGGTAGCATAAGGTTCACCCTCCTGGGTGAGTGAGTCGAGCAAAATTCCTTTAACCTGGAAAGAAGTGTTTGCCGTGTTTTGCGCTGCAAGCAGTCCCGAAATCATCAGCATCCATAGCAGCACAGTCCATTTTGTTCTCATTGCGTTTTTATATTTAGTGACTATTCATGTTTATTGTCTTGGTATTAGACGTTTCCCGTTCGAGTTTTGTCACAATGAATTCGGCAAAAATAGCCCCTTTTTCATGCATTTACGAGACTTTCGGAGTTAAAAAAGCAAAAAGAAAGCAATTTAGAGAAAATAGAAGAAAAGTAACAGACAGATATTTGCGGCAATAACAGAGCCGAATCCCCCCAATATCCACGGCCGCAAAGGGCTTTTTCCACCGGCAAAGAATAACGCGTAGCACATGTTTACCGCTATATTGCTGACAATAGCCTGCATGCTGCAAGCCGTAATCACCAGCACCGCCACACTGCCCGTTCCTTGAAGCAGGTTCAGGATGAAAGGAGTAATGTCACTGAACCCCGAAATGAAAGAGAGCAAGTTCAGTCCACCCGTGCCGGCATACACCAGCGTATAGTGGGTCAAGATAGTGAACACCACAAACAGCATGGCAAAAATCAGCGCTACCTTGAACTCCAACGGATTACTGCTGTCCTCGTCCTCCGTGGTCTGCGTGCCGTCGTCCACCCGTTTCCGCTTGGAATGCAGATACCATGCCACGGCAGCCGTTACCACCGACATTATCAGCAGGTAGGGATAAATGGCCAGTAGCGTCTCCCGGCTGAAAATACCTATCAATATCAAGAAACGGAGGAACATCATGCTGACCGCCAACAACATGGCCGCCACATATTCGGGAGCATCCTGCACAGAAGCCTTACGGCTCTTTCGCGCCAGTACGGAAATGGTAGCCGTGCTGCTGTACAAGCCTCCCACGATGCCCGAAACCAGAATGCCCGACTCATGGAAAACGTAACGCTTCAACAGATAAGAAAGGTAGGAAATGCCCGATACAACCACCGTGGCCAGCCAAATACTGTATGGCGTCAGGTTGATGCCGGGAATAAGATTCTCATTGGGCAGCATCGGCAGGATAATGCCGCTGATGGCAAGGAACTTGGCAAGCGTAATCATCTCGTCGTTCTTCATGCGCTGGGCCAGTTCCGTGAAGGTGTGTTTCAGCTCGGTGAAGAGCAGGACGGTCACTATGACCATGACGTAGAACCACGACGCTGCGTGGCCACAATGGGAGCAATACAGTAGGTGATGAGTGCAATAATGATGGTGGTTACTCCGAACACATGGTACTGTGACTGCTTCACATAATAGTTCAGTCCGAGCAGCAGTCCCAGAATGGCTCCTCCTCCCATGAACAGACGATAGCCCGTAGTCGAGGATATAGAGCAGATAGCCCAGAATGCCTATAAAGGTGAAGGTGCGGTCGGTACCGAAAAGCGTAGTTTCCCCTTCGCGCTTCAAGCTGATTTTACGCTGTGAAAGCCCGATGAGTAAAGAGAATACAGTGACCAAAAGGAAGGTGACCAGTTCTCTTGGCAGGTAGTCGTAAAGTTTCTCCATGACGATTAAACAAGTACGGCACACAATTGGTTTGCTACCACGTGGTGAAAGGGTGTTTCATCAGTTGCGAGTTATAGTAGCGGACATCTCCCGTCACCTCCCGTCCGATGAATGCAGGTTTCACGAAAGGCTCGTCTTCCGAGGAGAGTTCCACCTCGGCCACAGTCAGTCCCTCATTCTCGCCATAGAATTCATCCACCTCAAAGACGTGCTGTCCGCTGCGCACCAGGTAACGGGTCTTGTCGATGATACCCGGTTCGCACAGCTTCAGCAATTCCCGCGCTTCGCACAGCGGAATTTCCTTTTCCCACTCGTAGCGGCTGGTTCCCGATTCATTGGATGCACCCTTGATGGTGAGAAATCCCCGTTCATCGCGGATGCGCACCCGTACTGTCCGTCCACGTACACTGCTGATGTATCCTTGTACGATACGGCTGTGTGCATACGCTTGTGGCTTGTATTCTCCCGTCACGAGGAATTTCCGTTCTATCTCCTGCGGCATGTCGTTTCCAGTGATTTTATCAGCCCAGTAAGAGTAAGCCACAAACATGGCGATGACCAATACAATGGCTATTACTCCCATCGTCATCATCACTTTCTTGGCTTGTTGCTCTTCCTTCTGGCTGTGCATTGCTTTCTTTTTACTTTTTCCCATGGTGTGTTTTATAGTTTAAAGTTTCAACGATGAACAAAGTAAGAAGAAATTCGGGAAGAATGCAAATGAAAGGGAGAAAATTTATTCGCCACTTCCTGCAAACTCCATCAGGTAAGCTTTGATAAAGCCGTCTATCTTTCCATCCATCACACCATTCACATCACTGGTCTGGAAGTTGGTACGGTGGTCTTTCACGCGGCGGTCGTCGAAGACGTAGCTACGAATCTGGCTACCCCATTCGATTTTCTTCTTACCGGCTTCCACCTTTGCCTGCTCGGCCATGCGGTGTTGGAGTTCCTTGTCGTAAAGCATGGAACGGAGAAGGCGGAGAGCGTTCTCGCGGTTCTTGGGCTGGTCTCGTGTCTCGGTATTTTCAATCAGGATTTCTTCCTCTTCGCCCGTATATGGATCCTTATACTGATAGCGCAGACGGACACCGGACTCTACCTTATTGACGTTCTGTCCACCGGCGCCACCACTTCGGAAGGTATCCCATGACATGCGGGCAGGTTCGATGTTCACCTCAATGGTATCATCTACCAAGGGAGTGACAAACACGGATGCAAAAGAAGTCATACGCTTGCCCTGGGCATTGTAGGGCGAAACACGCACCAAGCGGTGTACACCGTTCTCACCTTTCAGGTAGCCGTAGGCATAATCGCCGGAAATCTCGATGGTACAAGTCTTGATACCTGCCTCGTCTCCTTCCTGCAGGTTGGCGATGGTGGCCTTATAGCCGTGAGTCTCGGCATAGCGCAGATACATACGCATCAGCATGCTTGCCCAGTCCTGGCTCTCCGTACCACCGGCACCAGAGTTAATTTTCAGCACACAGTCCATCTGATCGGCTTCCTCGCGAAGCATATTCTTGAGTTCGAGGGCCTCGACAGCAGTGATTGCCTTGGCATAGGCATCGTCCACTTCCTCTTCAGTCACCAGTCGTCTTTGTAAAAGTCGAAAGCCAGTTGTACCTCGTCAGTCAAGGTCTTTACCTCATTGTAGCCGGAAATCCATTGCTGCAAGCCTTTCACTTTCTTCATCTGAGCCTCGGCAGCCTTCTGGTCGTCCCAGAAACCGGGAGCCTGGGTGCGGAGCTGCTCTTCTTCACCTGTATCTTCTTTCCTTCAATGTCCAGATAGCGATTCAACGCCTCGGTACGTTCTTTGATATCTTTCAGTTGTTCTGCGGTAATCATATATGCATTTACAATTTAGGAAGTGCAAAGGTATAAAAAAACACATAATTCCGCAATTGTCAATCCAATAAGTAATGCTAACGGCAAATGATTCCACCAGAACACCCTAAAGATTTATTCAAAAGACAAGGTGCCGAAAAAGGCCGGACAGTGAACATGGGGCGTTCCAGCCCGATAGGACTCCAAGAAAGGAAGTGGGGAGTCTGGAGTTTGTCACCACACTTGTAGAAATTCCCTTTCATTGTTTTTCCGTCCAGAGAACCGACGGAATGCTGGAAGAAAACGGAAACGGGAATAACCATGGCCAGTTCCCATCTGCACTCGCCCAAACGTTCCTCGAAAGGTTCGCCGCCCAACGAGCTCCAACGTTTCACCATGCCCAGCACCTCCTGACTCGCCGTAGGACGGCGCTCATTGACTGCACCTCCCTGAATCAGCAGCCTGCCGGCGCAGTTACATTCGAAATTGTAATAGCGGTCGTCACCTTCGGGAGATACGAAGAATTCCACACAAGCATCTTCCATACCCGGCCATTGTCTCCGGAGGCCACTGCACGCACACTGGCTTCCTTCACTTTGTAGTGGAGCAGGATTTCGCGCCCCGTATGGGCTATGCGGAAACTCACTTCCGGCTTGTAGGATAATCTTTCCAGTTGACCACATCAAGGGGCTGAAACTCTATCCCGTTCCCGTCCAGCAAGGACGGCACAGCCCCACCTTCCGGTGAAGCCGTACACATTACTTCCTTACGGGCAAACTCTTTCCACTCTGAGCATTGCAATAAACCATGCCTACCATCGAAAACACAAAGAGCAGAAAGAGTTTGCTCCCGTAATCTCTCACTATCATAAAACGTCCTTTCATTTCTTAGAAGAATCCTTGTCTGCCACTGTCACATCCCATCCGGAAACGACATCGCCGTAAAGATAGAACGTCACGTCAAAGTAGTCTTGCTATTATTGTCTACCACCTGATAACAGCGCGTTGCGTCGTAGGAATCCACCTCCTTGTACTCGCCCAATGCCAGCGGAGCCGGCTCTTCCTTACCGGCAGCCGTGGCTATGATTTGCTGCATGCGTTCCTGCATCAGTTTCATAATGCCTTCGTGTTTGAACGGATCCGGTTCGGCCACCTTAGGATAGGTTGCCTTTATCACTCCACCGTTGGCGGCACGCACGGCTCTGACACTGTCCGTATAAGCCTTGAACTGCTTCTTCACCTCCGGAGAACGCAGACCGAGCATCGTAAACACGGCAATTCCCTGGGCGCCGTTGTTCAAGGCGGCATCCATGCACTCAAACATCATCGGCCCGTCCGTGGCGGTCATGCCACAATACAGCGTCGTCATGTCGTTCTTGTCGCGTGCATTCTCCACCGTACAGTCGGAAATGAAGCTGGCATCGCCCGTATAGAAAGTATGGTAAACCATCGGGAATACAATGTCAAGATTCCATTTGCCCCAGTCCTGACGTACCATGCGCGAGGACATCTTCGGAGTAGGGAACGGAGAGGCAGCCATTGTCTTGCCGTAGGAGTGTACCACTTCGGCAATCATATTGGCCACTTCGGTTATCTGGTCGCAACGGAACTGACGCCACTTCACATCAAGCGAAGGGTCTTCCTGTTCGCGAGGGTCATAACCATGCTGCTCCTTGAACTTCTTGAGCATTTCCGGATGATAGCCGTAATCCCATGCAGCGTATTCACGGTCCTGCACAATGCCGTAGCGAGGCCACAAGGTAGTAGGAAGCACCACATCCACAAAACGGTGGTAGTCGATGGCAATGCCGTTCAAACCTTCCACTTCGCAATAGGCCTTGATTTTCTCCTTGATGAACTCACGGACTTCGGGCAGTGCCGGGCAAAGGAATTTGTAATAGCTACGTAGGCGGTAGTGTCTGCCAGGCTCTTGCCGTTACGGTTCACACTGAACCATTCGGGATGTTCTTTCAATATTTTGTCACGGTCGTGTTCCAGATTCATGGTCCATAGCCAGGCATACACTTCGATTCCGTGTTTATGGGCAATCGGTATGGCTACCCGGTAATCGTCGGGAGTCGGTGCATTCAGCATGATTCCGTCCATGCCGATGTCGTTCATCACTTGGCAAATGGAGTCGAAGTTCATACCGGGACGATAGTCCAGCCACGTCCAGAACATGGGATATTCTTTGTTTGTCTCTTTAGTTCCCTGCTGGCACGAAAACAGGCCCAGCGCCAGGAACAGCAATAAGAATGCAGGTAAAAAGTTCTTTTTCATTCTATCTAAATTTTAAGTTTAACGTGCAGTTTTTCCATCACCCAGGTAACGCCGATTACCACAAAGGCAAAGCAGAGGCAATTGACCAGTCCCATGAATCCATGCGTAAACCAGTCCGGCAGGATAACACCGGTCACATCGGCGAATCCATAAAAGACATAAGGCACCAGATAGGTAGTCAGCGTAGCCGTTCCGGCAGGGCGTATCAGATTGAACCAGCCCGTGACCTGATGACTGACCAAGCAGCCAAGCACCGTATAGAGTGCCACGGAAATGGCAGTTACATAGAACACCCAGGAGGAGTGCCGCCTATCTTGGCTACAATCCAAAAATGATGCGCCCCTATCCCGGCCAACAGAAGCAGGACAGCAGCCGTCAGCCCGTTGCGAAGTTTCCAACCGTCACCCTTGTCGGCATAGCGGCACTGAGAATGGAAAGATGATACCTCCCATTGTAAATGCGGGCAAAGCTCCGTTGCCGATGTGCAGGATGCCCAGCATACCTTGATAGAAGTTACGTTCGGGAAAGGTAAGAATGGCCTCGCCGCCAAAGCTTTCGCGCAAAGGCGTGCCCAACAGACATATCAGAATGAAGACTCCCCAGATGGGCAGCAGATACTTCAACCGGTCACGGCTGAAGAAATAAATCACGGCACATACCAGATAAGTCCAGCCGATGGATCCCAATATTCCCCAATAAGCCCCGAATACACCTTCCTGCGGATTGCGGAAGGTAAAGGCAAGGTAGAGAAGAACCAATACGCCGATTATCTTGAAAGCACGGAAAAGGTTCTTCTGAGTACCGGAAGCCGGTTTCGGATATTGGTTCCACACGCCGATAAAGCCTATGGCCATCAAGAACCAGTATACCCCTATCGGATAGGGAGCTTCCGGTGAAAGCCGGAACTCCGAGTTTGTGATGAATGCCCCCATCACCAGCAAAGCAAAGGTGCGGGAAAGGATATGTCCTAAGGTGGATTCTGCCGAAAAGCCTTTGGCATATCTGCGTTCGATGGCGTATGGTATGGACATTCCCACTGCAAACAAGAAGCAGGGGAATACAATATCCGCCAGTCCCATAAAGTCTTCACCATAAACGGCATGTTCCAGCCAATGGGGTACGTCATGCACTTTCCAGAAGTCATTGACGAAAATCATGGTGAACATGGTCAACGCCCTCAGCATGTCAATGGCCGGATTGCGCCGTGAATAAACAGTCTTGTCACTCATATCATCTTGCTTTAGAATTCGGAAACCAACATCAGCCATCTGGCAGCCGAAGAGCCCCAGACTTCCTTATAAGTAGCCGTATTGAACTGCGGCCAGTAGGGAGCATCTTCATTGAAATAAGACTGCATACCTACGGGTATCTCTCCTACCGTTTCTCCAGGCAGTGCCGTATAGAGCTGCGGATAGTTGCTGCCCTCCCCATAAATCATGGACTGTCCGAAAGGATTCCTGCCTACAACCCAGAAGAGCTGCTGTTCGGCAATGTCTTTCAGTTCCTTGTCCTTCAACACTCTGGCGCAGATGGCTGCTGCTTTTCCGGTAGACAAATGTACGGCAATATTTCCTTTGAACGAGAACCAGACGGGGAATATACGCAAGTAATGCTCCTTATCCAGACGGATACCGTTCTCGAGCTGTTCTTTGAAATCCTTCGCAGCACCACTGCGAATGCCTACCTGGACGGCGTAGAAGTTGACGGAGTCTTCACTTCATCCTTGTGATAGATGCCGCTGGGCACCATTCCATAAGGATATACATACTTCATGATGTTCTTCAGATAACCGCCATAGAGTTTCATGGCACGAATCCACTGCTCATACTCGGCATGACGGGGCTGCGTTTCGCAGAGGGCGGCAAGGGCTTCCATGTAGGCATAATCGCGAGACTGATGAGTATAGTGTACAATGGACTTCTTTGCCAAATCGCGATAGAAGAAGCCACAGGTCTTGTCTTTGTCTTTCAACGGTTCGGTGCGCTGGCACTGCAAGGTGTAGCGGATGGCTTTTACAGCCTCATCGGCATACTGCTGTTCACCGGTCAGCTTATAGAGCATGCTGGCCGCCCATGAGATGTTGGCGTGGTACTGGCTCTCGGATGCCATGGCGGCATGTCCCCCACCCTTTTTTATCAGCTCGGCAAAGCCAAGTTCGTTGAAGCGCTTCATGGCATAGCCGAAGTCTTCCTTTGCAATCTTTTTCAGATTACCCTTAAGCGCCTCGTCATTTTCAATCCTCATGGAGGCATACGCTTCAATTCCTGCAAGCAGGAAATTCTCCAAAGCTCCGTTATGGACAAGCAGTTCGCGGCGACCGGCATCATCGTCGGTGCCCACCTTACCGTCGGTCCATAGTTGGTGCCCCATGTCTGTGCACGGTAGCCATCGCCCAGACGGGTCTTCATCACATAGTCCATTCCCCACAAAGCCTCTTCCATCAGGCGGTTGTACAAGTCTACATTGCCTTTTTCTTTGGCACGTTCGGCCATCAAGAGCAAGGAATAGGCTATCTCTCCCGTCTGTAAGGTCTGTTGGGACATATCGGCGGCATCGTGCCATCCTCCGTTTATAGGAATGATATGTCCGTTGTAAGTGGCATGCAGGTCATTATGACAAGCCCCGTGCTTTCCGGGAACGGGATAACCGCAACGCTCGCAGAACAGGAAGTTCACCATACGCCAGGCAGAATCATCCCACACATCCTGATGGATATAGAAAGGCAAGGTGGTGACATCCCCTACCTGAATGACGTAACGGCCTTGTGTCTTGAAGTCCGAGAAGTCTATTGTCTCGAACTCTCCCAGGCCGGTCTTTTCCTTACGAACGGGACCGGTATAAACAATGGCCTGCGTAGCGGCATCCTTCAACTGGAACTGTCCGCCGTGCTTTTCCACATTGACAATGGCGCTTTTGGGGCTCTCTATACTATAACCGGTAGTAGAGAAGATGATGCGATTCTGTGCAGGCATCCAGCCTTTCACGGTTTCCGGGTTCTCCACCTTCTGAAGTTCCACGGCATCTACATCGAAGCGAAGGAAGTCGCCCATAGTACGTTCTTTGCCGAACACTTCGATGGCAAATGAAATCTTGGTTACCTTGTCGCGCGCCAGTCCGGACATCTCGACGAAGCATTCGTTCCATTGGTTATTTTTCAGATTGATTTCGTGGTAGCTTCCCGACCGTAAATGTCGGGTACTTTTATTTCTCCGTCATTCTCCACATAAAGGTTGAGGTAGATGCTGCGTGCTCCTTCGCACGTGGGATAGATATAGAACTTCAGGCGGTTGTAACCTTCCCAGTTCACACCTCCTATATCATAAGAGGCCATGCAAGTGCCGCGTCCCAAACCCCAGCCAAGAATCTTCTCCGGATGGGCGGGAGCTTCCAGACGCAGACTGTGCTTGCCGGACTTGCTCCGTTCGTCAGTCAAACCAATCTTACCGATGCCCTTATGCGACCATTTGGAGAAATCCTCCATATCACACAGCATCACGGTTTCCAACACTTTCTTTTTCAAGCCGAATGTTTCGAAAGCCTTTGTCTCGTCGAGCGGTAACGGACTGTGCACGTAGCCCGTGCTGACGATGTCGGCTTTCAACTTTTCATCTACCTGGGCATGAAGCAAAACGCAGCAACCGATAACTAAATCAAAAAGCAAAAGATAAGTTTTATTACATTCTTCATCATATTATAATTATTAAGTTATAAGGTGATTAAAGCATAAAGGAGAAGAAAATTAGTACAAATATATGAGGAACTATGCCTAATCTCAATTTTCAACAAGTCTTTGAATAGTTGTTTGAGTGGCATACTCTCTACTAATACAATAAGTTTCTCCATATACAGTAGTAACATATGCCCTAAGTTCAGAAGTTACAGGACTACCAAAAATAACTTTAGCAGCATCTCCTTCGGAAGCAAGCAAAAACATGCCTGTAGTCCCCCATTCATATTTCAGAATAGGGTGATTGCCGACAACACGTACCATATACACGTCAACTCCAAAGCGCTTTACCTCTGTTGGGTAATTAACAAAATCTCCTTCAAAAAATCGAGGATACAAATAACTTATCGCTGATTTATCTCCCTCACTAAACCCAGACCATTGATATTCGGCAGTTCCTCCATTCATCACAGAATAGGGATCTGAATCAAAAGTTCCAGTAATACCATTGGCCACAGATTCACCCAATGATTTCCAATTTGTATGCCTTAGTCCGAAGCAATGTCCCAACTCATGTACCATATTATATATCTTCTGAAGTCTTGGAATGGTTTTGTTATAATCATAATCCAAATTTATCCAAATAGAGGAACCTGGTTTTCCATTCATAGGCCAAGAGCCTGCCGAAATAGTATTGTTCGGTAAAGGAGCGCTAGCATCACTACGGATGAGTATATCCGGATTGGCAGCTGTAGTATAAGTCATTTTAAGGTTACTAAGAGGATTCCACAGATTGATGGCTTCCTGTATTTCATCTCGCCAATCATCCACACCTGATGCAGGTATCGAGCTATCAACACCAACGGTAATTGCTCTTTGTTTGGGGTGACCAATTAAACCGGTAGTATGATAAGCCTGCCTTGTTTGTGGTTGACTATAAGTGACAAGTTTACTTTTTTCAAGGTATATATCACCTTGAATAAGATAACCTGACTTCAACTCTACCACATCTAAAGTATCGAATCCAAGTGATTGGATTATACACATACCATCTTCTATTGAAACGCTTTGCTGTTCTTCTTGTTCTTCAAAGTCAACAGTTTCCAACTCATTATAACAAGCGCTCATAAACATTAAAAACATAGAATAGCATAATATAAACAAGCCATTCACGAGATATTTTGAATTCATAATAATCAATTATTATATTAAACAAAAAATACATAAAGGGAAATATGAAATATGTTTTTCATACTTCCCCTTAAAAAAACATGCTTCAAAAAGTCCTCATCACTTAATCTCTATGATAATAATGCGGATTAGAAGTTCGGTTTATCTACATCCCAGAAGATGCGAGTACCGCCATTGTCCGGTCCGCCCAACATTTCGACGGCTTTGGCATAACCGGTAGGATTATTGCCTTTTTCATTGATGGTGAAGGGTAAACGGCGTGGGCCAAGATCTGTATCAATCTCACCTTGACTGTAGTTCACCATTACCGGGAATAATTTGGGATAACCAGTGCGACGTATCTCAGCCCAGCCATTCATACCTTCAGGATAAATAGCAATCCAGCGTTGTGTGGCAATCTTAGCAAATTTTTCCTCGTTACTCAAAGACTCGTCCATTTAGCAGTCACCTTGCTCTGGCCTTCAATGCTGGCAGCGGGAATAACGGGGTCTACATACGCTGCAGCAGTAGTCGTACTGCTTAAATAATCGCCCACAGCGGCTCCCCATTGTTCGAACGATGTCCGTATACCCTTTTCATACAAGCTCTGAGCGGTGCCCTTACCATTTACATCCCAACCACGCAAAGCAGCTTCGGCTTCCAACAAAATGGTTTCGGCAGCAGTTGCCAAAATAGCAGGAGAGGTTTCTGTCAAGTTGGGTCGACTTACAATCGCCTTATAGGCATCCGAAAACCCTTCTTCTTCCAGTCCTTTAATACCAAGACGAATACCAAAATATTCACTCTTGCTGTTCTGTGTAGCATACTTATCAAGACGCGCATCGCCCATACCAGACAAGATAGAAGGAATATTAGCGCCTAAAACACCATCTCCATAGTTGAATGCAATACCGTAAAGCGGATTGACATAACCGTTTCCTGCAATGCCGAAATTAGCATCATTGGTTTCAATCAATCCATTACTATCGTTCATGCAGCTTCCGCCTCACTTTTTGCCCAAGCAGCATCATACTTCACAATACGCATGGCCAAACGCAAACGAATGGTGTTACACAACTGCGCCCATTTGTTCAAGTTACCTCCATAGGCATAATCAAACATCATAAACGAAGACCACATCCTTTTCTTTAGCAGTACGCAGCACGTCTGCAGCTTCTTTCAATTCTTCAAAGAATTTTTATAAGCATCCTGTCCTGAATCATACTCACCACCAGTAGCCGATTCGCCATAGTGAGAATAGATAATACATCCGTATTGGTCGGCAAGACGCGACATAGCTATTACGCGGCAGATGGTATTGATAGCCTCGAAATGGGCATACGTCTCCATATCGTCTTTGCACTTGTTGGTGATTTTCAAGCTTTCCACCATTACGTTTCTATAAGCATAATCCAACAGTTGTCATTCCATCCTGCATTCATGCATAGGTCACATTACTTACATTGCCGGCAAATGCAGTAGCCGTACTGATATAGCCTGACCACAAATCGGCATTCAAATTTTGAATAAGCTGATATTCCCATACATTGACACCTGCATTTTTATTATAATAGATAGACTGCATCATGGGAATGAAGTGCATACCAATGTAGTTGTTATCTTGTTTTAGTTCTTCATCGCTCACTCCCTTCGGATTAGTGTTCATATCCTCGAACGCTCCCGTACATGCCGAGAATAAGGTAGCTGCCAGCAGCGCTACAGCTGTAAGTCTAAATATATTTTTCATAATCATATCTACTGTTTAAAAATTAACTTTCAAGTTGAACCCAATCGAACGGTTGGTAGGCATACCAAACACATCAACTCCTTGCAGACGGTTGCTGGTAGAAAGCATGCCATCAGGATCATATGGAGCATTGTTCTTGAAGAAGAACAGGTTGCGGCCTACAAGTGAAACCTGTGCGTTCTTAATGACACCAGTCTTTGCCAACCAAGCCTGAGGCAGACTATAGCCAATGGAAAGTTCGCGCAAACGTATGTTGGTAGCACTGTACATATAATGCTCGGTCACACCCGCACGGCCACCAACCTGATTATAGAAGCCTTCCACATCTGTAATTTGACGGCCTTCCAGCATCACGTAACCACGGTCACGAGCATCACCCGTTGCCTTGCTTACTCCCTGCTGATCGAGGTCGGCTTCCGTCAAAGACATCACTTCACCTCCAAAACGTCCATCAATCAAGAAGTAAAGAGAGAAGTCCTTCCACGTGATTGTATTGCTCCACCCCAAGTTAAAATCAGGAGTAGAATTACCCAGTTTCACCGGATTTGTCTTGTCCACCAATGGAAGTCTATCACTATCTTTTTGTCCTTCTTTTGCAGGTTCATACTGAATATTGCCTTTTTCGTCACGTACAAAAGTAGTACCGTAAATGTCACCAAACGAACCACCTACTTCTAAACGACTCCATACATTGTTACTTTCGCCACCGCTAAATGTAAAATAACCAAAGTCATCACCAGCCAGTGCCTTTGCTTCGTTCTTATTGGTTGCAAAGTTAACACCGGTTTTCCAGCGGAAATCCTTAGTCATGACAGGAGTTCCATTCAACATAACTTCGACACCGGTATTCTGAATATCACCGGCATTGATGTAATATCGGGCGTATTGTGAACCTGACGGAGCATCCAACGTAAAGAGTTGATTCTTTGTATTAGTCTTATAATAAGTGAAGTCGAACTCCAAGCGGCTATTGAAAAAGCGCCACTCAGTACCAAACTCAATGGAAGTAGTCATTTCCGGTTTCAGTTCTGCAAACGGAGCTGTACTGTTGAAATTGATGCTACCACTCTTTGTAATGGAGTTGAGAGGATTTGAAGTATAAGTATTCAAACCGTTACCCACCTTCGACCATGCACCGCGAATCTTACCTAAATCAATCCAAGAAGGTAATTTCAATGTTTCGTTCAGCAACCATGTCACACCTACTGACGGATAGAAAAAGCCTTTGTTTTTGTATTTGGTAAATGCCAATGTTGAAGTCCAGTCGTTACGTGCTGTCACGTCCACATAAATCTGATCTTTGAAGCCTACCTGACCGGTGAAGAACACACTCTGGCTTTGAGTATGGGTTTTCCAATCGGTCAATGAGCCTTGTTCAAGGAGCAGTTCTGCATAGTGAATACGTTGGGCACAGAGAGTATACCCGGATAGGAATCGAAACCTGTACCGTTTCCTGTATAATCGTTGATGCTGGCACCTACCGAAGCATTGACACTGAAGTTAGTGAATTGCTGTTGATAAGTAAACAAAACATCCCCATAAGAAGAAAGGCTACTTGATTCACCGTAGATGTAACGACCGTTAGTTCCTGTTCCAGCCGGATTCATACCACACAACACCGGGCTGGTACCTGCATACATACGTGTATTGTTCTTGTCTACAACATAGTCGGCACTACCACGAGCTGTATACTGAACAGGTCATTGAACTTATACTTCACACTCAGATTCAACAATGTACGATAACGGGTATCCTCATTCGGAACCTTATTAATCAACCAATAGGGATTCTGCTCCATATCAGTACCTTGAGATTTATACCAGTTCTGGTCCATTATGTTACGACCGGCATTAAGAATCTGATAATTATCTTTGTAGTAGTTAAAGTCCTTTCCACCTTCAACACCACCACGCGGGAAGTGATAAAGACCTACCAAAGGATTCATGTAATAACCTCCCGAAGTAGTACGGTTGTTCCCCCTTTGATACATCGCATTGATATTGGCATCAACAGTCAGTTTGTTATTGAGGAAGTTGGCAGTTTCGCGAAAATTGAAATTATGCTTCACCAAGCTATTACCTTCCACCACGCCCTTGCCGTAAGTATTAGCATAGGAAAAGTAAGTTTGCATAGCTTGCGAACCCATGCTCAACGAGAGCGAGTTGATAGTAGTGACACCTGTTTTGAAGAAATCGTCTGTATAGTCGGGACTACCTTTGATATCACTGCCCCAACTGGTTGACACACCCGTATAGTGATTCTGGAATTCGGGAATACCGTATGCAGCTATATCGAAAGTGGTGCTGGTATTGAAACTGATACTGGCGCGTCCTTCCTTGCCCTTCTTAGTGGTAATAATCACCACACCATTGGCAGCCGAACTACCGTAAAGTGCAGCAGCGGCAGGGCCTTTCAATATGTTCATGCTCTCAATATCATCGGGATTCAGATTGGAAATACCGTCGCCACGGTCGTAGTTACCACTGTCGTTGTCTCCGCCGATAGTAGTTGAGGTATTTTCGTTGGCAGATGAACCGAACGGTACACCGTCTATCACATACAACGGCTGGTTACTTCCGCTTACAGAACGGTTACCACGGATAATCACTTTAGAAGAACCTCCCAAACCGGAAGAACTCTTATTAATCTGCACACCTGCCGTCTTACCGGCCAATGCGTTCATCATATTGGGGTCTTTCACGCGTGCCAGTTCATCACCGTTTACCACCTGGGTAGAATAAGTCAGTGATTTTTCTTTCTTTGCGATACCCAATGCCGTTACCACCACTTCATCCAGCAGCTTGGCATCATTCTTTAATGTGACTCTTATCGTCCCCGGAGTGATGGGAACTTCTTGTGTTATCATACCTACGAAAGACACTTGCAGGATTTTCGCACCTGCGGGCGCATCTGTAATAGTGAATTTGCCGTCTAAATCTGTTACGGCTCCGGTAGTGCTTCCTTTTACCAATACGGAAGCTCCGATAATCGGTTCATTGTCCTCAGCTGAAATAACGATACCGGTAATGGGGGAATTCTGGGCTGCTACCCAACCGATGGCTGCCAGCAGGCAAACCAAGGTCAGCATAATTCTTTTTTTCATAAGCTGTTTTTCGGAAAATAAATATTAGATTAAATGTGTTAAGTTAATAAACAGATTCTGATGGGGTCTGTCTTTCCGATTGACAAGCAGGGTTGAATGTCAATCTCATTTGTTTCTTTTTGTATGCTACATAGGCTATTAGAATGTTACGGTTAATACTCGAGCTTATTAAAATGTCTCTTATTCTGCAGATTTCTTTTTAAGCTTCGTATATAAAACCGGGTAGAGAACCGCAACCCTATCGAGAAACAGAAGTTTCTTTGCTAATAAAAGTTAATCGGGTTCGGAAGAAGAAGGAAAAACTAATACGATTTTCTTAATGTTGCCCTCACCGCCCTCACTCACTTCCCGAACCGCCCTGTTCATCGGCATTACATGGGTGAGTGAGGGCAAATAAAAAGGGTGAGGGCAAATTTTGCCCTCACCGGTGTTCGGTCTGTCCCGTTCCCTTGCTTTCTCTTGTCTCGTCCCCTTCTTTCTCTTGTTGTGTCCGCTTCTTTGTCTTATAGAGGCTTTGAGTTTCTGAGCGGCTCACTATAGTGGTCTGACTCGTTCACTATAGTGAACGGAGTTGTTCACCATAGTGAGCTGATTTGTTCACCCGAGTGAGCCGACAATGAACAAAGGCTGTTTCGGGGACAGACACCAAGCGTTTGAGGGATAAAGCAACGGGGAAAGACGGACTGAACAAGGGGAGCGTTCCGGACTACGTGCTTGAATCCCGTGACAGATGACAGACGGTTCTTCCCCTTTATCTTTGAAGAAGCTGTTTTGAAATGATAAATCCCCATTTATCTACCAGGCTGTTTTTTTAAGCCTAACTAACGTGCACATACTCGAGAGTCCTATCTGCCAAGGGCAAGTCCATACATAAAACAAACCGTCCGGCCCGGAATGAAAATAATTCACTCCAAGTCGGACGGTTCAAAAACAAACAAATGGAAATCTATTCCTCGTACATCTTGTCAATCAGCCCTTGTAGTTCTTTGCCACTACAGAGCGTTTCAGCTTCAGCGTGTTCGTCAGCTCGCCACGCTCCATGCTGAACGGTTCGGTCAGGAGCGTGAAGCGCTTCACTTGCTCGTAATGGGCGAACTGTTGCTGCAAGGTATCGATACGGGCACGGAACAACGCTTGTATCTTGGAATGTTGCAGTAACTCATCCATATTGTTGTATGCAATGCCTTTCTCCTTGGCATAATCCTTCACAAAGCCATAAACGGGAACTATCAAAGCGGAAACAAACTTACGCTCATCGGCAATGACAGCAATCTGGTCAATGTAACGGTCAATAGCCAGCTTCGTTTCCAATGCCTGCGGCGAAATGTATTTTCCGTTGGAGGTCTTGAACAAGTCTTTGATACGCTCCGTCAGATACAGATGGCTATCCTTCAAATAACCGGCATCACCCGTGTGGAACCAACCGTTACGGTCGATGGCAGCAGCCGTTGCCTCCGGTTTCTTGTAATAGCCGGTAGTGATAGTCTTACCACGAAGAAGTATCTCGTTGTTCTCGCCAATCTTCACCTCCACATCAGGCATCACCGTACCTACGGAACCAATCTCATAGCCTTCGTTGAGGAAGCAGGAAACGGTAGCCGTAGATTCCGTCAGACCATAGCCCACCACCATGTTTATACCTACAGAATGCACAAACTCGCAGATTTCATCGGGCACAGCAGCACCTGCCGTAGGGAAGAAATTACCGTTCTCAATACCTATCGTCTTCTTCAGCAGAGCATAAATGGTCTTTTCGTAGAACTTGTATTTCAGATGAAGCATCATCGGAGGAGTCTTTCCTTGGCGCAAATAATCAATGTTATGCGTCCTGCCCACCTTGATGGCATCCAACATCATCGCTTTACGCAGACCGGTTTCCTGGGAAATCTTCTCCTGCACACCGGCATAGACTTCTCCCAAAAACGGGGTACACTGCACATCAGTGTAGGGCGTATCTCTTTAATAGTAGTTTGGATATCTTGTGGACGGAGATTGATGCAGACCTGCACCCCCCGGTGTATACAAAGGTAGGTCCATGCCTTTTCGAATACATGGGTCAGCGGAAGGAAGTTCATGGAAACATCCCGGTCTGTCATGAAAGGCAATCGGATATCATGAATGCGGAAAGCCTCTCTATAATTGAAATGATGGAGCATGACACCTTTCGGCTCACCGGTAGTACCGGAAGTATAAAGGATATTGGCGAGGTCATCATCTGAGGCAGCTGCTGTACGTTCTTCTACAATGGCATTGTGCTGCAACTCTTCATCCATTGCCATAAATTCATCAAAATAGATGGAAGTCATGTCGCGCGGATCTTTCACCACAGCACGGTCGAAGATGATGAGCTGCTGCAGAGACTGGCAAAATCCGAACACGCTGAAAGCGGCATCGTACTGGAACTGCTCGCCTACAAACAGATAACGTATCTGTGCAATCGTTGATGATATACTGTGCCTGGGCCGGTGAGCTGGTAGCATACAAAGGTATAGTCACCGCCCGGTTGGCGAATGCACCGAAATCAGTAAAGAGACATTCGGGTTTATTCTGCGAGAAGATACCGATATTCTCTTGTGGCTCTATTCCCAAAGCCACCATTGCATTGGCAGTCCGGCGTACAGTCTGTGAGAACTCTTTCCAAGAGATGGGTATCCATTGTGCAGTTTCATAGTCCCTGTATTTAAGGGCTACTTTGTCTCCATACTTCTCTGCCTGGCGATGCACCAGGACAGATAAATGATGATAAGTCATAACTTTTGATATTGGTAAATACGGTACAAAGGTAGTGGTTTCATTTGAAACTAATTCGATATTAGCGGGTAATTATTCAAACTTTACCTTTAAAGTATCCGACCATCCGTTAGCAAATTATCCACAAAAGATACTTTCTTTACCATTAAAACAATAGAAATATATTAAATATATATATATTTGTGGTGATATACAAACTAAATCAAATTCAATGAACATGAAAAAAGTATTGCTTTTAATGGCTATGCTGACCATAGGTTTAGCAAGCATCAATGCTCAAGACAACCTCAGATGGGGAGCAACAGTCGGCATGAACTCCAGTAACTTCTCCATTACCGGTTTCGACAGTAAAATAGGCTTTCATGCTGGGGTAAAGGCTGAAGTAGGATTGCCTCAAATTTCAGAAGGAGTCTACCTCGATATGGGTGCATTACTTACGCTGAAAGGAGCCAAAATAGACGGAGGCTCTGCTGCTTCTATCAAGTTCAATCCCTACTACCTGGAAATTCCTGTACACATTGGCTATAAATATGCAGTGAATGAGAACTTTGCCATATTCGGCAATGCCGGTCCTTATTTAGCCATCGGTCTTTTTGGCAAAGCCAAGGCAGAAGGAGATATTCTTGACGAATATGAGTTTGATGATAACTCCACCAATGTATTCGGGGATGATGCCATGAAGCGTTTTGATTTCGGTCTCGGATTAAAAGCCGGAGTCGAATTCAGTCAGAAATATCAGATTTCCATCGGTTATGACTGGGGACTGGTAGAGAACATTAAAGATTCAGGCAACAAAAACCGCAACTTGATGATATCACTCAGTTGCTTCTTCTAAACAATATTGAAAAAACAGAAAGGACGTCGGTTTGGCGTCCTTTTCATTTTTTATCCGTAAGTTTGCGGCCAGATTATTTATTTACTGAATATGATTTACGATATACCGACTTTAACTTCCGAAGCAATCGGATTGCTCAAATCACTGATAGCCATTCCTTCCTTGAGCCGCGACGAGGAGAAGGCGGCAGATTATCTGCAGAACTATATCGAAATGCAAGGCATGGCAACAGGACGTAAAGGCAACAATGTATGGTGCCTCAGCCCGATGTTCGACTTAAAGAAACCGACCTTGCTGCTGAATTCCCATATCGACACCGTAAAACCCGTCAACGGGTGGCGGAAAGATCCTTTCAAACCAACGCTGGAAAGTAATGGAAAGCTCTACGGGCTGGGCAGCAACGATGCCGGAGCCAGTGTAGTCAGCCTGCTGCAAGTATGCCTGACATTGTGCCGCACCACTCAGGCCTACAATCTGATATATCTTGCCTCGTGTGAGGAGGAAGTATCAGGCAAGGGGGGAATAGAATGCGTATTGCCGGAACTCCCTCCCATACAGTTTGCCATTGTAGGCGAGCCGACAGAGATGCAACCTGCCATTGCAGAAAAAGGATTGATGGTGCTGGACGTAACTGCTACCGGAAAATCGGGACATGCTGCCCGAAGCGAGGAGATAATGCTATATATAAGGTATTGGATGATATTGCCTGGTTTCGTGATTACCGTTTTCCAAAAGAATCTTCCCTGCTGGGTCCCGTGAAGATGAGCGTAACCATGGTAAACGCCGGTACACAGCATAACGTCATTCCCGACCGTTGTACTTTTGTCGTAGACATTCGCAGCAACGAGTGTTATAGCAATCATGAGCTATTCGATGAAATACAGAAACACATCACGTGTGAAGCCAAAGCCCGCTCCTTCCGGCTAAGCTCTTCACACGTAGCTCCGGAGCATCCGGTAGTGCAAAAGGCCATTGCCATGAAACGTACTCCTTTCGGCTCACCGACCTTGTCCGACCAGGCACTGATGCCATTCCCTTCTCTGAAGATGGGACCGGGGAAAAGTGCCCGTTCACACACTGCCGATGAATTTATCTTTGTCAAGGAGATAGAGGAGGCGATAGGGATGTATCTGGAGCTGCTGGAAGGAGTAAAAATTTAAATTATCATTATCTGTTCAGCCACGGCTCCGGATTCAGTTTTTCCTTCTCTTTCCTCAATTGGAAGTGTAGCACCGTACGGCCATTGTCGGCCCCATCCGAGAAGATTTGTCCGAGGGGCTGTTTGGTGGCAACATCATCGCCCTGCTTCACCGAGGCCGATGACAAGTTGCAATAGACTGATATATAATTCCCGTGACGGACAAGGATATTGAACAGTCCGTTCAGTTTAAAGACAGCCGCCACTTTACCATTGAAGATGGCACGGGCTTGGGCACCCGGTTTCCCTTGTATATCAATGCCCTTATTGTCCAGCTTGACATTGCGCAAACCTTCCACAGAATACTGGCCGTAATGGCTGGTAATGATATACGCGCCGGTGATAGGCATCGGCAACTTACCGCGATTATTAGCAAAGTTCCCTGATAATTCACGGTCTGCCTTACTCATGGAGTAAGTTTCCAAAGGCTGTGCCTTCGGCTTTGCGGGCGTAGAGGCAGTTGCCGTTTTTTCGGTTTTCTCACCAGCCTTTTTACGTGCGGCTGCCTCACGGCGCGCTTCTTCTGCCGCACGCTTACGCGCTTTCTCTATTTCTTCCGCTATCAGACGGTCAATGCGTGCATTGAGCTGATTGGCTTCACGGCGTTTCTTATTCAGTTCGTTCTGCAATCCCCGCTGTTTCTTTTTCAGATTGGCTACCAACAACTTTTGTTCCTTCTCCTGCGCTTCCAGCTTGACTTTCTCCTCTTCACGTTCTTTCAGCAATCCTTCCTTGGCAACCTTCACTTGCTGAAGCTCAGTCTTCTTACGGTTCACCTGCTCCTGCTTTTTCAACACTTCCTCGCCTTGCAGGCGCTGATAAGTAGCATATTCACGTACATAGCGCATGCGCCGATAGGTCTGTGCCAGGCTCTTGGCAGAGAAAATGAACATCAGCTTCTCTTCAATGGAGCGGTTCTTATACAAATATTGAACGGACGATTCGTATTTCTTCTTCTTGTCCCTTAGGTCACGTTGCAGGCGGATCAACTGACGTCCCAATGAAGACAACTCGCGCTCTATGGATTCCACATCATTATTGATAGTCAGAATATAGCGTTTGCGCTCTTCTATCTGTCCGGTCAGTGCAGCAAGACCGTTCAACTGGCTTCCCACATCCTTCTTGGTGGTTATCAACAGCGTTTCCGACTCTGCTATCTGTTTCTGCAAGGCACCACGCTTGCTTTCCAGTTCCTTAATCAGCTTGTTGGACTGGGCAAGGAGCGGAGAAACCGGCAAAAGGAGGAGAAAGAAGAGAAGGAGAAGCTTCATAAGTTATGAGTTATAAGTTATGAGGGATTATCTGACAATTATCAACTAATCAAAGGTCCATCAGCATTTCCAGCAGTTCTTCCAGCTCCACCTCTTTATATTTCTGTGAGAGCTGGGTAGGAGTCAGTGCAAAAGGCTTATCCGAGAAGTTGGAAAGTTCAATCTTTCCCTTTTCCAGAGAGGGTATCCCGAGTTCCTTGCCGGTAAGCACCTTCTTGCCATTGGGTTTGGAAGCAGCATAAAGCAGTTTCTCCAAATGGGCAAAATCCGCCTTCTTGGGCAGCACATCCTTCAGTTCCTTACGTGTTGCACGGACATAACGTTTTCCCATACGGTCTACCAACAGAATCTCATCCGGGGTGACTTCCATACGTGCCACCTCCGTACGAAGTATCGGCATCAGAAAGGAAATCTGCATGCATTCTTCCTTCTTCAACTTCATCGTACCGTTCACAGTAAGGGTGGCATCTTTATGGGGTACCGTCAGCTGCACTTTGGAGGAAAGGCAGGCAGATTCTCCGGACAGAGAACTTGAGTGACGCGAAGTCTTGCAACCGGCAAGCCCCACAGCCAGCAACAACAGCAAGGACAATAGGCGGCACGTCCTTGCCATATCATTCAGCAGGTTTAGTTTCATCTGATATATATTTCTTTTTTTGTATTTTCTGTTTCAACGTATCAGAGCGATTGCCCTTATCCCAGGCTTGTTTCCAGTATTTCAAGGCACCTTCCGCATCGCCAGTCATGTAATAGATATCTCCGCAATGTTCCAAGACCACGTCACTGCTATCTTTATCATTCTTTATCGCCTCATCTATGTAGAGACGCGCCTCGGCATAATTACCTTTAACAAACAATATCCATGCATATGTATCGAGATAGGTGGAATTGTTCGGCTCGGCTTTCACTGTCTTGTAGCTCATCTCTTCCGCCTTGTCCAAGTCGCGGCGCTCCACGGAAAGATAATATGCGTAGTTATTCAAGGCACCGATGTTTGAAGGATTGTACACCAAAGCGGAATCATAAGCCGCATAAGCTTCCACATGCAGATTCTTGGTGTGATAAGCATCACCGATAATGGCATAAAAATCTGATACGACCTCCTTCTTGCTGTCGTCCTTGACGTGCGACAAAGCCTTTTGACAGATGGCAAGGGCATCATCCGTCCGTTCCGCCTGGTTGTAGCAATGGCCAGATAGAAATAGAACTCCAACATATCGGGATTGGACTCCACACCGGCTTCGCACAAATTCATTATTTCCTTGTAATCCTCCTGGCGCACAGCTTCCCCCAGCAATGTCATACGAGCGCTGTGTTGGTAGGGTCTATCGCCAGAACCTGGCGCAGAACCGGTCCAGCCTCCTTGTTCATTCCTTTGGAAAGAAGATATTGGGCATACAGCAAAGGTAATTGTGCCTCATCGGGCTCCTGCTCCATGATACGGTTGAAGAGCGTAATGACACGTGTGCTGTCCTTGCCTGCCTGCTCGTTCTGCACGATGAACTGCCGCATCACATTCAGTTTGGTGTCCGAAGCCACTTTCTTGTTCAGCAACAGCGTGTCCAATTGCTGTTCATACAGCTCCTTCTGTCCGGTCTCTTCGTAGTAAGAAGCCAATGAGTACATGGCCATTGCATTGTCCGGCTCTTCGGCCAGCACCTTCTTGTAAATCTCATAAGCTTCCTGCTTTTTCCCGTTCTGCATATAGACATCCCCCAGCACAACCTGATAGCGCATATCGTTGGGATACTCTTCTACCAGACTTTCTATTTCATGAAAGGCGCTCTTGTCGTCCTTCTTTTGCAGATAGATGCGGAACTTCTCCATACTGAGCTGTTCATTCTTGCCCATCCGTTCCTCGAGCTTGTTCAGTATACCGATAACTTTGTCATACTCTTCCTGGCGGTTGTAAATCTCCAGCAAGTTGTATAGCGGGTCCAGCTTATCCGAGAAACGTACCGCCATATTTTCCAACAAGGCAGCGGCTTTCTCCGTTTCGTTTTGCTGCATATACAGATTGGCAAGTCCCTGGGCATACCAGTAATTATCGGGAGCATTCTCCACCGCCTTTTCCAACGCGGCTTGTCCCAACGGCACCTGCTTGAGGTACATATAATACTGGGCCATCTCATACAAAGCCGATGATGCGTTCGGGTTTATCGTCAGGCAATGTTGCAGGACATCGAAAGCCGCATCATAGTCTTTCTGGACTTTCAGACGGGCGGCTTCAAGAAAGAAGTAGTCGTAACGGCGCTGCTGTTCGGGGGTAAGCTCCTTTACGGGCGAAACGTCGGCTTTCTTCGACTTCTTCCGTTTCTTCAATTCCTTCCGTGCCTTTTCAGACCGACCGTACCCGCTCATTTTCTCCTTAGAAGCTTGAACATTGGCAGCCTGCACTCCGTACGTAGTAAAGCAGAAGGTACCTATCAACAATGCAAGTATTATTTTTACTCTGATTCTCATCTATTTAATTATAAATTCTTAACCCGTAAAACGGAACAATATCCATTCATTTTTTACC
>ENA-OQAA01000453-OQAA01000453.1-human-gut-metagenome-genome-assembly--contig:-NODE-453-length-28374-cov-15.804723_pt1 | contig 28374 bp, 35 predicted proteins | sample MGYA00242489_ERZ504515 | MGnify/ENA primary metagenome ERZ504515 (study PRJEB26092, sample SAMD00036237) | human gut metagenome | host: Homo sapiens | study: EMG produced TPA metagenomics assembly of... | reverse complement strand
TTAATTTGGTCGCGAGTTCCGCGACGAACAGGAGGCACTTAATGTGGCTCCGTCGTGAGCAGACTGTAGAGCAGCAAATTAAATACCGTGACGGCTGCCGGCATTCCGGCTGCACCAACCTTGTACTCCATCTCACTAAAGTGTATGATTCTGAACGTTACATGACTCACTTTACTTAACTAAAGTGCCACCAAGGGGGAATACCATGAATACCGATATGTCTCGTCGTCAGTTTGTTGGTCTAGCCGGCTCGCTCGCCACGGTGCTTGGCCTTGGTCTTGTCGGCTGCGGCGGTGGTGCCGGCAAGGGCTCCGCTGCTGGCTCTGCCGCGGCCAAGGATGTGAGGGGCGCCGCGGAGTCCAAGAAGCTCGTGGTGGGCTTTGACAAGTCCTACCCTCCGTACGGCTTTGTGGGCGATGACGGCGAGTACACCGGCTTTGACCTCGACCTTGCCAAGGCCGTTGCCGATAAGCAGGGCTGGGAGGTCAAATACGAGGCCATCGACTGGGATGCCAAGGACACGCTGCTCAACTCGGGTGCCATCAACTGTATCTGGAATGGCTTTACCAAGGAGGGCCGCGAGGACGATTACACGTTCTCCGAGCCGTACATGCTCAATGAGCAGGTGCTGGTGGTCAAGAAGGACGCGGGCATCAAGAGCTGGGACGATCTTGCCGGCAAGACCGTGATTACCCAGACCGATTCCGCTGCGCAGGATGTGCTCGAGGGTGACCAGAAGGATCTGGCGGCGACATTTGCCACGCTCGACACCATCGGCGAGTACAACACGGCCTTTATGCAGCTCGAGAGCGGCGCGGTCGATGCCGTGGCTTGCGACCTTTCGATTGCCCAGTATCAGCTTGCCGCCAAGCCCGATGCCTATACGCAGCTTGATGAGCCGCTGTCCAGCGAGCACTACGCCGTCGGCTTTAAGAAGGGCGACACCAAGTCGGCCGACGCCGTGACCGAGTCGCTCAAGGCGCTCTATGAGGACGGTACGGTCAAGGACCTGTGCGATAAATATGCGAGCTACGGTCTGTCCTTCGACAACTGGGTTCTCAAATAGCCACAGCACCCAACCTTGCGGCTCCAACCCTCCTCGCGTACCAAAGTACGCTTCGTCGGGCTTGTCGCTCGCAATCTTGGGCACTGTGCCTATTTGAGAGTAAAATCCGCTGTTCCGTTGCTGCGAAAGAGAGGGTAGGTTGTCTATCCAAGTCATGATGCAGATGCTTGGCCAGGGATTCTTGGTCAGTTTGCAGCTGTTTGTGCTGACGCTGCTGGGGTCGATTCCGCTGGGAATCCCCGTGGCGTTTATGCGCATGAGCAAAATTGCGCCGCTCCGCTGGATTGCGCGCATCTACATTTCGGTCATGCGCGGTACGCCGCTCATGTTGCAGATGTTTGCCATCTACTTTGCCCCGTACTACGTGTTTGGCATTTCGCTCACGCCCGATTCCAAGTGGACGGCGTGTGTCGTGGCATTCATCATCAACTACGCCGGTTACTTTGCCGAGATTTATCGCTCGGGCCTGCAGTCCATTCCGCGCGGTCAATACGAGGCTGCCGAGGTGCTGGGCTACTCGCGCATGCAGACGTTTCTGTATATCGTGATGCCGCAGGTCGCCAAGCGCATTTTGCCGGCGATGGGCAACGAGATCATCACACTGGTCAAGGACACGTCGCTGGCGTTCGCCATCGGCGTGGGCGAGATGTTCTCGACGGCCAAGGCGCTGGTCGCCTCGCAGGTGAGCATGGTGCCGTTTGCAATCGCGGCACTGATTTACTGGATCTTTAACTTCGTCGTCGAGATGCTGCTGGGCGCTGCCGAAAAGCGACTTGACTACTACCACGACTAGCCTGTTCCGTCGTGCTTTTCAAACACATGGAGGTTCCCGTGTCCGGAACGGTAATGAATATATCGAGCGCGCGTAAGGCGTTTGGCGGCAATGAGGTGCTCAAGGATATCTCGCTTGAGGTGAAGCGTGGCGAGGTCGTGGCGATTATCGGGCCTTCGGGTGGCGGCAAGTCCACGCTGCTGCGTTGCGCCACACTGCTCGAGACGCTCGACGGAGGCTCGCTCTCGTTTGGCGACCTTGCCGTTGCGACGGATGCGGGCTCGGGTGCGGTATACGCGAAGGGCGACGTGCCCAAGCAGGCACGCTCGCGATTTGGCCTGGTGTTTCAGAACTACAATCTGTTTCCGCACTATACCGTGATGAAAAACATCACCGATGCTCCGATTCGCGTGCTTAAGCGCCCGCGCGAACAGGCCGAAGCACGTGCGCGTGAGTTGATCGCGCAGATGGGGCTTACGGGCAACGAGAACAAGGTGCCATGTGAGCTTTCGGGCGGTCAGCAACAGCGTGTGAGTATCGCCCGCGCTTGGCGCTCGACCCGGAAATCTTGTTCTTTGATGAGCCGACCTCGGCGCTCGATCCAGAGCTGACGGCCGAGGTTCTGCGCGTCATCAAGGATCTGGCCGCGCAGAATATGACGATGGTGATCGTGACCCATGCGATGCAGTTTGCGCGCGATGTTGCCGACCGCGTGGTCTTTATGGATGGCGGTCGCATTGTCGAGGAGGGTCCTGCCGAGCAGGTTATCGATCATCCACGTGAGCAACGTACCCGTGAGTTCTTGAGCCGTATCGAGGGCTAGGCTCAGCTATGTATTGAGAAGAAGCCGCCGCAGGTCTTACGTCTGCGACGGCTTTTTATTTGCATCGGCGGGGTCCAATAATCGCCTCGCGCACGTTCTCCTTCCTCTCGCCGCCTGTATTCATACGTGCGCCGAAAGGTGTGCATGGGTAGTCGCCCGTGAGGGTAGGGTGGTGGCATAGGACATTTGGAGGGTGAGTCGGCTCGGCTGCCGACCATGCTGCTCCCGGGACGGCATCGACCGCGAACTCTCCCCGTTGGCGTCGCGCATCGCGCGCGGCCCTGCAAGGAGGTCATCATGGGTGCTCCCAAGACCGGTAACGTAAGGAACGTGGTGCTCGTAGGCCAAGGCGGGGTGGGCAAGACCTCACTCGCCGAAGCCATGCTCCACCTTTCCGGCAAGACCGCCCGCCTGGGCGGCCACGACGGCACCAAGCCCACGCTCGACTATGACCCCGAAGAGGTCAAGCGTGCATTTTCCATCTCGACGACCATTGCGCCGATCGACTGGAAGGGCGCACGCATCAATGTGCTCGATGCCCCGTGCTACCCCGATTTTATCGGCGACGCCTTTGCCGCGATGAGCGTCTGCGAGACGGCTCTGTTTGTGGTCGACGCCGAGGCCGGCCCGCAATCGACGACGGTTAAGCTCTGGTATGCCGCCGAGGACCTGCGCCTGGCGCGTGCGGTGTTCGTAAACCGCCTGTCGCGCTCCGAGGCCAGCTTTGCGACCACAATGGACCTGCTGCAGGAGCGCTTTGGCACGCGCCTGGGCGCCGTGACTCTTCCCTGGGGCGAGGGCGAGGACTTTGACGGCATCATCGACCTGGTGCGCATGAAGGCGCGCCATTGCAACGGCACCGAAGCCGTTGAGTCGGAGATTCCTGAGGAGTATCGTGCCCAGGCCGAGGAGGCCCATGACCATCTGTGCGAGCTGGTGGCCGAGGCTGACGACGAACTGATGATGAAATACCTGGAAGGCGAGGAGACCCTGACGCAGGAGGAGCTTGAGGGCCTGCTGTCGAAGGCGATTGCCGAGCGCATCTTTGTACCGGTTTTTGCGGGCGATTGCATTAAGGAGCAGGGCGTCAATTCGCTGATGGACGACATTGCCACGTACTTCCCGGCGCCGACGGACTACGGCGAGATGCCGCTCATCGACGGCGATTCGCTCAAGATTTCGAGTGACGACGACCGCCCGGTGGCGTTTGTATTTAAGACCCTGGCCGACCCGCAGCAGGGCCGCATCAGCTTTATCAAGGTGCTGACGGGCACGCTTGAGCCGGGCCTTGAGCTGATCAACGCGCGTACCCGCAAGAGCGATCGTCTGGCTCACCTGTATGTGATGTGCGGCCGCGACATGACTGAGGTCGGCCACGCCTATGCCGGCGACATTATCGTGGCACCCAAGCTGGCGGCCGAGACAGGCGATACGCTCTCGATTACCGGCAAGGTCGAGGCTGCGGCGTTTAAGTTCCCCAACTCGCAGTATCGCATCGCCATCGAGGCCGAGAACCGCGGCGACGAGGAAAAGCTCTATACGTTTATCGAGAAGGCGTGCAAGGCCGATCCGACCATGAGCATCGACCGTGACGAGGAGACCGGCCAGACCATCATCTCGGCGGTGGGCGAGGCGCAGGTTTCGGTTCTGCTCAATCGCCTTGAGGACCGTACCAAGGTCGCAGCCAAGAGCGTGCCGATCCGTATTCCGTATCGCGAGACCATTCGCCGCACGGCAAGTGCCCAGGGCCGCCACAAGAAGCAGACCGGCGGCGCCGGCCAGTATGGCGACTGCTGGCTGCGCGTTGAGCCGCTCATTGGGCCCGACGGCACGAGCGATGGCTATGAGTTTGTGGACGAGGTCGTAGGTGGCCGTATCCCGCGCTCACTGATCCCCGCCGTGGACAAGGGTGTCCAGGAGACTATGAAGGACGGCATCATTGCCGGCTACCCGCTTACGGGCATTCGCGTGGCTGTGTACGACGGTTCGTATCACAGCGTCGACTCCAATGAGATGGCGTTTCGCGCGGCGGCTCGCATCGGCCTGCGCAAGGCATGCGCCGATGCCGACCCGGTGGTGCTGGAGCCCATCGAGGAAATCACGGTGACGATCCCCGAGAGCTATGCCGGCGCCGTGATGGGCGACATCTCGGCCTCGCGTGGTCGCGTGACGGGCATGGAGACCGATGAGCGCGGTGACACCGTGGTTATCGCGCAGGCACCTCTCGCCGAGCTGACGGATTATTCGACGCGCCTGCGCTCTATCACGCGCGGCACGGGCGACTTTACCATGAAGCCTGCAGGCTATGAGCAGGTGCCTTATGACGTTCAGGCCAAGCTGGTCGAGCGCTATGAGGAGGGCCGTGCCAAGTAGCGTGTGGCTTTGCCTGCGATGTAGGTGCTGACGAAAAGGCCGCCCTGGGTAACCGGGGCGGCCTTATTGTTTGATCCCTTGGGGACGGAGGAAAACGGATTATTTTTTGGGTTACGGGCGGCGCGGTCGGCACTAGTCTCCCGAGGCCTGGTTGCGGCCGGTGGCGTAGTCGATCTGCACGTGCGGCTGCAGGTTGTAACAGTACACGTGGAAGCACAGGGTTTTGCCGTGGTCTTCGATCGATTGTGCTTCCAGACGAACGCCACGACAGACGAGTTCCTCTTCGTTGTACATGGGCGTGACGCGATAGAGCACGTGGTTGCCAGTGTCGCGGATATAGTCGAGGATCTGCTCTTCAAACGGCAGCATACCCGTCTCGTTGAGATAGCGCGTGCCGGTGAGGAGGTTCTTGCGGTTGGCGTTTTCGCCGCAGAGCGACCAAGCGATAAGGTGGCAGCGGTTGTAGAGGCTCTGGCCCGGAATAAAGTCGTAGCGTTGCTGGTGCCAGCCGGCGGGGTGGATGCGCGAGATATCGCCGCGCTTGCCCTGACCGAGCGATTCGGGGCCTACGCAGGCGAGCGCCTTGCGAGTGCGGCCTAGGCTATCGAGCTTGGAGAATTTCTTAAAGCAGCCCTCTTCGGTGGCGCGCTCGTATTCATCGAGCGTGAATGACGGCATGCCGAGTGGGTGCGTGCTGTCGGCGCGAAGGGCAACGTAAGGATTGCCGCCGTAGTCGGGAATGCTGCTGAGATATACGCCGCGGGCGCGGTCGAGATTGGGATTTTCGACCTCGTCGATGGGGGTGACGGCACTGCCCGCGGAGGCGTCGTCATCGGTGTCGGTTGCGGCAGAATCGGGGCCATCGCCAACGTCCTGGCTGTTTTGAGAGTCCGAGGAGCTCGCTGTTCCCGATTCGAGCCGAGCGACCAGGTCTGCCTCGTCGTCGGTGCGGCTGGGACTCTCGTTTTGTCTTTCGGCCAGAGCCGCCGCCTGCTCATCGCTTTGCGGCGACAACAGCTTGGGCGCTCCGTCGAGCGACCCTGTGAAAAGCGCAAATCCCAGCACCACGGCGGTGCCGATGGAAAGTACTTGCTTGTAGGCGGACTTGCGCGACATTGAGGCTCCTGGATGGACGGTTGGGAATCTACCAGTCTAGCAGGAGCCGGCAGGGGCCGTTCTGTCGAACAAATACTCAAGATTTGGGGCAAACACAACCCATTAATTTGTCCTGCGTAATTTGTTCCGTGGCCTAGATTGAGGTGGGGTCGAGCCAGTTGAGCTTGCACTCCGTTTTGGTTGAGAGCGGCTGGCAGACAAGGGCACCCCCTGTGCGGTCGCCACTTGATACATCCAGTGGAGACAACAGGAGGCAAACACTATGTACGTAACCCTGCGCGAAGTCCTGGCAGAGGCCAACCAGCTCAACATGGCCGTTGGTGCTTTCAACACCCATAACCTGGAGATGTGCCCGTCGATTATCCGTGTCGCGGCTCGCCTGCACACCCCCGTGATTATCCAGACCTCCGAGGGCACCGCTAGCTACGTTGGTCATCGCAACCTGGTTGCTGTGTGCAAGTCCATGGCCGAGGAGTATGGCGTCAACGTTGTCCTTCACCTCGACCACGCCAAGAACTTCGACGAGATCCGCAAGGCTCTCGAGGCCGGCTATAGCTCGGTAATGTTTGACGGCTCTGCGCTTCCCTTCAAGGAGAATATCCTTGGCACTAAGCGCATCGTCGAGATGGCTCAGGCCCACGGCGCTTCTGTCGAGGCCGAGCTTGGCACCGTCGGCGGTACCGAGGATGGCGTCGCTGTTGCCGACGCCGATGTGCGCTACACCGATCCCGAGCAGGCCGTTGAGTTCATCGAGAAGACCGGCATCGACGCCCTTGCCGTCGCTATCGGTACCAACCATGGCCAGTACAAGTCCAAGACCAACATTTCCTTCGATCAGCTCGAGAAGATCCGCGATGCCGTGAACGGCTTCCCCTTGGTCATCCATGGCGGCACCGGTGTTAAGGATGAGACGTTCGTCACGTCATCGACCTGGGTATCCGCAAGTTCAATGTTGGCACCGATCTGCTCGTCAACTGGAACAAGACCTCCAAGCAGTGCTATGACGAGCTCAAGGAGAACGCCTCCAACCGTAACATGGTTATGCCTGCTCAGAAGGCCGTCGAAGAGGTTGTCGAGCACCGCATCAGCCTGTTCAAGAATATCGTCGCTTAGGGACGAGGCGCACCGATGCAGATTACGGAGATGCTCAAGCGCGAAAACGTTCGCCTTGCCGATTCTGTCGATTCCTGGCAGGACGCGATCAAGCTTGCGATCGCCCCGCTCAGCGAGGGTGGTTACGTCGAGGATCGCTATGCGGATGAGATCATCCGCGCAACAAACGAGATGGGTCCCTACTACGTGCTCACCGAAGACGTTGCGCTGATTCATGGCCGCCCCGAAGACGGCTGCATTAAAGGTCAGCTTGCCGTGACGGTCCTGAAGAAGCCCGTTAAGTTTTCGGAAGACAGCTTTGATGTTCGTCTCCTGGTCGCACTTGCGGCCGAGGATTCTAATTCTCATATCGAGGCCATGCAGGTGCTTGCCGGCATCTTTATGGACGAAGATAAGATCGCGCAAATCGTCGCTTCGGATGACGCCGACGAGATTTATCAGGCATTTACGGGTGCGACGGCGTAAAACAACGCCGCTTGGTGCGGGCGAGTCCATGTATTCGTCCGCAATTAACCCGAGGTGGGGCGCGTGCCCCGAAAGGAAAGGAAATGAACATGGTCAAGATTTTGTGCTGCTGCGGCAATGGTCTTGGAAGCAGCTTTGCCTGCCAGATGGCTATTGAGCAGGTTATGAAGAAGCTCGGGGTCCAGTGCAAGATGGACCACGACAGTGTTTCCAGCGCCGCGGGTGCCTCCAAGGGCTTTGACATGATTGTCGCTGCCGAAAACTTCAAGACGCAGATCGAGAGCTACAACACCGGTCTTCCCTGCGTGTTCCTTAAGCGTCTTGTCGATAAGAAGGAAATCGAGGAGAAGTTGACTCCGGTGCTCAAGGAGATGGGCGTCCTAGAGTAAGGGTCTTTTCACCTAGATTGATAGAAATGTACATGAGAAAAAGGGGTGTACAACATGGCTGTTCTTGAGTTTATTATCAATAACATCCTGACGCAGGCCGCCGTTGTTATCGGTCTCGTCGCCTGCCTGGGCCTTGTGCTTCAGAAGAAGCCGGCCAACGACGTGCTGCTCGGCACGTTTAAGACGATGCTTGGCTTCCTTGTTCTGGCTGCCGGCTCGAGCGTCATGCAGGGGTCTCTTGCCTACTTTGGCGATATGTTCAACTCCGCCTTCGGCTTCAACGGCATGACCGCCGTCGTCGCTTCCATCGAGGGCATTAACGGTCAGGCAATGACCGACCTCGGCCTTGGTTCCGAGATCGCCATCTGCCTCGCTGGCATCTTCGTGGTGAACATCATCCTCGCTCGTTTCACCAAATTTAAGTATGTGTTCCTGACTGGCCAGGCCCTTCTGTGGGAGTCCACGCTCTGCGTCGTGTTCGCCTTCTTCTGCGGCCTGCGCGGTATCCCCCTGATCGTCGTCAGCTCCATCGTCGGTGGCGCCTTCGCTACCCTCATGCCTGCCTTCGCTCAGCCGTTGTCCGCAAGATCACCGAGTCCGATGACATTGCCCTGGGTCACTTCTGCACCTTTGGTTATATGTTCACCGCTCTTGTCGCAAGCATCACCAAGAAGCTCGCTGGCGGCAAGGAGTCCAAGTCCACCGAGGATCTCGAGATTCCGCAGTCCCTGTCCTTCCTCCAGGATACCTACGCTGCCGTCGGCCTGGTCATGATCGTTTTCTACCTGGTCGTCGCTGCTTTCGCTGGTCCCGCTGCTGCTGCTGACTACTGCGGCGCCACCAACTTCATGGTCTACGCTTTCCTCCAGGCCATGCAGTTCGTCGTTGGTCTGTACGTCCTGCTCGCCGGCGTCCGCCTGCTGCTCGCCGAGCTCGTCCCCGCCTTCCAGGGCATCTCGATGAAGCTCGTCCCCGATGCGCGCCCCGCTCTGGACTGCCCTGTCCTGTTCACCTATGCCCCCAACGCCGTTATCTTCGGCTTTGTGTTCACCACGCTTGGCTCGCTGATCGGCATGGCTATCACCGGCTTCATGGGCACCCTCGTCATCCCTGGCGTTATGTCCAACTTCTTCGCTGGCGGCACTGCTGGTATATTCGGTAACGCCATCGACGGTCGTCGCGGCGCCATCATCGGCTGCATCTTCCACGGCATCTTCATCATGATCCTGCCTGCGCTCCTGTCCCCGATGCTCGCTCAGATTGGCTTCGTGAACATGACCTGCACCGACGTCGACACCGTCGTCACCGGCTTCTTCTTCATGGCCATCAAGTCCATCCTCAGCGTCTTTGGTATCGCATAAGGATTCTTGTAGCGACTGACGAAGGTCCAAGTCTTTCTTCAAGGGGGTTGTTCCTGTGCCTGGTCCCCGGCAGGGGAACAACCCCTTTCGTTTATTACTGCTAGTGGAGGTTTCCAATGGGTTTGTTTGGATTTGGCAAGAAAAAGGAGAAGGTGGCCTCCGCTGCAGCCGAGACCGCACCCGTTCTCGATCGAGATGCCGTTCTCGACGCCGTTAAGGCAAAGCGTTCCGAGCTCGAGGGCAAGGAGGGCGTCGCTGCCGCAAACGTTCTAAACGAGATTGGCAAGCTTTATGCCGATGCCAACATGGTCGACGAGGCCGTTGAGGCATACGAGCAAAGCCTGGAAGTCAATCGCACGATGGGCAAGGCGTCTGCGGCACTGGTTAAGCTGTACAACAAGAAGCGTGCGGCTGCCGCCGAAGCGAAAGACGATGAGGCTATCAAGTATTACATGGACAAGGTTACCGAGATGCTTGCCATCTCCAAAGACCAGCTTCGTGGCAAATAATCGGGTAGTAAGAAGGGTTTCCCAGCATGGAAAAGACGCTGATTTTGCTTGCCGGGCCTCCGGCTACGGGCAAAACCGATTTGGCGGATCGCATCAAGGCCCGCCATACATCCGAGAGCTTTTTGAGCGTATCGCTTGATGACGTTAAGGAAGAGTATTGGGATACGTACGGCTTTAACAATGCCGAGGAAAAGGCGCAGGTTGATGCGAACGCTCTTCAGGAGTGGTTCCGTCGCCTCGATGTCGCCATGGCGGATGGGCCGCAGATTATGTGCGATTATCCGTTCTCCGCCAAGCAGCACGACAGGCTCGCCGAGTTGGCGAACAAGCACGGCTACCGTGTGCTCACGATTCGTCTTGTCGCCGATCCCGTTATGATCAGCAAGCGCTACCGTGCCCGCGATCTTAAGCCGACGCGTCATCTTGCGCACATTGTGACGCATTATCACAAGGGCGATGTGCTCGAGGATCGTAGCAAGGGCGACGACCTGGTCGATCTGGATATCCTTGTCGACCGCATCAAAAACCGCGGCTATGATACGTTTGAGCTGGGTCATACCATTGAGCTTGACGTGACCAATGTCGATGCCGTTGATTATCCGGGCTTTTTGGCCAAGTTGATGAGTATCTGGATGATCCCTCGTCGGTTGCCGCCATTGCCGCCAAGGCGGGGGCAGAGCTTACCGATGAGGACCTCTGCTCGCGCATCGACTATACAATGCTTAAGCCGACGGCGACTTGGGATCAGATTGATGCCATTTGTGCCGAGGCATTCGAGTACGGTTGCGCCAGCGCATGCATCCCGCCTTCGTATATCGCCCGTGCTCACAAGGCCTATCCCGACCTTGCGCTCACTACGGTCATCGCTTTCCCGCTTGGCTATATGACGAGCGCTGCGAAAGCGGCCGAAGCGGCCGATGCCTACGCCAACGGTGCCTCCGAAATCGACATGGTGATTGACCAGGGCATGGTCAAAGCTCGCGATTACCAGGCCATCGAGGACGATATTCGAGCCGTGCGCGAGGCCGTGCCCAATGCGACGCTCAAGGTCATTGTCGAAACGTGCTATTTGGCGCAGGAAACCAAAAAGCCGATCTGTCATGCCGTCGAGGCTGCCGGCGCAGACTTTATTAAGACGTCTACGGGCTTTGGTACGGCTGGTGCCCAGGTTGAGGATGTCTATCTGTTTGCTCAAGAGTTGGGCGGCCGTGTAAAGGTCAAGGCATCGGGCGGCGTTCGCACGAAAGAAGATCTTGCACTTATGTCGGGCGCCGGTGCCGATCGTATCGGCGCGAGTGCCAGCCACGCAAGCTTTTCGGCGCGCGCTAGAGGCAGTCTGGGGCATTCTTTGCATAGAGAATGCCCCAAGATGGTGGTGAGTCGGTGAAGTATGCTCGGCTGGAGTGGAATATACGCGGGTAGCGTTATCGATGTGTGTCTTTTGAGATTTTGCAGTTAACATTTATTAAAAGACAGTACCTGATATCAAGGATTTAGAGAATTAGTCCAGATAGGGGAGGGATGATGACCGATACGTCTGAGCTCGATTTTAGCGGCAAGGAACAGCTGTATTCTCAGTTGTACGATATCTTGTTCCAGGAAATTACGAGCGGTGCCCACAAGATTGGCGACTACATTCCCTCCGAAAGCGATCTTATGAAGCGCTATGACGTTTCGCGTGCAACGGCGCGCAAAGCGATGGAACTGCTTTCTAATAATGGCTTGATTGAGAAGAAGCGCGGCCGCGGATCCGAGGTTATTGCCAACGTGCCACTTAGCTCGCCCAAGCGTGTCTCGAGCTATATCAAGAAGAATGTGGACGAGTTTGCAGTGCCGCAAAAACGTTTGATTGAGTCTGGCGTTGTAACCATGCCCCAGCACGTTGCCCACGAGCTGGGCTTGGCTGAGGGCGCAAAGGCCTTCTGCCTTCGCCGTGTGCGCGTGTCGGGCGATCGTCCGTTCTATCTGGAGACGATTTATTACGAAGACGGCTATGTCCCGCATATTGCGGAGCGCGACTTTTCCAAGGAATCGCTTCGCGCTTATCTCAATAACTCGTGCGATATTCGCTGGAGCCGTGTGAGCCAAAAGATTGGAGCTTGCGTTGCTACCGACGAGCAGGCCGAGCTTTTGGGCATCAGCGCCGGTGCTCCGTTGCTCAACATTACGAGGGTTTCTCATGACCAGCAGAATGTGCCCCGTGAGTATGTGGAGTCGTTCTACCGCGCCGACCTCTACCGCCTCGAGATCGAACTCGATTAAGGGGCTCTCCGTTCCGCTCTGACGCAGCGGCGCTTTTGACAAACAATTCAGTCCGAACATTTCTATATCATCATGTATGTAAGGAGTACATTATGGCAATCAAGGTATTTGCCGACGGTGCCAATCTCGAGGGCATGCTCGACATGGCCGAGAACGGTAACGTTCAGGGCTTTACGACTAATCCCTCGCTTATGAAGGCGGGTGGCGTGACCGATTACCGCGAGTTCGCCAAGACCGTGCTCGAGCGCATCACCGATGTCTCGGTTTCGTTTGAGGTCTTTGCGGACGATGAAGCGGGCATGGAGGCCGAGGCTCGCGAGATTGCGACTTGGCTGACAATGTGTATGTCAAGATTCCGGCACTCAACACCAAGGGTGAGTCGACCGCGGCGCTCGTTAAGCGCCTTTCTGCCGACGGCATCAAGGTAAATGTTACGACGATTTTTACTCCCGAGCAGGTCGATGAGTTTGTGGACGCTGTCTCCGCTGAGACGCGTCTATCATCTCTATCTTCGCCGGCCGTATTGCCGATACCGGCGTTGATCCGCTGCCGTTGATGGCTGAGTCTGTCAAAAAGGCCGCGGCAAAGCCGCAGTGTGAGGTACTCTGGGCGTCTACCCGTGAGCTGCTGAATATCTATCAGGCCGAGTCCGTGGGATGCCAGATCATTACCGTTCCCAACGGCATTCTGGCCAAGCGCAAGAACGTCGGTAAGGACTCATGGAGTACTCGCTCGACACCGTTAAGGGTTTCGCGCGTGATATCGAAGCGCTTGGATTCCACATCCTGCCGTAACCGGACAAGTTGAGTCGTCCATATCGGTTGATGGCAGAAGGAGTAAGGGTCGCCGTTGCCTGTACGGCGGCGACTCGTAATGTCCCAAGTTGGCAAAGGCTCCTGGCTTTTGTTGACTTGGGGCTTTGTGTTTTAGGGTGAAATTTCCGTCTGGCACGCCATCTGAAAATTGAAGATCGCAGGCGGTGCCGTCTGTACCGTGGGTATCGCCCACACGTATATGGCTCAGAAGACGATTCAAAATGAATGCGCCGCCTGTGGCATTGAGCACAAGGCTGAGGCCCAGGGTGGCCTGGGTTTCGAGAAGGAGCTGACGCGGGAAGACGCTGACTCCGCCGACATCGCGACCGTGCCTATGACCGCGCTCAAGAAGTGGCTGCACCACACGCTGGCCGATCAAGGTCTCGCCTCCTTCGAGGCTGACTGGAAAAAGGTCGTCGCGCGGCTTAAACGAGTGAATTGTCCCGGCATCGCATCATCCAGTGCCGGGGTTGTTCTCAAGAGAGGAATTCGTATGACCAACCAGGAACTGGCGAAGGCCGCCAATGAGGTCAGGAAGGGTGTCGTGACTGCGGTTCACGCCGCCAAGTCGGGGCATCCGGGCGGATCGCTTGGCGCCGCCGACATTATGACCTACCTCTACTTTGAGGAAATGGATGTCGACCCGGCGAATCCGAGCCGCGCTGAGCGCGATCGCTTTGTGCTCTCCAAGGGACACTGCGCCCCGGCGCTCTATGCCGTGCTCGCCGAGTGCGGGTTCTTTCCCAAGGAGGAGCTCGAGACGCTCCGCCATATCGGCAGCCGCCTGCAGGGCCATCCCAATATGAATGACACGCCGGGCGTCGACATGTCTACCGGATCGCTCGGTCAGGGCATCTCCGCCGCGGTTGGAATGGCGCTCGCCGCAAAGCACTGGGGTGACGGCTACCGCGTCTACACGCTGTTGGGCGACGGCGAGTGCGAGGAGGGTCAAGTGTGGGAGGCGGCCATGTTCGCCGGCAACCACGACTTGGATAACCTCGTCGCTATCGTCGATCACAATGGCCTGCAAATAGACGGCAGTATCGACGAGGTTAACTCGGCTATGCCGCTTGCCGACAAGTTCCGTGCCTTTAAGTGGCATGTGATCGAGCTCGCCGACGGTAACGACATGGCGCAGATTGCCGCAGCCTTTGCCGAGGCTCGCAAGGTGAGTAACTCGCCTGTGGCCATTATCGCCGAGACGGTGAAGGGCAAAGGCGTCTCCTTTATGGAAAACCAGGTGGGCTGGCACGGCAAGGCACCCAACGATGAGCAGTTTGAGCAGGCCATGGCCGAGCTCGCAGCAGCAGGGGAGGAGCTCTAATGGCAGACGTCAAGAAAGTCGCCACGCGCGTTAGCTACGGCGAGGCACTTGTCGAGCTGGGCAATGAGCGCGATGACTTTGTGGTTCTCGATGCCGACCTGGCCGCCGCCACGCAGACCGGTAAATTTAAGGCTGCGCATCCTGAGCGCTTCTACGATGCCGGCATTGCCGAGAGCAACCTGATGGGTCTTGCCGCCGGCATCGCGACCACGGGCCGCGTTGCTTTTGCGAGCACCTTTGCGATGTTTGCCGCCGGTCGCGCCTACGAGCAGGTCCGCAATTCCATCGGCTACCCGCACCTCAACGTCAAGATCGGTGCCACGCACGCCGGTATCTCGGTGGGCGAGGACGGCGCCACGCACCAGTGCTGCGAGGATATCGCGCTCATGCGCACGATCCCGGGTATGACGGTGGTCGTTCCCGCCGATGACATCGAGGCTCGCGCTTGCGTGCGCGCCGCCTATGAGTTTGAGGGACCGGTCTACATGCGCTTCGGCCGCCTGGCAACACCGGTCATCAACGACCGCGAGGACTATGAGTTCAAGATTGGCCGTGGCGTAGTCGTGCGCGAGGGGTCCGATGTGACCATCATCGCCTGCGGCCTCATGGTCGCCGAGCGCTTGAGCCGCCGAGGCCCTCGCTGCCGATGGTATTGACGCCGAGGTCATCAACATGCACACGATCAAGCCGCTTGATGAGCGCCTGGTGGTTGCCAGCGCCAAGAAGACTGGTCGCGTGGTTACCGCCGAGGAGCATTCGATTATCGGTGGTCTTGGCGAGGCCGTGGCCTCGGTGCTCGCGGAGCAGCATCCGGTGCCGATGCGTCGCGTCGGCGTGCGCGATGTGTACGGCGAGTCCGGCCCTGCGGTCGATTTGCTGCACAAGTACGGTTTGGACGCCGACGGTATCGAGGCTGCGGTCAGGTCCGTGTTGTAAGGAAGACTTCCACGGGATTGGTATCTGCCAACCAAGTGACGATCGGGTATACCGCCGCCTCTCGCGAGCATCGATCCTGCTGAGATTGCCGAGCTCATCAATAGCGGACTCGAAGACTAGAACGGCCATCCCGTTCAATCAACCGATCCTTCTCCAAGGAACAGGGCCGCGACGCCATATAGGTGTCGCGGCCCTGTTCGCGTTTTCCCAGATAAAACCTGCCAAAATAAACCTGTCCCTTTTTGGCAGGTTACTGATTCATGTTGCCGTGGATGTAGGGGGTGACCTCGGGGGAGATATGACCGCAGCCCAGCTGGCGCAGGGCGGATTCGATGGCGGCGGCAGCGGGGTCTTGCCCCTGTCGTCGACGTCGGCACCGCCGAGGGCGGCAATCTTGGCGACATCTGCGGGGGCGGCTTCGATATGCATGCAGCCGCCGATCAAGCGCGCGCGTACCTGTGCCAGGTCAAGATCGTGCAGGTAATCCTCACAGGCGCGGATTAAGTCGACCTTTTCGCGCGTAAGCTCCTCACCCGTGGGGACGCGCGTGGCAAGACAGGCTCCTGCCGGCAGGTTCCAAACGGGATAGCCCCATGTGCGCAGCAGCTCGCGCTCTTCGTCCTTGGTAAAGCCGACCTCCATAAGCGGCGAGCGTACGCCGAGCTCTTCTGCCGCGCGCATGCCAGGGCGGTAGTCACCGCGATCGCTTGCATTGCTGCCATCGATGACGGTGGGAAAGCCGAGCGACTTGGCGTGGTTGACGATAGCGGTAAAGCCGGCGTGCTTGCAGTGGTAGCAGCGGTCGGCATCGTTGCGGGCTACTTGGGGGAGCTGCAGCTGATCGACCGAAAGGTTGAGCACAGGGAGCTTAAAATGCGGCCCTTCTTCGGCTTGCCCGTCAACGGAACGCTCAAACGAAGCCTGCTCGGGCGTGCCGATGAGCGGCGTGGTGAGGTGGACGAGAAGCGTGTCGGCAGGCATGATACGGGCGCAGACCGCGGCCAAAAAGTTGCTGTCGACGCCGCCGGAAAAGCCGATGGCGACGCGTCCATATGCCAAGAGCAGCTGCTCGAGCGCTGCGAGTTTGTCCTGAAGCTCCTCTGCAGGTGCGGTGGTGTCTGAAAACATGAAACGATCCTTGCCATTGAGTACTCGGTCGAAAACTATAATCCTACCGGGCTGCTTGTCATAAGATTTCTACCTATGTAACGAAAGTGCAATATGCTATATACGTTATATACAAGTTTGTAAAGTGCGGTAGAGTGGCAGTAACGCAATCCGGTGAGGGGGCCGATATGATCAAGGCTGTTATTTTTGACATGGACGGAACGCTGGTCGATATCGAGCGTTTGGGCATTAAGGCATGGAAAGCGGGCGCTGCCGAGCTTGGGGTCGCGATTGATGACGCGCTGATCCATCAGTTTATCGGTCGCACGCTGCCCGATGTCATGGACATTCTTGAGGCACATTACGGCAGCAGAGAAACCGCTGAGGTGATCTATCATCGCCACAAGGAGATTCGCGACGAGATAGTCAAGACCGATTTGGAGCTTAAGGCCGGTGCCGCCGAGTGCATAGACGAGCTGCTGGCTGCGGGCTATCACGTGGCCTTGCGACGTCATCGCGCCATGCCACGGCCGAGCGCAACCTTAAGATGGTCGGTCTCTTTGACAAGTTTGAAACGGTGACCTGCGGCGAGGACGTCGTGCACGGTAAGCCCGACCCCGAGATGTATCTGCTCGCCTGCGAGCGCGCGGCTTTGCCCCCGAGGAATGCGCCGTGGTCGAGGATTCGCGTAACGGCTGCGTCTCGGGCATTACGGCCGGCTGCCACGTCTTTGCCGTCCCCGATATCGTGCCGCTGCCGCAGGACGTGGTGGACGGCTGTGAGGCCGTGCTCGATACGCTGTTCGATCTGACGGCGGCGGTCAAGGCCGTGCGCTAGACTCTGCGCCTGCGCCATTTCAATAGCATTTTAAAGATGCGGCCAACCGCTTAGCTGGGTGGCTGCATCTATATCCAAGATCCTGCATGCGCTCGTGGGCGTTGTCTACCGCTGGCGGTGACGACGACGCCCGCGCGGAAGCGTCGATACAGCCAGCCCCTCTTATCTCGCCTAGACTACAGTTTTGGCCGATAAGAGGGGCTTTGTGCTTTAAGCGACCGAGGCAGCTGCCTTGGCAAGGGGTTGGCGGGGGCTTTGGGCGTTACGGGCTACTCCAAGAGCCATTCGATTACGTTGCGTTTGCGAACTCCTTCGTAGTTTGCGTCAGCAAATAGCGTGTCGAGCGTAAGAAGCGTCTTGGGATAGTTGTCTCGGACTTTCTTAAAGGGGGCCAACTCGCGGTTGAGGGTGGTTTCGCCGAGCGTGGTGGCTGAAACCTGATAATAGGCTGTCTCGTCTGGGCCTAGGGCAACAAAATCGATTTCCCCATCATCGATATCGCCACGTAGACGTCGTATCCGCGGCGTAGGAGCTCGAGATAGACAATATTTTCGAGGATATGACCGATGTCGCTGCTCTGAGTTTTGACGAGAGCGCCTCTAAGTCCAAGGTCGACGGCGTAGTATTTGCCGTTTGTTGTAAGAAGCTGTCGACCGCGTACGTTGTAGCGCGGCGCTGAATACAGCACGAGACTGTCTGTTAGGCCTTTGAGGTACTTGGCGACGGTTTTCTGGTCGGTTTTGTTGCCGTTGGACGAGAGCGTATCGGAGATTTTTTTAACCGAGATTCGACTTCCGACGTTATGGAGTAAGAACTTGGTGATATCGCGCAGGGTCGAGACGTCCGAGACCCTCAAGCGTTCGATAACGTCGTGTATGACTATGGTGTCGTAGAGGCTCATAAGGTAATCGCGCGCCTGGGGGCCCTGGATACCCGTTTCGGCGATAAAGGGAAAGGAGCCCCGGGTGATGTACTCGTCAAACAGCTGGGTAGGAGCCTTTCCGCCATTGGTTTTTGCCGAGCAAAACTCTTTAAAGGAGAGGGGCAGCATCTTGAGCTCTACGTAGCGACCGGATAGCAAGGTTGCCAGCTCGCTCGAGAGCAGATAGGCGTTGGAACCGGTTATGTAGAGATCGATATTGTCCCTGATAAATAGGCTGTCGACGGCTTTTTCGAAGTGCTCGACATGCTGTATCTCGTCCAGAAAAACGTAGTTCATCTTATCGGGGACGAGTCTGGCGGAAACGTAGTCGTAGAGTGCTCTATACGACGTAAGAGACTCGAACTCCAGATCTTCAAAGTTGAGGGATATAACCTGGGCATCTGGGGTTCCATGGTCGCGCAAATGACCACGTAAATCTCGAATAGCTTCGATTTACCGGACCTACGCACGCCCGAAACGACCTTGATAACATGCGAGTCTTTCCACGAAATGAGCCAGTCGAGGTACTGTTTGCGGTCAATCAAATCCATAAAGCCTCTCCCTGGGTCTGAAAACATTGGAACAAAATCAATATTTTTATGAAATTACAAAAAATATAGAACTGAACCCATTTTATCAAAACAACTCATGAAAATATGGATTGCATTCCATAAATATCCGTAGCTGTAGCCTTGGCTAATGGGCGTGGGGCCAGAAAAAAGCGCCGCAGCGGAGCTGTTTCCGCTGCGGCGCTTTTTTGCTACAGATAGCGCCCAGGTTGATGTCGGTTATTGGGGCCGCGGGCAGACCCGTCGGGTGCTGCTCGGCCTTTTGGGTGCTCACGCGCTCAAGCAAGAAAGGACGCACGATTTCCTGACGGTTAATGTCCTCGGTGGCCGTGACCGCGGTGACGGTACGCGCGGCGGAGCCGATGCGGACGTGTCTGGTCTTGGCAGCGGGCTTGTTCTCGATCTGCTCCATGAGCAGCTGCACGCCCTTGCGGCCAATTTCGTAGCCCGGCGGTGCCACGGTGGTAAGGGAGACCGACCCGCTCCAGGCGAGTGGATTGCCGTCGCAGCCTGCCACGCGGACCTGCTCAGGGACGGAGATGCCTTTATCGACCAGCGCCGAGATGACGCCCGAGGCCAGTACGTCGGTGAGGCCGATGACAAAATCGGGGCGCTCGTCACCGGAGCGCTCGGCGATTTGGGCACCGATGCTGTAGCCGTCGGCTGCGGTATTCCACTCTCCAGCGTCAATGACCTCAATTTTGATATCGGGATGCAGGGCGAGGGCCTTGTGGATGCCAAGTACGCGCAGGGTGAGCTGTATAAATGCCGCTCTGCCCACAACGGTGATATGGCGTGCGCCACGGGCAACGGCGAGCTCGGCGATAATGCGCCCCTGCGCCTCGTTGTCGGCGGCTACGAAATAACCGGGTTCGGAACAGTGGATGTCCAGATGGACGATCGGCACGGGCATCTTGGTCATGGCGGGGTGCCAGTCGGGAGACGCCATGGGCTGAACCATGACGCCGGACATCTGCGTGCCCATAAAGTAGCGCAGGTAATGGTCTTCGAGAATGTCGTCGTTGTCGGCGTTGGCGATGAGCAAGTCATAGCCGTGCTTGCGTGCCTCGTTGTGGGCACCGCTGGCAATTTGGAGCGAAAAACCGTGGTCGAGGCGGGGGAGGACTAGGCCAAAGGACTTGGTGGTGCCGCCTGCCAATTGACGAGCGCTTTGGTTGGGTAGGTAGCCCAGGCGATTGATGGTCTCGTTGATGAGCTTAAGGGTTTCGGGGCGCAGCTTTTCGGGGTGGTTGAGCGCGTTGGATACCGTGCCCAGCGAGACCCCTGCCTCGCGCGCGACGTCGCTGATTTTTACCTTTGCCATAGCGGCCCCTTTGATGCGTTTCAAGTACAAGTCAGATTGTAGCATCGCCCGTTTCCAGGGTGTCAAAACCTACCAATTAGGGACAGGTTTATTTTGGCAGGTTTTATCTGGGCAAACACCGGAGCCCAGACCACGTAAAGCTGCCTGTCCCCTTTGTAGTGGTTTTGGTGCGGCTGCGCTGCGCGTTAAACAGTGGAGTGTCTACAATAGAAGCCGTTTTGAACGTAAATTGAAAGGCTTTGGTATGACTCGCTCTGTTTCCCGTCGTGATTTTTTGGGTTTAATCGCCGGTACCGCAATGGTTGCGGCGAGCGGTTGCACTGGCAACGGTGCCGACAAGGGCTCTGCCGCTGGTTCTGCTACGGTTGTGAACGACGATATCAAGGGAGCCAAGCTCACCTTTGTGGGCGACGACGCTTCGCACCCTATCGCTATCTGGAGACGCAGTCGGACGGCAAGCAGAAGGTTGTCGGCCTGGATATCGCCATTGCCGACGAGATGGCCTCGCGCCTGGGCTTTTCTTACGACTTTGAGCCGCAGGACTTTGCCGCCACGCTTGCATCGGTGCAGAGCGATAACAAGGCTTTACCATGGCAATGAGCTCCAACGAAGAGCGCGAGCAGGCCTACGACTTCACGCGTGGCTACTATCAGCCGCTCGTAGGCGTTCTCACGCTCGGCGGCGATCCCGTCAAGCGCGTTGAGGACCTCGCTGGCAAGTCTATCGCCTGCACTACCGGTACCGTTCAAAACAAGTTCATCGCCAAGGTTATGCCCGACGCCGATATTCACACGTACGACGGCGGCGACCAGTGCCTGCAAGAGGTGCTCGCCGGGCGCATCGACGCCTATCTGTGCGACGGCGCCGAGGGCCAGTCCATGCGCGATGCGAACGAGGGCCTGGTGCTGGGCCTGCTCGATCGCTCCGAGACGAGCGATCACGTGGGCGTGTACCGTCTGATGGCCAAGAAGGGTGCCGGCTTTGTCGCGGCGCTTGACGAGTGCATCGGCGAGATGCTCGAGGATGGCACCATCGATGACTGCATCAAGCAGTATGTGGGCGCCGACTTTATGTGGAACGGCGACTATTCCGCTTCCGGCACGTCGACGGTTGCCGGAAAATAGCGAGCCGATACGGCGCGCGCCAAGGGCATGCTGATGAAGTTTGAACTGCTAGAACCATATATACCGATGTTTATGAGCGGCCTGGTCGTGACCTGTCAGGTGACGGCCGCCGCGCTGGTCATAGCACTTGCCCTGGGCTTTCTCATTGCCGTGCTCAAGGTTTTGCCCTGTCGCCCGTTGCGCGCGGTGCTCAACTTCTACACCTCTATCTTTCGCGGCGTGCCGCTCATCGTGTTGCTCTTTTTGGCGTACTTTGCGACGCCGCAGCTCACGGGCTTTAAAATTTCGATGTTTGCCGCCGGTGCCATTACGCTGGGGCTCAACGGCTCAGCGACGGTGTCCGAGACGGTGCGTGGCGGTATCGAGGGTGTGGACCGGGGGCAATACGATGCCGCTCGGGCCATCGGACTTCGTTATGTTCCCATGATGCGCAAGATTATCGTTCCGCAGGCGATGCGCTCGATTGCCCCCGCCCTGGTCAACGAAGTGATCACGGTCCTCAAGAGCTCCTCGCTGGTGGCAACCATCGGTCTGATGGATATGATGCGCGCCGCCCAGAGCGTGCAGGCGCTCACCTATCGAGCCTTTGAACCGTTTTTAGTGGTGGCAGTGGTCTACTACGTCATTGTTATGGCACTCACGGCCCTGGGCAATCGGCTCGAACGCCGCCTGCGTCCCTAGGGGAGTGCCAACCACAGCAAAGGTGCCTGTTACCGTTGTGGTGGTAGGGTGTGTGCATCGAGTGGTATCCAGTTTAAGATACCACTTCTGGTATATCAGCTTGCGTTTGTGTGAGTACAATACTCGGACGTTATACGTCTCAGCGCCCGTCGTGCGTGGGCGTTTTGCAGTCACGCGAGCGAAGGGATTTATCCTATGTGCGGAATTGTCGGCTACACCGGCTCTGATATTGCAAAGAACATCCTGGTCACGGGTCTTAAGCGTATGGAGTATCGCGGCTATGACTCCTCGGGTGTCGCGCTCGAGGTAGGCGAGGGCGCCGCGGCGCACCTCGATGTTATTCGCCGCGTGGGCAAGGTCGCGGGCCTGGAGAGCGAGCTTTCCAATATCGACAGCGACGCTACCTGCGGTATCGGCCATACCCGCTGGGCCACTCACGGCAAGCTTCCGTTGTCAACGCCCATCCCCACACCAGCTGCGATGGTCGCATCGCCATCGTCCACAACGGCATCATCGAGAACTTCGCCGAGCTGCGCGAAGAGCTGGAGGGCCGCGGCCATCACTTTAAGAGCGAGACCGATACCGAAGTTTTCGCGCACTTGATCGAAGAGGCCTATGCCGAGACGCGCGACCTGATGGCTTCCGTGCGCGAGGCCTGCACCCACGTGGTGGGCGCCTATGGCCTGGCCGCCGTGTGCGCCGACGAACCTGGCGTGATCGCCGTTGCCCGCAAGGACTCCCCGATTGTGGTCGGCGTGGGCGAGACCGGCTCCTACGTTGCCTCCGATGTGATCGCGCTTATCGATGCCACCCGCGATGTCGTGGTGCTCGAAGATGGTCAGTTTGCCAAGCTCACGCCCGCAGGCGTCGAGTATACCGACGAGGCCGGCAATGTGATTGAGCCCAAGATCACCCATATCGACTGGGACCTGGACATGGCCGAAAAGGGCGGTTATCCCGACTTTATGCTCAAGGAGATTCACGAGCAGCCGCGCGTGGTGCGCGACACGCTGGTGGGCCGCATGACCCCTGCCGGTGAGCTCGATATCGACGAGCTGGGCCTTTCGCTCGAGGAACTCAACGATATCGACCGTGTATATGTGATTGCCTGCGGCACCAGCTACCATGCCGGACTCATCGCCAAGAACCTTATTGAGGGCTGGGCTCGCATCCCTACCGAGGTTGAGGCGGCTAGCGAGTTCCGCTACCGCAACCCCATCATCACGCCGACGACGCTCGTCGTGGCCGTGTCCCAATCGGGCGAGACGGCCGACACCCTTGCCGCCATTCGCGATGCGCGCATCAAGGGCGCCAAGGTCTTTGGCATCACCAACGTGGTGGGCAGCCCGGTGGCGCGCGAAAGCGACGGCGTCATCTACACCAAGGCCAACAAGGAGATTGCAGTCGCCTCGACTAAGAGCTTCATCGGTCAGGTCGTGAGCCTCACGCTTTTGGCCTTGCTGCTGGCGCAGGTCAAGTACCGCTTGACCACCAAGCAGACGCGCATGCTGTTCCGCGAGCTTTCCGATACGGCCGAGCAGATCCAGTGGATCCTGGATACGCAGACCGAGGCCGTGCACGAGGCCGCGCTTGTGTGCAAGGACGCGCAGTCCGCGCTGTTCGTGGGTCGCGGCATGGGCGCCGCCATTTCTTATGAGGGCGCGCTTAAGCTCAAGGAGGTCAGCTACCTGCATGCCGAGGCATATGCCGCCGGCGAGATGAAGCACGGCCCCATCGCGCTGATCGATCCGGGTTTCCCTGTCATCGCGGTGGCAACCAAGAGCGCAACGTACGATAAGACGGTGTCGAACCTCATGGAGTGCAAGGCTCGCGGCGCCAAGGTCATCGTCGTTGCTACCGAGGGCGACGAGGAAATCAACAAGATTGCCGACTGTATCATTCGCGTGCCGTCCGTCCGTGACGTGTTCAGCCCCATCACGGCGAGCGTTCCGCTGCAGCTGCTCGCCCGCGAGGTGGCCATCCTGCGAGGTTGCGACGTTGACCAGCCTCGCAACCTCGCTAAGAGCGTGACCGTGGAGTAGTTGTTGTTCCGCCGTTCTGGCGACCAAGGCCCGGCTCCGTTGTGGCGGAGCCGGGCCTTGTTTCATTTGACCAGGTAAAACCTGCCGAAATAAACCTGTCCCTTTTTGGCAGGTTAGCGGAGCTTGCTGGTCTCGAAATACTTGGGATATTGGTCCAGGACCTCGGTCTGGTTGCGGAACATCATATGCAGGTGCTTGCTGACCAAAAAGCTCGCCTCGATGGGGTCGCGGCCGGCGATGGCGCGGCGGATTTGCTTGTGCTCGTTAACAATCTCCTGATTGTCGAGCCTCTGCGTGGCGGCGCGCAGCCAGCGGAAGCGCTCCAGGTCGGCATTGGTCGCCTCGAGCCACGACCACACGGTGCTGCGGCACGCGATGCTAAAGATCATGCGGTGCATGAGGTTGTCGCTTAAAAAGAATCCAATGCGATCCTCTTCGGCCATGGCCTTTTCCTGCAGCGCGATGGCTCGGTCGAGCTGCTCGATGCCTGCCGAGGTGGCACGGGCGCAGCACTCCACAATCACCTGTTTTTCCAAGTGTTCGCGAATGTAGCAGGCGCTCTCGGCAAAGGTGAGGTTGATGGGCGAGACATAGGTGCCGCTTTGGGGCACGGTGCGCACCAGACCCTCTTGCGCCAGACGCACCAGCGCCTCGCGCACAGGGGTGCGTCCCATATCCAGGTCATCGCAAAGCTGCTTGACGCCTAGCTTTTCGCCCGGCTTGTAGTCCAGGTAGACGATTTTGCGCCGAATGGTGTGGTAGGACTGGTCCTGTAGCTCGTTTCCTGCTCGCCGATGTGCATCGATTCTTCCATTGCGCCTCGCAACTGTTCTATCAAACTCATATGTCAGTTGTTTATTATGCCGCGAACCAGCTCTCCGCGGTGGGTAATTCGGCTGTTGCCCGAGAACTATTGCGGCATCTTAGTCTGTATTTGCGCAGGGCTGTGCTCAACATTGCCGTATCATAAGCCGTCGCAAACGTGAAATAGAAAGAAGGAATCTCATATGCAACTGGCGAATATCGTACGCGAGCGCTGGAAAGGCGTCTTGTTCTGCCTGATCATCGCCATTCCCGCGACGTTGCTCGGCAAACAAATTGAGGTGGTCGGCGGTCCGGTATTTGCCATTCTCTTTGGCATGGTCCTGGCGCTCGTCTTTCCCAAGAATCGTCGCGAACAGCTCGCCGCCGGTGTCACCTATACGTCTAAAAAAGTCTTGCAGTACGCGGTTATCCTGCTTGGCTTTGGCATGAACCTCTCCCAGATTCTGTCCAAGGGCGCCCAGTCGCTGCCGATTATCGTGGCGACGATCTCGACCTCGCTTGTCATCGCCGTCGTGCTCTGCCGCGTTATGAACGTGCCGGGCAAGATTGCGACGCTTGTGGGTGTGGGCTCGTCGATTTGCGGCGGTTCGGCCATCGCTGCGACCGCGCCCGTCATCGATGCCGACGATCGCGAGATTGCCCAAGCCATTTCGGTCATCTTCCTGTTTAACGTTATCGCGGCGCTCGTGTTTCCGACGCTCGGCGGCATGCTCGGGCTGACCAACGAGGGCTTTGGCCTGTTTGCCGGCACCGCCATCAACGACACCTCGTCGGTAACGGCTGCGGCGAGCGCCTGGGATAGCATGCATCCCGGCGCCAATGTGCTCGAAAGCGCCACAGTGGTTAAGCTCACCAGGACGCTGGCCATTATTCCCATTACATTGGCTCTCGCATGCTGGCAGATGCATCTGGTGCGCAAGGCCGGCGGCGACGCCAAAAGCACGTTCTCGCTTAAACGTGCGTTTCCCATGTTTGTGTTGTTCTTTGTGCTGGCGAGCGTGATCACCACGGTGCTTCAGCTTCCTGCGTCCATTACGGCGCCCATCAAGGAGCTGTCGAAGTTCTTTATCGTGATGGCCATGGCGGCTATTGGCTTTAATACCGATATCGTCGAGCTGGTCAAAAAGGGCGGCAAACCCATCGCGTTGGGCTTTTGCTGCTGGATTGGCATTGCATGCATGAGTTTGGGAATGCAGCACGTGCTGGGAATCTGGTAGAGAAGTAGCTGATTTGCGTGTTGCGTGCTGGCGAGCGCATACCTGCGGTGGAGCGATAGGAGCTCTTGCGGGTATGGCTTGTCCGCAGGTTGATAGGTCCCGAAGAGCTCTTATCGCCCCGCCAGGATGGCGATGCGGGGCAATTCATATACTCGCAGGACGGCGACTTTTGCCCTATAGTGTTTGGTGAGTAATATCGTTCAATTTTGAAACATTCGGTCGTGCGACCGTCGGCGGTTGCACGTCGCCGCGGACAGGGGCAAATCATGGATAGCGATGCCAAGCTGCAGATTCTGATTGAGGCATTGTCCGCAGCCGGAGTATCGGCGCTGGCAGTCGACGAGCGCGGTGGCGTTGTGATCTCGACTATGAGTGACGCGGCACTCGAGCAGGATATCGCCGCTTTTGTTTCCGAGCGTCTCGCTCGCGTGGGCGATGGGGCGCGCCTGGTGATGGGCCACGAGGCGTGCGGTTGAGCTTGACGGTGCGCCCGACGGTCAAGGAGCGCGGAGTGCTTTGGGTGGTCGTGGCGCATGAGGTGCGCGCCGCTGCGACGCATGCGGGCATCGAGTGGCTCAATGCCGACGAAGTCGAGGCTCGCTACGCGTCGAGCACGTACGGCATCGTCGAAGATGCGGCGGCGGTCGCTGCCCCCGTACGTGGGAGCTATGCGCGTGGGGTGCCCCTTATGCTCGAGGGCGAGCTGGGCGCGGGGCAGGATCAGATTGCAAAACGCCTGTACCTGGATGGACCCTATGCCGATCAGCCCTTTGTGTCCGTTGCGCTCGATGAGCTTACGGATCGCGGCTGGCGCCATCTGCTCAAAAGTTCCGAATCGCCGCTATTCCAAACGGGGCTGACACTTTGCATGGGCGGCTGGCATGCTGTTGGCCCCCAACGTCTGCGCGAGCTCGTGTCCGCAATGATCGACACGGCGCTCGCAACTCGTTGCCATGTGGTGTTGACGGCAAACGATATGCCGGGCGGCGGCGAAAGCGATCAGGCTGCTTTTGTAACCGAGCGTCTGGCCTGTGCAGTGAGTGTGGCGCCGGCGATTGCCGAGCAGGGCGGCGCGTCGGAAAAGGTTGCGTGCTATCTGGGGTATCTGGCAGATATGTTTAAGACGGGTGCCCCCATGTTGTCCGCCGCCGCGGCAGAGACGCTCGATGCGTACCGTTGGCCCCGCAATTACCTGCAGCTGCGTGAAGTCTCTGAACGACTCTATATATTAGTGGGGGCGGGTACGGTGGAGCGTGCCGTGGCGAAAGAGGTGCTTGCCCAGGAGGACGTTATCAAGACCGCGACCTTTGGCGCCCCGGCGCTCGAAAGCGATTTGTACATCTTGCGTCCCCTGGCCGATACCGAGCGCGATGTCGCACGGTTGGTCCTGCAGCACCTTCACGGCAACAGGACACGTGCGGCAGAGGTGCTCGGTATAAGCCGCACGACTTTATGGCGCCTGCTGAAGGACAACGACCGCTGAGCGAGGCGCCGTGACCGCGTGCGGCGCGTGTGATACAGTCCAAAGAAGCATTGTTTCGATTGTGTTACGGCGTGCGGGGGAGTATGGCGGAGACTTCAAAAACGAACCGAACAAAGCGAAGTGCGGCGCCGGTCGGCCGGCGTACGACTTCGCGGACGTGGGGCAAAAGCGCCTCGGGGTTCGACGGCTCGTTCAAGCGCACAAAATATGGCTATCCTTCGGCAAGCGCTCGCTTGGCCATGCAGGCCGAGTCCTCGTTGTGGGGACGAAGGCGCGTGGTGGGCTCAAAGCTCAAGCACGATGGAACGCTTGGCTACATCAGCCGCGGTGCTGCCCGCCGTAGCGGCCTCAATCCTGCAGGCTGGCATCGTTACGTGCCGATCGTGGTCGTTGCCGCGATAATCGTCATCGCGCTCGCGGCGCTCGGATATGCCGGCGACGGCGCGAGTCTGGGCGCGATGTTCAAATCGCCTGAACTTGCGCATGCTGGCACGGAGCTTGTTGAAGGCGCGCAAGACCAGACGGGTGTGGCGCCCCAGCGCGGTATGGTCGCAGCTGCTGCCACCATTGCCGATGCTCAAAAGGACGAGGACGAACAAGGCGACGGCGCCAAAACGACTCACACGAACGAAACGACGACAACTCCATCGGCAAGATAAGTTGCGAGTGGGGCAGCAAATATGGGACGGGGCCTTTCAGCGGGTCCGCCGTTCGGTAGAACGGCGGAACTGTCTACCTGACGTACACCACGTTGTCGCGGCGAGGCTTGGCTTGGGGAGTGCGTCCTCGGCGTAGCAGAATGCAGTTGCCAACACCGCGCAGGCTTCCGTCGGCGGGCAGGCCCCAGCTGGCCAGCAGCTCCAGGCCCTCGGGCGAATCGAAAACCTCGTGGGCGCGATGAATCCAGCACGAATCAACA